>Ga0209342_10000507_pt1 | contig 44971 bp, 46 predicted proteins | sample RifCSP16_2_FD_184023 | JGI IMG/M metagenome (GOLD analysis project Ga0209342, IMG submission 184023) | Soil microbial communities from Rifle, Colorado - Rifle CSP2_sed 16_2 (SPAdes) (version 2) | ecosystem: Environmental > Terrestrial > Deep subsurface > Rock core/Sediment | place: Rifle...
CGGAGTTTTCCACGCGAGCAAGAAGCTCAAACAACATGCTCTGCTAGTCGCTGTTCTTTTCCAAGGCCTTCAGATTCTAGGATTCAGAATGGGCAGAATTGAGGTTGATGGAAGAGACGCAAACAAGATCTTGACGTCGCTTCTCAGACGGACGCGGTTTGATGTCGTGATGCTCTCCGGCATCTCTTTCGGCGGGTTCAACGTGGTCGACATCGCCAAGCTGTCGGCTGTAATTGGACGACCAGTAATGGCCATAAGTGGAGATAAGCCCGACAACGACGCTGTACGGAACGCGTTACGCGGACACTTCGGAGATTGGAAGGAGCGATGGGGCATGATCCAGGCTGCAGGGCGAATCCACAGGTTCAAGCCTCTGCGTGGTGAGCCGCCTCTCTACTTCGAAGTGCGAGGAGCACAACCTCGTTTAGCCAAGAAATGGATTGCTGCAACAGCAACAATCTCGCGCCTACCCGAACCGATTCGAGTGGCAAGGATTTTGGCCAGAGGTCTTAGTGACGTGACCTAAATCAGGCTTCCATGAAGTTGATCAAGTGGACCTGAAGGGTCTGCAGGTTCACGGCTGTAAGGATCCCAGGTGTTGGGACAAGTCCGACACGCCGCTGGTAGTCAGTCTGAGCTTGCCAGGCGCCGGAATTGATGATCTGTGTTCCTCTGTAGTTTTCGTGTTTGACAACATGGATGTGCCCAGATTGGAAGACGTCGGGAACGTTTTCGATGACCAAATGGTCGACTCGTTCGGGGGCTATTGAGGTTCTGTTTCCGTACTCTGAGGCGAGATGTCGACATTGTAATTGTAGTCGCATTGCTTTCTCCGGTTGCGTGAAGTTCATACTTGGAACGCTGGAAAGTATGTCATCAAGGCTTCTGCCGTGATGCAGCAAGAACCTCACACCATGAAGTGAGACTTCGGCCGGATTACCAAGCGAGATCAGAGCTCTACTCTCAAGGATGGGTTCGCCGAATTGCTTTGGTATTGGAGGCTGAGGAAGTGCTTGCCTGACAGGGTCATGATTGCCAGGCAGGACAATGGTTTCGACATGATCGGGAATCAGGCCGATGTACTTCGCTGCCTCTCGATACTGCTCATACAAGTCAACTATCGCGAGCTCTTGCTCTTGACGCGGATAGATCCCGATCCCGTCGACAATGTCTCCGCAGATGACTAGGTATTTCGTGCGCTCAGCGATGGCCCTTTGATTTGGTGCCCCTATCTTCATGTTCAACCAGTCGAAAACTCTTCTAAGAGTTTCCCCTAAGAACTTCTTGCTTCCGACATGCAGATCCGAGAGTAGAATCGCCCAGACTTCTTCCTCAGCGACGTGAGGCTTGTGATCAGGGATGTCGGGTAACAATATCTCCTTGGCCACGATGAGGTCCCCTTTGGCCCTGATTCCAGAAATGCAGACAACTTGGTCGAGCGGCACCTTTTGGGCCACCTCATATGCTGCGCGCTCTTCGGGCGAAACAAGCACGGTGGCACTATCATCAAGGTCGTCAATCTGCAGAAAGATCCGCCTTTGGCGCTCACGTTTCTCCATAACCATTGCGACGATCTTGATCTTCTCATTCTGCGGCGCCTTGAGAGCGTCGTCTATACTGCCTGCGTCTCGTGCATCTTGCCTTTCGCGAAATGCAACCACTAACTTGTGATATCTATCACGGAAATAATGGGAAAAATCCTCGATACTACCACCGCCACCAATTTCCTTGGATGGATCCCTGGTTACTTTGACGCGCGATGAGATCTTCTTCGCGGGAATTGTGGGCGCTACTGATGGTGCCATTTCAGGCTCCGCGGTCGTCTCCGGAAGAGAAATTTCAATCAGTTCTGTCTTGGTCAGTATCCGATCGGTGGGCGGTTTCTCTTTTATTCTTATTAGTAGGCTTTTGGCGAATCTTGCCGCTTCTATTTGCCTCATTGTGGTAAGGTACTCGAAGGCGGAGCGGTCGAGCTGATATCCTGCAACCGCGAGGTCCTGAACTAATCGTCGCAGATGCTCCGCCAAACAAACCCACCGGGTGTCCAAGCAAATTAAGGATCGTCAGTAATGGAAGAAGGTACCGATAGCCTTTTTATCCGTACATTCAATGAGGGGGCAACCTTTGGACACTGCAAGTAATATTCATCCAATCATGATGAGGTTGAGTGGAATTGATGAGCGAAAGAACGAAGACTGGAATAAAGGGTCTCGACGAGCTAATTGAGGGCGGTTTGCCGAAGGGTTACAGCTTCCTTCTCCTCGGAGGTCCTGGTACGGGAAAGACCACGTTCGGCGCACAGTACATCTACAAAGGCGCCACGGAACACGGAGAAGGCGGACTATATGTCGCACTTGATGAACCGCCGTTCTCTATTAGCGCTAACATGCTAAGATATGGTTGGGATCTTGAGGAAATCGGACGTCAAGGTAAGTTCAGCTTCGTCGACGTTTCTCCAATGAAGCGCGAAACCAAGGGTACGTTTGTTCCAGCAGCGCTGCAAGGGAGCCTGATAGGATCGGCGAAATTCAGCATGGATGCCGTTCTAACGGTAATAGCTGAAGCTAAGAAGAGAGTGAACGCAACGCGTTGTGTAGTTGACTCAATCACAGCCTTGACTCTGCAGTTCAAAGAGGACTTTGAGGTACGCCAGCAAACGTTGCGCTTGATTAAGGGTCTAACCGAGATGGAAATGACAGCAATTCTCCTAGCCGAGAATCCTGAGGATCGACAGGACATGACGCACTTCGGCGCCGAAGCGTTTCTTGCGCAAGGAGTCATCGTCTTGCACATGTACCGAGTTGAGGAATCAAACGTTCGAGCCCTTGAGGTAAGAAAAATCCGAGGCGTCAAGCACACCGATCGCCTCTGCCCATACAGAATCACTCAAGAAGGCATCGAGGTCTATCCAGAAGAAACCGTCTTTCGCTCAGTATGACATCGCCAAAGGCTTGTGATCTCGCTCCGGCAACCTAGATCACTCGGTAGGTGCAATAACTCTGTCAGAATTCGATCTTACTAGCGAAGAAGAGGAACAGCTCATCAATAACATCGCGAAGATCGTAGTCGATAAGGGCCTTGAAGCGCCCGCGATCATGTTCCTAGAGGTCACGAAACCTCTTTCTTTCATAGCGTCCCAGTTCGCGATTCTAGCTCTTGGACCCCTGCAATGGCTGTTCGAGCTTGAGGGGCCGAAGTATACTGGGTTATTTATGAGGAGAGAAAACGTGGGGAGGATAATAGAGCGTATCGAGGAACTCGCAAAGGCTAAGGGTTAGGTTTTCGTGCTCTTTTCGGGTTTTACGTCGCGTTTCCGGTACATGTAGAATCCGAAGACGATTAAGAAGGCCAAGAGGGCTATTGGAACGAAGCGTCCCTCGTCAGCTGTTCCTATTCTCAGAGCACGCCAGGGAAAGGCTGCGTCGCCCAGCAAGAATTGGATCCTTTGTATTATGAGGGCCATTCTACCTAGGACAGTTGTTCCGAAGACCGCTCCTAGAGTGGCGAGCACGAAGTACTTTCCGGCTTTCGTGAACCGCCCGTACACGCCCTTCTGTTCGCGATGCAAAATAAAGTAGGAAATTGTAAGGATCGTTCCTATGACGATTACCAGATTGCCGATAGTTGTTAGGATGTCACCCGTGAACAATGGTAGCATTGTGGCTCTGATTTGGCGGAGGAAATAGGCTTGCAAGACGCTCCAAATCGTAATCCCCAGGCCGTACCCAATCGCCAGACTTAGTGGGACACGATACAGAATGGAATACCTCTTTGTGAACTGGGCATAGAACAACAACCCAAGTATCAGTGGAACAAAGAACTCCAATTGACCAGCGAAGATGGGGCTCAAGGCCTGGTTTACGAAAAGGCGCAAGGTTGCTGCAAACGTGTATCCGCTGCTCAGGCCCACGAAGACGTATTCCGTCAGACGGTAGAAAGGGTTCTCCTTGTACAGGAAACTGAGAACCATTAATGTCAGAAACGCTGCAGTCCACACGCCGATGAGGGCGAACAAATCCACCATTACTTCGACCGCTCCTTTCCTCGTCTTCTAACGAAGTAGGCCACGTTGCCCACAACTACCATAAGAACGATCAGCATGTGGGATGTTGACTGTGCGACCATCGCAGAGGTGGCGCCACTTAGCCCAATAGGTACCTGTGAATATTGCGCGTGTTCGAGGAACTCATACTCTGCTGCCGCTCGTATGCTGATGAGAATTCCGATTATTTGTTGTGAATTGTAGAATGGCATGAATCCGGGCGCAAGTGCTGCGACTGAACCTGCAGCGACTGGGATGTTGAGTCGGGACTCCCAATATTGCAGGTATGCCGAAAGACCAGGTTCACCAGCGACGAAGGTTATGACTAAGGCTGCCTGTCTTGTCGCAGGAAATTGTTTGATAATGGGCAGATTCTGAGTGGGATTTCCTAGGGTGTCCACAGGGAAGAAAGATTGAATATCGGCTGTCATGCCGATGAGCGTGGCCGTATTGGGTATGTACCCCAGTGTTGCGTAATCGGTTCCGTAGATCTTGTTTCCCCTGTCAATTGCTTCAAGGACTGCATCAGTCAAAGCAGGACCGTCAATCCATTGTGCCACAAATAGGATCTTGAGCGGCCTCAGGAACAGGTGCTGGGCTACTATCGTGGCCTGCGGCTGCAGTTCTGGAACAGTACTGGTTGAGTAATCGAAACTGACAACAACAAGGCTACTCGGCGGAAGATTCTCAATGAAGTCGTAGACAGCGCGCGTAGTGTCGGTCACTGGAACTGGCAGCACGGCATGAGTGAGGATCGGTACAGCGATAACCAAGATGAGGAGCACGTAAGTCAAGCGTGGGTCAGATGCGATGTCCATCTTCCTCATCTCATCGCCCCCACGGATATCTAATCAGTCTGCGAACGCTGAACGCAAGAATGCCTAGGGCGGCCCCGATGAGAATCCCTCTCTGCCCAGCTGTGTTCGGAAACGCCATGATCCAATCACGAATAGTTCCGAAACCGGGCCAGATCAGATTGGAGATTGGAGCTTGTCCAATGATAACGAGCAACCCTGCGGCTAGGAGAATCGATGTTTCTAGTGACCGAGCCTTGAAGGCTCGGTATGCGGCTGAAGCTATGAAAAATGCGAGAAGGGAGAAGAGCGTAGCGTTAATCGACACGAGAACGTTGTAATACAGGAATTGCCAAATCGAGAAGAAAACTGCGTAGACGCCCTTCGGAATCACTGTACTCTGGGGGTCGAGTGAGAATGGGGATGCTATGATACTCGCGACTGCCATGAAATACATTGAAGCTAAGAGTATGACGCTGTATTTCCAAATCGGGCGCCTATTCTTCACATTGTTCGCGTGAGCCCTGGTCAAGTTGATTATTCCTATTGCGAAGGCCCCTGTGAGTATGGCAGTTAGATATGTGAACAACTGATCTGCAGCCGATTGCAGATTCCCCGTTCCAAGAACAGGAACAGGAAGACGAACGTAGTAAACGATGGCGTAGAAGAAACCCAGTGAGAATATGATGATCTGTAGGATTATCTCGGCCTTGGTCATCTTTCGTTTTTCTTTGCTCGTCAAAGTTTTCACAACCTTAGGAGGGTCGTAAGCACCTGGTTCCCTAGAGTCACCAGGATTGCTCCAGCCGCGATTAACAGAATCGCTATGACTTTTCCCGCGTCGGGGCCGACCAGTTTGGAGATAGTTTGCGGGTCATCCGTCAGATAGCCTTCAGCAGTGAACAATTCCTCTCCGACCAAAGTCTGGTCGCAAGTGGCCATGAAGAATGGGAGCTGATCAACGTTTGATGTACCGCCAAACTGAGCTATCGCGTCCGCCCTCCCGGCTTCTGCGATTTCCAGTGCCTCGGCTTGGAAGTCACCGACGAAAACATTGAGCGCAGGTTTTTCGCGGCGCAATAAGCCCATGACACCTGCTGCGTAGGCAAACTGGCGCACCGAGATGTATTGAACGGTGTCTTGAGTGTAGAGATCTTCTCTTCCAGCCTTCTTGTAGGCATTCTTCACTATGTCTGCCGTGACTTGGTGAACATTAAAGTCAGCATTTGCAACTATCAGGCGAACACCATTTTGCGCGCAGCGGCTTGCTACATGATCCAAGAGAGCTAAGGCTGCCAAGGTGTCAGGCGTTTGGATTGTGCCAGTACCAGGAGTGAAAAACACTGGACGGCCCAGCTCTCCTGCCTGCCGTATCCAGTTATCGAGTCGTTCTATCCCGGGAATCCCTCGTGTCTTTAACTTCCTTTTCGAAGCGAATCTTGTAACTGCAAAGATGCCGCCCAACGTAATCACGAGTAGTGTGGCCTGCGATATTCGACCGATCATTAAGGATGGCAAAATGCTCCCTAAAACAAATGGTTGAGGGACAGGGGTTGTCGTCGTCGTGGTCTGCTGGATGATGCTGGTTTCTGATGTTGTAGAGACAGTGCTTGTTACCGTGCTTGTTACGGTGCTGGAGGATGTCGTGGAGGTTGTCTGGCTGATAGGGTAAATTGAGAGCGGTAGAGTTGCCACACCGATCGTGAAAGTTCCACTTGGGTCTTGTGCCGCGTAGTAGACGTAATACTGATTCCGGGCTGCCAGGATCATTGACCCCGCAAAGTTCCCTGCCCCAACTCCTCCACTGCCACTATCCCACCCCCCTGAGGTCCCATACGTGACCACCGGATTATCGGGGTAGGGAGTCCAGCTGATGCCATCCGAAGAACTTGCTAGACCAATCTGAGCAGGCGAGTTTCGGGATTTTATGCTGGCGTATGACATAATGTACGTGTTATCTGATCTCATAACCCCTCCAATGTTTAAGGCGTCAACTTGACGCGAATAGGCATCCCAACCCGAACTGCCGGCGGGCATGGTCAAGACAGCGGTCTTCGTCCAATGTATGCCATCCGAGGATGTGGCGACGCCAGCCTTGGCTTGAGAACCTTCGATAACAGCAGCCCCACGGTAGTACATGACATAACCTGATCCCGTTGAAATGACAGAGGGTCGCCAAACTCGGCGGTCATCCCATGAACCTAGAGAACCAGTCGTCAAAACAGGATTCTCTGAATACCGTGTCCAGCGAATTCCGTCTGGTGAAGTCGCATAGCCAATCCGGTACATGTCGTCCGCGGGGGTCGCACCCCAGGTTTGTCCAGTGTACCACATCCTGTATTGGTTGTCTTCGTGAATTACGTACGGATCGCCGACTGAATCACCGTCCCAGCTCCCTGGCGAACCTATATCAAGAACCGGGTTTCCAGAATACTTTGTCCAAGATATACCGTCGTTTGATGTTGCCATCCCGATTCGATCTGCGCCTTGCGAATTTTCGCCGGCGTACCACATAGTGAACGAGGACCCATCATAGACTACCCACGGCCTCAGAAGGTGATTCGCATCCCATTGACTCGGCCCCACGTTGAGTACCTGTGTGCCTTGGATGGCGGTCGCATGGGCAAGCGGCATCATTGTGGTGAGAATCAAGGCCAGTAGGATAAGGATAGGACCTTGAGAGAAAGTTTCACGCGTAAAAAACACCTGATTTGGTTCACTATCACAATCGCTTATAACGCTTTCACATGCTGGAACATCGACGTTCCGGATTCCTTCGGCGAGAGGGGTTAGGAATTAGTTCTAAAGTTCTGAGGTTTAGAGGTGAACCTACTTGGCAAAGAAATCGTAAGGTGAAGTCTGAGGAGGGTCACGAAACTGACGGATTGGCATCCCGGAACTTTCTTCCTCAACAGTTGCTTTTGTGGGATCACCCTTCATCCGCTTTTTCCTATCGGCCTAGAAATACTACCAATGTCGCCGTATCCAATGCCAGAATATGCATCGAACGGGCTAGTTCTGGTCGGAGCTGTACTTGCCCCGGTGGAACTATTGGGGTCGCGAAGACTAACCCTTCCAAGCTGTCTGGCCGAAAGCAGCCAGGGTACGGTACAGTCGCAAACTAGTGGAATAGGAACAGACCCAGATCAATACTCGAACACGGAAAAACTGTAAGATTAGGGGTTGGGTGAGAGCAGCCATAACATGCCCTCACCAGTTAGAGTTAGAGGACAAGCTTATGCTTGGTATTCCTCAGATACTCTCTCAGCCCTGCTGGATTCATCGCCAATGCGCATCTTGACCTTACGTTTCTTCGCCACCATCTCAATTCACCTCCAAACTTCTAACGGCCTCAGCTATGCCTCCAATAGCATAAAAGGTCAGTTGGAGACAATAGGAAAAGTGGAGAAAGTTCTACCATTCTACTCAGTCTAGCATTCGAGTTCAATGCAATAGCATGCCTACCATACTGAGCACACATGAAAAACAGGGTCGAAGGGGTTCTTTGCGGGTTTGATCCCAGAAGCTCCCTGACTTTCTGCATTGCCTGTTGCCCCTTCCAAGTGTGACCGGCAACAGAGATTCTACCGTCTCTTTCAGCATCTTCGAACATTCGGCTACTACGCTGCACCACCACGTTCCGAAGAATCTCAAATTCGCCTTTCACGCTTACGTCTGGATTAGGAGCGGAGACTCGCTTCAGCTGGACACTGCCGCCGGGCAGAAACTCCAAACAGCATTGTTGTGAGTCGGCCGTGATATTCACGTGAAGTGGCATGATGCTGTCATAAAGGAACCTCTTGCCGAGATTGAAAGAGCCTGAAAGCTCTTGTTTGATCCTGCTCTCCGCTTGGGCACGTAATGGTTCAAGGATCGACGAGAGATCTTGCGCGTTCATGTCAGCCTCCACTTGTGTACGTGAGCCAATATATCCTCGTGGGACCTGGCAATCTCCTCTTTACGGGCTTTGGTCATGTCAACAAACTTCAATTCGCTTCACGCTTCATGAGACGGAGCTTCATCTCTTTCGCCCGAGTAAACGAATTCGAGATCCCAATGGTTCTTGGAACCAGAAACCTCGGAGAACATGAGAGGTCCAGTTACTGTTTGATCAGTTAAGCCAAGTTGCTCCTTGAGAACTCTTTCGGCTGCTTCCTTTGGTCCCTCCCCTAAGACGAGATGGGACGAGGGCAGCATCCACCCTTTCCTATGCCTCTCCACTCGCTCCGAATCCAGTGCCCCAATATGATCCCAAGGCGCGTCACTGCTTAACCGACCCATGAGAACATAATTCGGATCTCTTCTCCTTGAGATGACGAGGAAGACTGACAGGCAAAGTCCACCCTCTGGAATCTCACCCATACGCGGCGGCGCGATTCCCCGTAGAAACTGAGCAAATCTCCTCTCTGTGACCATGCAATCGACTGGGAATGGCGGTTGAATCTAAACTATTCCTCAGTTCTGCAAATCGTTTGTCATGATGTTACGGAGTGATGCCACCTGAGTATGTATTCTGGCAATCTGAGCCCGCGTTCCGCTACTTTCTCGACTAGGTATATTGGGAGTGGGCTGAGGGCGAAAGCGGATTTCACGTAGAAACTATTCGGTCTTCCTTCCAGTCCATCGCCCTTTATTGTGAACGACAGGTCGGAGGCTGTGCCGATGGTGCTGTCTGGATTTCCAACAACTGAAGCCACCACTGCGCCCATTCGTTTGAAGTTCTTACACCAACCGGCAACAATCTCAGTCTCACCACTATGTGAGATGACCACAAGAACATCGCCAGCACGCGGTGCAGGAGTGTTCGATTCACCAGCCACGTAGATCTGATCGCCCATCGCCCGTTTTACATGGCCAATTCGCACAGCCGTCATACGGGCCACCTCTCTGCCGCTTCCTAATCCAACGAAGAAGCATGAATGTCTCTGCTCCAGCGCGTCAACGAGTGACTTGAAGAAGTCTGAAGTGACCATCTGATCCACGAGGGATCCGATTTCGGTGAAGAGTTCCTTGGATCTCGCGATGACCCGTTCTGCTTGCGCCTCCTCATATAGTGCCTCTGCGATCGCTTGAAACAAGACCCCTGTTCCCAAGATGAAGAGGTCTTCCATTATTCCCGTTGTGCGAAATTCCCTAGACTCTGAAGGCTCCTCGTCAGGCTCGCGTCCCTTGAGTAGGAGGACATTTCCATATCGCGTCCCAAGTTTGCCGATTGGTGAATCGCGATCCGAGGTTACAACATCGACCCGGAAATCTCGCGGATTACTCTCTTGAGCAATACACATGGCTAACTGTTGAGCGTCAAGTAGTGGCATCAGTGATTTTCCGCTACCCGAGTTTATCAGCAAACAGACCTGTCCAAAGCGCTGCCTCAGAATCGGCGCAGCCTCGATCACGTTTCGACCAGGAAACCCAATATCTCCACGATCCAGCACGAGTTTTCCGCCGCGCATCTTAGCCATTTCACTGCAGGCGATGCTGAGTGCGCCTTTTGAGCGGCCTTCACCTGATGGGAGGATAACACCGGCACCTTTGATATCGTGGTAGAGCGCTTCGATTTCGCTACGTTTGGCCTTTTCCAGATTTTGGAAAATGCGGTTTACGAAGGTCAGGCTGCTGATATCAGATGGCATTTTCTCTTCACAGCCCGCGCTGGGCTTTCAATTCACCCATGACAGGTGCCACAAATAAGTGGTTTCGCCTGTTGCGCAGACGAACAACGACGTTCATCGACCAAGAAAGGACATGGAGCAGGGTCATACAAAGAATATGTATGCGGGGCGGCTTGTTATCACTACGGCTATTCGTAACACACACACAAGCATGTGGTTTCCTTGTGCGCGGGCGAAAATCGCCCCTTCAAGTGCTCCGTTGCAATTTCTTAATGGAAAGAGGCAGCTGTTCGTGTACGAAGGGGGCACTTCGCCTCCTCCGTTATTTTCAGATTTCGATGAAAGGTGGCTGCAGAATGTTCTGCAATATCGCTGTGTAGGAATACACTTGCTCCACTAAGTCGAATTCTTGAACTGCACTTCTTTTCAGGGGCGGGAACTATGGCGTTCTCTTAAGTAGCATCATAGAAACTCCCCGCTTGAGGTTCGTCTGACCGTGAAAGCCCAGCAGTGGGTTTCAGAGCAGACAACCTCGACTATACTCGCTTGGCAACCACAACTGAAAAAGATCATAGAATCATCCTCATTGACCAGGAAGATTGCACTAGTTGGAATGGGCCACCCGCTCCGAAGCGACGACTACGCGGGCAGCTACATTGTGAAGAAAACAATCACACGCGCAAAGAGCAAACGCTCAGACAGAATTCTACTGTTCGACGGCGAAGACAACGTAGAGAATTTGATCACAAGAATCGCTCAACTTGAACCTGAGCATGTTATCTTCATCGATGCTTGCGAGATGAAAGAGGAGCCAGGCGAAACGAAGTTGATCTCCGTGACTCAGACAAGTTATCCTTTTTTTACCACACATGGTGTCCCGCTCAAGCTACTTGCTCAACAACTCTTGCCCAAAAGCAGCGTTTGGATTCTGGCTATTCAACCCGCGAGTACCGATTTCGGTGAGCAGCTGTCAAAGGAAATTTGTGCTATAGCCGATTCCATTTCAAATTTCTTAGTGAAGCTTCTCGAGGAGAGGGGGCAATGAATTGGTAGTTAGTCTAGACCTCGTAGTTGTGATATGGTCGGTTATACTGTTCGTTCTTGCCTTCTACTTTGCGGTCGGAAGACTGGGGAAGGTCAGCACGGGGAAAGGTACGAAGTTTGACGCTTTCTCAGGTGGAGAGGAACTACCACCCGAGCGCGGCAAATATCATTCTGAATTGTTCGTGTATGCGGCACTCTTCGTCGCTTTCGAGGTAGTTGGACTGCTGCTTGCTAGTTCGATTGCAGCGAGAGGCTTGTTATGGCCGCTGTTGTTCACTCTGGCCGGCGGCTTCTCGTTGTTTGTTCTGATGGTTTGGTTCGTTGGAACTGGAGGTGCAGAGCTTGCTTGAGAGATTGGCAACATGGTCAAGGAAGCGCTCTCCGTGGGTTTTCCATATCAACGCATCCTCCTGCAACGGTTGTGACATTGAACTCGTCGCAAGTCTCACACCTCTCTATGACATTGAAAGGTTCGGAGCGATCCTGGTTCCGAGTCCTAGACATGCGGACGTTCTAATTGTCACGGGCACCGTCAACGCCCAAACCAAGGACAGGTTGAGGCGGGTATACGAGCAGGTGCCCGAACCAAAGCACGTGATAGCACTTGGAGCTTGCGCGGCAGCAGGGGGCGTTTTCAAAGGCTGCTACAACGTGGGCCAGGGAGTTCAGGACGTAATACCGGTTGACATGTTCATTCCAGGTTGTCCGCCTAGACCCGAGGCCATCATGTACGGCGTATTGAAACTGCTGGGTGAAGTGAAATGAGCGAAGTTCTCCTCCAACAAATCGAAAGACTCGCAGCAGACGCCAAAACGAAGAGCACGCAGCTTCACAAAGGCGAAACAATGATTGAGATCGAACAAAGTCAACTAAAGAACTTCATCACACGTCTTGTGAATCAAATTAAGATTCGCCACCTCTCAACGATCACAGGCCTAGATCTCGGTCAGAACATCGGAATTATCTATCACTTTTGGCGCGACAGAAACACCATTCACCTGAAGACATTCGTGCCCAAGACCAAGCCTACTACTGTTTCGATCGTGGACATTATCCCCGGAGCGATTCTGTACGAGATGGAAATTCATGACATGCTCGGGGTTATGTTCGTGGGCAATCCCTGGATGGACAAGAAACTACTACTGCCTGATAACTGGCCTGACGACCTCCCGCCACCACTGCTCAAGAATGTTAAGCCGGCCGATATTCGAAAACGATTGGGATTGGAGGTTGAGAAGAAATGACTGAAGACAAACCACCTAGAAAAGAAGAATCAGCAGGCCTGATGAAATACTCAGCGGAGAACCTCGTGCCCTTCGGACCAATACATCCAGCCTTGAAAGAACCTGAATACTTCAAATTGGTTCTTGAAGGCGAGAAGATCGTCGAAGTCATTCCAAGAATCGGCTACGTCCACCGAGGACTAGAGAAGGCTGCTGAGTCACGGCCATGGGTTCAGAACATGTACATGTTCGAGAGAACCTGCGGAATCTGCAGCTTCGTACACAGCCTGACATACGGACAAGCGGTTGAAGGCCTGACAATATACGAGATCCCGCGCCGAGCAAAGTTCATCCGAACAATCATCGCGGAACTCGAACGAATCCACAGCCACCTGCTCTGGGTTGGATTGATGGGACACTGGGCAGGATTCGAAACGCTCTTCATGTGGGTCTGGCGCGACCGTGAAGTCGTCCTCGACCTCGTAGAGGCAATTTCGGGTAACCGCATTCACAAGTCAATGAATGCCTTCTGCGGTGTAAGGCGTGACATGCCGGAAGGCATGGAAGACCGCATCGTCGAGAGAATGAAATTCCTCGTTGACCGAGCCAACTACTACAAGGGGATTGTAGACACTGAAGAGACGATGCTTGAGAGAACAGAGGACATTGGCAGGGTAAGCGCGGAAACTGCTGAGAAGTTGTGCGCTGTTGGTCCCATGGCTCGTTACGTGGGACTGAGGCGAGATATTCGACTCAACGATCCCTATGCGGCATACGACGAGGTCCCATTCGACGTCGTAACCAGCAAAGAAGGCGACGTACATGCACTGCTGAAGCTGCGACTTGACGAGATGATCGTCGCCGCCAACATGGTCAGCTATGCGGTGAAGCATTTGCCCGAAGGCCCTATCAGGATCAAGATACCGCCGGTCATTCCGGCGGGGGAGCACTCGTCGCACAGCGAAGCGCCTCGGGGAGAAATATTCTACTACGTGAAATCATCAGGCGGTCGAACACCGGACCGCGTAAAATCTCGACAACCCACCATGGCGAATCTGCCAACCGCGCTCGAGATTTTGAAGGGACAGACGATCGCAGACGTCCCAGTCGTGCTGACAGCCATCGACCCTTGCTTCGGCTGCATGGATCGCATGTCGTTCCTCGACATCGAGTCGAACCGACAGTGGACATGGTCTGGTGAAGAGCTGAGACGGTACGGCATCAACTACTACTTCCCAGAGAGAATGAAGATGCGATGATCAACGAGATTCTCCAGGCCATAATCTTCCCGGGCGTACTCTTCACCATCGCCATGGGCTTCCTGTTCGATTGGCTTGACAGAAAGACCGCTGCAAGAATGCAGGGCAGAATTGGTCCGAAGATCACAGGACCCTCAGGCATACTTCAACCCTTGGCGGACTTCCTGAAACTCTTGTTCAAAGAAGAAATAATTCCTTCTCATGCGGACAGAGTGATCTTCCTGTTCGCGCCGGCCCTCTACTTTCTGGCGCCCTTGCTATCGATGCTTTTCATTCCAATAATTGGTCCGACGCCGCTTGCAGGTTTCGAATTCGACCTACTCGCCATCCTGTTCCTTCTAGCCTACGCGGCGTTCGTTGTGACGATTCTCAGTTATTCTTCCGCGAGCAGCTTCACGACAATCGCCACCGGAAGACTGGTCCTGCAGTACGTGAGCTACGAGATCCCCCTCGTCCTCGCAATAATCACTGCTGCACTCTACTCAAGGAGCCTCTCAGTCGAAGGAATCGTCGCGTCCCAGTCGACGCTTTGGAATATTCTCGTGATGCCGTTCGCATTCGGAGTCTACATAATCGCCCTAATGGCTGAACTTGAGAAGCCACCCTTTGACATTCCAAGTGCCAAGACCGAAATTGTGGCAGGTTGGCTTACTGAATTCTCGGGCCGCGCATTATCGTTCCTAAAACTGACGAAGGAAGTTGGCTACGTCTTCGGTTCCGCATTGGCGGTATCACTCTTTCTCGGTGGAGGCTTGGGTCCTGAAGTTGCTGCCGTACCACCTCCGGTTCTGTATTTCGTCTACTTCATGGTGAAACTCCTGCTGGTCGGTTTCCTGATTTTCGTTCTCAAGACCGCCCTTGCCCGAATCAAGATTGGACAGGCGACTGAATTGTTCTGGAAAATCCTAACCCCAGTTAGCCTGGCGCAGATTGCATTTGTTCTGGTTCTGATTCAAGGAGGAGTCCTAGTTGCCACGTAGGAGAGCAGGCGCAGCTATACCTGAAATGTTCCGCACGATGCTCGAGAAACCCAGCACCCGAGCCTACCCATATCAGAAAGTAGAACTGCCAGCGCGGTTCCGAGGGAAACTCGACATCGATCCGGAAAGGTGCACCGGCTGCCAAGTGTGTGCGATGGTCTGCCCAGCCGGAGTCATCACAATGATCGACATTGGCACCCGCAAGGTAGGCGACAAAGAGCTACCAGTAAAACGTCCAGTCTTCGAGTTGTCTACCTGCATCTTCTGCGGTGAATGCGTCGACAACTGCGCCTTCAAGGCACTGGAGATGACGAAACAGTTCGAGCTGGCGACACCCCACAAGGAGGACTTGACGATGAGGAAGGCGCTCACAAAGTGAGCTACGAGATAACTCTCGTTCTTGGCATAATGTTGGTCGGCGTCACATTTGTGGCTCTGCTAGTTCGCAAGCTAGTCTGGTCGCTGATCCTGCTCTTCTATTCGAGCATAGTCTTTGGAGCGTTACTCATAGCATACGGTGCAGCCTTTGCTGGTCTGTTTCACATCATAACCTTCGCTGGAGCCGTCTCGGTCCTATTCATGGTTATACTGATGATAGTTGGCGCCGAGGCGTGGGAATATCCAGACAAACTCGGAAAAGACAATTTGGTAGGAATGATTCTCGCGATTCTCGCCGCAATCCCTCTCGTGCTACTCGTCTCCAACTTCGAACCCTTCCCAGGAAGGATAACTGAACAAGTGCAACTGTCTGGTCTCACAGCTCAACCTGATGGAGCTCTTGGATTTCTGTGGCTCTTACGCTCATGGGATCTGCTCCTCGTCGTGATTTTGGTCGCCGCAGCAATGCTGGGCGTCATGAACCTGTTCTCTCGTGAAGGAGGCGTAGAGAAGTGAACGAACAACAATTACTCCAAGTCTTCGCAGCGCTTCTCTTCTTGTCTGGATTTGGCGCGATAGCGACCACGAAGAACCTCGTCAAGATGATTATGGGTTTTCAAGTGATGATCTGGGGCGCCAACCTAGCCCTGTTTGCTGGAGGCCTCGTCAACGGTCAAGTCACGTTCTTCTCAACATCTCTGGTCGTGATTTCGATCTCCATTGGAGCGAGCGTTGAGGCCCTAGCTCTCTCACTCGTCATCCTCGCCTATCGAAGATACGGGACTCTGAATCCATGGGAGATTAGGAGGCTAGCACATTGACCGGGCTCTACGCAGAATGGTTGGTTTGGGCTCTACCCTTCATCGCAATACCCGTCGTGCTGTTGCTTTCTCGCTTGCCGAAGGTTCGCGACTGGTTCGCTGCATCTGTCGTCGGTATCACATTCCTGCTTGCAGTGAGTTTACTGCTCGACGTTGAGACAGGTCAGACTATTGCTTCCTCAGTTTCATGGTTGTCTGCATATGGCTTCACAGTAACTGTTCATGTAGACGGCCTAGCAGCCTTCTTAGCTGTGGTAGTCAACTCACTCGGATTCTTGATCGTAGTATATTCTCAGGGCTACATGGGACACGAGAAAGGCCTTCCGAGATACTATTCGCTCGTGCTGCTCTTCATTGGCGCAATGACTGGACTCATTATCGCGGGTAACTTTCTACAGCTCTACATTTTCTGGGAGATCGTAGGCATCTGCTCTGCCTTCCTAATCGCCTTCTGGTACGATAAACCCGAGGCAGTTCGTGCTGGCCTCAAGGCTTTCCTGGTTACAAGAGTTGGCGACGCGGCGCTCTTGATCGGGTTCGTTTGGCTCTACGTGACTACTGGCACAATTGACTTCCAGAAACTAGGTACTCTCGCTATGCAGGGCGTGATTCCGCTCTCATTGCTCACGATGACTGGAATCCTGATTCTGGTTGGCGCAATGGGCAAGTCGGCGCAGGTTCCCTTGCACGTTTGGTTGCCCGACGCGATGGAAGGCCCAACAACTGTTAGCGCCTTGATCCACGCTGCAACAATGGTCAACGCGGGGGTGTACTTGGTCGCAAGGACCTATCCGATCTTCTCGCTCAGCCAAACTTGGTTGACCGCCGTTGGATGGGTCGGCGTGATCTCTGCTCTTTTGGCAGCCAGCATTGCAACGGTCACGATGGACATCAAACGCGTTCTAGCCTACTCCACGATCAGCCAGCTTGGACTGATGTTTGCAGCCGTAGGAACTGGCACGGCGGGTGGATGGGTCGCGTCTCAATTCCATCTCATGAGCCAAGGCTTCTTCAAGGCTCTAGGATTCTTGGCGGCGGGTTCGATTATTCACATGCTTGGAACACGAGACATGGCCGAGATGGGAGGATTGCGCAAACGCATGCCCCTCACCTTCATCGCCTTCCTCTTCTCAACACTGGCTTTAGCAGGGATCCCACCATTCGTCGGATTCTGGAGCAAGGACTTAATCATCACCGAACTATTTTTGGCGAACCTGAACATCCAAGCCGTGCTCGTTCTAGTTGTGTCTGTGCTTACTTCATTCTACATGTTCCGCGTGCTCTTCAAGGTCTTCCTCGGGCCCGAGAGCAAAATGGCTCAAGACAAAGACTTGCGCGAAGCTCCGAAAATTATGACCATCCCGCTCATGATTCTAAGCGCATGCGTGCTTGTTCTCGGTTTCACAGAAGAATGGGCAGCTGGGCTGCTTGGCTTAGAGCATGCGCTTGTCTTCGAGCTGCCAATCATAGGAGCCTCGATCCTTGCAATTCTGGTCGGATTTGCGCCTTCATACTTCGCAGTCTACCAAGGAAGACCGAACCCACAAACATTCCTTCAAGAACACCCAGGCCTCGGTTCCCTGCGGAAAGCCATGCTCGCGGGATATGGATTCGATGCACTATACCTAGTCATGTTCGCAAGACCATTCTCACGCATATCCAACGGTGTACGGAGCATTCAGACTGGAATCCTCGCTAAGAACCTCTGGCCAATGCTCGCGGTACTACTTCTCCTAGCTCTCTGGATGATGATGAACCTATGACTTATGATTGGACTGTGCTACTGGCAACGTTCTTTCCGGGCTTCGTTGGAGCCTTCGCAATCCTCATCCTTGATCTGCTGGTCAAGAATAGAACGAACCATCGCTCCGCCGTAAGCGGAATTGCAGCGCTGATAACGTTCGCTTTCGTTGCATACAGCAATTGGCAACAAGCTGCACTCTTGTTGACCACAGGCAAGCCCATCGTGATTTCACTTGAGCCAAGTCTTCTGGCTACTACCTTCACGATAACACAGCTAGGAGTCTACATTTCGTCAATTGCGTTGCTGCTGTCGATCCTGATCAGCCTCTACTCGATTGCTTATCTCTCGAAGGAAGGTTCTTCGGCAATCTTCCAATCACTCACAGTCCTACTCTACTTGAGCATCTACGCCGTGACAGTCGCGGGCGACCTGCTAACCTTCTTCATCGGATGGGAGGGCATGAGCGTAGCCGCATACGGACTTGTTGCGTTCTACAAGCACAGCTGGGAAGCTATCGAAGCGACCATGAAGTATCTGCTGATGAGCGGGGTCGGAAGCCTGACCGCACTCTATGGCATCGCGCTGGTTTACGGCCTTACTGGGACGCTGAACATTGAAGCATTCGTCAAAGCTTTCACAACTCGAACCCCGATAGGAATCTTGACTGTCGTTCTGATTTTCATGGGATTCGGAGTTGAGGCAGCGGTGGCTCCATTGCACATGTGGCTGCCTGACGCTCATCCCGCAGCACCGAGCCCAATGAGTGCTCTGCTCTCTGGAATCATCATCGAGGTTGGAAGCTTCGCTTTCATTCGTTTGCTCGGCGGAATTCTGATCATACCCGCCTACGCCATCCTCGCTCAGCCGATTCTAGCTGTGGCCGCGGTCGCGACAATGTTCATCGGCAACCTCTCAGCCCTACAACAGGACGACTTGAAACGCCTTCTCGCCTACTCAAGCATCGCACAAGTCGGATACATCCTCCTCGGAATCGCGGCCCTGACTCCCAATGGTTTCTCAGCGAGCGTCTTTCATATCTGGAACCATGCCCTCCTCAAAGCGACCTTATTCCTTCTGGCAGGAGTAGTCACTTTCCTAATTGGAACAAGAAGCCTGACCGAAATGGCAGGATTGGGAAGGAGAAGTCCGATCCTAGCAGCGTTGTTCACACTCGGTGCGCTAGCGATGACTGGTGTCCCACCCTTCGGATTGTTCTGGAGCGAATTTCTAATCGTGCTCTCCAACTTGGCGGTAAAGTCACCGGTGTTGAACGCGGCTGTGGTGTTGATGCTTCTTAACCTGCTGATCTCGATCGCATACTACTTCCGAGTCATCCGCGTTGTCGCCTTTGCAAAACCGAGCACCGCATTGAATGGGGGTGGCCCCATTAAGATTCCGCTCATGCTTGTTATTCCCTGCTTCATACTGGTCGCATTAAGCTTGATTACGGGCCTCTATCCCAACCTATTCTATCAGCCCGCTGTGGATGCGATCAAGAGCATCCTTGGACTGTCTTCATGCGCATGTGGTGGATAACATGAGTCAAAAAGGAAGAGAACGAATAATACAAGACATTCAAACCGTCGACCAGGCCATCAAGGCCGAAAGAGACGTAGAATCCGGATATCATGGCGTAATTGAGGAGAACCTAAGCTACTGGCTCGCCGTAGAAGAAGACATTATCGACAGTTACTCAAGGCTCGTCAAGCAGACGAACAATAAGAAAATCAAAACTACTCTAACCAAAATGATTGAGGACTCGAAGAATCACGTACGGATCCTCACATCCATAAGGAAGAGTTTCATGAAAATCATGACCGACGAACAACGCCACGCAAAGATGCTGCAAGAGCTAGAAGAGGAATTTCGCAAATAGGCTTAGGAACACGTAGTGCGTTTCACGTGCTGGGGGTTAGCGCACCGCAGAGTGGAGTCTGGGACGCGAACCCTATGCTCTTAGTCGAGTCGTTGGCAAGCCGAGTGCTCATTGAACCTTTCGTCTACTAGCCCAAACAGCCAGCACGATTGCTATGATGGCGAGTATGATCCCACCGATAGCTAAGGTGGTCGCCATCACGACCTGACCGGAGATTTGTGAACCGATATTGTTGAGATCGCTACTCGTTCCATAGACATGGAGTACGATTACTTCGCCTACCATGCCCGCGATGTTCCCGTTCTCAACATTTGAGTGGTACTTGCAATAGTAGACATAGGTTCCTGGATCCTTGAATGTGTAGGTGAAGAGCTGGATTACTTAGGAGGTGTTTCTTGTCTCCAAATCTCCTCTTTCTTGGCTAGGAGTTCGAAGTTTTCGCCTATTCGCGGTTCCTTGGTCTCCTCTCTATCGGCGAATATGACGACCTTTAGGGCTTCCCAGTAGGGTTTGACTAGAAATCGATCGAAGAAGAGCATCTCATTCAGGAGGCCATTGTTGACAAGGGCACCCGCAGATTCCCAGAAAGCAGAAAGTCTGTCCAGATACATTGATCCTTCAGAGTTGTTCGGATAAATCTCCCTTATCTTGGTGATGTCAGAGATTTTTCGTGGAAAGAAAATACGCCAAAACCAGTGAAGAGCCCTCTGATTTGGCTCCATCAGTAGCATCTGCTCGAGTTGCAACAACAGCTGGGCGTCCTCTTTGGTGGGCTTGGACAATCTTCAACGCCGCCCACGGATAGATTTGAAGGACTATTAAGATTGCGAAAATAGAGTTGCCCATACGACGGAGTGTTCTAGATTGCCAATGTTTGCAACTCTCTGTTACCTTCGGAACAGAGACAAAGTACTGCTGCTTCACAAGGCCCGCGGGTTGTTTGGCGAGGGAAAATGGAATGCTCTTGAAGGCAAGTTGCGACTGGGCGAGAATCCATCCAATGGACCTGCGCGAGAGATTTTTGAAGAGACCGGACTCAGAGTGAGCCGGTTGAAGTTCAATGGAATTCTGAATTTCTATCTCGGGGGTCAAAAGAACTTGATCAGACGGTCTTCGCCTTCTCATGTCACATATTCAAGGGTAAGACTCGTCGCGGTATGGAGGGGAAACTCGGGTGGTTTCCCATCAGTCAGATCGCTTATGATGATATGTGGGAAGATGGTAGACTATGGCTTCCATTACTACTCGACGGAAGAAGCTTCATCGGAGACTTCTACTTCACAGACAAATATCAGAAACTCATAGACCACACGATTCACCAAACACAGAAACGAGATGTACAATAGCAACCGGCGATCGAACCACAGAGCCAACGAAGACGAAATCGCTTGCGACAAGCCCGAGATCGTTGAAGGGACTGCGTACCCTGCTCCTAAGGACCGTGAGACTGCGCGCAAGGAGCTGGATAGCTATATCCTGAACCTATTCCGGGAGAAGAAGGGTTTCCGGTGGGGAATCACCGAGAGAGGATCAAACAAGTTGATCGGTAGCTGCGGGTTCTATAATTGGGTGAAGGAAGAAGCAAGGAGCGCAGAGATCGGACATGACCTTAACCCAGCATACTGGGGAAAAGGCATCATGACCGAATCCCTTGAGACAATGATCCGGTTTGGTTTCGGGAGAATGAGCCTGAATCGAATTCAAGCTCTGATACCATCACATAATGACCGATCCATGAGACTCGTTCAGAGATTAGGGTTCAAGAAGGAAGGTGTACTGCGAGATCGGGCCTATTTCCAAGGAAGATACATTGACGATGTTTGTTTCTCTCTATTGCTGAGAGAATGGAGTAGCAGATGATCGGCTCGCACATTTGCGTGCTAGAAAACCTCTCATCGCAAGCCCGATTGGCATTGAACTAGTCAACTGCCCCAGCATTAGTCAAATACTTCGAGAACCCAGCCCACAAAATGGGACAGTTGCGTCAGACCTTGATTGCTCCCGCTAAAGGGAGCCTCAGAAAGAAAAGTGGGAGTTGAGATCACGCGTAAACTTCGCATAATCGTAGCATTCGCCCTAATCACCATTGGTCGGCAGCTTATTTGAATATTGAATTACAGCCGGAGTTGAACCAGAATCATGTCTTTGAAGCGCAGGCGAGTTGCTCCTTTTGTTTTCACTGTCTTGATCTTGACTGCATTTTCGTTTCCTCTGGGTGTGTTTGGGCCAACCGTCAAGGCCGCTGTGCTGTATGATTCTGGTGATCCAACTCCGGCGGAGCAGCTGGTATTGGAGTACGTTAACCGGGCTCGTTCTGATCCTGTCGCTGAGGGTCAGCGTTTGGGCATTGACATCCATGAGGGCCTGCCGGATCCGAGTCTTGTGGGTCCTCGGCCGCCGTTGGCCATGAGTAAAATCCTGCTTAACATTGCTCAGACACACAGCCAGAACATGTACAATCTGAACTATTTCTCCCACAATGACCCGAACGGCGACACACCGTTCGACCGCATGACACACGCAGGCTACGATTACTTGACCGCGGGTGAGAACATGGCTGGAGGTCTAGGTACAACTGCCGCGAAGCTAGAGGATTTGATTATGGTTGATGCGGGCACGCCGGGGCGTGGTCACCGCGTGAATCTTCTCGACCTGTTTAACCCCTACCCTTGCGGCAACCCTCTGTGCGTCTACTCCGAAGTCGGAATCGGATACTATGGGGCAGCATCTCCAAATGGTCTCGGTTTGAATAGTCTCCTCACGGAGGATTTTGGGGCCGCGGCCAGCGGACCGTTTCTCTTGGGCGTGGTTTACAATGATCTGAACAACAACAACTTCTACGATATCGGTGAAAGCATAGCTGGGGTAACGATCACACCCAGCAGCGGCGGTTACTACGCTGTCACATCATCATCCGGCGGCTACGCTATCCCAATTGACATGTCTGGCACGATCACGGTCACGGCTTCGGCTCCAGGATTTGGCCCGATCACCAAAACGGTCACACTAAATGGCGCGAACGTCAAACTGGACTTCACTGCCTCGGCGCAAACAAGTAGTACCACTTCAACCTCGGCACAAACAAGCATTACTTCAACCCTTATCATAACAAGTTCAACGGTTGTCACGACAAGTTCAACTCAGACAACGACCTCCGTTGTTAACCGTCCATCTATCGCGCTCAATCTTCTTTCAGCTTCGGCCGGGTCGACCGTTGATGTGACCGGTTCCGGTTTCTCCTCAGGTGATGCAACTTGCTTACTGTCCGGAAACGCAGTAGGTACGTCCAATTGTTCGATTTCCAGCGGAACGCTAGCTGCCTCGTTTGTGGTTGCAAACGTAGCGGTTGGTACTTACAGTGTTGGAGCTACTGGGAGCCCAGCTGGTGATTCTGCTTCGGCCATCTTCACAGTCAGCGCTTCCACAAGTCAAACAACGACTTCGACAAGCACTAGTACAACTCTGACTTCAACTCAGACAACCCAGATCGTCACTACTACATCATACACGACTGGTTCTTCGAGCTCGCAAGAAACGACTACAACGAACACTCAGACAAGTACTACAAATACTCCAATAACAATGCCAGACTTCTCTTTCTCAACCTCTTCCAACGCAATCAATCTAGCCCAATCCTCAACCGGAGACTTGATAGTATCTGTTCAATCAATCGGATCCTTCGATCAACAGGTCCACCTTGAAGCCATAGGCCTACCTCAAGGTGTGGAAATTTCCTTTTCTCCGGATCCAGTGAGTCCCTCCGAAGGTGGAACGATCAGCTCAACGGCCACTTTGATTGTGACCCGTTCTGTTCCAACAGGAATCTACCCGTTCACGCTAGTGGCCACGAGCGGCTCGGTTTCGAAACAGATTCCGCTATCACTTCGCGTCTCTGGGTGTCTTATAGCCACCGCAACTTTCGGTTCCGAATTGGCTCCTGAAGTCCAATTCCTACGAGATTTCCGAGATTATAAGATTCTGCAAACATTCGCAGGCACAAGTTTCATGGTCGCCTTCAACACCTGGTACTACTCATTCAGCCCCGGCGTGGCTCAATACGAGTCCATACACCCCGTTGTACGTAGTGCAGCGAAATTCATACTATATCCACTGATTTGGATACTGAAGTTCGGATCGGCTGTCTTCGATCTTGCGTCATTTAACCAAGAGGGGGCTGTGATTGTATCAGGCTTGAGTGTGAGCGCACTTCTCGGCGCCATCTACTTGGCTGGGCCGCTGGCAATCTTGCGACAAAGACTGCCAACCAAAACACGCCGCGCTGCTCGGAGGCTTGAAAAAGCGCTTTTCTTCGTTCTTGTTGGTTCTCTCTTCACCCTAATATTGTCAGAGGCGTTGAGATCTGAGATGCTGATGATGACCGTTGCGTCCATTGCGGTCTTAGCGACAGTGATGGCTTCAGCACTCTGGACGTCACATGCCATAACCGAGTTACACAGGCCAACGAAATAGAACGAGACTTCACAATGACACTGTCCAAGTCTTTCAAGTGGCTTGTCTGCTTCTTCTTAGGCCATAAGGAAGTCAAGGTCACGTTGACGTTGGGAAAGATCGTTCCCGAGAAGGTTGAAGCAATTAAGTGCGAACGGTGCAACCGAATCTTTGTTCCAATTCCCCAACTCGATAATGATGTAAACTCCAAAAAGTTTGAAATGTAGCTACATGCGTTTACTTCGCTCTGTTCAGTTCTGTCATTAGTCTGAGCATGTCCATTTCGTGCCAATGTTCCTTGATTTTGCCCTCTTGAAGATAGTAGATGTCTATGCCACTTGTCTCAATTCTTGTGCCAGTTGGTGGCATACCGAGGAAATCGCCACTGTGCATTCCGCTGAGTGTCCACCTGGCTACAACCTTGTTCCCTTCCGCAACAATATCCTCTAAACGATATTCTGTATCGGAGAACACGGTGAAGAAAAGCTGAATGTGACGTCGAACACCCTCGATGCCGACACTCTGATCTGGAGTTGGATTGTGTTCAACATAACTCTCTGAAACAAAATCACCAAGAAGTGAAAGGTTTCTTTCCTTCAGGACCTTCTCAAAGAAACGCTCAATGATTGTCTTGTTATCGTCAGCTCTCATGTTAGCAATTGCTCTTTCCTAAGGCTTCCATCGATTGGCGCAGCAATATGTAGCAGACATAGTGAGACCAAAAGATAAGAGAACTTCGCATCCTTATTGTCATTCCATGTCAGGCTCTAAGGAAGACAGGGAGCTCTGCGTGCTCAGCATCCTTCGCAAAGAAGACCCTGCTTCAACAAAACGAATCATCGAACTCGCCTCAACACCAGAATTCGAGAAATTGTGCCGCGATTGTAAGAGTGGCGTTGAAGTATACGAGACGGCGATGAAACTGCATCGGGCTGGTCTCATAACCCGAAAGCCTGGAGCTAGCGGTTTTATGTGGGGCTTAGTTGAAGCTTGAGTCCGTAGGCATATTTCTCCGTCTCGCCGTTCGATAACATAATAAAATGCGTGATACATTTCCAATTGGGGAGAGCGATATGGCCAAGAAACCGAAAAGCCGAAAATCTCGTCGCGCTAGATCGAGGAAGTTCGAGCCTGTACCAAAGGAGTTCCGCACTGTTACCCCCTATCTAGCTATCAAAGGGGCAGCGCAGGCGATAGAATGGTACGAGAAAGTCTTCGGCGCTAAGGAGTTCGAGGCAGAGCGTCAGATAACGCCTGAAGGGTAATTGATTCATGCCCGAAAGTGGCCATGCCACTCGACAACATGTTCTGGGGCGAACGATACGGCCAGCTCACCGACCCATTCGGACACTCCTGGTCACTGTCGATGCGGATACAAATGTCGGCTCAAGAAATGGGACAAAAGCGCCAGGAAGCCATGAAAATGTTCGAACAGGGCCAACACCCGTAAATCCACCTAGCCCGCATGTCCCTCTTAGGGAGAGAGCCGTAATACATCCCGGCGCTCAATCTGCTAGGTTTCATACGTGGATCTGAATACTGAACCGACTTTCCTCTTCATTTCCGAGCGCTCCTTGAAGTGATAGCATGAAGTTCTGCGAGAAATGTGGCTCGTACATGCGAGCAACCAAGAACGGTTTAGTCTGTTCCAAATGCGGGCACACAGTACAGGCAGAGGTAGCCGAAATCACGATCATAGAGCTCCATGCTCCTTCACCGATTGATGTGATTGACGAGTCCGAACACGATCACCCTAGAGTCAGTGAAAAATGCCCGAACTGTGATAACTCCGAAGCTTTCCGCAGCGTATCCATCAGTTCAGGAGAACATGCCGGAGTGCGACAGGAAAGATCGATAGAACGCTTTACTTGCGCGAAATGTGGTCATTCGTGGACCAGAGACTGAGAAGGATCCCCCAAAAAGAGTGTCTTTGGTCTAGTTACCAACCTATCTTTTGGCAAGAAGCATGTTAATGATCCGGAAGGTTAGTCCCCAAATCACGTGGCCGTCAAGAACGTACGAGTTAGCAGTGAGTTTGCCGCCTTCGAGTTTGACCTCACGCTTGGTCGCTTCGATCCGGGAGAGATCACGTACTGGAGTCCAAAAACTTTCAGCAACTTCTTCATTCAAGCGGATGGCCACATCTTTTCTAAGTTGGAACACGAACGGAGCGACAAGAACACGTGGCGTACGGGAATAAACTAACGGCAGAACACCAAGCACCTCATGCTCACCGAGTTGGATACCTACCTCTTCCGAGGTTTCTCGTATCGCCGCTTCGAGAAAAGTCCGATCGCTCGTCGACTTATGTCCCCCCGGAAACGCTATCTGTCCTGACCAAGGGTCGCCTTCACGTTCTGTTCTCCTAATTAGAAGTAGGGAACCGCCTTGGCGTCTTGGGTCGATAATTATAGTTACGGCTGCTTCGGGCCACTCATCCTTCTTAGATTCGAGCACTGAACTCACATGTCTGAGACGCTTTTTCAGTGACTCAATATCAAAGGCGCCAGTCACAGCCGTCCACTTTCGTTTAGTTTAGAGAGCCATTGCCCATTCTCGTGCAATAAATGCTCGCAGGAGAGCACGTTTTTCTTTGTTTCAATCGTTTAATTCGGACATATGTATAACGCCGCGGCCGTGAGTCGTATTGAAGCGGTGTGCTTGGGCTGCCCATGATCCTTTGATGATGAAGTATCATGACAAGGAATGGGGTTTTCCTGTTCATGAGGATGTGAAATTATTCGAGTTTCTCATTTTGGAGGGAGCACAGGCGGGACTCAGCTGGATGACTATTCTGAAGAAGCGGGAGAACTATCGAAACGCATTCGACTCCTTCAACCCGACAAAGATCGCAAGATACTCAAGCAAAGACGTGAAGCACCTACTTTCAGACATTGGCATCGTCCGGAACAGATTGAAAATCATGGCAACCATCACAAACGCACGAAAATTTCTAGAGGTCCAGAAGGAGTTTGGATCGTTTGACAGTTACATCTGGAAGTTCACGCAGGGTCGACCGATCAAACACAGATTCCGAACCCTCTCAGCTATTCCAGCCAAGTCCAAGGAATCCGATGCGATGAGCGGAGACCTGCAGAAGCGCGGTTTCAAGTTTGTCGGCTCAACAATATGCTACGCCTTTATGCAGGCCGTCGGAATCGTGAACGATCACACGGTCAACTGCTTCAGATACGGCCAAGTCTAGGGCCTCTTCCTTTAAGCTCAATGCGCGGTTTTGCGCACTGGTAATGCTGGTGAAGATTACAGTGCGCCAGCTCGATTAGCCGAGTGCCGCTTGTCTGATCCGTGACCCTCAGACATTGACGTTTGGGAATGAGAAGTTTAATCAAGGAACGACACGACATATGTGATAGTTTTGAGAAAAGCAACGAAACTGCTCTTCATTGAGTTTGCGATTGTGAGGAAGGCATGGAATTCCTCTTGAAGTCGGGTTTTGTTAAGAGCGTTCCAACTGACGGTGGTATGAAATACGAGATTACCGACACTGGCCTCAGATTCCTGGGAGACTATCAAGACCTGAAGCGAATTTTGGAATAAGAACCGACGCGCAAGATATGAGTTGAGAAAAGGCATTCGGAGGCGTGCCTGTACCTGAAATAAGCGCTCTCCCGTTCCCACGCGCGGTTCACATCCTTAGTCAAGTTTTATCTTGATGTCAAGCAACAATTCATGGTTCAACTAGAGCTGGAGGTGGGGGATTTGGCAGATCTGAACGACGGCTTGAACTGGATTGAGCGTTCCCGTGAAGGCATTGTGAAGTTCATGGTCGAGATGTTGAAGATCAAAGCCATCAATCCTGACGGCGGTGGAAAGGGGGAGTATGAACGTGCGCTCTGGATTCAGAAGTGGCTTGAGAAATCCGGATGCAAAGTCAATAGACATGACATCCCAGATACCCGCGTACCAGAAGGCGCCCGCGTTAACCTGACTTCGGTAATCGAAGGTCAGGAGAGTAGTCGTACACTCTGGTTTGCTGCTCATATGGACACGGTGCCTGAGGGAGCACGCGAACTTTGGGCCACGGACCCCTACGACCCTGCTGTCAAAGAAGGTAAGATATTCGCGCGAGGTTCAGAAGACAACGGACAGGCAATTGCCTCGACGCTATTCGCCTTCAAAGCTTTGAAGACGCTGGGTATCAAACCGCGCTTCAACATTGGAGTAACCTGCGTTTCGGACGAGGAGTCAGGCAGCAAATATGGCGTAATTCCGCTGTTAGAAAAGAACGTATTCAAGTCAGGAGACATGGCTGTCGTTCCTGACACGGGTTGCTCGGATGGTTCTGAGATTGAGATTGCAGAGAAAAGCATACTATGGTTGAGGATAACAACCAAAGGCAAGCAAGTTCACGGTAGCCTACCTAACAAAGGTTTGAACGCGCATAGGATTGGCATGAGGTTCGCTCTTGAACTCGACGAGCTCCTTCACAAGAAGTACTCAGCCACGGATCCACTCTTCGATCCTCCGCCATCAACCTTCGAACCAACAAAACACGAGTTGAACGTTGATAACATAAACACGGTTCCAGGCGTCGACATACAATACTTCGACTGCCGAGTTCTCCCACAATATCCACTAACAGAAGTGATGAAAGAAGTCGAAGCACTCAGGGCACAAGTCGAAAAGGAGACAGGTGCGAAAATCGAACTCACTCCTGTACAATTTGAAGAGAACACTTCACCCACACCCATGGACAGCGAAGTAGTTGTCAAATTGAAGACAGCGCTCAAGAAACTGCGAAACATAGATGGAAAGGCCGTTGGCATCGGAGGTGGGACGGTGGGACTATACTTCAGGCGTAAAGGCATTCACACAGCTGTCTGGTCAACACTTGACGACATGGCACATCAGCCCAACGAATACTGCAAAATCGACAACATCGTCAACGACGCGAAGGTACTCCTTCACATTGCTTTGAGCTGAGGCTTCAGCAAACAATACAGGCTAGCTAGGTGATTCTTGTTCCCGACGAACCTTGGAATCCTCTCTTGCTATTCGTAACTATCAATCCAGCGACCTAGAGTCATGTCACTCTCTCTGGAGAGAGCTAACTGAGTGGCATCGCCAAATCTACGAAGACCCGACGATCGGCGGCGATCATCCGGAAGATCAATTTGACAAACACCTAGCTGCTGTGGGGGCGAGTCAAATCTGGGTTGCAATCCGGGGTTCCCAGGTCCTGGGTCTTGTGGGCCTAATCCTGAGGGGGATTGAAGCCGAGGTTGAACCTATCGTAGTCAGTGAAACTCACCGAAGTGAAGGAATAGGATCACGGCTGATTGAGAGAGCAATCGCTGAGGCAGGCAAAAGCGGAGTTAGGGTTCTGACCATCAAACCAGTCGCACGAAACGTGAAGACTATTCAATTCCTGCAAGAGCATGGCTTCAAAAATGTTGGATTCATCGACCTATTCATGGATCTATCTCAGCGTCCTTGGAAATCGCACATCGAGCTCTTTGGGCGCGATTTTCAATTCTGATCGGTTTTTTCTGAGCGCGCACCGCAAAAGCGATCACAAAATTGCTAGGGAAAAGGATAATGGGATTCTTCTGCAGCCAGATTCTAATTGACTGCACCATGAGACCGGTTGCAGTCCAGTTAGCTACATTCGAGACGTATCAAACATGGCCGCGCCCAATATTGCACTAGACATCCGAATCGCCAGACCATCCGATGCCAAGCTTGTAGCTCGCCTGTGCAGACGTGCAGTTGGTCCCGGAGACTACGTGCTTCGAATCTTGAGTGAAACCATCGCTGACAGAGGACTCTTTCTGGTTTGGAGAAATGGCGAGCTCGTTGGGATGACCAATCTCGATAGATGCATCGATGGTGCCGGTTGGCTGAGCATGGCTCGCACAGACCCGAATTGGCGCCGCAAGGGAGTCACACTCTTCCTGCAACGACACGTCATTGCTCATGCACGGCGAAGAGGAATTCGGGCTCTGCGGCTGTGGACACTCTCTACGAACACCGCATCCATCAAAGCATGCATGAAGGGCGGATTCAAGCCAGTATGTGAATCAGCTCATGTGTCCTGTTCGATAGGAGCCAAGCGGAAACCTAGGCAACTTGCTCCGCTCAGTCTGAGAGCTACGAGTTCGCTGAAATTTGTCTTAGAATCGTCCTACCTTGTGAAAATGAACGGCTACTTCGCATACAAATGGTATTTCGTCAAGGCTAACAGAGAACTATTGGAGAAATTGCTTCGCAAAGGTGAATTGTACTGGGACGGCAAATCAGCTTTCATCCTAACGGAACCTGAGAGAAGCTTCGGAGTACCCTACAGTAGTGTCGCATTGCTGCATGGCCAAGTGGGACCCTCTCTCCGAAAAGTCAAGGAAGCGGCCAAAGGTTTTGGCCGAATCTGGTTAGGCCTGTATCTTCCCTACGACGTAAACTTGCTTAATGCGGCCAGGAGAACGGGCTTCAAGCGAGATCCGTGGGCCGAGCACTGCATAGTGTTCGAGAAAGAGACCTAGAGAAATTGCAGCCGAGAATCCCGGAGAGAGTTGCCTTCAATTCAATTTCTTGGGAGAGGAACAGTGAGGCAACCGTCCAACGCAACCAGAACCCTTGAGTTGTCTCCCTTCAGCTTGGTTGCGGCATCGAACGCGCTCTGGATGTCTTTGTACGGGGCAATCGATATGGCGTTTAGCGTTTCTGGTTGGAGGTTCGTCACTGCGAAAAGCTTGGCTCTTCTTTCAAGTTCCACCAGTTTCGCGGCTTTATGATATCCTAACCTGTAGCCTGCCTTAATTTTCTTCATAACATCGCCCCCGGCGGCCAAGAGGTCGTAGAATGTCCTAATGCCTATACCATCCGGGCAAGGGGAAACAAGAATCACGACCCCCTGGTCCTTCAACGCCAGTTTGACGTTCTCAATCGCCTTTTGCGCCTGGTATAGATCCAGATCCATCGGTGGCGTTGCCACAGCAATTACGACGTCAGCCTTGGACTCAACGGAAGCCACATAGGTCTCCTTTGCACGTTCAACCGCACCATTGAATGAATCGACAATATGTCCAGAGAGCGAGCAGCTGACCTGATGATCGCGATTCAATACAAGCTGAATTGAGAAGATGTCCTCATACCTGTCGAAGATTTCCAAGGCTTCCATGAAATCCTCATGAACCGGATTACCTTCGAGTTTGAGTATGCTGGAACTCTCATCCAATGCAAGAGAATGATTCATCTCGATTGATTTGTAGCCAGCCAAAGCTGGGAGAAGAAATTTCCTTCCACCCGTGAAACCCGCAAAGTAATGTGGCTCAACTGACCCGACAACTATTATGCCCTCTGCATGAAACAAGTGCTCGTTGAATTGTAACTCAGTGCCCCTGCTTGTGCGCCCCATAGACTTCAACTGGGAATTGTCTCTTGGATCATGAAAGATGACTCTTCCACCATAAGGCGGAACGGGCCCACCAAGCAGCGTTTCAAGCTCGCGCTCCGACGGAGCCCTATGAGTACCTGAAGCCACAATCGTGGTAACCTCCTTCCCTTTCAAGTCGAGAGCTCGCAGCACTGTTGCGGTGGGCGTCGGTCTGGTGTGGTCGTTTATGACGACAAGGATTTTGTTCCGTTTTGATAGGAACGCTGACAGTTCTGGCAATCCGCGTGGATGCGAAAGAGAACTTGCGATGGAGCTCTCGTCGGGAGGAGTGCTATTTGGTGAGACTATCTCGATCGACCTGTTATCATTGATGTCAAGTTGCATCAAGCCTTGGCCGTAAGGAATACGCATCTTCATGGTTTCTCGTGATCCGATGTAGACTCAGAGCCAACCAGGGCTCCTTATTCTTCTATTCCCTGCGATGTTTCCGATGCTTCAACCTTACCTAGCTACTGGGACCTTAGCGACGGATTCGTAGAAGGCCCTTCGTGCTAGGTATTCACTTTGGAAGCTTCGGGCGCTAGACTCTGAGTGCCAGCTCCGTGGGACACTTATGTTTGGTATCCTTCGGGTTAAGATTAGCAATCGTTCCAGCGACAGATTCCTTAGCCCCAATGGTCCAACAAATCCGAACTTCTGCAGCAGGCTTGTTACAAGACTCATTCGCATTACCTCGAAACAGTTAGAGTATCATGGTGGCGGTAGTAGTTTGTGCCGTCTTAAGACGGGCTCATTGTTGGAGCGTACGCTGGTCAAGCTTTGCCGTCCTGGGACGGCCAATCTCTTATCTGCCCATCTTGATACTAAGGTGTTGGTTGAATTGACGATGTTCGAAGTTTCCTTCAAGATTCAGCACGACTGCCCGTATACTCGATTCTCTATGAAGAATCCTGATGTGAGGTTGGTTGAGTGGTGCAACAATCGAATACATGTTATGGAGGTCGATTGCCCAGATATTGAGACATTCACAAGGGTAGAAAAAGATCTGAATGAACTGCTCATGTGGAAGGGTGGTAAGGTTCTCAAGAAGAACTTCTTGGACCGCAACCTTCAGCTAATTATCAAGACCTGCCGTTGCAGCAAGATCTCGCCTAACATCTCTGACATTATCGAGAAACATTCGTTTCTATGGATACCACCTGAAGTGTACTATGGCGGCTGGGAGGAATACAAGGTAGTAGGCTTCAGGGAAGCTGACTACAAGAGAATGTTCCAGGAACTTAGTGAACTCGGCCCCGTTCAGATAATTGAGAAGAAGGTACTTCCAGAAAAGAGCCTTCGCGATGCCTTCGTCATATCCATGAGCAGTGTCTTCTCCGAATTAACCGACAAACAGGTCAGTTCTCTGCTGTCCGCGCTGGAATACGGGTACTATCAGATTCCGAAGAAAATGACGGCTGAAGAAATAGCGCAAAAACATCACGTCCCCCGAACAACATTTGAAGAACACCTGAGAAAGGCGGAGAGCAAGATCCTACGGGCCATTGCCCCCTACGTAAGAATGTACAGCTCCACGTCCGAAGATTCACTTGAGAGGCCTCCGCAGATTCCTACAAAATGACCGATCGATTCTGGCAGCGGTAATTCTATCTTTGCTCTGACCGCGATCCAGCTCTCGCCTTGACCCCTAGGGCTTGTCTCACAAGATTCTTGGTTATCTTGACTTTGATATGATCGATAAGGATCGATTCGATAAAGCGCTTATCACACGTATGATGGCTACTAGCGCGGATTGTGAATAGTCCGTGCTGAATTTTGGCACAGCCTGCGGAACATCGGATTAGCCCTAAGGCTAGTGCAAAGAGAGATTTTCAACTCTAAAAATCATGAACAAGGCTCTATATGCCCAACACACAACTGACATACGCGATTCCCAACAGGCGTTCTCTATGAGGCAAGTTACAAGATTGCTTCCGCAGCAGCGAACCATGGATCTGATGACGAAAGCCTGCGAGGCGGGTCGTCACCTCGAATGCGGCGGATCTTGCACCTGCCACTGTCACTCGTGGTGGAACCCGTAGAGAGAACACGCAGGTCGAACTCGGAAGCAAACTAGTCGGCAGAATTACTCACAGCTATTCGACTCCAGTTGCTTTCTTGTCCAAGGACACTTCAAAATTGTCTGAAAAGCTCAACCGGTGCCAATGTCTATCAAAGCCGACATTACGCATACTCCTAATCCTCATTAGCACGCGCGTTTCCTCCCACGCTTCCTCTAGCTTGAGGTCGATTATTCCGTCATGTGCCGCCTCCAACGTCTTGTAAGCCCAGTCACTGTGAACGCCGCTGATCACACCTACGATTCGAGTGGATTTCAGAACAGACGCACTTGGAATGACCCTAGTAACCATGAACTCAACCCAGGTCTTCTCATCATTAGCTCGCGCGAGACCAGAAAGGTCGTCGACAATCCTCAGCACATTCGGGGTGGGTTGTCCCGCCATCCGATGTTTTGACCACCATATGCTGAGATCCGCGACCTTCAATGAATCTATGAACAGTCTTTCTTGCGATTTTCGACCCAGCATGCAAGTATACCAATCCCAAATCTCAAGGTTCCCTGCGTTCTCTGACTCATCCGAATTTAATCCTAGCCGCTCAAGTTGAGACCGTATCTTTTCGGGTGATTGCGCGGTCGCATGATAGCTGACCTTGCCTCCTGTCTTTAACCAGCCCGCCAGTATGGTCAGAGAGGCATCGTACCATTGGGAAGCGGGATCATATTCCACTAGAAGGCTGGAGCCTGCTGGAATAGGTCCCGATGCCATATCCTCAATCAACGGAATTCGCATGAAAGAACCAAAATCAATCCAACATTCAGTCTCCTTAAGACTTTAACCGTAGATGGAGGTATTTCAAAGCTAAGTGAGACTCGGCAGGCTCGACTGAGCCTACCCTTGATTAGACCCTCAGATCAAGCTGCACTTGCTGGGTCACACCCAGGTATCTAAGCCTGATACTCTTCGTGCACCCTTTCAATTCTGGCCGATTCGTCATTAACCCGCATCTTCGGCTTTCGCTTCTTTGCCAAATTAATTCACCTCCGACATCAATAGCCCTTTAATTCATCAAACGAGCGATAAAAGGTGGCTTGGAGAAAAAAGGAAAAGTGGACCATGTTCTACTTTTCCACTCACCTACTCTGACTGGTGGTCAGAAAAGCTCGATCCATATGCCGTTGGGATCCTCTACGTAGGCCCAGCGGCTGCCGTTGGCTCTTATTTCTGAAATGACTCTATAACCGCTTTCACGTGTCTCATCGAGCGTTCCGGCTAGGTCCTCTACATTGAAAGCCAGATGGTCTAATCCCTCCCCGACCTTGTACTCCGTATAGTATGGACTCTCCTTTTCATAGTAGTTCAGTTCAAGAACGAAGCTACCCTCTTCGCTCTCCAATCCCACAGTCTCACCCTTGGTCTGCTCGATTTTGCTCCTACCTTTGACTCTCATACCGAGGAATTTTGTGTAGAAATCCACGGATTTCTCAAGATCCTTGACTCGGATTCCAACATACGTGAATTTGGATTTCAAGACAATTCGCCACGCCACGTAATTGTGAGCACTCATATGCTTTTCCTATGAGGGCATCTCGCGTCTTCCTTCCACTCGCCCATTCTGGGCAACAACTGCAGTTTTCGCCGGCATCGTCATTGCCGGCGTACTGCTTCCTTTTGTTAGGCCATTGCATTACCTTAGCGGCGGAGTCTTGATTCTAATCGGCTTGTGGTTAATGTATGAAAGGCGACATCGTTCAGTAGTTGAGTCAGACGGCCGCAATCTTTCGTCGCGTAACTACATCCAGACCTACTCGATGCTTCTAGGTCTGACGCTGCTGAATCCCATCACCTATTTCACAGCATTAATCTTGGGCCTACAAACCGCTGAGAGTCAACCTTTTGCGGACCAATGGTTTTTCGTCGTAGGAGTCTTCTCCGCCTCCCTCTCGTGGCAAACCCTTCTGGCCGGAGTCGGTGCACTAGCACGAAAACGAGTATCACCACGTTTCAGAGAAATGACTCAGGTTGTTGGGAGTCTGCTCGTTGTAGGCCTAGGCGTTGCGATTCTGCTCGGCCTCCTCTAACACCCAGACTACGACCAGAGGCCTCTTAATCTTCTCTACTATTCAACCAGTTCGAAGACTCCAACGCAACGCTCAGAATCGGTTATCTCTTCACATTTTCGATCAAGAGCTTCGTACTCTTTTGCGAATTGCTTCTTGAATTGTGTGTAGGATTCGATCTTGTCCCAGGTGTCGATAGTCAGGTATCGGGTTTTGTCCTCAATGTCGCACATCAAATCAGTCCCATGATATGCCTGATCCTTCTGGAACAGGGCACCCCATAACCCCTCACCAGAGTAGTGCTCCACAAACTCTTCAGTTCCCCTGCGTTTGACGCGATACTCCCAAATAATCTGAATCAATCCGAGACTCTCCAATCTGTCGAAGATCATTTGTTCTCTTCAGACGTGACTATTTCACGCACAACGGCTTGTGCAGCTACGATTCTGGCAACTGGAACTCGGTAGGGTGAGCAACTGACGTAGTTCAAGCCCAATTCGTGGCAGAATTCCACAGAGCTCGGTTCGCCCCCGTGTTCGCCACAGATTCCGACCTTGAGTCCAGGATTAACCTTCCTGCCTTCAGTTACTGCGATCCGCATGAGTTCTCCGACGCCTTTCCGATCTAGAACCTCAAACGGGTTTGCTGGGAGTATCTTCTTGTCCAGATAGTCTTTCAGGAATTTGGCCTCGGCATCGTCCCTACTGTATGCAAAAGTTGCTTGTGTAAGGTCGTTCGTTCCGAAGGAGAAAAAGTCCGCATATTGGGCGATCTCTCCTGCCGTTAAGGCCGCTCTTGGAACCTCGATCATGGTTCCAATCTTGTAGTCAACTTGTCCCCCCTCGACTTCAATCATTGCTTTCGCTACGTTGGATATTCTCTCGCGGAGAAAACGAACCTCATTTGCCTCGCCAACGAGGGGCAACATTATTTCCACATGTACCTCGAGCCGCTCTTTCTTTAGCTCAATCGCTGCTTGGAATATTGCTCTAACCTGCATTTCGTAAATTTCAGGGTGACTCAAAGCTAGACGACACCCTCGGTGTCCAAGCATGGGGTTGTGTTCCGTGAGAGTGATCACCTTCTTCAGAACGCGCTCTTTCGAGGCAAGACTACTGGACGCGGTGGCATTTGCGCGAAGAGCGGATATCTCCGCAATCAAATCATCGTACTTTGGAAGGAATTCATGAAGCGGAAGATCAAGGAGTCTAATAGTGACCGGTAGACCGTTCATGGTTCGGAAAATTGCCTTGAAGTCTTCCTTCTGCAGTGGCCGTAGTTTCTCTAATGCCTGGGCGCGTTCTTCGTCGGTTACAGAGAGAATCATTTCCTGCACCATCGGCAGTCGATCCTGCGCATTGAACATTCTCTCAGTTCTGCAAAGGCCGATTCCCTCCGCGCCGAATTCCCTCGCCAACGCAGTTCCCTCAGGAGTATCGGCGTTCGCCCTGACTCCCAGCTTGCGAATACTGTCAGCCCAGCTCAATAGCTCCTGAGCGTCGGAGCTCAAACGTGGTGCAATCGTCGGAACGGTACCGAGTAGCACTTGGCCTGTTGTTCCATCAACAGTTATGATGTCATTTTTCTTGACGCTTACTCTGCGTGTGAGAAATAACTGTCCGACTGGGTCAACTTTGATTTGTTCACAGCCCACGACTGCTGGTTTTCCCATGCCCCTCGCAACGACCGCCGCGTGAGAGGTCATGCCACCTCTGCTGGTGAGAACTCCTTTCGCGGCGATCATCCCGTGAATGTCTTCGGGCGTAGTCTCTTCCCGAACCAGGATAACGGCTTCACCTGCTGAACCCAGTTTGTGAGCTTCGTCGGTATCGAAAATCACCTTTCCAGTCGCCGCTCCTGGCGAAGCGGGAAGGCCTGTCGCGATTGGATGCCCTTCATAACTCGGGTCGACTTGCGGATGAAGAAGCTGTTCAATGTGCGACGGCTGAACCCGCAACACAGCTTGTTCTTTGCTTAGAAGGCCTTCTCGAACCATAGCTACGGCAATTTTGACGGCGGCTCTCGCTGTACGCTTTCCTGAACGAGTCTGAAGGATGTACAGCTTCCCGTTCTCGACGGTAAATTCAACATCCTGCATGTCCTTGAAATGATGCTCAAGAATTCTACAAACATCAAGCAATTGCTTGAATACATCCGGCATTTCCCTTTCGAGTTCGCTTATGGGCTTCGGAGTTCGAATTCCAGCAACAATATCCTCGCCCTGCGCGTTAACTAGAAATTCGCCGTAGAGCTTTGCTTCACCGGTTGAAGGGTTCCTTGTGAAACATACCCCTGTCCCGGAGTCTGATCCCAGATTTCCAAATACCATCGCCTGAACGTTTACTGCCGTTCCTAGCGTGTCTGGAATCTTGTTCGCCTCTCGATAGACTTTAGCTCGATGACCGTTCCAAGATTCAAAGACAGCTGCAACCGCCAACCGAAGCTGCTCTATGGGGTTCTGCGGAAATTCCTTCTCTGTCTCTTCCTGAACAAGTCTCTTGAATTCCTGTGCAATAGTTGCCAGTGTTTTGGCATCTAATTCAAGATCTGACTCTGCGTTGAGACTTTCCTTGTGATGTGTAATGATCGATTCGAACTTCTCGCCCTTCAGACCAAGAACAACTTTTCCAAACATTTGTATGAAACGCCGATAGGCATCGTACACAAACCGCTCATTGCTCGTTAGACGAATCAAACCCTGTATCGTATTATCATTCAATCCGAGATTCAAGACCGTGTCCATCATCCCAGGCATCGAGATCGGCGCTCCGGACCTGACTGAAACTAGAAGCGGCCTGATCGCATCTCCGAAGGCTCTGCCTGTTTTTGACTCCACCATCTTGATTTTGGTTAGAATTTCCTTCTCTAAACCTTCCGGGAATTTGCCGTTGTTTGATGAATAGAAGTTGCATGCTTCCGTTGTAATGGTTATCCCAGGCGGGACAGGTAGCCGGAGAGATGTCATCTCCGCTAAGTCCGCGCCTTTACCGCCCAGAAGATTTCTTAGCTTCGTGTTACCTTCTTCGAAAAGATAGACGAACAACTTCTCGCTCCCCAGTTAGCCACAATTGCTCCCGAATGGTCTCATCGAATTCTTATTAACATTCGAAGGTGACGCGTCATCGCGTACCCCCGCAACGGTGAGAACGACCACAGTATGGAAACACGGCATTTGCTCACTCAACGCGCACGATCTGGGCGCATGTCTTTGCTCTGCAAAGGCTCGCTATGATTGTATATTCCTAAGCAAACTATATTGGTTCAGAGGAGACTGGAAACTATGACCCCTCTGAATCGCGACTTCATCGGTTATGGCAAGACGATTCCAAGAGTTCGATGGCCGAAAGGCGCCAGGTTGGCCCTTACTTTTGCCATCAATTACGAGGCGGGAGCCGAACGTTCCGTTCCATTTGGAGATCAAGGGGCTGAAACATATGGAGAGTTCCCCGCTTACGTAACGCCTCCGAAACGTGACTTAGCCATTGAATCTATCTTCGAGTATGAGACAAGGTGTGTAGCGAGACGACGAAGGGGGCTGTTGAAACGCTATTCGTTTTCCAGTTGGACGTAAGTTGCAAACCGTCTAATCATTACGTTTTGAAAGTGTAACAGCCATCACGCGGACTTGATCACAAGTATCTTCACAGCGGTCGGCTGTATTCTCTATAGCCTCCAAGAATTGACTTAGCAATATGATCGAACCCACTGGAATGCTATCCGTTTTGATCTCGATGAGCGCGCTGCGAGCCTTCTGATGGAGTTTGTCAGTTTTCTCTTCTAGGCGTTCAACGCCGTCAGCCGCCTGAAGCGATTGTTCGAGAGCTCCGTTCATTAACTTCTCGACCGAATCCGCGACTTTGACAGTGCATTCTCTAACAGTCTCGCACATCTCAACGACTACATCTTGAACCTGCTTGGGCATGTGCGAGAGATCAAACAACACGAGGATCCTACCCGCTTCATGGGACCAATCGGTTATCCAATCGATCTGCCTCCCCAAACGCATCAAACCCACACGTTCGTCAGCGGGCAGCTCTCCCTTAGCCAACTCCTCGATAATCCGCTTTCGAAGATCGTCGGCTTCATGTTCTTTCTGCTCTAGTAGGGCGAAGCTCTTCTGAAGATCATCCTGCTTACCGCCTATTCCATCCCGTATGCATTTCTCCAACAACTCGACGGCAAGGGTTGTCATCTTTGAGTGTTCCAGGACTAGGCCCATGGCCTTCACGGTTCGCCTAGCGCTTAGCCATCCTTCTAATGACAAAACAATCACGACTTATTGCCAGGATCCGATCATTATTCTAGGGCTATCTCTTTCTCCAATCCCTCTGTGGGGTAGTCGAATAAGAGCATATGTTTCCCGTCAAGCACCAAGTCCACTTTGTCTTCGACGTGAAATCCTTTGTCAAGCTCCGAAGTTGTAGTAGTGTGAGCCACCAGCTCTATTCCTTCGTCGGTCTCGACAAGGTAATGGTTGAGGCTACCGAGGAAGGTAACTTGTTTGATCCTGCCTCTCCATCCATCAGCGCCTGAAGCGCTCGTTATGGCGACAAATTCCGGTCTGACCGAGACCACCACTCGTTCATCCGGCTGCCTGCCTGACACGAGTGTCCTTATCGCTCGACTACCGATTCCCACAGTGCAGAGATCTCCCTCAATCCTCAGCACTTTTCCTTCGAGCAGGTTCGTCTCACCAACAAAATTCTCTGTGAACAGGGTCTTAGGCGACAAGTAGACCTCTGCAGGCGTTCCGATCTCTACGATTCTGCCTCTTTTCATGATGATGACACGGTCCGCGATAGAAAGAGCCTCCTCTTGGTCGTGGGTCACGTGAATTATGGTTAAACCCAAGTCTTTGGCGAGTTGTTTGAGTTCATAACGTAACTCTGCTCTGACTAACGCGTCGAGAGCACCTAGCGGTTCGTCGAGCAGAAATAGGTAGGATCCGGTCGCTATCGCACGGGCCACCGCGACTTTCTGCTGTGCTCCGCCACTAAGCTCTATGGGAAAGGACTTGGAGCGTTCACGCATGTTGATGAGATCCAGCATTTCATTTGTGACTCTTCCGATCTGATCAGCCCCTGCGCTCCTGACCGCCAGACCATAGGCCAAGTTGTCTCGAACTGTCATATGGGGAAAAAGCGCAATATCCTGGAATACGTACCCAATCTTCCTGTCCTCAATGGGAACCTGCTTTACGGGTTCACCGTCAATGAGAATCTCGCCACGGTCAGGGCTAATTATGCCCGCTATGCATTTTATCAGGGTGCTCTTGCCGCAACCGCTTGGACCGATTATGCAAACGTATTCCTTGTCCTCGATACGGAATGATGCACTGTCAACTGCAGTGATGTTGCCGTAGAACTTCGAGACGCCCATGATATCGAGCTTCGGCATCTTATGATATCTCCAACTCTTTCCTAAGGCCCTGACGTGGGTACGCAAAAATGATTATGTCTCTGCTATCGAAACCGACCGTAACGTTCTCCCCGACTTTGAATTCGGACTCCATGCCCTCAAGGAATCGACGTGAGGCGATAACGTCCCCATTTGTTAGACGGATCAGATATTCACGGAAACTACCGAGAAAGTGAATCTCACGAACCTCACCTTTCAACACGTTATCTCGCTGAATATCTCGGGAGGAGATTTCCACAGTCTCCTTCCGGATGGCGAGTATCACTGGTTGTTCAGTCGTGGGCAGGGGGGCTCTGGGTGTTCTGATCATCAATCCGCCCCTCATGCGGGTCGTCGAGATTTCTTCGGTTACTGTGTCTACTATTCCCTCTAGGAGGTTGGCTCCTCCAATGAGGTTCGCAACAAAGATCCCACTCGGCCTCATATACACTCGAGGAGGAACTCCATGATCCTGGATTCTTCCGCCTCGGAGCACTAGTATCCGGTCTGCCACACTCATGGCTTCATCTCTGTCATGAGTTACATGAATCGCTGTGAATCCTGACTGTTTCACCAGCTCACGGAGTTTATGCCGTAGGTCAAGTCTCAATCGTGCGTCTAAAGCGCCCAAAGGTTCGTCTAGGAGCAATAGGTCTGCACCGGAGGCTAGGCCTCTGGCTAACGCTACCCGTTGTTGCATCCCACCGCTCAACTCACTTGGATATGCTTTGGCACGCCATGACAATCTCACCATCTCCAGAGTCTTCCAAGCTGCATCCAGAGCCTCTTTCTCGGGTTTTTGACGAGCCAGGGGACCGAAGGCAACATTTTGTAGAACTGTTAGGTGCGGGAAGAGGGCATATTGTTGCGGAACATAGACAGCATTCCGATCGTGTGCTTCCAGGCGGTTGACGGGTTTTCCATCAAAGTAGATCGCGCCTTCGTCTGGCCTGAGTAGCCCCGCAATGAGGCGTAGTAGTGTGGTCTTACCGCTACCAGTAGGACCAAGCACGCATAGATATTCTCCGTTTTGCACATCGAAAGATAACCGATCGAGTGCCAGGACTTTTCCGAATTTCTTGGTGATGTTTGTGAAACTGATGGCTGGCAATGTTAGGATCTTCCTTTGGGTTTGCGCAGTGCGATCAAGCGAAGTGCGACGAGCGCCAAAAACGACGTTAGGACTAGAAATCCAACGCCCAGCGCGCGTTCTTCGGGTGTAACCTGCACGGTTCCTCTGATCCAATCCACGAGTAGAACAGGAGCGGTCTTTAGGACCTTAGACACTGCAGTGGTGGCGCCAGTTTCGTCGACGCTACGAGTGAAGACGAGTATCGCTCCGGACAACAGCGAGTACCTCGTAAGGGGTAGAGTGATCTTCCTGAATACGCGAAGAGGCGTCGCGCCCAATGTCCTTGCAGCCTCTTCGAGTTCTAGCGCTATACCTTGAATTGATGCAGCCATTGCCCGCACGAAGTAGGGGTAGGTTATCGTCGTATGCGCAAGCACAAGCACCCAGAATTCCGGCAGAGCGCCTATGTTACTCCAAAAGAAGCTCAAAGAAACACCCAACGCCAGCGAGGGGACGATTATGGGCAGATCGACTAAAGCGTCCACTATTCGTGTCATCCTTGTGCTGAAACGATTGCGGGCTATCATGACGGCCACGGGTAACCCGAAAACTATGTTGACAGAAGTCGCAAGTAACGCAACGCCATAGGACAAGAGCATGCTCGACCAGAATTTGCCCCAGGGTCCCATCCCAGCAAGAGCTTCTCCAAGAATCCCAGCTGCAACTGATTCAGCAGCCGGAAACGCGATGAAAAGACATGGGAGTAGGACAAAAATAAGGAAGACAATCAAGCTACCAGCATTCCGAAAACCTACACCGATACGGCTACTCAACTTCCTCTCTAGACTGGGCCAAACCTTCAACGGGGCAACTCTGAATCTCGGAGCGATGATCTTGATGGCAGCAAAGACCAACAAAGATGCGACGATGAGGACCAAGCTCGCGATGGCTACAGCCGCACTCAACCCTGCATCACGTGCATTCCTGATAAACACGACACCGTTTTCGAAAGCTCCCGCAACTACAATTGTGGCCCCTGTCTCCGAAAGAGAACGAGCAAGCGCAAGCAGAAATGCGGCCAGAACTCCAGGCCTGAGGATCGGGATCGTAACCGTCCTGACTGCTGTGAAAGCCGACGCGCCTAATGTCCTTGCAGCGACTTCGTAAGTCTCACGATAATTCAGAAATTCCCCGACCATGACTCGAACAATCACGGGGAAGGAGAAGGCAAAATGGAGGAGCATTATGAGCAGCGTCCCTGGAGAAACCAGGCTCCCTGAGCCGAAGATCTGGGAAATTCCCGTTGGTCCACTCCAGAATTCCAGAATGGAAAATCCCAAGGCGACGGTCGGAATCAGGAATGGTATGTCAGCTAGACTGTCGAGAATAGTGGTCAAGTGCGACGGCCTTCTAACAATCAACCAAGCAAGCGGTATCCCGGCCAGAATGTCGAGTGACGAAACGGTAAGTCCTATCACGAACGACCATACAACGGCACTTTGCATTCTTGCGTAGACATCCTGACCTAATGTGAGGCTTGGAAGTGTGAGTAACTGTGCTACGATGCCCGCAATGGCCGGCGTTATGACGATGAGTAGGAAGAAGGCAAGTGAGCCGGAGTAAACTAGCTTCGTTATATCACGTCTAGCTGAGGAACGTTCCAGAAACAGCAGTACTTTATGAAACGGAGTGGACGCGTCAGCGGTCTTTTGCCTCGTGCCTTCCACGGCCCACTCAACCTTTCGGACGCGTAAAGTTAGGAGCCTTTAAGAACGTGATGTACTCGACTCAATTTTGCTAAGGTCTATAGAATGATTGCGGCACTTGTAATGATGAATGCTTAAAGAGACCCAATCGCGTCCATACCTGAGGAACTTCTCAAGATCAACGGCGTCACCGAAGTTTACTCAGTAGCTGGAGACTTCGATCTAGTCGCCATAGTTCGCGTCATGGAAGCTGACGACCTGGCCAAAGTTGTCACCGAACAATTCGTAAAGGTGGGTGGCATAACCCGAACTACGACATTGATTTCCTTCCGATGCTACAGCAAATACGACCTGGAAAACATGTTTCAAATAGGGCTCAAGGACTAACCGTATTTCGACAAAACCCTGAAAAGCGTCTTCATCGAAATATTCCCGCCGCTAACAACCACAACCACTTTCTCCCCCTGCTTGATCATCGCCTTCTCGGTCAGTGCCGCGAATGCCGCTGCGGCTGATGGCTCAACAATAAGGTGGGATTCTTTCATTACGGTGTAGACTGCCTTCTCAATTTGCTCCTCGCTCACTAGCAATATTTCGTCAACATTCTGCTTAACGATCTCATAGGTCAGTGCGCCTGGTTCACGAGTGGCCAGTCCATCAGCGATCGATGTTGTGTCAGAGAGCCTAGTGATCTTCCCATTCTTGATGGATTGATACATCGAAGATGCCCTCTCCGGCTCTACTCCAATCACTCTAGTCGAGGGCTTCAGGCTCTTGATAGCCGCAGAGATTCCGGAGACGAGCCCACCGCCTCCGATGGGCACGATTACCGTGTTTACATCGGGCAGGTCCTCGCATATCTCAAGCCCGATAGTACCTTGGCCTGCGATTACGTCTGGATCGTCGAAGGGGGGAATGAGAACAGCTCGGGTGGCTCTCTGAATTTCCAGCGCCTTGTTGAATCGCTCGTCGTGGAAAAGCCCGTGCTTGACAACTATCGCGCCGTATTCCTCAATGGCTCTCACTTTTTCCTCAACAGCGTTCGTTGGGACCACAATTGTTGCAGTCGTCCCAATCATTTTTGCCATGTACGAGACGGC
>Ga0209342_10000508_pt1 | contig 44940 bp, 33 predicted proteins | sample RifCSP16_2_FD_184023 | JGI IMG/M metagenome (GOLD analysis project Ga0209342, IMG submission 184023) | Soil microbial communities from Rifle, Colorado - Rifle CSP2_sed 16_2 (SPAdes) (version 2) | ecosystem: Environmental > Terrestrial > Deep subsurface > Rock core/Sediment | place: Rifle...
GGGCTTCGCCGGCTGTGAGGTGGGCCGGGTCTTGGAAGCGATGGCGGTCGAGCACGTGCGAGGTGAGGCCGACCAAGGAGAGGATATCGACGGCGTTGTGGTAGAGCACCCGGATCATCTCGGTCGCATCTCTCGTCCGCAGATAGTCCAGGTACATCCCGGGGATCAGCGCCCCTGGGACATCTTCTTCTGAACGCCTGACCCCCAGTATCTCGCGTTCGATCGTGCCCAGAGAGCAGTCAGGGAGGCTTCGGCGCCAAAGCCTGCGGGCCGGATGGAGGAGATCAAGCTGAGGCCACCCGCTCAGCGGCCAGTTTCGGTGCAAGCCGATGCGGTACCTCATCTCAAGCAGGGGGACATCAAAGGTCTGGCCGTTGAATGTTACGAACCCTTCGACAGCCTCGAGATCATCCTGAAGCGCGTGGAGCATACCCGGCTCCTCGGAAGGATCACGCAGGAAGTACTGCCGCAGGCGGAAAGCCTCTCCTTCGAAGGTCCCGATCCCCACCAGGAAAACGAGCGTGCCTGCACCACCGGCCAGTCCGGTGGTTTCCGTGTCCAGGAAGGCCATCCGCTGGAAAGGTGCAAGAGCCAGTTTCGGTTGACGAACGACCTCAGCCGCCAATACCGCGTCATATCCCAAGACATCGCCAAGCGTAGAAGGACCATGGAGGTGATCGATCGGATATGGGGTATCCATCCGGAAGGCGGCGCCAAAGGGGGTGGACAGCTCCTCGCCCGGCGGGAGTTCGCTCACATTCGCAGGGGCGAGGAAGGGTCTCCCGCGAGAGACCTGCGGCTTCTGTCGGCCAAGCCTGCTCAGTCTGCGCCTTAGTTCTGTGGGATCGCTCATTCCTAAGGTGTTCCGTCTATGCTGGGGCTGTTCATGGAGACCAACAGGCGAGGCCAGGCCTCGCCTCATTCACGGTGCCGAAAGTCACGTGCTTGCCATTACTTTCGGCAATGGCAAGCCCCTGTGTGGGCCGGTATTATAGCGTCGGAGACGAGAGAAGGGGAAACCCTACGCTCATCGCTGTCTCCTCCTTTGGCGAAAGCCTCCGCCGGGTTACCCCCCTCACCGCCCCGGTGGAGGCGTTTTTAACCCGCTTTCCACCCCAAGGACGCCGCAGGTTCGCGGCGTCTTTGATTCCGGACCACCTTGGTCGGCTTGTCCAGTGAGAGCTCCGATGTTCTCCCCGGGATCTCGCCGAATGAGATTCTCCTCAGCCTGGCGACGGGACACTGTGTAGCATTTCCGCCCTCCCGTCGTCCGACCAGCCCACACCCTCCCCGCTGAGATCATCCGGGGCGGACCCCGCTAACTTCGTGCGGGGCGAACGGCCCCGCTAACTTCGTGCGGGGCGAACGGCCCCGACAAGTGCATTGGGGCAGGCGGAGAGAAGGAAATGAATTGAGATAGTATGGTGAGTGAGAGCGCCGGCGATGCGGAGGCGAGGCGCTTGGATCAGGCGAGCGCTGTGGGCAGCACGACGGTAAAAACTGTCCCTTCGCCCAACCGGGAGCTTACCCAGATCCTCCCGTTATGCCCGTCAACGATCGATTTGACGATGGACAGGCCCAGTCCGGTCCCGGGGGTATCGTCGGGGATGTTGCTGGCCCGGAAGAACTTATCAAACAAGTACGGCTGATCGGCGGGTGGGATTCCCGGTCCGGTATCGCTCACCCGCAGGATGACCTGATCGCCTTCGGCCCGGGCGTCGATCGTGACCGTGCCTGCGGCGGGTGTGTACTTGATCGCGTTGTCAATCAAGTTACCGATCATCTGCCTTAAGCGGATCGGATCCCCCGTGACCATTGGCAGCTCTTCCGGCAGTGAAGACTCAAGCGTGACGCCCTTCCTCTCGGCGGCCGCTCGCAAACCCTCGACGGCGTATCTCGCCAGGACGGTGATCGGGGTTGTTTCTTTCGTCGTATCCAACCCAGCTTCGATCCTGCCGAGATCGAGCAAGTCCGTGACCAAAGTTGTGATCTGACCCACACTCATCTGGACCCTCTGAACAAACTCCTTCTGGCGCTCATTTAGCACACCGGCGCGCTCGACCAGTTCGATGTAGCCCAGGATCGCCGTCAGTGGCGATCGCAGGTCGTGCGAGACCGTGGTCACGAACTCCGACTTGATCCGATCAAGCTCCTTGAGATGCGTGATGTCATGCATCACGATCGCCTGACCGACCTGTGGGATCGGTGTTCGCTGCGCATTGAACACCCGTCCATCTTCAAGCTCGATCTCTTCGCGCCGAGGTTGATTACCTGGAGCGCGGATCAGGCCCAGAAGTCGCGGATCGTCGAAGGCCTCGACGATCGACCTCCCGACATAGTCGCCATCCACATGGAACGCTTCGCGGGCGGCCTGATTGATCAGGAGCAGGCGATGCTCCGGGTCGAGCACGATGACCGCATTCTCGGTCTCGGTCAGAACCGTCTCGAATTGGGTGCGCTCGACCTCGGAGCGATGGTAGAGCTGCGCATTCTCGATAGCGATGGCGGCGTAGTCGGCCATCGCCATGATCACCATCAGATCCTCGCGCGTCAGGCTCCGACCGGCTTTGCGGTTATCGACGCCCAGAACGCCGATCACCCTGCCGCGGACCCGCATGGGCACGTAGAGCAGCGAATGGACCAAATAGGAGGTCTTGATCTTCTGGGGCGCGCCTTCGTCGAGCATGATCGGATCGCCGCTGGAGATGACTTGTCCGGCGAGGGAGTCTTGAACGTGGAGCCTGAATGTATGGACGAATTCCTCGTCGAAGTTCTTGGAGGCCCGCATGTAGAGCTCACCGGTCTCCTCGTCCAGCAGGAGCAGGCTGCCTTCTTCGGCCTCGGTCAGGCTGACGGCGGCCTCGACGACGGCGGTCAATACCTCGTCCAGGTCGAGCATCGCCGTGACGGTCCGGCCGATCTTGGCGAGTGTCTCGAGCTCCTGCAGGCGGCGGGCCAGCGTCTCGGCGTTCGCCAGAGCTTCGCTCTGTGCCTGGATCGTGGATTGCCAACGCCGGCCTTCGGCGAGGGCGCGCCCGACCGCCGCCAGCAGGAGTTCGGCTTCGAACGGCTTAGTCAGGTAATCGACCGCCCCGGCACGGAGAGCATCTATAGCCAGGCTTTCCGAACCGTCAGCCGTCATCAGAATGACGGGCAAGTGCGGCCGTTCCTGGTGGAGCCGCCGGATGAGATCGATCCCGGTCATCCCGGGCATCTGGTTATCGGCAATGACGAGGTTGGGTTCAGTTTCGCGGGCGAGCGTGAAGGCCGACATCCCATCGCCGACGGAATGGACGATGTAGCCGGCAGGGGTCAGAACGGACTCGTCTATGAAGCGACAAATTTCCGGGCTGTCATCGACGACAAGGATCTTGATATTGGACATCCGCTCCAATCCGCATCGATCCTAGCATGTGGACGGAACTCCCGGTATGGTACTCCCGTCGTCTCGAGGGTCCAGGATCAGGTATTGGTTTAGGAGGACGATTCGGGGCGGTTCCGGTCGCCATGCTGTTCGAGCATGTCCCGCAATTGGCGAGCGATCGAGGCGATTTCCCCCCGGATTCGTCCCAGCCCTTCTTGCAGGTTCGAACCCGGGTGCAGCTCTATCAGCCGGGTGATGTCCTCCTGAACCGCTTGCAGGCGCGGTGTGGCGTCGGCAAGGGCTTGCATCCGATTCTGGAGGCCGGCATGGGCTTCATCGACAACTTCCTGCAGACGCCGCGCCCGGGATTCAAGGGCCTGAAACAAGCGCGCGTTAACCAGTGAGATCGAGGCGTAGTCGGCCACCGCCTCGAGCATGGCCTGATCGCGCTCGTTGAAAGGCCGGGCGTCCTTCCTGGATACACAAATCACGCCGATCGGCTGGTCCCTGACCCGAATGGGGGCGATCAATGCAGCCCGGCTGAACTTGGCCAGCTTGAATTGCGCCAGCCCTTCGCCGTGGATGCTCAACGCTTCACCCGAGATCATGACCAGCGAGCTGATACCGTCGTCCCATGGCCGGTGCAGGCTGGCCGCGATCGAGGGAGGCAGGTTGTGTTGAGCGCGCAGGACCAGTTTGTCGGAACTGTCCTCACGCAGAAGGACCCAGCCCATCTCGGCTTCGGTTACGTAGAGCCCGCCCTCCATCAGCTTGGCAAACAGGGCGGCTTGGTTGGTTGTGGATGTGACGGCCTTACCAATTCCGTAGAGAGTCGTAAGCTCGCGCACTCGTCGCTCAAGTTGGCGATTGCTCTCGGCAAGCTGCTCGGCCAACTGTTGCCGCTCATGCCGCAAACGGATCTCATTGATCGCCCGCTCGATAGCCGAGACAACCTCCGCCTCGCGCAACGGTTTGACCAGATAGTCCCTGGCCCCGAGACGGAACGCCTGGATGGCATCCGCCTCCATGCCCTCCCTCGCAGTGACCAGCATCGGGACCTCCATCCCTTGCGAGCGAAGAGCCACGAGCAAGTCCTTCCCGCTCAAACCAGGCAGGGTCAGGCTGGCGATGATCAGGTCGGGGGCGTAGTTTAACGACTGCTGGATCGCCGCGCCGGCGTCATCCGCAGTCGCCACAACGTAACCCAGCGGCTCCAGGACCTGACGTGAAATCAGGTCCAGGACTTCCGGGTCCTCATCCACAAGCAAGACGCGCTCGCGCTGAGCTCTTGAACTCATGCTGGTATGATAGCATGGAAGGCCGGCCCGCGGGGAAGGCCTTTGCTGTGGCACGCATCGTCCGCCGGCGGATGTCCGCTTGCAGCAGATCCTAGCGCATCGGCTCACGATCCGACGGCAAAGGACCTGTTTGCCTTGATGGATTCCCACCGGCCTCTTACAATGACACGATAGGGCATCGATGGATTACAAGGACTACTATAAGATCCTGGGCGTCTCCAGGGATGCTGAGGACAAGGAAATCAAGCGAGCATACCGAAAGCTCGCGGTGAAATATCATCCTGATAAGAACCCGGGGGATCATCAGGCCGAAGAGAGATTCAAGGAGATCAACGAGGCCTATGAAGTCCTCGGTGATTCGACCAAGCGAGCCAAATACGATCAGCTGGGGCAATCGTATCAAGCCTGGCAGCGAATGGGCGGCCAGCCGGGGGGATTTGACTGGTCGCAGTGGACGGGAGGCGCCCCCGGCGGGGTCCGGGTAGAGGTCGGCGACCTGGGGGATCTATTCGGAGGCGGGTTCTCAGATTTCTTCACGGCCATCTTCGGCGGGATGCCTGGGACCGGTCAGGGCTTCGGCGATCGCGCCGCCGGGCGTGGCCGAGACGTCGAGCAAGCGGTCACGATCAGCCTGACCGAGGCCTACAACGGGGCGGCGCGCAATCTGACGCGCAACGGCCGGCGCATCGAGGTCAAGATCCCCCCCGGAGCCAGCTCGGGCACCCGCGTCCGGATTGCCGGACAGGGCGAGGCCGGGAAGCGGCAGGCGGGGGACCTGTACCTCGTGGTTGACGTCGCCCCGGATCCCCGGTTCGAACGAAAGGGGGACGACCTGTATTCCGAATTCACCGTCGACTTGTATACGGCCGTCCTTGGCGGCGAGGGAAGCGTAGCCACCCCCAGCGGTCCGGTCATGCTCACGATTCCGCCGGGAAGCCAACCGGATCAGACATTCCGCCTGAAAGGAAGGGGGATGCCGGTCCTCAGAAAGCCGGAGGACCGGGGTGACTTGTACGCTCGTCTCAAGGTCGAGATCCCTCGCGATCTGAGTCAGAGGGAAAAGGAACTCTTGCAGGAATTGGCCTCACTTCGTCGAAGGTAGATTCGCCTCGGTTCACACTGACCCGGGACCTCTGAGGGTACGCATAATGGTAAAAGCTCAACGTGCTTTGGCTCCGATCCTCGTCCTGGTAGTCACGACCCTCGCCTGCTCCGTCAGCCTGCCAACGACTCTGACGCTGAGCGAGACACCCGGCGCTCCACCGACAACCGGTGGCGCCCCACCGGCTATCATCCCGACGATCCCCGCCAGCATAGCGCCTCTTCAGGCGCCGGCGACTGGCGAGGATGTGGCAACTCTCTACGCTCGCGTCAGTCCAGGGGTGGTGACGATCTGGAACTTCGCCGATCTCGGCGCCCCGCATCCCGACACGGTCCCCGCCGGGCAGGGTACGGGGTTCGTCATCGACCTGGACGGGCACATCATCACCAATCAGCACGTCGTCCTGGGCGCTCAACAGATCGAGATCGACTTCCCCTCCGGAATAAAGGCCTGGGGAGAACTGGTCGCCGTCGATCCGGATTCCGACCTGGCCCTGCTTAAGGTCGACGTGCCCCCCGAGGCGCTCACCCCGCTGCCTTTGGGCGATTCGGACCTGGTCCGCGTTGGAGATCGGGTCGTTGCTATCGGCAACCCGTTCGGCCTCTCGGGCACGATGACCTCCGGGATCGTGTCCGCCCTCGGGCGGACGCTCGACTCTGAGCACGCAGCCCCCGGCGGCCAACCGTTTACCGCCGGTGACATCATCCAGACGGACGCCGCCATAAACCCGGGCAACTCAGGCGGGCCGTTGCTTAATCTGCAGGGCGAGGTCATCGGGATCAATCGCGCCATCCGGACTGAGTCCTTCACGGTCTCCGGTGATGCGGCCAGCTCCGGCGTCGGGTTTGCCGTTCCGGTGAACATCGTCCGGCGCGTCGTCCCGGCCCTGATCGCCCGGGGGGAATACGCGTACCCCTACCTGGGGGTGTCCAGCCTGGATGAACAGCAGCTCAATCTCAAGATCATCGAACTGCTCGGTTTGCCGGGCGACGCCACTGGAGCTTACGTAACTTGTGTCACCGCGGGCGGGCCGGCCGACAGGGCGGGGATCCGTGGCGCCGGCGGCTGTGACGCACCCAACCTCTCGCCCGGTGGCGATTTGATCACCGCTGTGGACGGGGTGCGCATCCGTCACTTCGGCGAGTTGCTGTCTTACCTGATCAACCACGCTTCCGTCGGCCAGGAGGTGGTCGTGACGGTGTTACGCGGCAGCCAGGAGCTCGACATCCCGGTGACGCTCGGTCCGCGGCCCTGATGCCCTCAATCATTCACCGCGGGCCGCTCATGGAGGTCGCCCGTGCTTAGCGACAGCGATCTACAAGCACTGATTGCTTATCGGCCCCAGCACCCGGTGCTGAGTCTCTACCTCGACCTCGACCCATCCGCCGGGTCGGCCGACTTTCACCGCTTACAGTTGCGACAGTTGCTCAAGGGATTCGAGGACCGCGCGGCCGAGGACGTAGAGGCCGTCGAGCGCTTCATGGATCACGAGTACGATTGGTCTGGCCGAAGCCTGGCGGTGTTCTCGTGCACGGCGGATGATTACTTTCGGAGCTTTGCGCTGGCGGTCCCGCTGCGAAGCCGTGCTCGCTGGGTGGATCGTCCGTATGTCAAGCCACTGGCAGACCTGCTCGACCGCTATGGAAACTACGGTGTGGCCCTGGTCGATAAGCAAGGGGCACGGCTCTTTCACTTCCACCTGGGGGAGCTTCAGGAGCAAGAGGGGACGCTGGGCCAGGAGATCCGGCATACGAAGCGCGGTGGAGGCTCCCAGGTTCAAGGACGACGGGGCGGATCCACCGGGCAGACGCGTTACTCGGAGGATATTGCCGATCGCAACTTGAAAGAAGCGGCGCAGTTTGCAGTTGGCTTTTTCGGCGACAATCATGTACGCCGGGTGCTGATCGGCGGGACCGATGCCAACGTCGCCCGATTCAACGCACTGCTTCCGAAGAAGTGGCAGAGCCTGGTCGTGGGCAGCTTTCCGATCGAGATGACAGCCGGTCATGCACAAGTGCTGGAGAAAGCGGAAGAGATCGCCCGACGCGCCGAAGATGATCGCGAGCAGCGTCTGGTCGAGATCGTGATCACTGCCGCCGCTAAAGGACGCGAGGGGGTAGTCGAGCTCGACGGCACGCTGGCGGCGATCAATGCCGGAAAGGTGCAAACCCTGATTGTCAGCGAGGGATACAGGGCCCCGGGCTACCATTGCCGCGGCTGCGGCTACCTTACAGCCCAGCCGTTAGCAGAGTGTCCGTTCTGCGGCAGCAAGTTCACCGAGATTGAAGATGCGGTTGAGCTTGCGGTCCGCAAGGTCATGGAAGAGGGCGGCGAGGTCGAGGTCGTTCACGGCAGCCCTCTCCTGGACCGCGCCGGCCGGATCGGCGGTCAACTGCGCTATTAAGGTATCTTGGGCTGCCCTTGGCGGCCGATCAAGGGCCGAACATCGATCGCTCGAGAACAACCAGGTCCCCGGCTAACACTTCCAGGTCGTTGACCGCTGCAAAACTGTTGCCATCCATCTCACTCAGCACGAGTCCCAGTCGATCGAGCATGGACTGGACTTCCTTGTCGGCGTCTGAACCGAGGGTCTTCCGAAGGGTCTCGAGGCGCCCCCCGGTCTCGGCGAGCGCCTGGCGCGCAGCCGGCGTATCACCCAAACCCATCTGAACCTGTGCCGACGTGACGTCCACCAGAATCTGGAGAACTTGCAGGTGCCCTTCTGCCTGCGTCAATTGATCCTGAAGATCGGTGGTCTTCTGCTTGAGCGGCCGCAATCCCTCGACTTCACTCGTCAGCGTATCAACTTCACTTTGAAGCCCGTTGATTTGGCCTTGAAGCGCGTCGAGCTGATCTGCCTGAGGCCTGACGCGCACGATCCAGGTCGCAACGACTCCCAAGCCGAAAACGAGTATCAGTCCGGCAGCCCACCGCAGAACGCCTCTCAAAAATAGACTGAAGCGACTTGGCGGCGCCGGCGGTTTGTCGGCCACGCTCGTTTCAGTCTCATGAGACTCACCAGCCATAATCGGTTCTTCGTTCATGGTCTCTCTCCTGTCTGCCGGGCCGATCGTCATGTGACGTAGGAGTATCCCCCCGCAACAAGCAAGGGTAAGCCGGCCCTTACCCTCCCTTTCGTTGCCTCTGCCCGGGATAGGGCTTTGCCACGAACTGGACGGAGGGCCGGCGCTGGGTTGCCTGAGGGAACAGGCTCATCAGGTCATAGACCTCGTCTGGGACACCGGCCGAAACGGATAAGCCGAGTTGACGCGCCTCATCGACGCCGATCGGGTAGTCGTGGGTCCAGCGACCGCTGGTGAGCAACTCGGCCATGGCCTTCGCTCGATCCGGTGCAAGATGCTTCGAGAGGATCCGCTCGACCGTTAACTGCATCTGAGCCAGTGCTTTGCGAGCGACGTCCACCAGGACCAGCGTCTGATCGTCGATGTGGTCGGCGCCTTTCTGCTCGACGACGCTCAGGAGCGAGGCTGCCGGGAGTTCACCGATCTGCGGATCAATCGGACCCAGCACGGCATTCTCGTCCATGACGATTTCGTCGGCGGCCAGGGCGATCAAGGTCCCGCCCGACATGGCATAGTGGGGCACAAAGACAGTCACCTTTGCCGAATGCCTGCAAAGGGCCAAGGCGATCTGCTCGGCGGCCAACACCAGGCCTCCTGGCGTGTGAAGCACCATGTCTATCGGCACGTCAGGATCGGTGAGCTTGATCGCCCGGAGCACATCTTCAGAGTCCTGGATGTCGATAAAGCGCGAGAGCGGGAACCCGAGGAGCGCCATCGTTTCCTGGCGGTGGATGAGCATGATCGCCCGGCTGTTGCGTTTCATCTCCAGCTTCCGGATCAGCCGCAACCTGGCCGCATCGATGATTTTCATCCTCAGGATCGGTTGAAGCGTGACGACGATAAAGAAAATCCACAACAGGTCTGTCAACTGCATCGTGTCCCTCCACCCGGGTAAACCTTGAGGGGAAGAGTTAAGGCCCGACCGTGCACCCTCGGGTGGCGAGAAACCTCTCGCCGGCTCACCAGGGCCAATACTCGTCGGCATGCCAGACGGGATAGCGCCGGCTGGCCGTGACGAGTCGCGCCGCCAACAACCCGAAAATGAACCCGCCGATGTGAGCCCACCAGGCGATTCCGCCGAAGTCCATCCCGGCCCCCAGTCGGCCCAGGTTGACCAACCCCGAAAACAGTTGGGTCAGAAACCAGATCCCCAGGTAGACAAGGGCCGGGATTTCGACGAACCAGGGGAGGATGAACAGCGGCACGAGGGTGATCACCCTGGCCCGCGGGTAGAGCACGAAATAGGCGCCGAGCACACCCGCAATCGCCCCGCTCGCGCCAACCGTTGGTATCGTGGACGACGGGTAGAGGAAGAACTGGCCCAGGCCGGCGATGACCCCAGCTGCCAGGTAGAAAGACAAGTAGCGGCTCGGCCCCATCCGGTCTTCGACATTGTCGCCGAAGATGAACAAGAACCACATGTTGCTGATCACATGAAACCAGCTGCCATGGAGAAACATGGATGTGACCAGGGTGAGCCACGGGAACAATTGCACCGAGGGGAACGAGAGGCGCGCCGGCACGAGCCCGAAGGCCAGGATCAACTGATTGAATTGACTTTCGCCAAGCGCCGACTCGTAGAAGAAGATCACCAGGTTGAGCGCGATCAAGGCCCAGGTCATCCAGGGCAGCGAGCGAGACCGGACTGTGTCGCGGAGGGGGATCATTCATTTCTCCGGGGCGACGCCAGGGCAAGGACCGTGGCGATCGTTGGACGGCCCCATTCTACCTCACGGGGAGCCGCCGTTGTGCCGCGCGTATGAGCGACTGATCCGGTGTCAGGTCGGTTTGGCGTCGAAACATGAACGACCGGCTCGTCCCACGTGGACGAGCCGGTCGTGTGCTCTACCGAGAAGGGAGAGAACCCACCCGCCAACTGTCGCTGGGCTGAATGTAGACAACGAAAAGGAGAGGCTCCACTGCTCGCCGAACCTCCCGCCCGGCCCTAGCGGCTCTTGACCTTGATGACCTTCGGGCGTGTCTCTTCCGCCTTGGGCACTCGAAGCGTCAGCAAGCCGTCCTTCAGGCTCGCTTCGGCCTTGGAGGCATCGACGGATTCCGGTAGCTCAAGCGTCCGTTCGAGCCGCCCTGTGCCGCGCTCGCGCAACAGATAGCGACTTTCCTCGTCCTCTGCATCGTTCGTTCCACCGATCAGTGTCACGACATTGTCGAGGATCTTGACCTCGACTTCTTCCGGCTTGAGGCCCGGGACAGCCGCGGTGATGATGTAGCTTTCATCGTCGGCGTGGATATCCACCGGGAGGCGACTCCCTCCGTTGAACCCTGCCGGGCGATAAGAGTACCGCCATGCATGACTCCTTGGGCGTGCGATCAGGTAAACAGGCATTATGTGTTCCTCCACAGGACTTCTTAGGCACCGAATCAGTGTTACTTGAAGGTAGCCGAGGTGCATCAGAGCAGCGTCACCGAGGCATAGGAGATGTGTTAACGCGCCAGGCCTCCCTCCGACGCTCCTCTTATGTCCCGGCGCGAAACTGACCTCGTAGTCAATTGGGGCAGGCGGGATCTGCCCGTCAGAACCGGGACGACCGTTGAGACCGGCTTGTCCGCTCGATATCCGGGTTGTGACTTGAGGCAGGCTCCCGTCATGCCCGAGATACTTATGTAGGAGTTCGACATGAACCTCGACCGATACACTCAGAAGGCCCAACAGGCCATTCTTGACGCCCAGCAATTGGCGCAAACCTACAGCCACGCCACGATCGAGCCGGAGCACTTGCTCACATCCCTCGTCCGCCAGCCTGAAGGGGTGGTCTCGGCCATCGTCGCACGAATTGCCGGGAGCCCGGCGATGCTCCTCGAGACCCTCGAGAAGGGCCTTGCCGGCCGACCGAGAGTCAGCGGCGCCGAAGGCCAGCCGGCTTTGGGACGGGCGACCTCGGAGGTGTTGAACGCGGCCGAACGCCAGGCCTCGAGCATGAAGGACGAGTACATCTCCACGGAGCACATTCTGTTGGCGCTGGCCGCCGGGCCGGAAGCGGCCCGCCTCAAGGGCTACGGCCTGACGCCGGAGGCGATCCTGCAGAGCCTTACCGCGATTCGCGGCTCTCAGCGCGTCGTTTCACCCAACCCCGAGGAAACTTATCAGGCCCTGGAGAAATACGGACGTGATCTGACGCAGCTGGCGCGCCGAGGGAAACTCGATCCGGTTATTGGACGCGATGAAGAGATCCGCCGCGTCATCCAGGTCTTGTCGCGCCGCACAAAGAACAACCCGGCGTTGATCGGCGATCCCGGCGTCGGCAAGACGGCCATTGCCGAGGGGTTAGCCCAGCGCATCGTCAATGGTGATGTCCCGGAGGGCTTGAAGAACAAAGTATTGGTCCAACTCGACATGGGAGCCCTCGTCGCCGGCGCCAAGTACCGCGGCGAGTTCGAAGAACGGCTCAAGGCCGTCCTCAAGGAAGTCACCGATGCCGCCGGTGAGGTGGTGCTTTTTGTCGACGAGATGCATACCGTCGTGGGCGCAGGCGCGGCCGAAGGCGCCCTGGACGCCGGTAACATGCTCAAGCCGATGCTCGCCCGCGGCGAGCTACACATGATCGGCGCTACAACCGTCGACGAATACCGCAAACATGTTGAAAAGGACCCGGCCCTTGAACGCCGGTTTCAACCGATCTTGGTCGAAGAACCGAGCGTCGAAGACACCATCAGTATCTTGCGCGGCTTGAAGGAGCGCTACGAGGTCCATCACGGCGTCCGCATCCAGGACAGCGCCGTGATTGCCGCCGCCGCTCTCTCCAACCGCTACATCACCGAGCGCAAGCTCCCCGACAAAGCCATCGACTTGATCGACGAAGCCGGTGCCCGCCTGCGGACGGAGATCGACTCCAAGCCTCAAGCGTTGGATGAAGTCGACCGCCACATCATGCAGCTCGAGATCGAGCGCGAAGCCCTGAAGCGCGAAAAAGACAAGGCCTCGCGCACCCGGCTCGAGGGGATCGAAAAGGAGCTGGCCGACCTGAATGAGCAGTCGGGCCACCTACGCACCCGTTGGCAGACCGAAAAAGAGGCGATCGCCGAATTGCGCACGGTGAAGGAGCAGATCGAACAGACACGTCTGCAAATCGAGCAGGCCGAGAGACGGGCCGACCTCGAGGCGGCGGCCCGCCTGCGCTACGGGACATTGCGCGAGCTCGAAGCCAAACTCGGCGGGATCGAAGCGCGGATCAAGGAAGTGCAGTCCGGCGGAGCGCTGCTCAAAGAGGAAGTCGACGCCGAAGACATCGCCTCGGTCGTTTCACGCTGGACGGGGATCCCCGTGTCCCGGCTCCTCGAAGGCGAAACGCAGAAGCTCCTGCGCATGGAAGAGCGGCTGCATCAGCGCCTCGTCAGTCAGGATCAGGCGGTCAATGCCGTTTCCAACGCCGTCCGCCGCTCTCGATCGGGCCTGCAAGACCCCGACCGACCGATCGGTTCGTTCATCTTCCTCGGACCGACGGGCGTGGGCAAGACCGAACTGGCGCGCGCGCTGGCGGCGTTCTTGTTCGACGACGAACGGGCGATGGTCCGCATCGACATGGGCGAGTATCAGGAGAAGCACACCGTCTCGCGCATGATCGGCGCGCCGCCCGGATATGTAGGCTATGAAGAGGGCGGTCAGTTGACCGAAGCCGTCCGCCGGCGGCCCTACAGCGTGATCCTCTTCGACGAGATCGAGAAGGCCCACCCGGAGGTCTTCAACGTCCTGCTCCAACTCCTGGACGACGGCCGATTGACAGACGGCCAGGGCCGGACGGTCGACTTCCGCAACACCGTCGTGATCATGACCAGCAATCTCGGAACCGAGTTGTGGGGTGAGCAAGACCAGACGGAGGCGGCAACGCAGGATCAGGTCCGCCGGATGCTGGCCGGCCACTTCCGCCCGGAATTCCTCAATCGAATCGACGAAATCGTCGTTTTCCAGCGCCTGACACGCGAAGACCTGGCCCGGATTGTCGGCATCCAGTTGAGAAGGGTCGAGACACGTTTGGCTGAAGCAGGCTATCGGCTGGAGGTCACGGACCGTGCCCGCCAGGTCCTGGCAGACATCGGCTACGACCCGGTCTTTGGCGCCCGGCCCCTGAAGCGGGCGATCCAGCGTGAGCTGCAGGATCCCCTTGCGCTCAAGATTCTAGCTGGCGAATTCCGGCCAGGGGACTTGATCCGGGTCGACGCGGCACCCGAAGGCCTCACGTTCGTCGCCGCCTCGCTGAAGCCGGTCGACGAGGCCGCCTGAGGCACACGGTCTCTGGCCCTTGCCCCGACCTTCCCCGCTCCCCGCCTGATCCGCGTGCACCGTGTAACCGGCGTAACTGGCGTCGACCCTCGCTCCTTCGGGGAAGCCAACCCCCATCTCTAATGACTCACTCCACCTTGAGAGTTCTTCCCTTCCCTCGGATATGGATTCCGTTTGATCGTGGGATCCGGGCCGATGGTCCTTCACCAGGCTGGAAGCTAGAACCCGATGGCTTGAAGCAGCGGCCGAATGGGGCCATAGAGAACATTCGGGTAATAGGAATCCAGGAAGACGGCGATACCCACGCAAATCCCCAGCACGATCAGGCATCCACAACCGGCGAGGATCCAGCGTCGGCCCCCGCCTGATGCAGGAGCGGCCGGCTCGATGATATGTACCTGAGGCTGTTGCGGCGTGGGATGCGCAGGCGGGGACGGCGGGAACGCCTGTCTCGGTGGCGGGGAGGGCGCGCCCATCACGGTCGCGGCGCCCTCAGCTGAGGTGGACTCGAACCCCAAGGTCACATTCTCGCCAAGACCGATCGTGTCCCCGGGCGTCAGCACGCGCGGCGCCGCCAGCCGCTCACCGTTGACAAACGTACCGTTTGTAGATCCCAAGTCCTCGATCACGTAACCGGCCGGGGTTCGGGTGAAGCGCGCATGTTGACGCGAAATCTCCGCGTCTCCGAGTACGATCTCATTCGTCACATCGCGCCCGACCATGGCGACATCGCGGGCCAGCTCGAAGACGGTGCCGGGGTTTGGACCTGTGTGTACGACCAGCCGGTACGTTGCGGGTGACATGAAATCCTCCTCAGAGAGGCTGCCGGACGACAATCACAGCGTCAGCGCTTTCGCCCCCGTCGCCAGCAGTCTCATCCCATCCCGAGGTGCTTGCGTAAGGAGGCTGCGAGCCTGGTTCGCTCCGCGAGATTCCCCGCGATTCCTTAGCAGACGACGAATCCCCCGGCGAGCGATCCAAGCTATCCACACGCTTAAGTTGAACAGCGGAGAGTCTACAATTGTGCCCAGATCGAGTCAACCGGGGTCACCGGCCCTGGAGCGTTCCCCGGTCGACTCTGCCAACCCTTCCGAAGAGGTCAAACTCGAAATCCGAGTCGCCCCCGCCGAACGCATGACATGAATGCCCGCGCAGGGTCCGTGTTCACAAGGCTGGACGTCTCGAGGCCGTCTCGCCCAGGCCGATTGCGGTCTCAAGCTGTGGACTTCAGCCTGGCTCTCACGAGGGTGAACAAGGGTCAGGACTTGTTTTTCTGTTTCACGACCAGCCGCAGTCCCTCGACGGCGACCACTTCGACCCTTGAACCCGAGGGGATTGGGTCCTCCTGGTCAGCCAACTCAGCCGACCAGAGCTCCCCTGCGACCTGCACCATCCCCTGCGGGGTCAGATCTGTCCGGGCCTCCCCAACTCTTCCGACAAGCGCTTCTCGTCCGACCCCAATCGGCCGGCGGTGGGCCCGAATGGCGAAAGAGATCACCACGGTGAAGAGCGCGGCCGAGACCAGGCCGACGCCGATGACCAACGGCACCGACACTCGGTCCGAGGCAGGCGTCCCGGGTGAGTTGAACAGTACCAGAGCGCCGACGACGAACGAAATCAAACCGGCAGCCGTTAGCGCGCCATGGGTAGGGGCTTTGACGTCGATGACGAACAGCACGAAGGCCGTAGCGATGAAGATCAGCCCGAACCAGTTCACCGGCAAGATCCCCAGCCCGTATGCACCCAGGGCCAGGCTGACGACGCCGATAAAGCCGGCTACCCAACCGCCCGGACTCGAGAGCTCGATCAGAACCGCCTGGATCCCGAGTGCCATGAGCAGGAAGACGATGTTGGGGTTGGTCAGTGCGTTCAAGATCTGCTCGATCAGACTCTGCGGCAGATCCACGACTACTGCACTACGGGTTTGAAGCGTGAGCGGGCCGGCGGATGTCTGGACGGTGTAGCCGTCCAATTGGATCAACAGGTCGTCCAGATCGCCGGCGATGAAATCCACCAGCCCGGCCGCATGAGCCTCTTCTGCCGAAGCCGCCTTGGCCTCGTCAATGGCCGCCTCCGCCATGGCAATCGCTTCTGGGCTGCGGTTCACCGCCAAGCTACGAACGGAGGCCTTGAGGATTTCCTTCTGCTTGGCTTCGATCGTCTGCCCGAGGTCTTCACCTTGAGGACCGACGGGGCTGGCCGCCCCGATCGCGGTCTCGGGAGCCATGGCCGCGGCGTGCCCTGCCAGCGTGATCACCGTGCCGGCGCTCCCGGCGATGGCCCCGCGTGGGGAGACGTACACCACGACCGGAACACGGCTGGCGCGGATCGACTGGACCATACGATTCATCAGGTCAATCGCTCCGCCCGGCGTGTCCAGCTCGAGAATGACGGCTTCGGCCGAGATCCGCTCGGCTTGAGCCAGCCCGCGGTCCAGATACTCTGCCATCGCCGACGTGATCGGGCCGCGCGCTTCGAGAACCAGGACCTGCCGTTGGGAGGTCTGCCTTGGGACAAATGCGGTAAGCAGCAACATCGCTGCGGCCAGCTTGATGGGAAGGGACTTATTCCACCTCACTCGTTGCCTCCGATTCGATTATAGCCCTGCAAGGGTCCCCTGTCTTGTCGACTTGATTTGCCGACTGCCTTATAATGCCCGTTGATCGCTCGTGCGCCGGGGTTTCACAGCCTGACTCCCCAACGCAACGGTTCTGGTTCGGGGGGCACGGATGGACGAGGTCCGGTGGGCAGTAAGGATTCGTCTTCTGGCCTAGAATCGCACCGGGTGGGCCAATAGAGGGCGCAGATGCGTGTCATCGAACAATCAGAGTTCGTCGACGACTTAGGCAACATCACTCTCGAGAACCGGATCAGAGGGACGGTCGCGCACGGCTTGGAGTGGCACAGCCTCATGCAGGGCCAGAAAATCGTGACCCAGCGCCTGACCAAGAACTTGGAGAATGACTACGTTCTGATTCGCAACGCCTTGCTTCCTGGGACGCCCCTGCGCATCCCGTTGATCCTGGTCGGGCCGACCGCCGTGAGGGTCATGCTCGCTTCGCCCGCCCGCGGTGTCTTCCGTGCCCGCGGAGACGAATGGCTCGAATTCAGCAGCCGAATCCAGCGATCGAGGCGAGCTCATCCGGACCTCCTGGCGAGGGTCCAGTCTCGAGCCGAGGCCCTTCTGGCCTACTTGCGCTCACAGGGGTTCGGGCTGCCCCAAGTTGAACCGATCCTCATTTTCACCAACCCACGCACCCACGTTGATTCTAACAAGCCGACCGTGCGCATCGTTCTGGCCGATGCCATTGAGCATTTCGCCGGCAACCTCAAGCAGCTTACGCCGATCATGGACGAGCAGGACATCGAAGAGATCGTGGCCTCGATTACAAACCCCCAGCTTCCTGAAGGAGTGATCGCCCCTCAACCCATGGGCGCGGTCCTCGGCAGCCTGGAAGCGGCCATCTCATCAGATGTCTTACACCCGATCGAGGCACGAGCCAAACCGTTGGCCAGCTCCTCGGCGGCGCGCCGGTTACGCATGTCGACCCAGCAGTGGGTCCTCCTGGCTGTCCTCTTTTTCGCCGAGCTGGTCATCTTGATCCTGTTCGCCATGATCATCCTGGCCAACCCTTTCGGCTGACCCGCTCTTCCATATAAAGGTGCGCTTTGCCGCCCCTCTTGTCGATCATCATTCCCGCCCACAACGAAGAAAGCCGGCTCCCCGACACTCTCTCCAAGGTCTTCGCCTTCCTCGAACGCCAGACCTACCAGGCAGAAGTCGTCATCGTCGAAAACGGAAGCAGCGACCGGACAGCGCAGGTGGTCGAGGCGATGGTGTCCAACCACCCGAACCTGCGCCTTCTCCGGGAACGAGCTCGAGGCAAGGGCCTCGCCGTGAGACGCGGCATGCTCGAAGCCATCGGCGCGTATCGCTTCATCTGCGATGCCGACCTCTCGATGCCTATCGAAGAAGTCAATCGGTTCCTTCCGCCGACTCTCGAGAATGTCGACATCGCCATCGCCTCGCGCGAGGCCAGGGGCGCGATCCGCTATGGCGAGCCATTCCACCGTCACTGGTTCGGACGCGTCTTCAACCTGCTCGTTCGAGTTCTGGCCGTACCCGGGTTCCACGACACGCAGTGCGGCTTCAAGTGCCTCAGGGCGGATGTGGCGCGAGATCTCTTCCGGGTTCAACAGCTGGACGGGTGGACGTTCGATGTCGAGCTCCTCTTCATCGCCTTGAAGCGAGGTTACCGGGTGGTTGAGGTGCCGATCCCGTGGTACTACACCTCCGGAAGCCGAGTGAGCCTGATCCGCGATTCGCTGGCGATGTTGAACGACCTGTTCATCATCCGGCGCAACTGGCGGCGGGGGATATATGCGGCAAACCCCTAGACCTGATCTCCAGTACGAAGAGAGGCTGCGTCTTGGAGGAGCCAGGTACGTCGCCGGCCTGGATGAGGTCGGCCGAGGGGCCTGGGCGGGGCCGGTTGTGGCCGCGGCCGTCATTCTGCCATTGGACCGCCATGATCTTGCCGATCGGCTGGACGGGGTGCGCGACTCAAAGGTCATGACGTCGGCTCAGCGCGAGCTCTGGGCCGAGCAGATACGCCTGGTGTCGTTGGCGTTCGGTTTGGGGAGCGCCTCCTCCCAAGAAGTCGACACCGCCGGGTTGATCGAAGCCACTCGACGGGCGATGCGGCGCGCGCTGGAACAGATCCCATTGTCTCCGGACTACCTGCTGATCGACCATATCGGTCTCCCGGGGATACCCCTCCCACAGACGGCGCTGACCCGCGGGGATTCAATGGTGCTGTCCATCGCCGCCTCGTCCATCGTCGCCAAGGTCGCCCGTGACAGGCTCATGGCTTGCATGAGCCAGGCCTATCCGGGTTATGGTTTTGGCAACCACATGGGCTACGGCACGTTCGAGCACCGCCGTGCTCTCCAACGTCTGGGCGCCTGCCCCATCCACCGCCTGTCTTACGCACCCTTGAAGACCCTGGCCCGCCACCACCATTGAGGCAGGCCTCGCTATGGCCTACTCCAGGACATTTGTAACTATCTGACCTACACGCGCGTCCGTTAGTAACTGGGACGCCCTGGGGAGGGTGCTTCTCGGCCCGCTTAGAGTCTTAGAGCGTGGGCCGCACTTGGGGTGCCTTTCACGCACCCTTGGGTATACTCAGGTTGAGGAGGATTCAGTTTGTCGCTCTCTGCGTTCTTTGCCCCCGAGGCCATCGCCGTCATCGGCGCCTCAACCGATCCCGAGAAGCTCGGCTATGCGGTCTTGGATAACCTGGTTAATGGCGGCTATCTAGCCGACGGTCGGCGCCTGTATCCCATCAATCCCAAAGCCGGGAAGATCCTGGGCCTGCGGGCCTATGCCTCGGTCGTCGATGTCCCGGATCCGATCGACATGGCGGTGATTGTGATCCCGTATCGTCTGGTCCCCGATGCCCTGCGGACGTGTGGAGAGAAACGCATCCCGGCGGCGATCGTCATCAGCGCCGGATTCCGCGAGGCCGGAATGGAAGGTCTTGAACGGGAACAAGAGCTGATCGAGATCGGCAAGACGTACGGGATCCGACTGATCGGCCCCAACTGCCTGGGGGTCATCGACACCATCACCCCGATGAACGCCTCATTCTCGGCCGGCATGCCGCCTTCAGGGCCAATGGCCTTTATGTCGCAATCAGGAGCCCTGGGCACGGCGATCCTCGATTGGGCGCAGGCGGGCCGCCTCGGACTGAGCCGTTTTGTCTCCCTCGGGAACAAAGCCGACGTCAGTGAAATCGACTTGCTCCGATACTGGCAAGACGATCCCGTCTCGCGTGTGATCCTGATGTATGTCGAAGGCCTCCCGGATGGGCAGGAGTTCATTCGAGTTGCCCGCGAGGTTTCCAAGAAGAAGCCCGTCGTCGCGGTGAAGTCCGGGATCACCCAGGCCGGTTCGCGTGCCGTATCCTCGCACACCGGATCTCTCGCCGGCTCCGAACAGGCCTATCAGGCGGCCTTTCGTCAGGCCGGCGTTGTTCGGGCCGATTCGATGGAAGACCTGTTCGACTATGCCAGGGCCTTTGGCTATCTCAAGCCGCTGGGAGGGGATCGGATCGCCATCGTGACCAATGCCGGCGGGCCGGGGATCCTGGCAACGGATGCCATCGAGCGCGCTGGACTGAGTATGGCCCGCTTCAACCCTGAACGCATCCTGACACTCAAACAGGGCCTCCCCGATGCCGCCAGCGCGGCCAACCCGGTTGACGTCCTGGGGGATGCGCGGGCCGATCGGTTTCGCTTCGCCCTGGAACAAGTAGTCACGGATGACCATGTCGATGCCGTGCTGGTCATCCTCACCCCGCAGGCTATGACCCAGATCGAGGAGACAGCTCAGGTCGTGATCGAGATTTCCAGCCAGGTGAATATCCCCGTCCTGGCCTGCTTCATGGGCGAGGCGCGTGTCGAAGCCGGCGCCCGAATTCTGCGTGCGCATGACCTCCCGAACTTCTCTTTCCCGGAACAGGCCGGACTGGTGCTCAAGGCAATGAGCCAGTACCGCCAATCGTTGAGCGAGCCGCTGCCCGAGTTCGAGACTTTTGAGGTCGACCGCAGCGCCGTGCGCCGGACGTTTGATCGGGCACTCGGCGAAGGCCGGGTGACGATTGGTGACGCCGAGGCCCGCGCGATCTTGACGGCCTACGGCCTGCGTATCCCCGCCTCCGAGTTGGCCGAGAACCCCGACCGGGCGGTTGAGATGGCGGCGGCGATGGGGTATCCCGTCGTCCTCAAGATCGCTTCACCGGACATCTTGCATAAGACCGACGTCGGCGGGGTAAAGGTCGGTCTGGAGAATGGCGACGACGTGCGCGACGCCTTCGATCTGATCACCTACCGGGCCGGCCGCTACGTTCCCGAAGCGCGCCTGTGGGGATGTCTGGTACAGAAGATGGTCCCACCCGGTCTCGAAATCCTGATCGGGATGAACCGCGATCCACAGTTTGGCCCCTTGGTCACCTTCGGCCTGGGCGGGATCTACGTCGAGACCCTCAAAGACGTCGCCTTCCGCCTCGCTCCGTTCTCGCGTGGCGAGGCGGAGATCATGCTCAGCGAGATCCGCACCCACGCGTTGTTGGACGGCGTGCGCGGCAAACCGGCGGTGGACAAGGGGGTCCTTGTTGACACACTCCTGCGGATCGGTCAGCTTGTTCAGGATTTCCCCGAGATCGCCGAGCTCGACATCAACCCCTTCGTCGTCTACGAGGCCGGACAGGGTGGGATCGCCATCGACATGCGGCTCGTTTTGACGAAAAGTGAAATCCGGGCGACAGATGGAACGGATCCAATCCCAACAGGGAGTGTGGCATGAAAGCGCTTTACATCACATCCGTTGAACCGTACTCGGGCAAGACCGCGCTGTGTCTGGCCCTCGGAAAACAAATGCAGCAAGATGGTTATCGCATCGGATATCTCAAGCCGATGAGCACGCTGCCATGGCGTTCTCCCACCGGGGTTCTGGCCGATGAGGATGCCATGTTCGTGCAGAGCATGCTCGGCCTCGAGACCGACTTGGCTGCGCTGTGCCCGGTGGTGGTCACGCCGTCATCCCTGCGTGAGCGGCTCAAGGGGATCGTCCACGATGATCCTCTCCAGAAGATCGAACAGGCAGCCGAGGCCGGTGGAAAGGGGAAGGACGCCATGCTTGTCGAGGGCGGCGCCAGCCTGCGGGAAGGCTATGCCATGGGCCTCTCGAACCTGCGAGTGGCTGAACGGTTGGGGGCCCCGGCGATCGTCCTCGTGAAATACCGCGGCGAGATGCAACTTGTCGATGACGCCTATACGGCGCGCTTCCGCCTGGGGGAGCAGCTCCACGGGGTGATCCTCAACCGTGTGCCGGATGAGGCGGCCGAGTACGTCGGCGAATACGCGCGGCCGTACCTCGAGGAAAACGGGATCCACGTCCTCGGCTCGATGCCCAGCGTGCCGCGCCTCTCGGCCTTGAGTGTCGGTGAGTTGTTGGATTTGCTTGACGCCCAGGTCCTGACGAAATACGTCGACCCGAACGCCCTGGTAGAAGCCTTCAGCGTCGGGGCCATGACCGCCGATGTGGCTCTGTCCCGGTTCAGGCGTCAGACGAACAAAGCCGTCATCACCGGCGGCGATCGAACCGACATTCAGCTGGCCGCGCTCGAGACCTCCACGGTTGTGCTGATCCTGACCGGCAACCTGCATCCAAGCCCGCTGATCATCCAGCAAGCGGAGAGCCTCAACGTTCCGATCCTCCTGGTGAAAGACAACACGATGGAGACGACGGAGCGGATCGATCGTGCCTATGGCAAGACGCGTCTCGGACAGCCGGAGAAGCTCGAGACATTCATTCAGTTGCTGGCCGCCAATGTAGACATCAAGGCGATCTACGCCGCGATCAACCTGGTCTAGACACTTCCTTCGCGATTCGGCACGTCTCGCCGGTCGCCTTACCGCTGTCTGGCCTCACCCTGCGAGGGTTCTGGTAGTCGCAGGCCTCCGGCCTGCGCCGCTCCAGGGCCCCGAGGACCCCGCCACGATGCGCAAGCTTCGCTTGCGCCCGGAAGCAGAGCTTCCGGACTCCAGACATTGCCTTTGCAGACAAGAACTATCCCATTTAGGTTATACTTCGTCCGAGCAATTGGAGAAACACATGTCAGTCAGTCCATTCGGCTCGCGCGCTGTGCTGCAGACGGCCGTCGGACCGGTTGTGATCTACAGGCTCGACGCCCTCGAGAAGGCGGGGCTGACAAGTCTGGCTGAGTTGCCGTTCTCGATCCGGGTACTTCTCGAGTCCGTCCTTCGCCATGTGAACGGCCAAGAGGTCACCTTGCAGGATGTCCAGGCCCTGGCTGGCTGGACACCCAAGGCCGACCGCCGGCCGGATGTCCCCTTCCTCCCGGCGCGAGTTCTCATGCAGGACTTCACCGGCGTTCCGGCGATTGTCGATCTGGCGGCGATGCGGTCGGCGCTCGCTCGCCTCGGCGGTGATCCGCGGCGGATCAATCCCAGGATCCCGGTGGATCTGGTTATCGACCACTCTGTCCAGGTCGACTTCTTCGCCTCAGCCGAGGCCTTGCGCCGTAACGCCGAGCTCGAATTCCAGCGCAACCGTGAGCGATATGTATTCTTGCGCTGGGGGCAAGAGGCCTTTGACAACTTCCGGGTCGTCCCTCCAGCCACAGGCATCGTCCACCAGGTGAACCTCGAGTATCTCGCCAGGGTGGTACTCACGCAGGATGAGGCCGGCCAACCAGTTGCCTTCCCGGATACTGTGGTCGGGACCGACTCACATACGACGATGATCAACGGTCTGGGGGTGCTGGGCTGGGGGGTCGGAGGGATTGAGGCCGAGGCGGCAATGCTAGGCCAGCCCATGGTGATGCTCGCCCCGGACGTCGTTGGGTTCCGGCTGACTGGGCAGCTCCCGGATGGCGCAACGGCGACGGATCTGACTCTCACGATAACCCAGCGTCTCCGGCGGCACGGTGTCGTCGGCAAGTTTGTCGAGTTCTTCGGTCCCGGCCTGGCCGAGATGACCCTCCCTGACCGGGCCACGATCGCCAATATGGCGCCGGAGTACGGTGCAACCGTCGGCTTCTTCCCGGTGGACGATGAGACGTTGCGCTACCTTCGCCTCACCGGCCGCGAGGCCCAACTTGTCGACCTCGTCGAACGCTACTGCAAGGAACAAGGTCTGTTCCATCTGCCGGACATGACGGAACCTGGCTTCTCCGAGATCCTGGAGCTTGACCTGGGGGAGGTTGAGACCAGCCTTGCTGGGCCAAAGCGGCCCCAGGACCGCGTGCCGCTGTCCGGGATGAAAGACGCCTTCCACCGGGCCTTGCTGGCGCCTGAAGAGAAAGGCGGCTTCGGCCTGGCAGAGGCTAAGGTCGGTGAGCGCGTCTCGATCGGTTCCAATGGCACCCAGACCGAGATCGGTCAAGGCGCTGTGGTCATCGCCGCCATCACTTCCTGTACCAACACCTCCAACCCATCCGTGATGGTGGCCGCCGGTCTGCTTGCCCAACAGGCGGTCTCGCGGGGGATGCAAGTCAAACCGTATGTCAAAACCAGCATGGCCCCCGGATCGCGCGTCGTGACCGCCTACCTGGAACAGGCCGGGCTCCTGGAAGCGTTGGGCGAGCTGGGCTTTAATGTTGTCGGGTATGGCTGCACGACGTGTATCGGCAATAGCGGCCCCTTGCCAGGTGAAGTGGTCAAGGCCATCACTCAGGCTGATCTGGTCTCGGTGGCTGTCCTGTCTGGGAACCGGAATTTCGAGGGGCGCATCAACCCATACGTTCGTGCCAGCTTCCTGGCTTCGCCCCCGCTGGTGGTGGCCTATGCCCTGGCAGGCACGACGGATATCGACCTGCTACATGAGCCTCTCGGCCGCGACAGAAACGGGCAGCCGGTGTATCTGCGGGAGATCTGGCCTTCCCGGCGGCTCGTCCAAGACACGATTGAGAAGTCCCTCAAGCCCGAGATGTTCGCCCAGCAATACTCCGACGTCTTCAGCGGCAACGACACCTGGAACGCCGTCCCTGTCGTCGGAGGCGATCTGTACGTCTGGGAGGCCGAGTCCACGTATATCCAGGAGCCTCCATTCTTCACGGACCTCGGGGCCGAGCCAGAGCCGATCAGCGACATCGCCAGTGCGCGCTGCCTGGTGATGCTCGGAGATTCGGTCACAACGGATCACATCTCGCCCGCCGGAGCCATTCCCGCCAAAGGCCCGGCCGGCCGCTACTTGACTGAACGCGGCGTACAGCCGCGCGATTTCAATTCGTTCGGTTCGCGACGCGGGAATGATCAGGTCATGACTCGCGGCACATTCGGAAACATCCGGCTGAAGAACATGCTCGTCCCCGGGGTGGAAGGCGGGCAGACCATCCACATGCCGGATGGCGCGCCGATGACCATCTATGAGGCTGCGTTACGCTACCAGGATGAGAATGTGCCTTTGATCGTCATCGCCGGGAAGGAGTACGGCAGCGGCTCCTCGCGTGATTGGGCGGCAAAGGGGCCGAGGCTCCTCGGCGTTCGGGCGGTCATCGCCCGCTCCTTTGAAAGAATCCACCGCTCCAATCTGATCGGGATGGGCGTCCTGCCTTTGGAATTCGCTCCCGAACAAGACGTCGATAGCCTCGGCCTCTCCGGCAGAGAGTTGTTCAGCCTGCGCGGCTTGCAGGCGATGAGTCACCCGAACGCTTCGGTGAGAGTGATCGCCCTATCCTCTGACGGCTCGTCGCGCGAGTTCCAGACCCGGGTTCGAATCGACACACCGATCGAGCTTGAGATCTACCGCAACGGCGGGATCTTGCACATGGTGCTCCGGCAGATGCTATCCGACGCCGGTGATCCAAAGGTCTGACCGAGTCTCGATGCTCGAGATCGCCGGCCGGTTGCAGGGACGACGGGGCCGTTCGCCCCGGATGTTCTTACCGGGGCCGTCCGCCCCGGATGTTCTTACCGGGGCCGATCCCGAAAACACAGTCATGACATCCCGTTCACGGCTCGCGCTCTTGATGGTGGATAGCCATGGGTGATGGGACGAACCAACAAGGTTTCCTCTGCCTGGCGGACATCTCCGGCTACACATCCTATCTCGCCGGTTCAGAACTCGATCACGCGCAATCGGTTTTGGCCGAACTCTTGGAACTCCTGGTCGAGGAACTGACGCCCACCATGATCCTGTGTGAGGTGGAGGGCGACGCGATTTACACCTACGCCTGGGATGATCGCTTTACGCGCGGCGAGGCCTTGCTCGAACTGATCGAGTCAACGTACGTCCGATTCCGCGACCGGGTCGACGGGATCCGTCGCACGACGACTTGCCAGTGCAATGCTTGCCGCTTGATCCCGAACCTCGACCTCAAGTTCATCACCCATTATGGTGCGTTCGTGCTGCAGCGCGTCGCCGGCACGGAGAAGCCGGTCGGCTCTTCCGTCAACATGCTCCATCGATTGGCGAAGAATCACGTCACAGATGAGACCGGCTGGCGCGGTTATAGTCTGTTCAGCCAACCGGCGATCGATCAGATCGGGCTCAATCCCGACGGGATGAAGCATTTCGTCGAGGAGTACGAGAGCCTTGGGGCGATCGACACCTTCACGCTGAACCTGGCCGATCGATATACGGAGTTGAAGGACCAGCGGCGCGTCATTGTCACGCCGGACGAGGCCGATTTCAAGTTGAACTACGACCTTAAAGCCCCACCGGCCGTCGCCTGGGACTGGCTGAATGATCCCGCCAAACGGACGATGTGGGAGGGCATTCCCGTCACTTCAGATGTCCGTCCAGGGGAGCGGTTCGGCGTCGGCAACGCAAGCCACTGCCAGCATGGCAAGAGCGCCGTCACGATACAAACGATCCTCGATTGGCGCCCCCTGTTGTACTTCACGATCGAGTACACAGCTCCCAAGCTCGGGATCTGCACGGTTGAGCTCACACCTGACGGGAGCCTCACCCGAATCGAGGAACGGTACAAGGTCACGCGAGCACCCCGGTTACTCATGATCCCCATTGTCCGGAGGATAGCCGTTTCTGCCTCTAAGGACACTGTCCCCCGCCTCCAGGAACTGGTCGAGCAGGTGCGCCTGCAAGAAGCGCCGATTCCTTCCTAGGCTTTGGGCCCCTGTAAGAAAGCCGATCTCCTACGGTCAAACCAGAGTCGCCAGGGCTCTTTCTGACCCGAGAGGGCGCCATCATCGCAATCGATCCAGTATGGTATTCGATGATCCGGATCCGCATTATTGCGACAAAGGGGTTAGGGAGGTCGTGCTCCAAGGGCAAGACGAGAATGGGAGGTACGCTCGCAGACCCTTGTCGCAAGGCCGTGAACCGCATTGAGAAATGTTGAGTGTGCGAGCGATCTGTGATACGTCGTCAGGGCATTCTGCTCAGCTTCCTGGGTTTGGTGCTTCTCGCCGGCCTTCCGACGGCCTGTGGGATTATTCCCTCCGGACCTGCAGACATCGCGTCCACTTCGGCGAGCACGGGGCAGCCCATGGGGGGTGTGCCGGAGACCAGTCCTCCCCTCGATGGCTCTGGACTGTCCCTGGCCACAGCACCGCCGGACGCCCCACCTGTTGTGACTCACGGCCCAATCGTCGGCGGCGTGAGTGATTCCACCGCCGTCGTGTTCGTCCGCTCGAGTTCGGCGGCTTCGGTGAGTATCCTCTACTCAACTGACCCGTCCTTTGAGGTGGATCTCCACACGTCCTCGATCGCCCAGGCGACTGCCGAGGGCGACTTTACCGCTCAAGTGGGAATACGTGACCTGAAAGCTTCGACGACCTATTTCTACGAGGTGCTTCTCAGCGGCAACGTGCAAGAGTTGGCCATCGAGCACCGTTTCACCACAGCACCGCCGCCGGAGGCCATAGTGGACTTCGGATTTGCAGTATTCAGCGACCTGTCCAGTGACCCACCTTTCGACGCCCCAGCCTACCTGAGTGCGGCCGCCGAGGCTCCGGCATTTGTCCTCCAGATAGGCGACTTCGATCATCGTGAGCCCGGAGGTTCGAGGTTTCCCTCGATCACGATATCCAATTGGCGCACGATGCACCAGGAAGTGCTTCAAGACAATCTCTCCGGTCAGGACTTGGCGCGATACATCACCCCCCGATTCCCGCTCTACCACATCTGGGATGATCACGACTATGGAGGCAACAACACTGACCGGACCCGCTGGTGGAAGGGTCTCGCCACACAAGCCTTCAAGGAGTACTACCCCCTGCCACCTCTCCCAAACCCTGATGGAGGCCTGTGGTATAGCTTTCGTTACGCCCAGGCGCAGTTCTTCATCCTGGACCTGCGCTCGCAGCGTGATCAGAGTGGCGACCCACAAATTCCTGAACCCTCGATGCTGGATGGCGGGCACATCGCCAATGACCAGAAAACCTGGCTTAAGGAGGCTTTGGCGGCCTCAACCGCGCACTGGAAGTTTGTGATTTCGACCTCGGTATGGAATCCGACCAGCAAGCAAGGCGACAGCTGGAACGGCTACAGGCAAGAACAAGAGGAACTCGTCGACTACGTTCACGAGAAGGGGATCACCGGGGTGATCATCATCTCCGGCGACCTGCATTCGGCAGGCGGCATAGACAACGGCACCAACTCGTACTTCCCCGAATTAAGCGTGCCAGCCACTAACATGCGCGGTAGTAGACACTGTACTGGTGGCTCTTGTGGCTTGTGGAGCGAAGGCATGATCACGGGTATCGACCCGTCGGGTTACGCAATGGTGCACGTGCTACATGATGTCGCTACCGGGCTGGACAAGGTCGTTCTGGAGACAAAGGCAGCAGACGGGGGCTTGCGCCTCGAGCACACGGTAACTCTGCCTTGAAAGGCGCTCAGGTTCCTTCAGCGACGACCGACTTGGGACTCTCCCTGAGAACTGCGGATGGAGTTTCGCCTCGCTCGCGATGGCCACTCCAAGGAATTTAACGGGAGGCACAACCTCCTCACTCGGACCTCGGTCAGGTCGGCCGCCATTCCGGGCGGCGCTAACCGGAGGAGGCCTCCAACCCCACCAGCTTACCCCTTCTCGTTCCGAACCCCTGGGATCACCAGCAGGAACCTCTGCCGGCATTCGAACAATCGGAGATTGAGAACCTCGCCCGGGAACCCGCTGGCTTGCGGCCCGAGCCAGTCCGCCAGACTCCCATAGTGGCGCACGGCGCAAGGAGGCGCCCGATCCCCTGCTTCACCAACCTCCGGCGTGTGCAACGACCGCTCTTGATCTATGACAACCGGATCCGGGATTCGACTGCCAACGGAGTGTGGACAGGGGTGTCCATTCAGCGAGGAGGGGATGATACCGGAGCACACCAGGTGATCCGGCAACAGGGGCTCGCCAGAGCCCGTGTAGAACAGCGCTCGAGGCCTATCTCCCGATCTAGCCATGCACTCCCCCAGCAGCTCGGCCTCGAGCGCAATCCCGCCCACTCCTTCGGTTTGGAGCTACCCCGACCCGGCCCAGCGAGCGATCAGGGCCCATCTCCCGGAGTGAACGAGTGTCCTATGAACGACATTCTACACGGTACCGCTACGCCTGTCAAGGGTTCTGGCGGTCTTCATCTGGGCCCTCCCCGAAAGGGAACTCTGCCCGCTCCGCCACGAGGGTGAGGTGGTTGGAACGCGCCCGGGTCGGCTCGTACACCCCGCTCTCCCACTCGCTGACCGTCTGCTGCCTCACGCCGAGCAGCCTCGCCATGTCGGCTTGACTGACACCCAGGTGCTCCCGCAGGGCCCGCACAGACTCTGATCCCCAGCGGTATGAGTCGCCTTCCTTTATGAGGGAGTATTGGAACCGGGGACGTTCGAAGGTGATCGTTCGCGAAGTAAGGTCAATCGACGTGACTCGGAAACCGGCCGCCATCCATGCCGCAGCCTGAACCGCGCCCCGTTTGCGGTTGCTCCAGAAGGCAACTCCGCGGCGGGCCGATCGAGGCAGCCTGCCCCGTATGATCCGTTCGATTTCATCGAAGTCGAGCCGGATCTGGTCGGCGTCGGAGCCGACCAGGTATCGATACAGCCCGTCGTACTTCGAGAGTCGTCTTGTGTCCATCATGGAGGTGGAGCGTTGCGGATCCTGCCCAGGCCGGCCAGGTGCCTATTCGACGCCCCTCGTTCGATGCGAAGAAAGCGAAACCCCGCGCCGCGGAACATGTTCGCGGCCGGGCTGGTCCAGTCTGATCGGCTGGCATCCCTCAGCGGCTGCCTAGCTATCGAGACACGCTCTCAGAGCTCTCGTCAACCGAACGTACGATGACCCGGTCGCCGCCCAGCCGCTTTGCTTCTCGCTCAGCCTCGTCTGCAACTCGCACAAGTGCATCCGGCTCACCCGCCCCCTCGCGATACGATGCCCCCCCGATGCTCACGGTCAGTCTTATCCGATCGTGTTCGTCCGGGCCGATGTGGATACCCCCGACTGCACTGCGCAGCTTTTCACCGATCGCCGCCAGGCGGTCGGAGGGACATCCCGGCAGCAGCACAGCAAACTCATCTCCCCCGACACGGGCAACCCAGTCGGCCTCTCGCAGGCTTTCCCGAAGGGTCTTGGCCACCTGCTTCAGGGCCTCATCGCCCGCCGGGTGGCCGTACTGATCGTTGATCTGCTTCAACTCGTCGAGATCGACGATCAGCAGCCCAATGGGGTACCCGAGACGTTGGGTCCGGGCGAGCTCGATGCCCACGTTCGAGTTGAAGAAATTCCGATTGAACACACCCGTCAGGTCATCAACCATGGCCAAACGCTGAACCTCGCTGAACAATCGCGAGTTCGTAATTGCCATGGAAGCCACCTGGGCCAAGTCCACCAGGAACTCCAGATCCGAGTCGGTGAACCGGAATGGTTGGCCATTCACCAAAAGCGCTCCGACCACACGTTCACCGAAGAAAAGCGGAGCTGCCATGACGCTGCATGGTTCTTCCGCCGTATCCGGAACCTGACGTGGCCGGACATCGCTCCCGGGAAACTCGGCCCGCTGATGGGTCCGATGTTCGACGACCCAGCCTGTCAGCCCCTCGCCGACCCTGGGGCGCAGGGCCATCAATTTCTCAACGTCCTCGCCGGCCGAGGCCAGCGGCCGGAGGGTCTCCTCATCCCCGTCGAGAAGGAACAATGTACAACTTGAGGCTTGGAGTAGAGCCTGGGTCCTCCTGACGATCAACAGCAGAGCTTCTTCCTGGTCGAGCTGGGTCAGAAGCTCGCCTTGAACCTGGAGTAGCACCGCCTGCTGTTGCGAGCGCCGGCTGAGCAGATCGGCGATCTGCAGATGCTCGGATACGTCTCGGGCGCAAGCATCGAAGCCGATGACCCGGCCACCCTCGTCGGTCACCGGGATTACGAACATCTCGACCCAGACTGAGCGGCCGTGATTCCCCACGAGTTGGACAACCATGGAGGAGCTCGAACTCTGGCGGGAGCGCAACCGGTCCAGTGTCCCCTGGAAGTCGCGTCGCCCGGAGGGGTAGATCACTTGCTCAAAGAAACCCTGGCGGTAGAGCACGTTCTCAGAGCGGTACCCGGTCAACCGCTCGAACCCTGGGCTGACGTAGGTCATTCCATCGCCGAACAGGACGCGTGCGTAGGCATCCGAAGAGAGTTCTGCCAGGCGCCGGTAGTCCGGCTGGGTAGGTGGCATTCTGGGACCTAGGCTGATATGGAAGGGATCGAGCGTCCCACTCGGCCAACCCAAGGCCGCTCAGGACGCCGGGCTCCGCCGAGGCAGGGTGCCCTAAGGACCCTTCGTGGCTCGTTGCCCAAGTATAGACTGCGGGTTAGCCTGTGGCAACATTTTCTGCATGATCGACACCTGTTCCGGCTCCCCGGTCTTGGGCAGGACGGCCAGAGTGCTCTCCAGAAGGCGTCAACGAGGTGGGTCAGCCGACCCCCTGCTGGCGCGACAGAAACGAAAAGCGAGGCAGCGGCAGCAGGCCTCGCTTTTCTCGAATTCCCTGTCGAGAGCCAATTTGGGTCTGGCTTCTTCCCGATAGCCACCTCCTCGGGGTAGGGCTCATGCCAGGAAGAAGGCGGTTAGCGGCTCGATGTCATGTTCTCTCGCCTTCCACCTTGCATTATACGGAAGACCCGGCGGCCGAGGGGTGTTTGTAAGCTGGGCGTAAGCAGCACCCGGGGGGGCCAGCCCGGCCGGGGTCTCGAACCGTGAAGAATGAACGCTGCGTGAGACTTCACCAACCTGCGCAAACCTCCATTGACCAAAGGTCCGGTTGGTTTTACCTTTAGGCTCATGACTCGTGGCCGAACGATCGATGACCAGAGGAAGGCGGCCTGAATGGTCAAGCCAAAGGTGGTCGATCGCAACCACCCGAAGGACGAGCCGCAACGCGCTTCGCTCAAGCCCAGTGGTTCTCGGATACAGGGTGACTCGATCTTCTACACCCGTTTGCTTCCGGTGGTTTTGGGAGCGCTGGCGGTCATGACTGTGGTGCTGATCATCGTCGCCGCCGGAGTGCTGGTCGGAGTCATCCCTTTCCGGTAGTCGGTCGCACATCTGGTTTGTCGTCCTGGGAGGTTCCATGAATCTCGCGCGAATCCTGCCATTCGTCTCGACGATCGTCATGTTGGCCTTCACTGTCTCTGTATTCCGGCGCTGGCTGGAGAGGAGGAAGGCCCATTTTCTTTTCTGGTCCATCGGGCTGGCGATGTTCGGGGCAGGGAGCTTCGCCGAGGCCTATTTCGCTGTCGCCGGATGGAGCCCGCTGGTTTTCTTCATCTGGTACTTGTTCGGCGCGGCCCTGAATGCCGGCTGGATCGGACACGGCTCCCTGCTCCTCTTTGCCCGCAAGCGCTGGGCACATGTCGTCACCGTGCTGCTGATCGCCGGGAGCCTGTTCGCGGGCTACTTGATGCTGAGTGTCATGCCTCTCCTGGACGCCAGCACCTTCGACCGCGCCCTCCCGATCAGCGAGCAGTACCGCACAATCATGCCGAGTGTGAGCGAGGGCGCGACTGTCCGATTGAGTACACCCTTCTTCAATATCTACGGACTGGTCACACTCGTCGGCATGGCGATCTGGTCGGCCTGGCTGTTCTTACGTAAGCAGGTGCTTCCCAACCGCGTGCTGGGGAACGTCCTGATCGCAACCGGCGCACTTTCCATTGGGTTAGCCAGCACGCTCACGCGCCTCGGGGTCGGCGCGTACCTCTATCTGGGTGAGCTCATTGCGGCGCTGCTGATGTATGCCGGTTTCGTGATGGCCGGGGCCCCGGCCCCCCAGACCGAAGCGTCAAGCGTTACCGAGACTGCTGCCGCCGACTGAACCACCTGGCTCAGCCAGCGACCTTGGCCCGCCTGATCCAGGGGCAAGGCACAGCTGACCGCGTTCATTCCGTGCTTTGGCTCGACGATCGTCCTGCCAGAAGGAGCCCGAGACAGACACTCCCGACCCACGGGACACACATCCCGTGGGCCGCGTTGTTCATGGCACATGACTCTGCCCGAGCCATTGCAGGAATGGGATGCACACAGGCTTTCCGCCGCGTCAACCGGGGTTGTTGGTAATGTAGACACCTATTCGAGGTAGGCCAGCGTTGGGGGGGAACGATCTCCCGAATCAGGGAGCGAGCAACAGGCTAAGCGGGTCAGATGAGGAAATCTTCAGCGAAGCGATCTGGGAGTCTCTCGGCCGTAGCGCGAGGCCAGGTAGCCGAGGCCGCCGGCCGCCAGCAACAACGCCAGTCCGACGACCCCAAGCAGCGGCGACCTTTGACCCCCTGGCCCGCCATCGCCTCCGAGGGCTGCACTGGGCTGTGCCCCGAACTCAACATACTGCACATCACCGGGGTTCAGACGAATCGGGACGTTCATCGCTGTGGTCGGGTTGTATCCGACGGGGACGGCCGCGCTAATGTTGTAATCTCCGTTGGGAATCTCGGTGAAACAGTAGCCCTCAGGGACATCGCTGGTGGTCTGCTCGCCGGCCACGACCCCGTTCACATCGATCACGCTGACTTCGCCTTCAGGCAAGGGCAGCTCCGTCTCTTCAAAGCGTGCATCCCCATTCAGATCTACGAAGAGCAGGACACAGATCTGCCCGGTACCGAACGCCGGGGTCGGCGTGGCCGGGATGGATGTGGGTGAGGGCTGTGCTCCCGGCCCGGCCGTCGCCTCAACCGGGCCGCCGAAGCCGAGCACGAGCTGCATCCCGGGAATGATGTAATCGCCGGGCTGGATGCCGTTTAAGGCCATCAGCTCCTCGAGGGTTTTGCCGCTGAGCGCGGCGATCGTCCACAGGTCATCACCTTCCTTAACGACATACACAACGCGACCATCCGGGCCGGGGGTTGGTGTCACGAAACCGGCTTGCGCGTCGGGTGCCGGCCCCGAATCCGCCCACGCCCGCCCCGCGGTTCCCAGGCCGAGCAGTAGGAGCAAGATCGTAAGATGAGGCACGAGTCGCCTGATGCGCATCGATGTCCCGTTCATGTGACTCGATTATAGTCGCTCCGTCACCGCCCCGGATGGCACAACCCGAAAGCGATCGCTGTCACCTGAAAGTGCCCCTCGACGGAGTTCACCCCGAACCCTTCGACTACGCTCAGGATAAACTCCATCGAGGGGCTCCGGATTCATACTTCGACTTCCCTCGCCTCATGGGGGCTCTACCCCCAAGCACCCTGGGCGGGAGGCCGGCGATGGATTAAAGGGGCAGCTGGTAGCCCTGTGTTCGACAGATGAAGTTCATACTGGTTCGCGAGGAGGCCGAAGTCGAAGGGGCGGGGGATGATGGTCTTCCGCCGTCTTGGGAGATTGTGGTGCTTTCCCACAGCGCCCTTCGACTTCACTCGGCTCTTCGAGCCTCGTTCTCGCTCCCTGGCCTGCGGCCTGGGCAGGCAGGGTGCTGTGGAGGGGTGGGTTATTCCTGATGTGAGAAGAGGCCGGAGTCGAAGGGGCGGCGGATGCGCGGGACCGGCGGCCTGCGGAAGGACTCCCTGAGACCGCAGGGTATAATCGCCCGCACCAGCCTTGCTGCAGGGTCCGCTCTCACTCATTCTTCGCCATGGCTGGATGAACGTGGTTCCCCTTGCAGCCTGGAGCCATCTGCTTGGCGATCCGGAAGAGACTGACTGGTCTGGCGCTGGGTGTCGCCGGTCTGGCTGTCATCGGCCTTCTGGCCGGTTTCACCTACCAGCTCCCGTTCGTTCAGGAGCGCCTGGCTTGGCGCGTGTCCGAGTTGAGGGCCCGGATCAAGTACGCCCTGTCGCCGCCCGGCGAGGCTGTTTTCACCCCCAACCCGACACTGGTGGCCATGGTTCAATTGACCGTGAACGCCTTGACTCCGACAGCGACGACTACCCCGACCCCGGGTCCGACGACCATCCCCACTCTAACGGCGACACCGACGGACGTGCCAACGCCGATCCCGGCCAGCGTCCAACTCAAGGGCGTCCGCCACGAATACCAGAAGTGGAACAACTGCGGCCCGGCGACCCTGGGAATGGCGCTGTCATTCTGGGGTTGGGAAGGGGATCAGCGTCCCATCGCTGCGTATGTCAAACCAAATCCGCGCGACAAGAACGTCATGCCCTACGAGCTGGAGGGATTTGTCGAGGCTGAAACAGGTTTGCGCGCGCTGGTTCGTGTCGGCGGAGATCTGAACTTGCTGAAGACCCTTATCGCTGAAGGTTACCCGGTCACGATCGAGAAAGGCTTTGAGGGCGCTGGCTTCGATGGTTGGATGGGGCACTACGAAGTCCTCACTGGTTATGACGACGGGCGCAGTCGGTTCACCGCGCAAGACTCGTACATCATGCCTGATCTTCCCGTCTCATATCGTGACGTCGAGATCTACTGGAGGAACTTCAACTACACCTTCCTTGTCATTTATCCACCCGATCGCGAGACCGAACTCCTCTCCATCCTCGGGCCACTGGCCGATGAGGAGACCAGCAACCAACTCGCGGCTCAGAAAGCCTCCGACGAGATCTATGCCACCACCGATCGCGACCAGTTCTTCGCCTGGTTCAACCGCGGCTCGAGCCTGGTCTCGCTCAGGGATTATCAGGGGGCGGCGCAGGCCTACGATGCCGCCTTCAAGCTCTACGCCAGCCTGGAGCCGGCCACCCGGCCGTGGCGCATGCTCTGGTATCAGACCGGGCCATACTTCGCCTACTATTACAGCGGCCGCTACCTAGATGTCTTGAATTTGGCGACACAGACCCTTTCGATCATGGATGAGCCCAATCTGGAGGAGAGCTACTACTGGCGGGCTTTGGCGCGCCTGGCGCTCGGTGACACAGATGGAGCCGTTACCGATCTGCGCACCAGCCTGGACTACCATCCGGGTTTCGCCCCGACCACGGCCCAGCTTCAGTCGATGGGGTTAGCTCCCTGATCCCGTCTGCGGTGCCAAGGACGCCCATGATCTCTTGACCTCCGAGCCGTCCCCCGTCCTGCCTCGTCCGAGCGCCAGACTGACCCACGTCGCACGATCTTCGATCCTCGTCGGTGTCCTCTTCGGTGTCGACAAGCTTCTCGGCCTGTTACGGCAGGTGGTCATCGGCCGTCAATTCGGCGTCAGTCACGAGCTGGATGCATTCAACGCCGCCAACAATCTCCCCGACCTGCTCTTCGCTCTGATCACCGGAGGGGCCTTGGCAATTGCCTTCATCCCGGTCCTGTCCGAGTACCTTGATCGCCAGGGACGTAAGGAGGCCTGGGACTTGTTCAGCCGTATCGCCAATTGGGCGTTCGTCATCACCGGTGTCATGGCCGTGGTGATCTTCTTCTTCGCTTCGCCGATTGTGCGTGCGCAGCTCGGCGTTGCACCAGGGTTCAGCCCTGAGCTCCAGGCGCTTGTCGCGGATCTCATGCGGCTGAATCTGATCTCCACGATGATCTTCTCGCTGAGCGGGTTGGTGATCGCCGGTTTGCAGGCCAACCAGCACTTCCTGCTCCCGGCTCTTGCGCCGGCGGTCTACGATGTCGGCCAGATCTTCGGTGCTGTGATCCTGGCCCCCAGCCGCGGCTATTCACTGGCCGGGTTTACCTTGCCCGCCGCCGGATTGGGCGTCCATGGCCTGGTGTATGGCGTCATCCTGGGAGCGTTCCTGCATCTCGCTGTACAGATCCCGGCCCTCGTTCGACACGGCTTCCGCTGGAGCCCGCGCCTGAGCCTTGATCATCCCGGCGTACGCAAGGTCGCCCGACTTATGGGCCCGCGCATCCTGACGATCGGTGCCTTCCAACTGGTCTTTGTCATTCAGGACAACCTCGCCTCGCGTCTGGACGTCGGGTCAGTGACGGCGCTGGCCTACGGCTGGTTGATCATGCAGGTTCCAGAGACGATCATCGCCACAGCCGTCGGCACGGCGATCTTACCAACTCTGGCGGAGCATTTCGCGCGCGGCGACGGCCGAGCGTTCGAGGCCAGCGTCGCACGCGCGGCGTCTCTGCTTCTGGCGATTACTCTGCCGGCGACCGTGATCCTGATGGTTGGGATCCAACCGTTGATTCAGCTCGCGTTCCGATTCGACGCTCGAGGTACCGAGCTTGTGGCGTGGGCCGCGCGCGCCTACCTCGTCGGCCTGGTTGGGCACTCCTTGCTGGAGATCGGCTCCAGGGCCTTCTATGCACGTCAGAACGCCCGTATGCCGCTGCTGGCGTCGGGATTGAGCACGGCCGTGTTCAGCCTGTCAGCGATCGTGCTTTTCCGATGGCTTGGAGCCGCAGGGATCGGACTGAGCAACAGTCTGGCGTTCACCTTCGAGGCGCTTTTCTTGCTGATCCTGCTCTCGCGGTCCTTCTCGGGGATCCTCCCCCGGCCGAGGCAGATCGGCCGAGCTCTGATGGCTGCGGTTGCGGCCGGCCTGGCCGCCACGCTTGTCGTAGAAGTAGTCCCGCTGAGTGATCCAGTGGTCTCGATCCTCGGATCGACCCTCGGCGCGCTGGTCGCCCTTCCTTTCATTTGGCCTGAGCTGAGGCAGTTGACGTCGCTGTAGGTCACCCTCCCGGAGACCTGAAGCATCCGGGAGGGTCGCGCCGTCAGCCTCGTGAAGACTCGAGGCAACACAAAGCTCGGGCCGCCGATGACGGCGGCCCGAGCCTTGTATATCGTCGCTCCCAAACTAAGTCGGGTTACTCCTTCTGATAAGGCTGTCCATCGGCCGCCGGCATCTGCCCGCGGCCGACCACACCTGCCAGGGCGATCATGGTTGCCACATAAGGAGCCATGAGGAGGAAGTCTGAAGGGTGGCAACTCCCAGGATGGCCAGCTTGGCCGCCAGGGAGTCGGCGAACCCGAAGATCAGCCCGGCGCCGAATGATCCGAAGGGCGTCCAGTTCCCGAAGATCATCGCCGCCAGACCGATAAAGCCTCTCCCGGCGGTCATCACCTCATCGAAGCGGCCGACCGAGCCCAGGGTGAAGTAACCGCCGCCGAAGCCTGCCATCATGCCGCCAAGAAGCACGGCCATATAGCGGGTGCGAAAGACGTTGATACCGAGTGTGTCGGCCGCCTTGGGATGCTCGCCAACCGAACGGAGCCGCAGTCCCCAGCGTGTGTAGAAGAGCGCTACGGTGATCACGACCAGAAACAGGTAAAGCGCGTAGACGAACAAGTTGTGGCTGAAGAGCATCGGCCCCAGTATGGGTATCTTCGAAAGAACGGGGATCGGCCAGGGAGCAAAGATCCCCGGGTTGTTCAAGTCCTGATATGTCTGCAGGAATTTGGAGGAGACAAAGGACGTGATGCCTGTGGCGAAGATGTTGATCACAGTGCCGGAGACAATCTGATCGGTCCTGTACTTGATCGAAAGAACAGCATGCACCAGGCCCAGGAGTCCACCCGTCAAGACCGCCGCCAGCAGACCGATCCACAGGCTCCCGCTGACGCTTCCCACGAGCGCGCCCGTCATCGCGCCCGACAGCATCATGCCTTCGATGGCGATGTTCACTACCCCCGCCCGCTCGCAGAGCACGCCGGACATGGCCCCCAACGTGATCGGCACCGCCTTCACCAGGCTCGTGGTCAACAGCCCGAGCAGGTTGAGCGATTGGCCGGCAGCAGCCCAGGTGAGAAAGCCGAAGATGAACAGGCCGGAAACGATTCCCAGGACCACGGTCGTCTGCCGCCCAAAGCCGCGCGCAAGCTGGATCCCGCCCAGCATCGCGGCGGCCAGAGCCAGCACGTTGAGGGTGAAGGACGACGGCAGGACCCAATCCGGGATGGTCACGTCGGACCCTCCCAGCGTGAGACTAAACGTAGTCACCTGGTCTGACGTGACTTGGCGGGCGAAGATGATCCAGATGCCGAAGGCCAGCCCAAGCAGAACCAGCCCGATCACCCGCTGGCGGGTGGGTGAGGCGATTTCAATCCGGCGCCGCAGCGCAGTCGTGGCCATCGATCACCCTCCCCAGCCGCGGACGAACACTCCCTCAACGCCTTCTGCCGGGGCACGCAAGCGATAGATCGTCCGGATGATCGCCGGTGCGGCGATGAAGGCCAGGATCAAGGCTTGAAGGACCGAGATGATATCGATAGGGATGCTCGAGACGACCATCATTCGCGTGGCGCCATTGCGCAACGTCCCGAAGAGCAAGGCCGCCAGGACCACGCCCAAGGGGTGGCTCTTGCCGAGTAGCGCCAGAGCGATGCTGTCGAAACCGTAGCCCGACGAGAACGCCATCGCCAGGTTGAGGTTTACGCCCAGGACCTCGTTTGCTCCGGCCAGCCCCGCCAGCGCCCCGGAGAGCGACATCGCCAGGACCATGTTCCCGACGATGTTGATCCCGGCATAACGGGCTGCGTTGGGGTTGCTGCCGACGGTGCGAAGGTTGAACCCTATCGTCGTCCGGAACAGAAGCCAGTACACCAGCCAGGCCGCGGCCAGGGCGATGAAAAAGCCGGCGTGGAAGCGGATGGGATACTCGAAGAAGCGCGGCAGCGCCGCGCTCTCTTGGATCGTCGGGCTGACCGGATTGAATGAATCAGGGCGCTTCATCGGACCGCTCAGCAGCCAGTCGCTGAGGCGGAAAGCAATATAGTTGAGCATGATCGTATTGATCACCTCATGCCCACCGGTCTTGGCTTTTAGCCAGCCCGGGATGAAGCCCCACGCCGCGCCCCCCAGCCCGCCCGCCGCCAGGGCCAGCGGGAGATGGACGATGGCGGGCAGGCCGATGATCGAGTACCCGACGAAAGCGGCGCAAATGGCACCGACGAAAATCTGTCCTTCGGCGCCGATGTTGAACAGGCCCGTGCGGAACCCCAAAGCAACGGCCAGCCCGCCAAAGATATACGGCGTCGCGGCGACCAGGCTCTCCAAGAAGGGGTTGAATGCCCGGCGGATGTCGAGTGGATCCCCGCCTTGCAGCGCGCCGATGATCCGGCCCGGATCACCGATCGATCCGGCGAAGAGAGCTCCGTAGGCGGCTCCCACAACGCGGAGCCCGGCGACTACACCCTGGACCGGCGATCGCGCCCAAGCGGCATAGACCTCCTCCGATGTGAAGGCGATGATCAACGCCCCAACGATTAGACCGCTGACCACCGCCAGGATTGGGATCAATGCAACCTGGCCTATGCGCCGCCCCAGCGGGCCTTTGCCCGCCGGCGTGGCCGTCAACTCCTCCAGCAGAATCTCGGAGGCATTCTTCTTTGATTTGTCTTCTGCCACAGAGGGGGTCCTCTCTTAGAGTGTGACTTCGACCTTGCGCTTGCCGCGCGGGGTGGCTGCTTTCTCGGGACTCACTCCGGCCATCAGGAGGCCGACATGCTCTTTAGTCGCCTCTTCCGCCTCGAGGACCGCCACGATCTTCCCCCGATACATGACGGCGATCCGGTCGGAGAGTTCCATGATTTCGTCCAGTTCCGATGATACGAGCAAGACGCCGCAGCCGGCGTCGCGCTTCTCGACGATGCGATGATGTATATACTCGATCGAGCCCACGTCGAGCCCGCGCGTCGGTTGAGATGCGACCAACAGCTTGATCGGACGCGAAAACTCCCGAGCCACAATGACCTTCTGCTGGGTTCCACCCGAGAGTGATCCGGCGGGGGTGCGCGGCGACGGCGTCCGGATGTCGAACTCATCGATGAGCTGCCTAGCCGTTCGTTCGATCTCCTTGCCGCGCATGACGACCCCTCGAGAGAACGGCGGGAGATAGTAAGTGCAGAGCACCAGATTGTCGGAGACGGGATACGGCAGTACCAACCCATCGCGCTGCCTGTCTTCCGGGACATGGGCTGTCCCGAGTTCGGTGATCTGGCGCGGCTTGGCATGAGTGACGTCTGCTCCCAGGATACGGATCGATCCTTTGGTCGCAGCCCGCAGCCCGGTCAGGGCCTCGACCAACTCAGTCTGCCCGTTGCCCTGCACTCCCGCCAACCCCATGATCTCCCCGGCGCGCAGTTCCAGGCTCACACCGTCCACCGCCACCTGGTTCCGATCGTCGGCCACCACCAGGTCATCCACCTGCATGACCACATCGCCGGCCTTGGGTGGTGTCCGCTCCACCTCGAGCTCGACTTCTCGACCGACCATCATTTCCGCCAGCTTGTGCCGGTTGGCCTTGCCCGGCACCGTCGTCCCGACGACCTTTCCCAGGCGTAAGACCGTGATTCGATCGGCGACGTCAAGAACCTCCCTCAGTTTGTGCGTGATGAAGATGATGGATTTGCCTTGAGCCGCGAGGGAGCGCATGATCTTGAACAGCTCGTCCGCCTCTTGCGGCGTCAGCACGGCCGTCGGTTCGTCCATGATCAAGATGTCGGCCTCGCGATAGAGCAGCTTAATGATCTCCACCCGCTGCTGGACTCCGACCGGAAGGTCCTTGATGAATGAATTCGGATCCACGGCGAGGCCATACTGCTCGGAGATCCCGCGCACTCTAGCCGAGGCCCTGCGACGATTGAGGAAGCCTCCCAGGAAGGTCGTCTCTTCGCCGAGCATTACATTCTCGGTCACACTGAAGACGGGAATGAGCATGAAGTGTTGGTGGACCATGCCGATCCCGGCGGCGATCGCATCGCTGGGTGAATGGGCCACAATCTGCTTCCCGCGAACGACAATCTCACCCTCGTCCGGCTGATACAACCCGTATAGGATGTTCATCAGGGTGGTCTTGCCCGCGCCGTTCTCGCCGAGCAAGCCGAGAATTTCCCCTGCGTCGAGGGTCAGATCGATATGGTCGTTTGCGAGTACTCCGGGGAAATGCTTGGTGACGCCGCGCAGCTCTAGAACAGGGGCCATCTTCCCTCCGGCGTGAATGGGCGCGAAGTCAAGGCATTCTACCACGGGCGGTCGCCAGCCCAAGACCGAGGGGGCTCCGGAGGGTGTATCCCAACTTGGGGGCACACCACCTTTGTGAGGGGCGAAGCCTGCGGCTACAGCGTGCGGCTGCAACATCGGCTATCCGCGAACATGCGGGGCCGGTTATGGACCGGCCCCGCTGTGTACTTGTCCGACGAGTTAGGGCGTACTCAGGATCGCCTAGGGTGAGGTCTTGATCGTGCCGGCGATGATGCCCTGCGCCACTTCGTCGACTTCAGCCTTGAGATCGGCCGGAACCATCGAGTCCAGTTGGTGGAACTGGGCAAGCCCGACACCGCGATTCTCGAGCGTCCCAACGGTCACGCCGCCTTCAAACGTTCCGTCCATGACGGACTTGATGGCGTTGAGCGTCGTGACGTCCATGTTCTTCATGACCGAGGTCAGAACGATCGGGGCATACTCCGCGTTGACGACCGCCCAGTCGTTGTCGACGCCGATGATGTACGTACCGCCGCGCTCCTGAGCCGCTGCCGCGGTGCCCAGGCCGACGGGGCCGGCGACCGGCATGATAATGTCGGCGCCTTCGTCCATCAGCGACTCGCCCATCCGGCGCCCGTCATCCGTGCTTTCGAAGTTGCCGGTAAACAGTCCGGTCTGCGAGGCGGGATCCCAACCCTTGACTTCGACCGACGTCCCGTGCTTCTGGTTGTAGTAATCCACTCCCAGGGAGAAGCCGTCCATGAAAACCGTCACGGTCGGGATCTGGATGCCGCCGAACGTGCCCACGACACCGCTCTTGGTGACGCCTGCCGCCACGTAGCCGGCCAGGAAGGCCGCCTGGTCGGTGGTGAAGACCTGCCCCAGGACGTTGGGGATCACCGGATCGTAAGCGTAGTCAACGATCGAGAAGTTCTGATCCGGGTTCGCCTGGGCCGCCGCCGCCGTGGCATCGCCAAGCAGGAAACCGACGGTGATGATGATGTCGCACTTCTCCTCGAGGAAGGCGTTGATGTTCTTCTCATAGTCGGTCTGCTGCTGCGACTCGAGGTACTTGCCCTCGATACCCAGCTGGTTGATGGAATCCTGAACACCCTTCCAGGCGGTGGCGTTGAACGACTTGTCGTCGATGCCGCCGGTGTCGGTCACCTGGCAGGCCTTAACCTTTGGCGCCGGTGCTTCGGTCGGTGCAGCGCCGCCGCAAGCCGTCAGGATCATCGACGCCAGCAGCATCAGCGAAAGGGCGAAGAAGATCTTCTTTTGCATGTCTCACTCCTGTAGGGATTGGAAGGACGCGTCAAGTAGGGTCAGATCGGTGGAGTTTTCTGCCGGTGATCACCCCTTTCCGCCTGTGCCCGTCGGCCAGGCAAGAAGCCAGCAAGGTTGGAGGTCGGTCATTGGCCGGTCGTTCAGAACAAAGCAGGCCTGACGAGCTTATTCAGGGATAGTCAATCCACCGGAGATGGGCTGGGAGATTGCGCGCCTCGGTCATCATAACATGAGATAAGACACACCGCAATCCGCGCCCTAATCGGTCAACCGCCTCACTCCTCGACTACCGTTTGGAGTGAGCCGTAGTCAAGCACTTCCCTCGGCTGCGATCCGGCCACGGCCGGACCGACAATCCCACGCTCTTCCAACTGGTCTACCAACCGCGCCGCTCGCCCGTAACCTATTCTCAGGCGGCGCTGAAGCAGCGAGATCGAGGCCCGCCGCATTTCACGCACAATGGCCACGGCTTCCTCAAACAAGTCGTCTGAGGCTTCACCTTCCTCCTCGATCTCTTCCCACATGCTCGCCTGCTTGAGAGGCAAGCCGGGCGACTGCCTCTCGGCCTGAAGTGCCGGGTGAGGGGCGGTCGCCTCGCCTCCGAGAGCGGCGTTCTTCCAGTAACGGATCAGGCGAGCCAGCTCAGCCTCGGCCACAAAGGCACCCTGCATCCGCAGCGGGGCGGCCGCATCGGGAGCCTGAAAGAGCATGTCGCCCCGCCCCAGGAGCCGCTCAGCCCCCGGCTGATCCAGGATCACCCGGCTGTCGACGGAGGAGGCGACGGCAAACGCTATCCGGGCCGGGAAGTTGGCTTTGATCAGACCTGTCACAACATCCACCGAGGGCCGCTGCGTGGCAATCACCAGGTGGATTCCGGTGGCCCGCGCCAGCTGCGCCAGGCGGGTGACAACGCGTTCGGTCTCATCCGGCGCCAGCATCATCAGATCGGCCAGCTCGTCGATCACCACCACGAGGTATTCTTTCGGGCGGGCGTTGGTCGACCGCATGCGCTGGTTGTAATCGGTGAGATGACGCACCCCTTCCTTGGCGAACAAGCGGTAGCGCTCGTCCATTTCACGCAGGACCCACTGCAGCGCCGGTACAACCCGCTCCAAATCGACAACGACCGGCGCTAGGAGATGGGGAATCCCGTTGTAGGCGGTCAGCTCGACGCGTTTCGGATCCACCATGAGGAGCCTAAGCTCGTCGGGCGTGTTTCTCAACAGCAGACAGGAGATGATCGCGTTAACACAAACCGACTTGCCCGATCCGGTCGTCCCGGCGATCAGCAAGTGCGGCATCGAAGCCAGGTCGCCGGAAATGGCATGACCCGAAACATCCTGCCCCAGGCCGATCGCCAGCTTCGAGTCGATCTTCTGGAACGCCTTGGCATCCATTACATCCCGCAACGCTACCAGAGCGATCTCGGTGTTGGGCACTTCGATGCCGATGAAACCCTTCCCCGGTACGGGGGCCTCGATGCGGATCGACCTAGCAGCTAGCGCCAGGGCCAGATCATCCGCCAGGGCTGCGACCTTGCTGACCTTGACCTTTGTCCGCCGCCCGCCGCGCCCGTCAACAAAGTCGGGCTCGACGCCGAATTGCGTGATCGTCGGACCGCGATTGACTTCGACGATGTGAGCCGGGGCGCCGAAAGCATGCAGGGTCTCTTCGATCAGCCGCGCCCGCTGCCGCTCGAATTCCTCGTCAGCCCTGCCCACCGCGCCCGGTTCGAGGATCTCGGCCAGCTCAGGCAGGACCCACGCCGGGTGCACAGGCTCTGGGATGGCAGTCTCGGAAGAGGCCACC
>Ga0209342_10000511_pt1 | contig 44742 bp, 45 predicted proteins | sample RifCSP16_2_FD_184023 | JGI IMG/M metagenome (GOLD analysis project Ga0209342, IMG submission 184023) | Soil microbial communities from Rifle, Colorado - Rifle CSP2_sed 16_2 (SPAdes) (version 2) | ecosystem: Environmental > Terrestrial > Deep subsurface > Rock core/Sediment | place: Rifle...
TGTGAGTGATGCCGGCTCGCCCACCGTGAGCCTCTCCGCCACCGGCGTCGCCCCGGCCATCGACGTCAGCCCCACCAGCCTGAGCTTCGGCAGCGTCCTGGTGGGAAGCACCAGCGGCCCGCAGACCGTCAACATCAGCAATACGGGCACCGCCGACCTCACCGTCTCGAGCATCACCCTCGGCGGCGCCGCGGGCTTCGCCCTGAGCCTGCCGGCGCTCTCGCCCATCGCCCCGGGCAACTTCATGACCTTCGATGTGACCTTCGCCCCGCTGGCTGCGGGCGCCGTGGGTGACACCATTTCTATCAGCAGCGATGCCGGCGGCGCTTCGGTTCTCCTGAGCGGCACCGGCGTCGCCCCGGCCATCGATCTCAGCCCCGCCAGCTTGAGCTTTGGCAGCGTCCTGGTCGGTGCCACCAGCGGACCGCAGACCGTCACCATCAGCAATACGGGCAGCGCTGACCTCACCGTCAGCTCCATCAGCCTGGGCGGGGCGGCGGGCTTCGCCCTGAGCCTGCCCGCGCTCTCGCCCATCGCCCCGGGCAACTTCGTGACCTTCGACGTCACCTTCGCCCCGCTCGCAGTGGGCGCTGCCGGCGACACGGTTTCGATTGCGAGTGATGCCGGCGGTGCTTCGGTCCTGCTCTCGGGCACCGGCATCGCCCCCGCCATTGATGTCAGCCCCGCGAGCCACGATTTTGGCAGCACCCTGGTGGGGCTCAGCGCCTCCCAGACCTTCACCATCAGCAATACGGGGACAGCAGACCTAGTGGTAAGCAGCATCACGGTCGGCGGCGGCTCCGGGTTCGCGCTCAGCAGCCTCCCGAGCTTGCCGGCCACGGTCGCCCCGAGCAGCTCCATCACCTTCGACGTCAGCTTCAGCCCGCTGGCAGGCGGCGCCGCCAGCGACACTGTGACTGTCGTGAGCAACGCGGCGACTTCGCCCACCCTGATCGGGGTGACCGGCCTGGGTGTGGTGGTGGCCCCGGCGGTGCAACTCATCAAGACAGCGGGGAGCGCGGCTGACGGAGCCGTGCTCAGCGTGACCGCGGGCACTTCGGTGACCTACAGCTACCAGGTCACCAACAGCGGCGACACCGAACTCATCAACGTGACCGTCACCGATAACGTACTGGGCAGCGTGGGCACCATTGCCTCGCTGGCCGCGGGGGCGTCGCAGACGCTGACCGCCACGGCCACCATCAACGCCGACGTGACCAACCTGGGCAGCGTCACCGGAACGCCTTCGAGCGCCGGCGTCTCGCTCGGCCTGCTGGACGTGAGCGACACCGATGACGCGGTGGTGGACGTCGTCGGGCCGTCGGTACAGCTCATCAAGACAGCCGGGGCGGCGCCGGACGGCGGCATCCTGCGGGTCGTTTCAGGCACCTCGGTCACTTACAGCTACCAGGTCACCAACAGCGGCGACACCCAGCTCATCAACGTCGCGGTGACCGACAACGTGTTCGGCAGCGTGGGCGCCATTGCCTCCCTGGCCGCGGGAGCGTCGCAGACGCTGACCGCTACGGCGACCATCAACGCCGATGTGACCAACCTCGGTACGGTGACCGGCACGCCTTCGAGCGGCGGCGTCTCGCTCGGCCTGGCGGACGTCAGCGACACTGACGATGCCGTAGTGGACGTGGTCGGCCCGTCGGTGCAGCTGACCAAGACGGCGGGGGCGGCCGCCGACGGCACCGTACTTTCGGTGGCCGCCGGCACCTCCGTCACTTACAGCTACCAGGTGACAAACACTGGCGACACAGAATTGATTAGCGTGACCGCGACCGACAACGTGCTCGGCAGCGTGGGCAGCATCGCCTCGCTGGCGGCGGGCGCTTCGCAGACCTTGACTGCTTCCGCCACTATCAACGCGGATGTGACGAATATCGGCACAGTGACGGCGACCCCGTCGCTCGCCGGCGTTGGCCTGGGCCTGCCTGATGTGAGCGACACGGACGACGCCGTAGTGACGGTGCTGGTGGCGAGCATCAGCGCCTCGCCGGCCTCGGTGGATTTTGGCGACGTGCTGGTGGGCAACACCGGCACGGTGGCGCTGATTGTGAGCAACACCGGCACGACTACGCTGTCTATCAGCAGCATCAGCACCAGCAGCGCGACCTGCCCGGGAACGTTCAGCTTCAGCGGCATCACCCCCCCCGTGAGCCTCGCCCCCGGCGCGAACATTACCTTTAACGCCACCTTCGCCCCGGCTAGCACCGGCGCCTGCACGGGCTCGCTGACCATTACCAGCAACGCCGCTACCTCCCCCACCGTCGTGTCGATGATTGGGACAGGAGCCAGCAGCGTCGCCTACAACGTGCAGGTGCTGAATTCGGATAGCTCAGTGAACAGCCCCACCAGCCCGGTGCAAGTGGTGCAGGGCGCGTCGGCCTCGGCGACCGTCATCGCCATCGAGGTGACCGGGTTCAGCGGGCGGGTGAACATCACCGTGAACGGCCCCTTCCCCACCGGACTGACGGTCGATTGCGTGGAGGCCCCGGGTGGCACCCGGCCCAACTGCCTGACCGCCACCACCGCCAAGGTTTTCCTGAACCAGCCGCAGGACGACTCGGTGGGGTTCAGCTTTGCGGCGGACTTCACTTCGACGCCCGGCATCTACGGCATTCAAATCGCCACCGACGGCGGCGGGAGCACGCTGGTGACCACGGTCTACATTCAAATCGTCCCGCCCAGCGCCCCGTTTGCTCAATCCGGCGGCGGCTCAACCGGGAAGACCGGCAAGCGGGCCGGCTCGCGGCGCGGCCGCGGGCGCGACCCGGAGCCGGAGCCCACCGACGAACCGGGCGAGGCTATGCCCGCCGATCTGGATATCGTCGCCGCGCAGGTCCAGCTTGAGCCGGGGCAGCCGCAGGCGGGCCAGAGCGTGCGCGTGCTGGTCCCGGTGCGGAACCTGGGCGCCGGCCCGGCCGAGAACGTGACGCTGGCGCTCGCTATTCCGGCCTGGAACGTGCGCGCCGAGCAAACACTTTCGCTCGCCGGCCACGAAGGGGCGCTGGTGGAGTTTGCCTTCGACGTGCCCGCGGGCTTCGCGGGCGGTCCGGTGTGGGCCCGCATTGTGGCCGACCCGGACAACCAGGTGCTCGACTCGAACCGCGCCAACAACCGCGCGCGCGTGGCGGATCTGGCGCCCGCCGGGAGCAGCGGGGCCGCGCCCGTCGTCTCCACGCGGGGCACGGCCGAGTTCGGCGCGGGCGACTGCGTGAGCTTCCGCCTGAACGGCGCCGCTCCGGCCGACTGCGACGAAGGCGGCGACTTCCAGTTGAGGGCTGACATGAGCCGGCTGACCTTGAGCGCGGGCGCTGTGCGCGACCTCGGTCCGGGCCCGCTTACGGGCAGCGCCTCAGGGGCACCCGGGAACGGGTCGCGCGCGGCCGTGCAGGTGGGTCACGTCTATGAAATCACCGGCGGGTCGCAGCGCGCCCAGGTGCGCGTGGTGCGCCTGCAGCAGTCCAGCGCGCGCAAGTCCGGATCCAGCAAAGCCGGGAGCGACCTCCCCGCCGTCTTCGACGGCCCGCGGGTCAACGACCCCTTCCAGCTCCCCGACCGCAACCGCGTGCGGCGTCCGACCACCATCCAGGTGCAAGTCGAGCTGGAATGGGTGATCCTGCCCTGAGAAGCGCCGGGCTCGTCTCTTCCAAGAAAACAACTCTTTACAGCTGCGGCGGCATCGGAAACAATAGCTGCACTCGGATGGATTTGACTCCGTGGCGATGAAAACAAAGACGCTGCTGGCGCTCGTCGTGCTCGCGCACGCGCTGGGACACCCGCTCGTGCATGCCCTGCCGTCTCTGAGCGTCGCGGCGGAGCAGGTCCAAAGACCCTCCTCTTCCCCGCAACCGCAAACGAAAATCAACGGAGGCGTTCCGTGCGCCGCCTGTGCGGCCCACCGGCTCCTGCCGGCGGTCCCCGTTATGATCTCGGCGGTCCAGCCGAGCTGGCAGTCGCTGCTGCTCGCCCCCCCGACCAGGGTTTCTTCTTTCCTCGCTCTTGCTCGTCCCGCGCGCGCCCCACCGCAGGCGTAGGCCTGCGGCCGCTTACCGCCGCTTCTTCCCACAATCTTTTTCGGGGGTGAAAGGCAATGATGATTTCTTCGCATTCTTTTTTCAGGGAGGGCTGTATGCGATGGAGTGCTGTGCTTGTGTGTTTGCTCTTGCTGGCGCCGAGCGGCCTGGTGGCGCAGGCAACGAGCGATGACGTGGCGACGCGGCTGAAGGCGCTGGAAGAGCGCCTCCGGGCGCTCGAGGCCGAACTGGCCGCGCTGAAGGCGGCGCCAGGAACACCGCCGGCGCCTGCCGCGGCGGCGGCCGGCGCGCCGATGGCCACGGTGGCGGCGCCGGCCGGTGCGCCGGGCGGGCCTGCGGGGCAACTGCCGGTCTATGGCGGGGGGAGCCTAATGTCGAAGATTCTCAATCCGGATATCGGCGTCATCGGCAACTTCGCCGGGGTCGTGGGCCGCAACCGGGTGAATCCGTTGCCCTCGCTCTCCTTGCAGGAAAGCGAGGTATCGCTCCAGGCCATCGTTGACCCTTACGCCCGCGCCGATTTCTTCCTAGCCATCGGCGAGGAAGGGATAGAAGTGGAGGAAGGCTACATAACCTTTCCCGCCCTGCCCGGCGGCCTGCTGGTCAAGGCGGGGAAGTTCCGCGCCGCCTTCGGGAGACAGAACGAGTGGCACAATCACTCCTTGCCTTGGATTGACCGGCCGCTGGTGGCGTTCAACTTGCTGGGAGGGGACATCGGCGAACCAGACACCGGCATCAAGGACGCCGGGGTGTCGGTGAGCCGGCTGGTGCCCGCGCCGGGCGATTTGTTCCTGGAAGCCACGGCGCAGGTTTACCGGGGCGACTCCGGGACGCTCTTCGAGTCCAGTCGGCGGAGCAACGTGGCGGCGGTGGGCCACCTGCGAGCTTACAAAGACCTGACCGAGGACACCAACCTTGAGCTGGGCGGCTCCTTCGCCCGCGGGCACAATGACTTCGGCAGCGACTTCATCACCCAGGCCTACGGCTTCGACGCCACCCTGCGCTGGAAGCCGCTGCGGCGGGCGCGCTACCGCTCCTTCATCGCCCGCACGGAGCTGACCTGGAGCCGCCGGCGCGAGCCGCTCGATGTCCAAAGCGCCTTCGGCTACTTCACCTCGCTCGACTACCAGTTGGGGCGGCGCTGGTTCCTGGGCGGGCGCTACGACTGGTCGGAGCGCGGCCAGGACGCCGAACTGCACGATAGCAGCGGCTCATTCGTGCTCACTTACTGGCCGAGTGAGTTCAGCGGCGTGCGCGGGCAGCTGCGCCGCACCCGCTACGCGGAAAACTCCACCGCCAATGAACTCCTTTTCCAGCTTCTGTTCACGCTGGGCGCGCACGGCGCCCATCCGTTCTAGGGAGACGACGATGACCAAGCGCCCCGCTCTCGCACTGCTGCTCACGGCCTGCCTGGCCCTGGCCGGCTTGGCGCCGGCCGCGGCCGCCTCCAAGCTCAAGGTGATGGCCACCACGGAGGACTTGGCGGCCCTCACGCGGGAAGTCGGCGGGGACCGCGTGGAGGTGGAGGCCGTTGCCCGCGGCTACCAGGACCCGCACTACGTCGAGGCCAAGCCGAGTTACATCCTCAAGCTCAATAAGGCCGACCTGCTGGTGCTGGTGGGGTTGCAGCTCGAGATCGGCTGGCTGCCCCCGCTGATCACCCAGAGCCGCAATCCGCGCATCCAGGTCGGGGCCCCCGGGTACCTGGACGCTTCCCGGCACTGCGAGATTCTGGAAATCCCCACCGGGGAAATCACCCGGGCCATGGGCGACGTCCACCCGCTGGGCAACCCCCACTACTGGCTCAACCCGGCCAACGGCCACCGGGTGGGAGACGCCCTGCGGCAGAAACTCACCGAACTGCGCCCGGCCGACGCCGCCTACTTCCAGCAGCGCTTCGACGACTTCAGCCGGCGGCTAGCGGAAGCGGAGAAGCGCTGGGACGCCAAGATGGCGCCCTACCGTGGCCGCAAAGTGATCACCTATCACCGCTCCTGGCCGAACTTCACGCAACGCTTTGGCCTCGACGTGGTCGGCTTCGTCGAGCCCAAACCCGGCATTCCCCCCAGCCCTAGCCACACGCTCGAGCTCATCAACTACATGAGGCAGGAGAGAATCAAACTCATCCTGGTTGAACCCTACTTTGACCTCAAGACGCCGAAGGCGGTGGCGCGCGAAACCGGCGCCGAGGTGGTGGTGCTGCTGCCGTCGGTGGGCGGAGAAAAGGAAGTGACTGACTACTTCCAGCTTTTCGACTACGATCTCGATCTTCTGGTCGCCGCCTTCCAACGGGTGGGACGATGAGCACGCTGGAATTCCTGGCCGCTCCCTTTGTCGCCAGCCTCATCCTCACCGGCATTACCACCTACCTGGGCGTGCACGTGGTGGAGCGCGGCGTGATTTTCGTCGACCTCTCGCTCGCCCAAATCGCTGCCCTGGGGGCGGCGGTGGGCGTGCTGATGGGCCTCGACCCGCACAGCAGCGCCTCCTACTGGACCAGCCTCGGCTTCACCTTCCTGGGCGCTGTCATCTTCACGCTGGCACGGACCCGGCGCGTCCACATCCCCCAGGAGGCCTTCATCGGCATCGCCTACGCCGTGGCTTCGGCCGCCACCATCCTCGCCATGAGCAAGGCGATCGGGGAGACCGAGCACTTGAAAGACATGCTGGTCGGCAACATCCTGGCCGTCTCCTGGGACCAGAACCTGCGCCTAGCTGTCCTCTGCGGGCTCATCGGCGCCTTTCATTACGTGTTCCGCCGCCAGTTCCTGCTCATCTCCCTCAATCCGCAGGGAGCCGCCGCCCAGGGAGTTTCGCTCCGGCTCTGGGACTTTCTTTTCTACGCCTCCTTCGGCCTGGTGGTCACCTCGGCGGTCGCCGTCGCCGGAGTCCTGCTGGTGTTCTGTTACCTCATCGTGCCTTCGGTGGGGGCGATGCTGTTTGCCGACCGCATCGGGCCGCGCCTGGCCATCGGCTGGACGATGGGGACGCTGGTGTCAGCCCTGGGCGTCTACCTGTCGCTGGTGCTCGACCTCCCCACCGGCGCCACCATCGTCTGCACCTTCGGGGGCGTCCTGCTGGTGATGTTCCTCGTGCACCTCGTCGTCTACCACCGCCAGGACGCTCGCGAGCTGCGCGGCGCCACGCTCCCTGGGTCGGCCCTCCAGGGCGAATCCCGCGCCGCCAACCCGCGCCGCTAGGCTGCCCGCTTTTCCGCCCGATGGTATGATTCGGGCTTGCCGCGCTCCATGCCTGGAAGCTCGACTCCAGTTCGCTTCGAAGTGCTGGCGCGCGACTCCCGCTCCGCGGGACGCGCCGGCCGGCTCTACACGCCGCACGGCGCCGTGGATACGCCCGTCTTCATGCCCGTGGGCACGGCGGGCACGGTCAAGGCCTTGACGCAGGAGATGCTCGAGGAGCTCGACGCGCAGCTCCTGCTCGCCAACACCTATCACCTCTTCCTCCGCCCCGGCCACGAAGCCATTCGAGAGCTGGGCGGCCTGCACCGCTTCATGGGCTGGCCGCGGGCGCTGCTGACCGACAGCGGCGGCTATCAGGTCTTCTCCATGAATTCCATCCGCCAGGTGAGTGAAGACGGCGTGACGTTCTCCTCCCACCTCGACGGCAGCCCGCAGTTCCTCTCGCCCGAAAAGGCCATCGAGGTCCAGGTGGCGCTGGGGGCCGACTTCATCATGGCGTTGGACGAGTGCCTGGAGTATCCCGCCAGCCACGAAAAGGCCCGGCACTCGATGGAGCTCACCCTGCGCTGGGCGCGCCGCTGCCAAACGGCTTTCGAGGGAATGACTTCAGGGGCTAAAGCCCTCGATAGTGGGGCGGGAGTTTCGGCGGGGTTGAAACCCCGCCCTACAAGAAAAGCTTCGGCCGAGGCCGTGGCAAGCGGACAGGCGCTCTTCGGCATCGTGCAGGGCGGCGCCTACGCCGACCTGCGGCGGGAGTGCGCGCGGCGCCTGGTGGAGATGGACTTCCCCGGTTACGCCATCGGCGGTCTGGCGGTGGGCGAGCCCCCGGCCTTGAGCTACGAGATGACCGAAGCGTGCGTCGCCGAACTGCCCGAGGACAAGCCGCGCTACCTGATGGGAGTGGGCTACCCGCTCGACTTGATTGAGTACGTCCGCCACGGCGTGGACATGATGGATTGCGTCCTGCCTACCCGCAACGCCCGCAACGGGTATCTTTTCACCGGGGCGGGGAGCCTGCACATTCGCAACGCCGTCTATGCGCGGGATTCGCGCCCCCTGGACGAGCGTTGCGGCTGCTCGGTCTGCCGGCGCTACTCGCGCGCTTACTTGCGGCATCTCTTCAACGCCGGCGAAATCTCCGCCGCCATCCTCGCCACCCACCACAACCTCTATTTCTACCTCGACCTCATGCGGCGCATCCGCACGGCCATTCGCGAGGGCACCCTCGATGAATTGGCAAATCAGGTGGAAATGGACGAAGCGGCGGAGTGACACACCCAACGGACACCTGTCATGCTGAGCCCCGAAGGTTCGGGGCGAAGCATCTCAGCTGAGATTCTTCGCTCCGCCCTCCGGGTTCATCTTGAACACGCCCACTGCTCGCGGGCTCCGCTCAGAATGACAAGCGAGAAGAAAGCGGCGTTGGCGAAGGCGGCCTTGACAGCAGAGCGCGGGTCGGGCATCCTAGCCGATTCGGGGAGTTGATGCCGGCCCGTCCCGAAGGCCAGGGGACGGGATTTTCATGCTCACGGGAGGGCTAAGAGCTTGCCTGCCTGGTTCGAGACGCCCGCCAGCGCCCTGGCGCAGGCGCAGCAACCGAGCGGCTGGGCGGCGCTGCTGCCCTTCCTCGTTGTTCTGGTCATCTTCTACTTTCTGCTCATCCTGCCGGCGCAGCGGCAGCGGAAGCGCCAGTCGCAGCTGCTGGCGGCGCTCAAGACGGGCGACAAAGTGATCACCAGCGGCGGCATTTACGGCACCATCGTGGGCCTGCGGGACGAAGTCGTGCAGTTGCGCATCGCCGACCAGGTGCGCATCGAAGTCGCCCGCAGCGCCGTCGCCGGCTTCCAACCCCAAAAAGAGGAGACGCCCAAGAGCTAGGCGCCCGCCTTGATGACCTCCACCCTGCGCTGGAAAGCCCTGCTGGTTCTTGTGGTCGTGCTCGCCTGTCTGGTGGGCCTGGTCTGCTTCCGCAAGATGCCCGAGGGCAAGACCCGGCTCCTCGTCCCCCGCAGCCTTGCGGACCTGCGCGCCAACCTGGAGGGCCGCATCAACCTGGGGCTCGACCTGCGCGGCGGCATGCACCTGATCCTGCAAGTCCAGGTCGACGATGCCATCAACAGCGAAACCGACCAGGTTGTCGAGCGCCTGCGCACCCTGCTGCGCGAGCAAGCCATCAGCTACCAGGCGGTGCGTAAGACCGACGCCACCCACGTGCTGGTCACCGGCATTCCGGCCGACCAGCTCAACTCCGCGCGCGGTTTCCTCCAGGAAAGCTACGCCGGCAGCGCGGTGTCGCCCGCCTACGTCATCGGGTCGCTGCCGGCCGAACAGAGCGGCTTTGTGCTGGAGATGACCCCGAGCCTCCAGGCCCAGCTCCGCCAGGAGGCGCAGCGTAACTCCATCGAAACCATCCGCCAGCGCGTTGACGCCCTGGGCGTGGCCGAGCCCACCATCGCCGAGCACGGCCGGGGCGAGTGGGAAATCCTGGTGCAGCTGCCGGGCGTGGACGACCCGGCCCGCGTCAAGAGCATCCTGCAATCCACCGCCCTGCTCGAAATCAAACTCGTTGAAGACGGCCCCTACGCGAGCGAAACCGACGCCCTGGCCAAGACCGGCGGGATTCTCCCGCCCGATTCCATGTTGGTGCGGGAGGCCTCCGGGGCCCGCGGGGCACAGGCGGGCGGGCCGCAGTGGTACATCGTCAGCCGCACCTCGGTCGTCACCGGCCGCGACCTGCGCAGCGCCCGCTCCCAGCCCAACGCCGAGCGCCCCGGCGCCTACGAAGTCTCCTTCAGCTTGAGCCGCGACGGCGCCGCCCGCTTCGGGCCTTTCACCGAGCGCAACGTCGGCCGCCCTCTGGCCGTAGTCCTCGACAACCGCATCCAGTCGGTCGCCGAAATCCAGAGCCGCATTGACGACGCCGGGCGCATTACCGGCACCTTCACCTTGCAGCAGGCCTCCGACTTGGCCCTGGTGCTGCGCTCGGGGTCGCTGCCCGCCTCCATCAAGTATCTGGAGGAGCGCACCGTGGGCCCGTCGCTCGGGGCCGACTCCATCCGCGCCGGCTTCATCGCCTCGCTGGTGGGGTTGCTGCTGGTGGCGTTCTCGATGCTGTTCTACTACCGGCTCTCGGGCACAAACGCGGTCGTGTGCTTGGTGCTGAACCTGCTCATTCTGCTGGTGGCGATTGCGGACATCCGGCTGGGATTCGGGCTGCTGGCCGCTGCTGCTCTGGCCTGGTGGATACACCCCGCGGCCGGCCTGCTGGCTACAGGCTTTGCCTGGGCGTTCGTGGCTGTGTCTGGAACCCCGGTGAGTGCTACCCTCACCCTCCCGGGCATTGCCGGGGTCGCGCTCACGGTCGGCATGGCGGTGGACTCCAACGTGCTGGTCTTCGAGCGCATCCGGGAGGAGCTGCGGCTGGGGAAGTCGGTGGTGGCGGCGGTCGAGAACGGCTTTGACCGCGCCATCACGACTATTCTCGATACCCACGTTACTACCATCGTCTCCGCTGCCGTTCTCTTCATGTTCGGCACCGGGCCCATCAAGGGCTTTGCGGTGACCCTGACCATCGGCCTGCTGGCCAACCTGTTCACGGCGGTCTACATCTCGCGGGCCATCTTCGAGTTCGTGCTGGCGCGCCAGGCCCGGCCCACCACCTTGAGCATTTGAGATGATCGAACTCTTCCGCACCCCAAACTACGACTTCCTGAAATGGAAGTGGCATTGTGTCGGGCTTTCCCTGGCGCTGCTGATCGCAGGCGGGGGGTCGCTGGTGATGAAGGGCGGGCCGCGCTACGGAATCGACTTCAAGGGCGGCACGCTCGTGCGATTGAAGTTCGCGGACGCGCCCGACCTCGACCGCATCCGCGCCGCCCTGCGGCAGGAGGGGCTGGGCTCGAGCACCATCCAGCGCTACGGCCGCCCGGACAGCAACGAAGTCATCATCGGCACCGAGCAGGTGGGCCGCGAAGAAGAAGCCCTCGATACCAGCCGGCAGGCGATCCTGACCGCCATGCGCGCCACCTTCCAGGCGCCCGCCGGCAAGCTCGACTTGAATAACAGCGGCACCGACTCGCTCGCCGATGCTTTGCTGCGCTTCGACCCACTGGCCCTGGCCGGCCAGCCCGGCGAGGCCGCCACCCGCTACCGGGGCATCGCGGAACGAATCACCGGCTTCCGCGATAACGAACGCGGAGGGCTGCTGCGCAGCTTCCAGGAGCTGCGCATCCTGGAGGGGGTGCCGCCGGTGGTGGCGCAGACGCTCGAGCAGCAGGCGTTCCTTTCACCCTTCGTGGTGCGGAAGGGCGAGGTGGTGGGCCCGCGGGTGGGACGGCAACTGCGCCGGCAGGCGCTGCTGGCCACGGGGCTCGCCCTGGCGGGGATGCTGGTCTACATCGGGCTGCGCTTCCGGCAGTGGGTCTATGGCAGCGCCGCCGTGGTCGCCGTCTTCCACGACGTCCTCATCACGGTCGGCTTCCTCTCGCTCTTCAACTATGAGTTCAACCTGAACATCGTCGCCGCCCTGCTGACCCTGGTGGGCTACTCGGTGAACGACACCATCGTCACCTTCGACCGGATCCGGGAGAACGTGCGGCTGCTGCGGCGGGAGCGGTTTGCCGACCTGGTCAACCACAGCGTCAACCAGACCCTGAGCCGCACCATCCTCACTTCGGGGTTGACTTTCCTGACGGTGTTGGCACTATTCTTCCTCGGAGGGGAGGTCCTCCACGGCTTCGCCTTTACCCTGGGGGTGGGGATGATCGCTGGGACCTATTCCACGGTATTTATTGCCAGCCCCGTTGTGGTAGGATGGATTGAGCGCCGGGGGCATATGGGGGCCAGCGGCGCCGGACGAAAGGGGTCCTGAGATGTTCGAGCAGCTCCTCGAGTCTTCCACCACGAAGAAGCACGCTCGCAACCCGTTGGCCTACGCGGTGTCGATCACGGTGCAAATGATTGCCATCGGCGTCCTCATTCTGATTCCTTTGCTTTACACCGAGGCCCTGCCCCAGCAGCAGATGCTGAGCTGGCTGGTGGCGCCCCCGCCGCCCCCGCCCCCGCCGCCGCCGGCCCAGGAGGCCGTGCGTCGCGTGGTGAAGCGGGTCAGTCTGATGGACGCCGGCAAGCTGCGCGCCCCGCGCGAAATCCCCCGCGAGATCATTATCATCAAGGAAGACCCCGTGGAAGACATGGGCGGGGTGGTGGGCGGGGTCCCGGGCGGAGTCCCCGGCGGCCAGATGGGCGGCGTGCTCGGCGGCGTGTTGGGCGGCATCCCCGGAGCTCCGCCGCCGCCCAAGCCGGAGGCCCCCAAGCGCATCCGCGTGAGCTCGGGCGTGCAGGAGGCCAAGGTCGTCCACAAAGCCGAGCCCATGTATCCGCCGCTGGCCAAGCAGGCGCGCATCCAGGGCACGGTGCGGCTGGAGGCGGTCATCGCCGCCGACGGCAGCATCCAGAACCTGCGGGTGCTCGAAGGCCACCCCCTGCTGGTGCAGTCGGCCTTGCAGGCGGTCCAGCAGTGGCGCTACCAGCCCACCCTGTTGAGCGGCGAACCGGTGGAAGTGGTGACCTTCATCGAAGTCGTGTTCCGGCTCTACTAGGGGACTAAGATTTCGCAGATGAACCGCAATCGCAGGCAGACTCTTCGGGAGGACTAGAGAACTATGCTCGCCAACCTGTACCTGTTGGGTTTCTGGCTGTTGCAGGAAGCCGCGCCCGCGGTGGGGTGGGACCTGCGGACCATGTGGAGCCTGATGGGCTGGCCCGCCCGCACCGTGGTCGTCATGCTCTTCGTCATGTCCGCCTGGTCGGTGGGGGTGATGATTGACCGCGGCATCACCTACGCCGCCGCCCGCAAACAGTCCCGGTACTTTGTCCAGGCGGTCGCCGGCGCTTTGCGCGAGGGCAAGCTGGACGAAGCCATCCGCATCGCCGAGCGCAACAAGAAGAGCCACATCGCCAAGGTGGTGGCTTCGGGCCTGGCCGACTTCCAGGCCACGACCGGTCTGCCCGAAGACGAGATCATCGAGGCCAGCAAGCGCGGCCTGGAGCGCTCGGTGGCCATCACCCACGCCGAGCTCAAACGCGGACTCGGGGGCCTCGCCACCATCGGCGCCACGGCGCCCTTCGTGGGCTTGTTCGGCACCGTGGTGGGCATCATCAACGCCTTCCACGGCATCTCGGCGCAGAAAACCACCGGGCTGACCGCGGTGGCCGGCGGCATCGCCGAGGCGCTGGTGGCCACGGCGCTCGGCCTGTTCGTGGCCGTGCCTGCCGTGTGGGCCTACAATTACTTCACCGGCAAGATCGAATCCTTCGACGTGGAGATGGACAACAGCTCCAAGGAGCTGATCAACTACTTCATCCTGCGCCGCAGGAAGTAGGGGAGCCGGCCATGGCCTACAAGCCCAAAGCCCCGGAGCTCATGCCCGACATCAACGTCGTGCCCATGGCCGACATCATGCTGGTGCTGCTGATCATCTTCATGGTGATCACCCCCATGATGCAGAAGGGCTTCAGCGTCGACCTGGCGCAGACCAACAACCCCCGGGAGATGCCGGACGCCGACAAGGAAGACGCCGTGTTGCTGGCCGTCACCCGCGACGCCCGTATCTACCTGGGCTCCCAACAAATCCCCCAGGAGCAGATCACTGAAAAAGTGCGCGAGATGATCCAGCCGCGCCTGGACAAGACCGTCTACATCAAGAGCGACGCCCGGGCCAAGTACGGCAGCGTGGTCAAGGTGGTGGACGAAGTCCGCGCCGCCGGGGTGGACCAGATCGGCCTGCTCACTGAGAAACAGCAGCAGGCGGGCGGCCGCGCTTTGCCCGTCCCGGCGCCGCCGGGCGGCTAGGCACCGCCGCAGGAGGTACACACCCATGGGAATGGCCGGAATCGGTGGCCGCAGCAAAGGGGCGATGGCGGAGCCCAACATCGTCCCGCTGATCGACATCCTGCTGGTGCTGATCATCATCTTCATGGTGGTGACGCCGACGATGCCGCTGGGACTGGACGCGCTGGTGCCGCAACCCAACCCCGACGCCACGCCGCCGGACGAAGCCACGCTGGCCCGCACCATCGTCATCCAGATCGAGTGCCCCAACCCGCCCACCTGCGCGCGCACGACGCTGAAGATCAACCAGGAGGATGTGACCTGGGATAGGCTGGGGTTCCGCCTGGAGGAGATCTTCAAGACCCGGGCGGAGAAGGTAGCCTTCGTCAAGGGCGCCGACGACCTGGACTTCTTGGAAGTTGCCCGCGCCATCGACATCGCCAGGGGCGCAGGGGTGGACAAGATCGGGTTGATCACCGCCAAGGTCGAGGCGGGTGAGTAGCTCCGCACCCCTGCTGGCTCACCCCCCTCGGCAGTCACCAAGGAGCTTGTTCATGCGTCCTCCTGCCAAGCTGGCTCTCGCTCTGGCGCTCCTGGCCCTGGTGTTCCTCGCCGGTTGCGGCAAGCTCCGGGCCCGCGATGAGCTGAACAAGGGCGTGCGCGCCTACAAGGCCGCCCAGTTCGAAACCTCCATCGAGCACTTCAAGCGCGCTATCGAGCTTGACCCCGACCTGCTGAACGCCCGCATCTACCTGGCCATCGCCTACGCCAGCCAGTTCGTCCCCGGCTCGCCCTCCGAAGAGAACAAGGAGCTCGCCCGCAAGGCCATCGAAGAGTTCGAGCGGGTGCTGGAGAAAGACCCGAACAACCTGGTGGCGCTGGGCTACATCGCCAGCCTCTACTACGGCCTGGGCGGCGGCGAGAAGACCTTGGACGGCATCCGCGCCAACTTCGACAAGTCGAAAGAGTTCCGCCGCAAGCTCATCGAGATCGACGCGCAGAACCCCGAGCACTACTACTCCATCGGCGTGCTCGACTGGGCCCTCTGCCACCGCGCCAACGAGGAGACGCGCGTCGCCAACAGGGTGGCGCGCCCGGACGAACCCCTGCCCGCCCGCGTCCGTAAAGAGCTGGCCGAGAAGAACGGCCCCCTGGTCGAGGAAGGTATCCAGATGCTCGAGAAGGCCATAGAGATCAACCCCAAGTACGTGGACGCCATCGCCTACCTGAACCTCATCTATCGCCAGAGGGCCGACATCGCTGAGACCCAGCAGGAACGCGAGCATTACCTCGACCTCGCCGACCAGATGTTCGACCGCCAGAAGCGTATCCGCGAAGAAGCCCAGGGCGCCCCCGCCGGCGCCCGGTAGCCCGCTTTCTGTTACAATGAAGCCTGCCGAGAGGCAGGCTTTTTTCTTAATGCGTCATGGCCCCGCCCCGCTCCAGTGTCAATTCCGACCTCAGCACTCACCCTGCCACGGCTGCGCGCTTCGCCCAGCTGCTCGAAAAGGCCGAGCAATACCACCTGGGGGGCGACCTGGGCCTGCTGCGGCGCGCCTTTGAATTCTCCGCCCGCGAGCACGGCGCCCAGACCCGCGCCTCCGGCGAGCCCTTCCTCTCTCATCCCCTGGAAGTGGCGCATCTGCTCGCCGAGATGCGCCTGGATGCCACCACGCTGGCCGTAGCTCTGCTCCACGACGTCGTCGAGGACACCCGCGTCCGCGGGGAAACTCTGGAAGAGCTTTTCGGCCAGGAGGTCGCCCACCTGGTCGAAGGCCTGACCAAGATCGGCCGGCTCGACTTCTCCCCCCAGGAGGAGCAGCAGGCCGAAAACCTGCGCAAGATGCTGCTGGCCATGGTGGACGACGTGCGGGTGGTGCTGGTCAAGCTGGCCGACCGCCTGCACAACATGCGCACCCTGGGCTACCTGCCGCCGGAGAAGCGCCAACGCGTCGCCCGCGAGACCCTGGACATCTACGCCCCCATCGCCCACCGCCTCGGCATGGGCCGCATCCGCTCGGAGCTGGAAGACCTGGCCTTCAACTGCCTGGAGCCGGAGGCCTCCACCCACATCCGCCAGCAGCTCGAAGAGCAGCGCCGCCTGAACGAAAGCTTCCTGGCCGACGTGCAGAAAGTCATCGCCGGGGCCATGACCGCCAACGGCGTCGGCGCCCAGGTCGAAGGCCGCATCAAGCGGATCTACTCCATCCACCAGAAAATGGTCCGCCAGGGCGTGACCCTCGACCAGATCTTCGACCTGCTGGCCGTGCGCGTCATCACCGAGTCGGTCAAAGACTGCTACGCCGCCCTGGGGGTCGTCCACCAGCTCTGGCGCCCCGTGCCCGGCCGCTTCAAGGATTACATCGCCATGCCGCGTCCGAACCTCTACCAGGCGCTGCACACCTCCGTCATCCACTCCACCGGCCACCCCTTCGAAGTCCAGTTCCGCACCCAGGAGATGCACCGCGTCGCCGAGCAGGGCATCGCCGCCCACTGGCGCTACAAGGACGGCGACGCCGTCACCCCGGAAGACCAGCAGCGCCTCGCCTGGCTTCGCCACCTCATCGAGTGGGCCCGCGAGATGCAGGACCCGAGCGAGTTCCTCTCCACCCTCAAGGTGGACCTCTACCCCGAAGAGGTCTACACCTTCACCCCCAAAGGCCGCGTCGTGGTCCTGCCCCGCCAGGCCACGCCCATTGACTTCGCCTACGCCATCCACACCGAAGTGGGCCACGCCTGCATGGGCGCCAAGGTGAACGGCCGCCTCGTCCCGCTGCGCTCCCACCTGCAGAACGGCGACATCGTCGAAATCCTCACCCAGGCCGGCCACACCCCCAGCCGCGACTGGCTTTCGCTCGTGCGCACCTCGCGCGCCCGCAACAAGATCCAGCACTGGATCCGCTCCCACCAGCGCCAGCAGGCGGTCGAACTCGGCCGGCGCCTGCTGGAGAAAGAAGCCCGCCGCCTGGGCCTCTCCCTCAAGAAAGTCACCGAAGAGCAGTGGGAGGCCGTGGCGCGCGAGCACGGCTGCCAGAAGCCCGACGAGCTCATCGCCCGCGTCGGCTTCGGCAAGTACGCTCCCCGCCAGGTGCTCACCCGCCTGATTCCCGAGCCGCTCCCCGAGGAGCGCCGCGCCCCCCGCCGTGAGCGCCCCCTGGCCCGGGGCCGCCTGGCCGGCCTGCGCCAGACGGTGCGGCGGATGTTCCGCCTGGAAGACAAGGGACTCCCGCTGCACGACCGCGACCTGATGATGTTCCGCGCCCGCTGCTGCAACCCCATCCGCGGCGAAGAGGTGGTCGGCTACATCACCCGCGGCCGCGGCATCGCCGTCCACGCCAAGGCCTGCCCCAACGTCCAGAACCTGCTCTACGACCTCGAGCGTCGTATCAAGGTCACCTGGGCGGAAAGCGAAGGCGAGCCGGAAGCCTATCCCGTCCACCTCGCTATCCGCACCAACGACCGCCCCGGCCTGCTGACCCAGATCAGCGGCGTCATCGCCAACCACAAGTGCAACATCCGCTCCGCCGAAGCCCGCAGCGACCCCGGCGACGGCACCGCCGTCATCGAGCTGACCTTCGATGTCCCGGAGATAAAACAGCTCGACCGCATCCTGGCCGCCCTGAAGAAGGTGGCCGGCGTCCGCGACGTCACTCGCCTGCTGCGCGCCCGCTCCGCGTGAATCCCGCGGCCCCGCTTCCGCCCGGGCTCCGCGGCGCGCGGCTGCTCCTGGCCGGTGTCCTCCTCGGAGTGCCCCTGGCCGCCGCGGCCCAGGTCGAAATCGAGCGGCTGGAGCTCGATGCCCGCCTCGAGCCGCAGGCCCGGGCCGTCTATGCCCGCGCCACCTTCTTCCTCCGCAACCGCTCCTACAGCAGCCCGGACGTGCTGGAGTTCGACTTCCCCGCCCCGCTCGGCGGCCGCGCTCGGGTGAACGCCGTCTGGGACCGGCAAGGCGAGCTGCCCTGGCGCGCCGACGCCGCCGAAGGCGAAAGAGCCGGGCCGCTGCGCGTGGCCTTGCGTTCGCCCCTGGCCTTTGGGAAAAAGCTGGTCGTGGTGGTGAGCTACGACCTCGAGCTGGAAGGTTTCACGGCGCCGCCCGAGGCTCTGCTCGTCACCCCGGAGGGCGCCCGGCTGGCGACCACCGGCTGGTACCCGTGGCCGCGCGGCTCCGAGCCCGATCTGCCGCGCCGCCTGCGCTTGACCGTGCGCCTGCCCAAAGAGTGGCAGGTGGCGGCGCCCGCGAAACTCAAGCGCCTCCGGGACGGCACGGCGCTGGCGAGCTACGAGCTCGAGCTCCAGCGCGTCGAGCCCGGCCAGCTCCTCTTCCGCGCCGGCGCTGCCCTGCCGCCTTAGTCCGGTTGGTCGTTCGAGAACCTTTGCCTGGAGGAAAACTCGTGAGAGAAGCGATTGCCACCAAGAACGCGCCCGCCGCCATCGGCCCCTACTCGCAAGGAATCAAAGCCAACGGCTTCCTCTTCCTGTCGGGGCAGGTGGCGCTCGACCCGGCGAGCGGCCAGCTGGTCGCGGGCGACATCCGCGCCCAGACCGAGCGGGTGCTGCAGAACCTGCAAGCGGTGCTGGAAGCGGCGGGGAGCTCGCTCGCCCGCGTGGTCAAGACCACCGTCTTCCTGGCCGACTTGAACGATTTTGCGGCTATGAACGAGGTCTACGCCCGCTTCTTCCCCGCCCCGCCGCCGGCGCGCGCCACCGTGGAAGTGCGGCGCCTGCCGCGCGACGCCCGGGTCGAGATTGACGTGATTGCTCTGGGGGAGAACTAGCCGCAGGAAGGGTCAGGCGACCTTCTGCACGCGCCCGCTGCGCAGGCAGGCGGTGCAGACCTTGAGCCGCTTCTGCACGCCGTCCACCCGCACCCGCAGGCGCTGCAGGTTGATGAGCCAGCGCCGCCGGGTGACGTTGTGGGCGTGGGAGATGCGGTTGCCGTACTGCGGCCCGCGGCCGCAGATGTCACAACGTTTCGCCATCGAGCCTGCTCACCAGGAGAAAGAATCGCGTTTCAAGGAAACCCCAGTATAGCAGAAAGCCCGGGCGCCCGCCAGCGCCGGCCGCGCCCGGTTGACTTTTCTCCCGGCCTCGTCTAGCGTGGACGTTTCTTGCGCCGGGCCATCCCGATTCAGAAGGAGCCTGCTTCATGACAAGCAAGCGTTTCGCGCTCGTCCTCACTCTGCTCCTGGCGGCGCTGGCCCTGACCGGCCCGCGCCCGCTGGCCCAGCAGGACGACCTGCTGGCGGAAACGAACCGCCGCATCCTTGCCGAAGTCGCCGACCACTCCGAGCAGCTCCAGAACCTCGAATATCTCTCCGACCGCATTGGCCCGCGCCTGACCGGCAGCGACGCCCTGAAGCGCGCCAACGAGTGGACGGCGCAGCGCTTCCGCGACTATGGCCTGGCGAACGTCCACCTCGAGTCCTGGAGCATCGCCCACTCCTGGAGGCGCGGCTGGGCGCGCGCCCGCATCGTCGCCCCCGCCGAGCATCGCCTGGCCGCCGAAGTGGCCGGCTGGAGCCCGAACACGCCCGGGCCGGTGCGCGGCCCGCTGGTTTACGTGAAGGCGGAGAAGAAGGAGGACCTTGAACCCTACCGCGGCAAGCTGCGCGGCGCCATCGTCATCACCAGCGAGCCCCAGCCGCGCCAGCGCGCCGAAGAACGCCCCTTGCAGCCGCGCCCGCCGCAGCCCGAGCGCGACTTCGCCGTCCTCCGCCGACTCGCCCAGGAGCGCGAAGACTTCTTCGCCCAGGAAGGCGTCGTCGGCCTGCTGCGCGACTCCGACAAGAGCTTCGGCCTCTTCAACATGTCGAGCGTCGGCCGCGACTACCAGCCCGCCAAACTCCCCACCGCTTTCCTCACGCCGGAAAGCTACGACCTGCTCTGGCGCCTGCGGAAGAACGAGCAGCCGGTGACGGTGGAGCTCGAGATTGCCGGCGGCGAGTTCAGCGCCGGGCCGGTCGAGGTGTACAACACCGTGGCCGACATTCCCGGCAGCGAGAAGCCCGATGAAGTGGTCATTCTCGGCGCCCACCTGGATAGCTGGGACCTGGGCAGCGGCGCCACCGACAACGGCACCGGCTCGACCGTTTTGCTCGAAGCCGCGCGCGTCTTGCGCAAGCTCGACCTCAAGCCCAAGCGCACCCTCCGCTTCGTGCTCTTCTCCGGCGAGGAGCAGGGCCTGAACGGCTCGCGCGCCTACGTGGAGGCGCACAAGGAAGAGATGGCCAGGGTGTCGGCCGTGCTCGTGCACGACTCCGGCACCGGCCGCGTCGAAACCATCGCCCTGCAGGGCAACCCGCAGGTCTACGACATCGTGGGCAAGATCGTGCGCCCGCTGCGGCAGATGATCGGACTGGAAGAGCTGAGCCTGCGTTCCATCGGCGGCTCCGACCACGCCTCCTTCAACCGCGCCGGCGTCCCCGGCTTCTTCTGCCAGCAGGAGCGCGCCACTTACAACCAGACCCATCACTCGCAGGCCGACACTTTCGACAAAGCCATCCGCGAGGACCTGCTGAACGGCGCTCAGGTGCTGGCGGTCTTCGCCTACAACGTGGCCCAGCTCGACGAGCTGCTGCCGCGCAAGCCGGCGCCGCCGCAGCCGTGACCCTTCGCCGACTCACGGAATAGAATGGCGGCGGGGGAGGAGGAGAGATGGCGCGCTCCGCGGTGGCCTGGCTGCTGCTGCTCGCGGCCGGCGCTGCGCTGACGGGCTGCGGCCCGCGGCCGGCCGAGGGCGACGAAGTCTGGGCCGAGGTCAACGGCCGGCCCATCTTCCGCTCGCAGGTGGAAAAGTACTACGAGCGCCAGGTCGGTTTGCAGCCGGAGCCGCCCACCGCCCAGGAAGCCCTGGCCCGCAAGCTCGCCATCCTGGCCGAGCTCATCCAGAACGAAATCCTCTGGCAGAAGGCGGCGCAAGCCAACCTGCTGGCCACGGACGGCGACGTGGAAGCGCGGCTGGCCGAGCTGCGCGCGCCCTTCAGCGCCCAAGAGTTCCAGCAACAGTTGGGCGCGCAAGGGATGACCCTGGACGAGCTGAAAGCCGAGCTCCGCCGCGAGATCTCCATCCGCAAGCTGCTCGACAAAAGCCTGGCCGCCGGCCTCGCGGTGAGCGACCAGGAAGTCACCGACTTCTACGAGGAGCACAAGAACCGCTTCCGCTTCGTCGAGACCCAGTACCATGTGGCGCAGGTCCTGGTGACGCCGCGGCGCGAGCCCCAGGTGCGCAACCTCAAGAACGACGACGCCACCAGCGACCTCGAGGCCCAGCGGAAAATCCAGGCGCTCGTCGGGCGGCTGCGCGCCGGCGACGACTTCCGCGAGCTGGCGCGCAACTACTCGGAAGACCCGGCCACGGCGCTCGCCGGCGGTGACCTGGGATTCTTCGCGGAGGCGAGCCTGGCCGACGCGCCGGCGGCGCTGCGCGCCGCCGTCCAGCAGTCGGCGGTGGGACAAGTGACCGGGCCCGTGCGCACGCCGGCCGGCTATCATCTGCTGAAGCTGCTCGAGCGCGAAGAGCCCGGCCAGCGGGAACTGTCCGACCCGTCTGTGCAGCAGACCATCCGCGAGCAGCTCGTGGCCCACAAGCGGCAACTGCTCGAGGCTGCCTACATCGAGCGCGCGCGCAACCAGGCGGGCGTCGCCAACTACCTGGCGCGGCAGATCCTGGAATCCTACCGAGTCACCCCGTAGCCCCGCCGCCTTCCTTTTTTCAGCGACTGAGCGTGGCGGCTTCGCCGGCCGAGAGCTTGCCGTACTCGCTGGTGTAGTAGAGCGGCACGTCGCAGTAGGTGCCTTTCTCGAGCGAGTACACCTCGCAGGTTGAAAACGGGCGCGAGTAGAGGTGAAGGCTCACGGCCCGCTCCCGCCACTCCGCCAGGTTCAAGACCTGGTGCACCGGCTCGTCTTGGTCGACTTCGAGCGGCGAGGTGGGCGTGATGAGGGAACTCCGGCTCGCGGTCAGGCGGCAGGTTTTTTTCGCCGGGTCGCGGTCGGTGACGCGGTAGTTCTGGTTCTTGAGCTTGCCGATGGGCACCGCCATCCAGCACTGCTGCTCGCGGTGGTTGTGGATGCGGCTGGCCTGGCCGATTTCCCAGCAGATGGCGATGAGCTCGCACAAGTCGTTTTTGAAAATCAGGTTGCGGGTGTAGCTGGCGGCGCTGAAGAACGTGTAGGGCTGGAGCGTTTCCGGCCGCACGCGGTGCGTCGCCAGAAAAGGATTCACCGTGGCGGGCGCGATGCCGGGCAGCCCCGCCAGGCCTTTCACGAACTCATCAATCCCCACCAGCCGCGCCGTCTCTGCCATCGCTCCTCCTACGCCACCACCACCAGGCCCTGCCCGTGCTCCACGGTGTCGCCCTCGCGCACGAGCACCTGTTCTACCACGCCGGCCTTGGGCGAGGGAATCTCGTTCTGCATCTTCATCGCTTCCACCACCACCAGGCCCTGGTGCGCCTCCACCGCCTGGCCTTCGCCCACCAGTACGCGGACGATCTTGCCCGGCATGGGCGCGCTGACTTCCTGGCGGCCGGCGCGGAGCGCGCCCCGCAAAGCGGGGCCCGCCCAGCGCCGCGGGTTCTCCACCGCCGCCACCAGGTCGGCTCCGCGGGAGCGCACACGGTAAACGTCCCCGACGCGCTCAACGTGCAGGGTGAACGACTCGCCGTCAACGAGCAGCGAGAAGACGCCGGGCGCCACCTCCACTGCATCCACCACGCGCCGGTCGCCTTCCAGCCGGCACTCCCACCCGTGGGCCGCGCGCCGCAGCTCCAGGCGCCGCGACTCGCTGCCGACCGTGACCTTGAGCTTCATCGCCGCGGCCCGCTTCCCAGGCGCCGCAGGGCGGCTTCCCGCGCGGCCTGCTTCCAGCGGCTGATCGCGAGGCCAGGGGACCCCGGCCGGCGGCCGTTGGTCGCCGCCGTCATCTCCGTCAGCGCCGCGGCCACGGCCGCCGCTTCAAGAACAGGAGCGGGCGGCGCGGCCGGCGGCTTCTTTTCGAGCATGCGGTTGATGAGCTCGGTGTCGAGCTCGCCGCGGACGAACTCCGGCCGCTCGAGCAGCCGGCGGAAGAAAGACAAGTTGGTCTGGATGCCGCCGATGAGGTATTCGTCGAGCGCCCGCCGCAGGCGGGCCAGGGCCTCGGCGCGGTCGCTGCCCCAGCAGATGAGCTTGGCCAGCAGCGGGTCGTACTCAAGCGGGACGTTCCACCCTTCGTAGACGTAGCCGTCCACCCGCACGCCCGGCCCCGCGGGCCGCTCCAGACGCGTAATGCGGCCCGGGCAGGGGAAGAAGTTGTTCTCCGCGTCTTCGGCGTAAACGCGGCACTCGACGGCGTGGCCGCGCCACGTGACGTCCTCCTGGCGCCGTCCGAGCGGCTCGCCCGCCGCCAGGCGGATCTGCTCCTTCACCAGGTCGAGCCCGGTCACGAGCTCCGTCACCGGATGCTCGACCTGCAGCCGCGCGTTCACTTCGAGAAAATAGAAGTCGTAGCCGAGCGGCGCGCGCTCCGAGCGTTTCACCAGGAACTCGATGGTGCCGGCGTTGGTGTAGCCGCCGGCGCGCGCGATGCCGACGGCTGCCGCGCCCATCGCCTGGCGCAGCTCCGCCGTCATCACCGGCGAGGGCGACTCCTCCACCAGCTTCTGGTGGCGCCGCTGCAAGGAGCACTCGCGCTCGCCGAGGTGGATGAGGTGGCCGTGGTGGTCGCCGAGGATTTGAATCTCGACGTGCCGCGGCCGCTCGAGGTACTTCTCCAGATAGAGCGAAGGGTCGCCGAAGGCGTTCTCGGCCTCTGACTGGGCGTCGCGGAAAGCGCCGGCGAGCTCGCCCGCCGCCCGCACCAGCCGCATGCCTTTGCCGCCGCCGCCCGCCACCGCCTTGAGCAGAACTGGGTAGCCGAACTCGGCGGCGCGCTCGCCGGCGGCGGCGAGCGAGCCGAGCGCTTCGCGCGCGCCCGGAACAATCGGGACGCCCGCGCGCGCGGCCAGCTGGCGGGCCGCGGTCTTCGAGCCCATCAGCTCCATCGCTTCCGCCGTCGGCCCGATGAAGACAACACGGGCCTCGCGGCAGGCGCGCGGCAGCGCGGGGTTCTCGGCCAGGAAGCCGTAACCCGGATGCAGCGCCTCGGCCTTTGCGCGCCGCGCCACTTCGATCAGCTTGTCGATGCACAGGTAGCTCTCGGTCGAAGGCGCGGGCCCGATGGAGTACGCTTCGTCGGCCAGCAGCACGTGCTCGGAGGCGCGGTCCACCTCCGAATAGACCGCCACGGCGCGGATCCCCATCTCGCGGCAGGCGCGGATGACGCGCACGGCGATTTCGCCGCGGTTGGCGATGAGGATCTTGCGGAACATCAGTCGTCCTTGCGGGTCGCGCCTGTGTCAGGGCACGGCTTTAGCCGTGCCGAACAAAATTGCCAAACGTTCCCTTCCTCGCTGCCGCAGGCCGTTGCGGAGCGCGTCAGCGCGGAGCAACAAACCCGCGTCGTTATCCCTTCAGGCGCACTGCGGCGTCACCCCGTCGAGCGCACCCCAAAGAACGCGCAGGGCCGACTCGGCGGCGGCCAGCGCCGGACGGTTCTCCGCCTCAGGCTGCGCGGCGAGCCAACAGCGCCAGGCGGCGCGGTGGCGCACGTCGGCTTCTTCGTGCACGGCGAAGTAGGCGAGGCCCTTCGGTTCGTTGACGCCGTAGAAGCGCCGCAGCCCTTCAATTTTTTTCGCGGCGATCTCGGGCACCTGGGCCTCGTAAACGTAGAGCGCCGCCACCGCCTCGACGGGCGACCCTTCGCGGCAGAGCCGGCGGAAGGTTTCCACCAGAGCGCGCGTTCCGGGCAGCGGTGCTGAGTTGTCGAGCTCGCGCTGGCTCGTCCCCACGGCCGCGGCAAAATCACGCCAGAGCTCGGGGTGCGTGCGCCGGGAGCTCAACTCCTCGGCCAGGTTTTCTTCCACCACCGGGCGCAGGCCGTCGTCGGCGCGCGCCGCGAGCTCCCGCAGATACCCGGGGAACGCCTCGACGTGCCGGTAGTACTGCGCCGCGTAGAGCTGGAGCGCGCCGCGCTCGAGCGTCCCCGCGGTCCACGCCTGGTAGAACGGATGCTGCAACAAATGCCAGCACCCGACGAGCCGGTCGAGCTGCTCCACCAATCGGTTCCCATTTGCCTGCGCGTCCATCGGTTCTCCTCTCCTCATTTTATTTCTTGAACAAAACCTGGTAGTGGCGGTGGCGCGGCCGGCCGGCGAAGTAGTCACCCTCTTCGAGGCGGACGACCTCCTTCCAGTCGGGCCGGCGCTGGGCGGCACGCAGCGCCGCGGGGCTCGACCACACCGTCACCCACATGTATTCCCCCCGCCGCGCCGGGTTGCGAGTGAAATAAGCCGCGCGGCAGGCGGGAATGCGTTTCAGCAGCCGCAGCGCCCGCCGCCGCATGAACCCCGCCACCGTCCGCCGCTTGCTCCGGCTCGCTCGAAAGACGAACGTCCGCAGGATCATCGCCTCACCTCTGTTCAGTTGTCATCCTCTCTTCCTTTGTCATCCTGAGCGCAGCGAAGGATCGGAAACAAGAGGCAATGGCCTCCGATTCTTCGCTTCGCTCAGAATGACAGTGCGTCACAGCGGGATGTTGCCGTGCTTCTTGGGCGGATTGGTGTCTTTCTTGTTTTCGAGCATTTGCAGGGCGGCGATGAGCTTGGGCCGCGTCAGCCGCGGCTCGATCACCGCGTCAATCCAGCCGCGCTCCGCGGCGATCCAGGGATTGGCGTAGCGCTCGCGGAACTCTTCGACGCGGCGCGCCCGCTCACCCTCGGCGTCTTTCGCGGCCGCCAGCTCGCGCCGGTAGACGATGTTGACGGCGCCCTCCGGGCCCATCACCGCAATCTCCGCCGTCGGGTAGGCATAATTGATGTCGGTCCGGATGTGCTTCGACGCCATAACGCAGTAAGCCCCGCCGTAGGCCTTGCGGGTGATGACGGTAACCTTGGGCACAGTGGCCTCGGCGAAGGCGTAGAGGAGCTTGGCGCCGTGGCGGATAATGCCGCCGAACTCCTGCTGCGTGCCCGGCAAGAACCCGGGGACGTCCTCGAAAGTGACGAGCGGGAGGTTGAAGCAATCGCAGAAGCGCACGAAGCGCGCCGCCTTGTCGGAGGCGTTGATGTCGAGCACGCCGGCCAGCACCGCCGGCTGGTTCGCGACGATCCCCACCGGCTGCCCGGCCAGGCGCGCGAAGCCGACCACAATGTTCTTGGCGTAATGCTCCTGCACCTCGAAGAAGTAGCCGTCGTCCACCACTAGGCGAATCAGCTCCTTCATGTCGTAAGGCTGCAGCGGATCGGCGGGAACGATGTGGTTGAGCTTTTCTTCGACGCGGTCGGCGGGGTCGCGGGAGGCGCGCCGCGGCGGGTCGTCAAGGTTATTCGCGGGCAGGAAGCTCACAAGCTCGCGCATCATCGCCAGGCACTCGCGGTCGTCAGCGGCCAGGAAGTGGGCGACGCCGCTGGTGGCGTTGTGGGTCATGGCCCCGCCCAGCTCTTCCTTGGTGACTTCTTCGTGGGTCACGGTCTTGATGACGTCGGGGCCGGTGACGAACATGTAGCTCGCCTCGCCGGTCATGAAGATGAAGTCGGTGATGGCGGGCGAGTAGACCGCGCCGCCGGCGCACGGGCCCATGACGGCGGAAATCTGCGGGATGACTCCGCTCGCCAGCGTATTGCGCAGGAAGACGTCGGCGTAGCCCTTGAGCGACATCACCCCTTCTTGGATGCGCGCTCCGCCGGAGTCGTTCAGGCCGATGATGGGCGCGCCGTTTTTTACGGCCAGGTCCATCACCTTGCAGATTTTTTCCGCGTTCGCCTCGCTCAAACTGCCGCCGAAGACGGTGAAGTCCTGGGCAAAGACGTAGACCAGGCGCCCGTCAATGCGCCCGTAGCCGCTGACGATGCCGTCGCCCGGCAGGCGCTGCTCCTCCATGCCGAACTCGTCGCAGCGGTGGAGGACGAACTTGTCGAGCTCCTCGAACGACTCCGGGTCGAGCAGCAGCTCGATGCGCTCGCGGGCCGAGAGTTTGCCGGCCTGGTGCTGCTTCTCGCGGCGCTCCGCCCCGCCGCCTTCTTCGGCGGCCAGGTCGCGCTGGCGCAGCTCCTCGAGCCGCGCGTCCGCCGCTTGGTTTTCCGTCGCTCGTTTCCGGGCGCTCATCGGCTAAGAGGATAGCAGATATCAGATTTGAGATTTCAGAATCGTTGCTTAGACGCCGGACCAGTTTTCGCAGAGAATGATGCTATTCGTCGGATTTTGGGGGTCGTACTTGACGCTGGCGGCCTGGCCGGCGGCGGTGCGTTGCAGCTCGAGCTTCTTGTGCAGAAAGCTGATGTCCTGCGCGGCCTGGTACTCGACCCCGCGCACCTCGTAGTTGTAGACCAGCAGGCAGGCGGTGCCGGGGCCGTCCGGCGCCTCGTCCTTCAGCTCCACCACGCGCCCCTCGACGATGCGCCCGACGCGGTTCACATGCAGCCGCCGCCGCCGCTCCGCTTCCGCCGGGTCCACCCGGCGCGACTTCCACCGCCACACCAGCCCGGTGGCAATAAGCAGGACGGCGGTACCGAAGAGAACGTAAGTGAGGAGGGTCAGCGAGTCGATGGTCACTTCTTGCTCTTGCCTGCCTGTCCGGCAGGCAGGCCGGCCTCCACGGGAAGGATGTCGCCGAGCACGGCGCGCGCCTTCTCCCAGTCTTTCAGGAAAGCGTCGAGGCCCTTGTCGGTGAGCGGGTGCTTGAAGAGCTGCTCGAAAACCTTGGCGGGCATGGTGGCGATGTGGGCGCCGAGCTTGGCGGCTTCGATGACGTGCATGGGATGGCGGAGGCTGGCGGCCAGCACCTGGGTTTCAAAGTTGTAGGGACGGTAGACTTCCATAATCTCGCGCAGCAGCCGCATGCCGTCCTGGCCGATGTCGTCCAACCGCCCGAGGAAGGGGCTGACGAAGTAGGCGCCCGCCTTCGCCACCAGCAGCGCCTGCGCCGGGCTGAAGACCAGCGTCACGTTGATGCGGATGCCCTCGCGCCGCAGCGCCTTGATGGCCTTGAAGCCTTCGGGGGTCATCGGGATCTTGACGACGATATTCGGGTGGAGGGCGGCGATTTCGCGGCCTTCGGCGATCATCCCGGCGGCGTCGGTCGCGACCACTTCGCCGTTCACGATCTCGACCAGCCCGCACATCTCGACCAGCGCCTCGCGGAAGGGCTTGCCTTCCTTGGCGAGCAGCGTAGGGTTGGTGGTGACGCCGTCGAGCACCCCGAGCGCCGCCGCCCGGCGAACTTCCTCGACGTTCCCCGTGTCCAGGAAGAACTTCATCGCGTCCTCCTCCTAAGTGGCTGCGGCCACCGGGTTGCGCAGGCGTCCGATGCCTTCGATTACGACTTCCACCACGTCACCGATCTGGAGCGGCCCGACGCCCGCCGGCGTGCCGGTCGAGATGACGTCGCCCGGCTCCAGGGTCATCACCGAGCTAATGAAGCGTATTATAGCATCGAGCGGAAAAATCATCTCCGGGGTCGCGCCGCGCTGGCGGCGCTCGCCGTTGACGTAGGTTTCGACGACCAGCCCGGCAGCGTCCAGCCCCGTCGCGATGACCGGCCCGAGCGGGCAGAAGGTATCGAAGCCCTTGCTGCGGGTGAACTGCCCGTCGGCCTTCTGCAGATCGCGCGCGGTGACGTCGTTCAGGCAGGTGAAGCCGAAGAGGTAGTTGAGCGGGTTGTCGTCGGGCTTGAGTCGCGCGCAGCGCTTGCCCATGACCAGTGCCAGCTCGCCTTCGTAGTCCACCCGGCGCGAGGCGGGCGGGTAGAGGATGGGCGCGTCGGGGCCGATGACCGCCGAGGGCGGCTTCAAGAAAAGCAGCGGCTCGCGCGGCGGCTCGTTGCCCAGCTCGGCGGCGTGCTCGCGGTAGTTGCGCCCCACGCAAACGATTTTCGTCGGCTGGCAGGGCGCCAGCAACCGCACTTCGCCCTGGCGGTACGCGGTGCCCGTCGGACGGCCGCCAGCCCAGGGCGCCGCCGACAGCGATTCGACGCGCTCGCCTTCGAGCCGCCCGAAGGCCGCCGCGCCCTGCGCCTCAAACCGCACGTACCTCCCCACACTCATCCCGCCAACCCCACAGCTCTGTCATTCCGACCCCGCCCATTCCCTTCTTGGTGGCACAGGCCTCCCCGCCCCGAGCGGAGCCGAGGGGTGGCCTGTGGACGCCGTGAACACCGGCGGGACGCCGGTGCCACCAAAACCAGAATGGGTGGGGGAGGAATCTGCATTTCCTTCATCAGGGCTGCGGCTGCTCCTGCGGCAATACTTCCGCGGCCACTTCTTCGGAGTACGGGCTCTCATTGCCCTCGGCGTCCACCGCGGTGACGACGTAGTAGAAAGTCGTCCCGGCGGCGAGGCCGGTGTCGGCGAAGCTCTGCGCGCGCAGCAGCTCCTTGGTCAGGCGCTCGTAGCCGCGGCCTGGCTCGCGGCTGCGGTAGACGTGGTAGCCGGCCAAATCAGCGGCCGGGCTGGCGTCCCAGGTCAGGTCCGCGCGCCCGGCTCCGGCGATGATGATGACATGCGCGGGCGCGGGCGGCGGGAAGAGGTCGCGGGCGTCCACCTCCACGCCGACGGAGTTGTCGCTCTCGACCGTGTCGGCGCCGAACTGCGCCAGCGTGCGGATGCGGTACCAGTACTTCTTTCCGAACTGGAAGTCGGTGTCCTCGTAGACGGTGGTGGGGGCGGTGCCGCGCAGGGCGAAGGGGCCTTCGGGGCCGGCCTCGCTGCGGTAGACCTGGTACCCGGCGATGGCTTCGAGGGGGGTGTCGCCGGTGGTGCGTTGCGGGGCCGCCCAGCGCAGCTCGAGGGCGCGCTCGGTGACCCGTGTCTCGAGGCGCTCGAGGGGCGCGGCCACCGGGTAAAGCCGCACTGTGGCAAAGTTGGAAAAACCGGCGTCCTGGCGCTTGGCGTTGACCGCCTTCACCGCATAGACGGCGGTGCGACCCGCCTGCTGCCCGAGCGCGGCCGCGCCCAGCACATCGGGGAAGACTACGATGTCGTTCCGCCGGAAGGACTCGACTACGCGCTCCGGAAGCACGTAGACGACCTTGGCCTCGGCGGCAAACTTTTCCTCGTCGGGCGTCTCGGCCAGGAACGCCCGGTAGATCTCCAGCCGCGGCCAGCCCTCCATGCGCGTGCCGTCGGTGTAGAGCCGCCCGACCGTCCAGCGCAGCACCACACGCTCGCCCACCTGGTTGGCCGCCAGCCCCGTGGGCGCGACCGGAATTTTCGCTGTGGGCGGCACCGGCGGCCCCGCCACCCCGCAGCCGGCCAAGACTGCAAACAAGAGGAGCAGCACCAGAAGGAGACCGGGCGGGACTTGCCCCGTTCCAACGTGTCGGGGGGCCGCGTGAGCAGTGTCGTCGCTCAGTGGAAACCTCACGTTGGAACGGGGCTAGAGGATGTAGCGGCTCAAGTCCTGGTTCTTGGCGATCTCGGCCAGCATCTTGCGCACGTAGGCGGCGTCGATCTCGATTTCCTTGCCGCGCAGGTCAGGGGCTTCGAAGGAAATCTCCTCCAGCAGCTTCTCCATCACGGTGAACAGCCGCCGGGCGCCGATATTTTCCGTCTGCTCGTTCACCAGGGTGGCGAAGCGGGCGATCTCATTGATGGCGTCCTCGGTGAAGCTGACCTGCAAGCCCTCGGTCTCGAGCAGCGCCGTGTACTGGCGGATCAGGGCGTTGCGCGGCTCCTTGAGGATGCGGATGAAGTCCTCGGTGCGCAGCGAGTGCAGCTCCACGCGGATGGGGAAGCGCCCCTGGAGCTCGGGGATGAGGTCGGAGGGCTTGGCCACGTGGAAGGCCCCGGCGGCGACGAACAGGATGTGGTCGGTGCGCACCAGGCCGTAGCGGGTGTTGACCGTGGTCCCCTCCACGATGGGCAGGATGTCCCGCTGTACGCCCTCCCGGCTCACGTCCGGCCCGTGCCCCGCTTCGCGCCCGGCGATCTTGTCCACCTCGTCGATGAAGATGATGCCGGAGTCTTCCACGCGGCTGACGGCGGTGCGCGCCACGTGCTCCATGTCGATCAGCCGGCCCTCTTCTTCCTGCACCAGATAGTCCTGGGCCTCCGACACCTTCATCCGCCGCTTCTTCTTCTGCTGGCCAAAGAGCCCGGGGAGCATCTCCTTGATGTTGATGTCCATCTCTTCGACGCCGGAGCTGGAGACGATTTCAAAGGCGGGGAAGCTGCGCTCGCGCACCTCCACCTCCACCAGCTTGTCGTCCAGCTTGCCTTCGCGCAGCTGCGCCCGCAGGCGCTCGCGCGTCCGCTGGAAGTGCTCCTGGGCGGCGGCGGCTTCCTCCGCCGTTCCCACCGGCGGGGGCGGCAGGGGCAGCAGGAGGTCGAGCAGGCGCTCCTCGGCGTTCATCTCCGCCCGCTCGGACACTTCCTCGAGCTTCTCCTCGCGGATCATCTCGATGGAAACGTCCATCAGGTCGCGGATCATGGACTCGACGTCGCGGCCCACGTAGCCCACCTCGGTGTACTTCGAGGCCTCGACCTTGAGGAAGGGCGCGTTGGCCAGCCGCGCCAGCCGCCGCGCAATCTCGGTTTTCCCCACGCCGGTGGGGCCGATCATCAGGATGTTCTTGGGGAGGACTTCTTCGGCCAGGTCGGCCGGGAGCTTGCGCCGGCGGATGCGGTTGCGCAGGGCGATGGCCACGGCGCGCTTGGCGGGCTGCTGGCCGATGATGTACTTGTCGAGCTCGGCGCAAATCTGCCGCGGGGTCAGCTCGCGCAGCGGCGCCGGGAGCGCCTCCAGCTCCTTTTGTTCCCGGACGACCTCGGGCAGCTCGATGGCCATCACCCACGCCCCCAAAACAGTCTCGGTCCCGATTGCTTCGGGACCAGCAAAAAATTATAGCACGCCCGGGTGATGTCCCAATTTTGGTTCAACCCAGCGGCTCCCGCCGCTGGGCCCCCGTGGCAGGAGCCACGGGGTTGAACAATGGGACATTACCCGCGCTTGCGGCGCTCCCTCAGTGGGCGCGAAAGCCGGCGCGGCTGACGGCGGCGATGAGCAGGTCGCGGTTGGCGCGCGCCGGGTCGAAGGTGACGCGGGCAACGCCGGTCGAGTACTCTACGTTGGCCCCGGCCACCCCCGGCACCTTGCGCAGCTCTTCGGTCGCCACCAGGGCGTCGGTCTCCGACTCCATCCCCTCCACGCGCAGCTCCACCCGGTCGAGCACGGCGCGGGCCGGGTGGCCGCCGCCGGGCACCTGGGGCACCCCCGAGCGCTGGTACATCTTGAGCGCGATCATCGTCATCACCAGGATGACCAGCAGCACCAGCACGATTTGGATGAACCCGGCGCCGCGGCTGCGCCTTTCACGACTTCTGCTTTTCATTCCAGCACCTTCATTGTCATGCTGAGCGAAGCGAAGCATCGTGAACGCCCACCCCGGTTGTTCCCTACAGTTCCTCGAAGACGAAATTGGCGTTGGTAAAGACGCAAATGGAGGCGGCGATCTGCATGGCCTCCTGGGCAAGCTCACGGGCCGAGAGCTGGGTATGCCGCATCAGGGCGCGGGCGGCCGCCAGGGCGTAGGGCCCGCCGGAGCCGATGGCGCAGACGCCATCGTCGGGCTCGATGATGTCGCCGGTGCCGCTGATGAGAAAAGTGTTCTTCTCGTCGGCCACCAGCAGCAACGCATCCAGGTGGCGCAGGGCCTTGTCGGTCCGCCAGTCTTTGGCCAGCTCCACCGCCGCCCGGGGAAGGTTGCCGTGGTACTCCTGGAGCTTCGCTTCGAAGCGGCCGAAGAGCGAGAGCGCGTCGGCAGTCGAGCCGGCGAACCCGGCCAGCACCTTGTCGTTGAAGAGCCGGCGGATTTTCTTCGCCGTCTGCTTCAGGATGGTGTTCCCCATGCTGACCTGGCCGTCGCCGGCGAAGATGACCTTACCGTCGCGCCGCACCGAGAGCACGGTGGTGCCGTGGGGGGCGTCGAGGGAGGCGGCGGGCTTCACGGGGTTTCTCCTCGAGCGCATTCTACCCCGTTCCTGAAGGTTCGCGGACGAGAAGTTGAAGCGCAGCCACACCGGCCTTCAGGAGCGGGGTCTACCACCGCTGCGCTTACTTGACCTTCTGCCAGCGCTCTTCGAGCGAAGCGCGGGTGAAGAGGTTGTCGAGGAGCCCGGCGTTGTACTGCACTTCGGTCAGGTAAGCCTCGAAGGTGCGCAGGCCGTTGCTCTGGCGGGTCAGGTGCATGGGAGTCTTGATGCCCTGCACAGTGATGTACTTGGCGTAGTGGTCGGTGACGTTGGCCCGCTCGCCGCTCAGTGGATCGCGCTGCCGGTAGCGGAGTTGCACGGGCAGGTAGGTCTCGGCGTCCACCACCAGCGTCAAGCTCTGGTTGTCTTCGTCCACCAGCTCGATGAGGTGGACGCGGCGGTTGTCGAGGAACTCCCGGCCCAGGTAGTAGAGCCCCATCTTTTCCCGGTGCACGCGGAAGCGCAGCAGGTATTCAAGGTCGCGCCGGTTGCTGCGCTGGAAATCCTCGATCTGCTCGGGCGTCATTTCGCGGATGCCCTGGCGGTCGAGCTCCCAGCCCAACTCGTTGTCGTTCAGGTAGACGATCTTGCCGTCCTTGCCGATCTCCAGCCGCTCCTTGCCGGGGAACTTGACGTAGTCCACGAAGCGGTCGCCCGGGCTGGCCAGCTGCCCGCGGTCGAAGCTATAGAGGCGCCCGCGGCGGGTGATGTCCTGCACGTTCAAGTATTGCGGCCCGCCCAGGGCGGCCAGGGTGCGGTCGAGAATCTCCTTCGCCTGACCCTCGCCCGGCGCGGGGCTCTCCTGCTGCGGCCGGACGGGCGTGGCCGCCGCCGCCAGCAGGAGCGCCAGCACAAGACCCGCTGTCCGTGGTCGCATCGCTCTACCCTACCAGAACCGACCCACCGTTTATATTGACGATCTCGCCGGTCATGAACGTTGCCAGGTCGGAGGCCAGGAAAAGAATGGGCCCGGCGATTTCTTCCGCGCGCGCCACCCGGCCGAGGGGAATCTGCCGCTCCACCCAGCGCCGGCTCCGCGCGCGCTTCAGCACCGGCCGCGCCATGTCGGTGTCCACCCAGCCCGGCGCCACGCAGTTGACCAGAATCCCGTGCGGCGCCAGTTCGGTCGACAGCCCCTTCACCAGGCTGATGATCCCCCCCTTGCTGGCGGCGTAGTGCGCGTGGAAGGCCTCGCCGCGCTGCCCGGCCGTCGAAGACACGGCGATGATGCGCCCGCGCACCTGCCCGCCGGAGCTCGCCTGCCCTGCTCGCCCTGAGCCCAGCCGAAGGGAGCGGAGTCGAAGGGAAGAGCGCAGGAGGGGCTGCCGCTTCATCACCGGCACCGCGAAGCGGATGACCGCATAGACCGATTTCAAGTTGGTGTCGAGCATCCGGTCCCAGTCGCGCTCGCCCAGCTTCTCGATGGGGATGTCCACTTCATTCCAGATGCCGGCGTTGGCCACCAGGATGTCAAGCCGGCGGAAGCGCCGGCGCGTCGCCTGGACCAGCCGGCGGGCGTCGCTCACCCGGCTCAGGCCAGCCCGCACCGCGACCACGTCCCCGCCCCGGCGGCGCACCCGCCGCGCCACGCGGGCGGCGGCCGCCCGGTGGCGGTGGTAGCTGAAGACGACGCGGGCGCCGGCGGCGGCGAACATCTCCACGGCGGCGGCGCCGATGCCCCGCGAGCCCCCGGTGATGAGGGCCACGCGGCCGTCGAGTCGAATCATGCCGGCGCCCCCTGGTAGTTCCGCTCCATGATTTGCCGCACCTGCGCCACCAGCTCCTCCAGCCGCTCTTTCCCCATCCCCTCGGTGGCGATGGGCGGGTCGAGAATCAATTCCACGCGCCCCGGCCGCATGTGCCAGGAGCGCGGCGAGAGCACGCGGCGGGAGCCGCGGATGGTGATGGGCACGATGGGCGCGCCCACCTTCACCGCCGCCAGAAAGACGCCGGTGCGGAACTCCTCCAGCGCGCCGCTCACGCTGCGGCCGCCTTCGGGGAAAACCACCACCGACAAGCCCTCGCGGATGTAGTTCACCGCCTGCAGCAGCCGCCGCGCGTCGGCGTAGACGTTGGTGCGGCCGATGGGCAGGTGCCCGGTGCGCTTCAGGTGCCAGCCGAAGAGGGGAATCGGAAAGAGCGTGGCCTTGGCCATAATGCGGAAATCCACCGTGAGGTAGCCGAAAACGATGGGGATGTCAATGTAGCTCTGGTGGTTCGAGACGTAGACGTAGTGCCGGCCGGCGTCCAGGTGCTCGAACCCGCGCACCCGCACCCGCACCCCGCAAATCAAAAGAATCCCCCGCGCCCACCGGCGCGCCACCAGGTGCTGCCGCCGCCCGCGCACATCGAAAGGCGACACTGCGAGCGATACCGCGCCCATCAGAACCGTCCAGAGAAAGCACAACGGAATCGTGAAGAGCAGCGAGCGCAGCAGCCCCAGGCTGTGCAGGAGCGGTTCCATCGTCTAAGAAGCCGCCCGCACTTCCCGCGGCAGGGCGGCGGCGGAGCGGGAAAGCGCCTGCCGGCAGTCGCCCACCAGGAACAGCGACCCGGTCACGAACACCACGTCGCCGGGCGCCGCCTCCTCCAGGGCGCGGGCCAGCGCCTGTGCCGGGTCTGGCTCGACGACGACGTTCGAGTTCGCCCCACGCGCCAGGCGCGCCAGCGTCTCGGGGCTGGCTGCCCGCGGCGTGTTCGGCTGGGTGAGAATGACAGTGGCTGCCGGTGGGAAAAGGAGCTCCGCCACTTCTTCCACCGCTTTGTCGCGCACAGTGCCGTAAACCAGGTGGATGCGCCGCCCGGCCAGATGCTCGGCCCAGAAGCGCGCTACCTGCCGCGCCCCCGCCGGGTTGTGCGCGCCGTCGAGGAAGACCAGCGGGTTCTGCTGCACGAGCTCCATGCGCCCGGGCCACTCGGCCGCGGCAATCCCTGCGGCGATGGCCTCGGCGGGAATCTTCCAACCGCGGCCGGCCAGCTCGCGCGCGGCCGCGGCGGCGGTGACGGCGTTCTCGACTTGAAACGCGCCGCGTAGGTCGGGCGCCAGTCGCAGCTCGAAACCCTCCGGGCCCCGCACGGTGAATTCGTAGTGGCCGAAGTCGTGAGCCTTGATGTTTTCGGCATGGTAGGCCGTGGCGACCTCCACCAGGGGCGCACCCACGGCGGCGGCCCGCTCGGCCACCACCTGGCGAGCAACCGGATGGACGGCGGCGTTGATGACAGGCACGCCGGGCTTGAGGATGCCCGCCTTCTCCGCGGCGATCTTCTCGATGGAGTGGCCCAGGTAGCGCTCGTGGTCGAAGTCGATGGCGGTGATGACCGTCACCGCGGGCGTGAGCACGTTGGTCGCGTCCAGGCGCCCGCCCAGGCCGACCTCGACCACCGCCGCTTCGACACCGGCTTCCGCGAAGTGCCGGAAAGCCATGGCCGTCAAGGTCTCGAAGTAGCTCGGAGGGTTGGCCAGGGCGTTGCCGGCAAGCAGGGTCTCGATGACCTCGGCGGCGGCGTCGAACGCAGCGGCAAAGTCGGCGTCGCTCGCCGGCGCGCCCTCCACGGCGATGCGTTCGTTGATGCGCTCGAGATGCGGCGAGGTGTAAAGACCGGTGCGCAGGCCAGCCGCCCGGAGGATGGACTCGAGCATCGCCGCCACCGAGCCTTTGCCGTTCGTGCCGGCGATGTGGAGGCTGGCAAAGCGCCGCTCCGGCCGGCCCAGCCGCTCGAGCACCCGGCGGATGTTTTCCAGGTCCCACTTCAGGCTGCGGCCTTCGTGGCCGAGCCACAGCAGCCGCTGCACCGCCTGGGCATAAAGGAGAGGCATCGTCATCCTCATGTCCGGGCTAGCGCCCAAGTACTCCGATTTTCATCGTAAACTAACTTCTGCTCTGCCCAGGTCAAGAACCGTTTGAAACTTTCTCTCATATTTCTGTATGACTTTATTTCCGAGAATATCGCAAATATTTTTGTCGTGATAATCGGAAGCTGAAACGTCGGAAAGACTGCCTCCCAATAGACTCCCCAATTCTCTCTTGTAATGATCTCTGCATCGGGAAGTATTCTTGCACGATGATTCAGCCACGCATACTTAACCTTGCCCGTTGAGAACACAAGAACGAATGGTGACTGCTGAAACACCTTCTCAGGCAGTGATATTTTCCGGCGGCCCGAAGATGTTAGTTGCTTCTCGCCTTTTGGCGTAATCACTGTAACGTGGTGCCGCGACTGGGGATCATGCAGGCACTCCAAAGGCAAAATAGCCATGTGAAAGCCAGCTTGATCCAGGTCGTTGGTTCCGAAACCCACCAGTCCTAGGGTCCTCTGACCGCGTAACGGAAAGCTGACCTTATCAACGTGTGATCGATTTACCCTAATGAATGAGTAGTGACGCGCCCCAAGGTCGTGCGTCATGGCTTGCAAATCATTCCTGAGTTTTTCCGCTTTTTGAGTTGAACTCAGGTACTTGTACTCGTCTAGGTCCGCTTTTGTGTGTTTCGACACTCCCCTTCTCGCAGAGGTGCGGCTCAGATACATTTCTTCCATTTCTGAATCGCTGGCCTCTGCGTTGCTCGAACCCCGCCGCGTGTAAACAACTTGTCTACGAAGATTGTGGAAGTCTTTGATCAGCTTGTGAGGGCGGCGAGCACTGGGGGAGACGCGAATAACTCCGAACAGCTTATTCTTGTAGCTCAGAACCTCGTAGCTGAACTCGATCGGATTATCGAGCCTCGTATTAATCTGGCGCTGAAATTCACTCTCGTCAATGTGTCGATTTAGTCCTAGGAGCTTCTTTCTACCATCTCTATAACACCTGACGCCCATGACTATGTAAGCAGGCTCATTGCCCTTCGCATTGGCCATAGAAACGACATCCTTGATAAGGTCGGCCTTCCCAGTGGTTGGATCTAGGTTGTATTGACCGCTCTTGAAGTCAACCTTTGGGGATTCAGTTCTCCGCGCAAGGAGGCGCTTGAAGGTTTCAGGTGTCATTTAGGCCTAATCTAGGCCGCCATGAACTCGAAGGCCTGGGCGAGGTAGGTCTTCAAGTCCTTGCGGTGGACGATGGCGTCGAGGAAGCCTTTGTCCAGCAGGAATTCGCTGCGCTGGAAGCCTTCGGGGAGTTTCTGACGGATGGTCTGCTCGATGACGCGCGGGCCGGCGAAGCCGATGAGGGCGCCGGGCTCGGCGATGTTCAGGTCGCCCAGCATGGCGTAGCAGGCGGTGACGCCGCCGGTGGTGGGGTTGGTGAGCACGCTGACGTAGGGCACGCGGGCCTCGTCCAGCCGCGCCAGGGCGGCGCTGATCTTGATCATCTGCATCAGGCTGATGACGCCCTCCATCATCCGCGCCCCGCCCGAGCAGGAGACGATGACCAGCGGCGCCCGCGCTTCGAGCGCGCGCTCCACGGCCCGCGTCACCTTCTCGCCCACCACCGCCCCCATCGAGCCGCCGATGAAGCCGAACTCCATCGCGCCCACCTGCACAGGGCGGCCGGCCAGCGTCCCGGTGCCGAAGAGGATAGCGTCCTTCATGCCGGTGGCCTGCTCGGCGGCGCGCAGGCGGTCGGCGTAGCTCTTGGTGTCGCTGAACTTGAGCGGGTCGGTCGAGGCCAGGTTGGCGTCGTGCTCCTTGTAGTTCCCGTCGTCGAAGAACATTTCCAGGCGCTCGCGGGCGCCCAGGCGGTAGTGGTACTGGCAGCGGGGACAGACGCTCAAGTTGGCTTCCAGGTCTTTTTTCCAGAGGATGTTGCGGCAGCCGTCGCACTTCAGCCACAGCCCCTCGGTGCGCACCTTGCGCTCGTCGGGGGGCGGGGCTTCCAGGCGCTCTTTTTTGCGGCGGAACCAAGCCATATCGGGGTACTCGGTACCGGGTACGCGTCAGTATTCGATGCCGCGCTGGGCCTCGATGCCCTTGTGGTAGGGGTGCTTCACCTCGCGCATCTCGGTCACCAGGTCGGCCAGCTCGATGATCTCCGGACGGGCGGTGCGGCCCGTCAGCACCACATGCACCCTCTCCGGCTTCTTTTTCAGGGTGTCGAGAACCGGTTCGACCGGAATCAGGCCGTAGCTGATGGCGTAATTGATTTCGTCGAGGATAATCATATCGTATTCGCCGGAAAAAATCTTCTCGCGGGCGAACGTCCAGGCTTCGTCCGCGGCCTGCTGGTCGGCCGGGTCAATCTCTCCGCCCAGCTTCACAAACCCGCGGCCCATCGGCCGGATCACGAAGCGGTCGCCGAACGCCTCGGCGGCGTCGAGCTCCCCGTAGTGCCACGTGCCCTTGATGAACTGCACCATCAGCACCTTGAGACCCGAGCCCACGGCGCGGAAGCCCAGCCCCAGGGCCGCGGTCGTCTTGCCCTTCCCCGGCCCGGTGTGGACGATGATCAATCCCTGCTTGCCTTCCTTGTTCATGGGAAAGCGGCCACTCTACTTCGGGTAGGGATGCTCCCGCAAGAGGGCGAAGGCGCGGTAGAGCTGCTCGAGCAGGACGACGCGGGCCAGCTCGTGCGGCATCGTCAGCCGCGAAAGCGAGAGCAGGCTGTCGGCTTTCTTCTTGGTCTCTTCCGGGAAGCCCTCGGCCCCGCCGAGGAGGAACACAAGTTCTTTCTGCCCGCTGTTCAGTTGCCTGGCCAGCCAGCGGGCGAACTCTTCCGAGGTGAGCTCGCGGCCGGTGGCGTCGAGCAGGACAATCGGGGCCTTCCCTTTCCCCCGCGCCGCTTCGAGCGCGGGTGGGCTGCCGTCCGTGCTCTTCCACTCCACGATCTCAATCGGGGTGAAGCGCGCCAGGCGCGCGCGGTAGTCCTCGAGCAGCGCCTTCACCTGCGGGTTGCGGGTCTTGCCGAGCAGCACCAGTCGGATGCGCATGGGGCCTAGCCTTGTGGGCGCTCGTCCTCTGGCACCGGCAGGCGGGCGGCGCGCCGCCACAGCCGCTCGAGGTCGTAGTAGGCGCGCGAGCGCGGCGAGAAGACGTGCACGACGAAGTCCAGGTAGTCGAGCAAGACCCACTCGCCCTCCCGGTAGCCTTCGACGTGCGCCGGGTGGAGACCGTCGCGGCCGAGCTGCTCCTCGACTGAGTCGGAAATAGCTTGCACCTGCCGCGCCGAGGTTCCGGTGCACAGCAGAAAATAATCGGTAAAGGAAGCCACCTTCTGCAGGTCGAGTAGAACCAGGTCGGCGGCTTTCTTCTGCTGCGCCGCCCGCGCCGCCTGCTCCACCCCGAGCAAAACTTTTTCCGCCTTGGTCACGGCGATCGGTACAACTCCGCCTTTTCGATGTAGTCGGCCACCAGAAGGGGCACGCGGCCGCGGGGGCGGCGTCCTCGTCGGGCCGCCCGGCGAATGGCGGTGGCCGACACCGCCACGCGCACCTCGGGGAGATAGAAGACCGAGGGGCGCGCCCTCCCCCGCGCCGCCCGCACCGCCGCCCGCACGCGCCCGGCGCGGCGCCAGTCGAACCCCGGCCGCGCCGCTACGATGAAGTCGCACAGCCGCACCAGTTGCCGGAAGTTCTTCCAGGTCGCCAGATAAAGGAAGGCATCCACGCCGAGCAGGAAATAGATCCGCGCCCGCGGCCCGTACCGCCGGCGCAGGCGGCGCACGGTGTCAATCGAATAACTCCGCCGCCGGCCGCCGAGGTCGGGCCCCGCCTCGAGCAGCGACGGGACGAACCCCGGTTCCCCCGCGCAGGCCAGCGCCACCAGGGTGAAGCGGTGGAGAAAGTCGCTCAAGCCGGGCCGGTCTTTGTGCGGCGGGCGGCCGCAGGGAACGAAGTAAACCCGGTCGAGCCGGAAGCGTCGCCGGGCGGCGCGGGCCACGGCCAGGTGGCCGTTGTGGATGGGGTCGAAAGTCCCGCCGAACAGTCCGAGGCGGAGGCCGGTTTGCCGCTCGGGTCGTTTGCGCACGCGGTTCAGCTTTGCTCCCGGGAAACCGGGCTGGGCGTAGCGGGGGCGACGGCGCGCAACTTCTCGCCCAAGAGATACCGCAGCTCGTTCAGCCCGTCCCCGCGCAGGGCAGAGACGGCGTGGAACGGCATCCCTTCGCGGGCGCAGAAGGCGCGCAGCGCCTCGGCGCGCTCCGCCGCGCCCGGCTGGTCGATCTTGTTCGCCACCACCACAACGGGCTTTTCGAGCAGGGCGGGGCTGAACTGCCCGAGCTCGTTGCGCACCACGCGGAAATCTTCGGCCGGGTCGCGGCCGGTGTCGGAGACCTCGATCAGGTGCACCAGCAGCCGCGTGCGCTCGATGTGCCGCAGGAAGCGCGTGCCCAGCCCGTGTCCCTGGTGGGCGCCTTCGATGAGCCCGGGGATGTCGGCCAGCACGAAGCTTCCCTCTTCGCCGACCGCCACCACGCCCAGGCAGGGCTCGAGCGTGGTAAAGGGGTAGTCGGCGATCTTCGGATGGGCGGCCGAGAGGCGCGAGATGAGCGTGGACTTGCCGGCGTTGGGGAAGCCGACCAAGCCAACGTCGGCGAGCAGCTTCAGCTCCAGCCGCAGCCGGCGCTCTTCGCCGGTCCCGCCTGGGTCGGCGCGGCGCGGGGCGCGGTTGGTGGAGCTGGCGAAGCGGGCGTTGCCGCGACCGCCGCGGCCGCAGCGGGCCACCAAGAAGCGCTGGCCGGCGGCGGTGAAGTCGAACAGCCGCTCGCTGCTCTCTTCCTCGTAGACGATGGTGCCGACCGGCACGCGGATGACCGTGTCTTCGCCCTCGCGCCCGTGGCAGTTCGAGCCTTCCCCGTGGTGGCCGCGCTCGCCGCGGAATTCGCGGTTGTAGCGGAAGGGCAGGAGCGTGTTCAGGTGCTCGGTGGACTCGAGCACCACATCGCCGCCATCGCCGCCGTCGCCGCCCGAAGGGCCGCCGCGCGGGACATACTTCTCCCGCCGGAAAGCGACGCAGCCGTTGCCGCCGTCGCCCGCCTTCACCCAGATTTTGGCTTCGTCAATGAACATGGGCTGTCAACGGATAAAAGGATAGCGGAAAAGGGTAGAGGGAGAAAGCGCCGCGAGCTAATCGGCGCTGGCGGCGGCGGCCGGCTGCGGGGGTGCGGCGGCCACGGGCGCTTCCTGCGGGCGCACACCCACATAGCGGCCCAGGCGGCCCTTGTCTTCGAAAAAGACGACGCCGTTCACCATGGCGAACAAAGTATCGTCACGCCCGCGGCCGACGTTCGAGCCCGCCTTCAACGGAGTGCCGCGCTGGCGGACGAGGATGGAGCCGGCGTGCACCCACTGCCCGCCGAAGCGCTTGACGCCGAGCCGCTGCCCGGCGCTGTCCCGCCCGTTGCTGCTGCTACCTTGGCCTTTCTTGTGCGCCATAGAAAAACTCCGGAGCTACTCCGCGCTGATTTCGGTCACCTTGACGGCGGTGAACCGCTGGCGGTGCCCGCGCATGATCTTGTACTGGCTGTTCTTCTTGAACTTGAAGACGCGCACCTTATCGGCCTTGCCCTGCTCGAGGATGGTGCCGGCGACCTTGGCCTTGGCCAGCGTGGGCGTGCCGGCCTTCACGTCGCCGTTCTCGCCGATGGCGAGGACCTCTTTGAAGGTCACCTTGCCGCCCACCTTGCCGGGCAGGCTCTCGACGCGCACCACGTCGCCCTCGGCGACCCGGTACTGCTTCCCGCCACTGCGGATGACCGCGTACATGGACTCTCCCACGAGGTCTGCGAAACACCCATTATAGGGAGGGCCGCCCGAACTGTCAATCGCGCCTAGGCGCGCAGGAAGCGGCGGAACTTCTCCGGGCGGGCATCGTAGCCGGGGAAGATGTTCCCGAGGGCGGTGGCGCCGAGATGGTGAACGAGCACCTCGCCGAGCACCTCGCGGAAGTCGGTGGTGAGAGCGAGGTCGCGGCCTTCGAAAAGCTGCTCGCGGGCGAGCCCCGGCCACCTCCCGTAGAGCTGGCCGCCGGCCACCGCCCCGCCCAGAACGAACAGCGCATTGGCGTGGCCGTGGTCAGTGCCGCGGTTGCCGTTCTCGGAAGCGGTGCGGCCGAACTCGGAAAGCGTGACGATGACGACGTCGGCCATCCGGTCGCCGAGGTCGCGCACGAGAGCCGTGATGCCCCGGCTGAACTGCCGCAGCAGCGTGGCCAGCTGCCCCTGCGCGCCGCCTTCGTTCACGTGGTGGTCCCAGCCCCCGGTTTCCGCGAAGACGATTTCGACGCCGATGTTGGACTTGATGAGCTGCGCCACCTGGAGCATCGTCTGCCCAAAGGGCCCCGGCGGGTAGTCCGCCCCCTTCGCCGGGCTGTACTGGGCCGGGTTGACGCTTTCGAGGAGCTTGACTGCCTCGAAGGTTTCACCGGCCGTGGGGGCCAGCAGCGGGTCGCTCGAACTGCCGTAGAGCGCCTCGAGGCCGCCCTCCACTATTCGCTTGTAAGGGCCCGGCGCGAAGCCGAATTGCTGGATGCCCGGGATAGCCAGCGCCGGGGCGGGGCCCTGCAGGATGCGCGGCAACTGCGAGGTGAGCGACACCCCGCGGAAACTCGAAGGCTTCTCGGCCGGCGTCGTCAGCAAGTACCGGTTCAGCCAACCGTCCGGCGTGCTCTTCAATCCCGGCGTGCCGGTTTCCATGAAGTCCTGGGCGTCGAAGTGCGAGCGGGTGGAGTCGGGCGAGCCGGCGGCGTGCACGACGCCGAGGAGCTTCTCGTCGTAGAGCTTCTTGAACGCTTCCAGCGCGGGATGGAAGCCGAAGGAGCCGTCGAGGTCGAGCGCGGCCTGCGCGTCACCGCTCTTCGGCCGCGGGATGGCGATCGAGGGCCGCAGGTCGTAGTAGGTCTTTTCCGCGTGGGGCACGACGATGTTCAACCCGTCGGCGGCGCCGCGCTGGAAGATGACCACCAGAATCTTCCCCTTGCCGGCCGTGGCCGCCGCCGCGCGCGCCAGGAAGCGCGGCACCACGCCCCAGCCCACCAGGGCGATCCCGCTTGACTTCAGGAAAAACCGCCGCGTCAGCCTCATCGCTTCCTCCTAGCGCCGCTGGAACTCGGGCGAAGCCAGCAGCCACCCGAGCGCCAGCCGCGCCTGCGCTTGCCGCCCGCCGGCTTCAAGGGCCGGGGTCGCCTTGGCCAACTCCGCCTCGAGAGCCGCCCGCGTGGACTCCGACAGCTCCTGCCCGAGCAACTGTTGGCCGAGCTGCGTCACCAGCTGGCGGGTTGACTCGACGCGCAGCGCTTCTGCCGGCGGCTCCACGCGCACGCCCGGCAGGCGGTTCGCCGCCAGTCCCATCGCCACCTTCATCCGGTTCAGCAGCGCCCCGGTCGAGACCCAGGCGTCGGCGGTGTCCTTGTAGCCGGTGGGCGGCTGGGCGGAGTAGAGCGGCTGGCCGAGGGCGCGCAGGGCGATGACCAAGCCGGGGGGCAGGTCGTCCACTTCGGCCCCGGTCGTCCGGGCGGCGCTCGCCACGAATTCCAGAGGGGTTTTCACTTTGGCGTTCACCGCCCCGGGCGACCAGAACTCCTCGGAGCTGAACAGCGTGCGCAGCACGGCGCGGATGTCGCCGTCGGTTTCGCGAAAAGTCGCCGCCATCTTGTCGACCAGCGAGGCGGGCGGCGCGTCGCTGACGAAGCGCCGGGCGAGCTTTGTCGAGATAAAGCGGGCGGTCGCCGGATGCCGCGCCACGAGGTCGAGCACG
>Ga0209342_10000513_pt1 | contig 44732 bp, 42 predicted proteins | sample RifCSP16_2_FD_184023 | JGI IMG/M metagenome (GOLD analysis project Ga0209342, IMG submission 184023) | Soil microbial communities from Rifle, Colorado - Rifle CSP2_sed 16_2 (SPAdes) (version 2) | ecosystem: Environmental > Terrestrial > Deep subsurface > Rock core/Sediment | place: Rifle...
ATGGAGGTCCACCCGGACCCGGATCGTGCCCCATCGGATGGAGCTACCATGTGGCCGCTCGGAGAACTCGAGGTGCTCCTGCAGTCGCTTCTCCGTATCTCCGCCGCCCTCCACGGGGCGTGACTGGTGAATAGTGATTGGTGACCAGAGACGAGTGATTGGTGAAAAGTGACCGGTCAAAGGTGAAAAATGGCTAGTGGCTCGCGCTTGGTGACGAATGTTTTGCGAATTTCACCATTCACCAACCACTAACCACCAATCACGAGGTATGCGGTGAAAAACCTGATTCGTTTGTTTCGCTACTCCCGACCGTACAAGGGGCGCGTGGCCCTGGCGATCTTCTCCACGGTCGTCGTCTCCGCCCTGGGCGCGGCCTCAGCGGGGGCGCTGCAGCCGATCTTCGGCCTCGTCTTTCATATGGGCGGCGCCCCCCGCCTCAGCCTGCCGGGCCCCTTGCAGGACCTGGGGCCACAACTCCTCAGCCGGTTGCCCGAATCACTGGCGTCGAATGCCTTGACGCTCCTCTCGCTCGGTGTCCTGGTCCTCCTTCTGGGGGCGATCCTCAGGGGGATTTTTTCGTATCTCGAGGAATATCTCGTCAGTTATGTCGCCGAGGCGGTCAAGCGGGACCTCCGGGACGATCTGTACGCCAATCTTCACGGCCTGTCCGTCGGGTACTTTACTCGCACGCCGACCGGCGAGGTGATGTCTCGCCTGACCTTCGATGTCGATCTCTGCGGTCGGAGCCTGCTGTGGCTTTTCGCCAGCCTTCTGAAAGAGCCGTTCAGCGCGGTGGGCTTGCTCGTGGTGTTGTTCCTGATCAACTGGCCCTTGGCGCTGATCGCGTTACCCAGCATTCCCCTCGCGGTCTACCCCATCGTGAAATTCGGCAAGAAGATGCGGGCGCGGGGGACCGCGATCCAGGAACGGCGGGCGGAGCTCAACATCCTCCTCCAGCAAACGGTGAGCGGCATCCGGATCGTCAAGGCCTTCGCGATGGAGGCGTACGAGCGCCTCCGGTTCGCGCAGAAGAATGCGGGGCTCTTCCGGGCCTGCATGCGGATTGCGAAGGTGGATGCACTCTCCTCGCCGGTCATCGAGATCCTGGCCTTTGGCGGCGTTCTCCTCATGGTGTGGCTGGGGGGCTACCTGGTCGTTCGGGGGCTCATCCTTCCCGAGGAGTTGCTGACCTTTCTCCTCACACTGGCGCTGTTCTTCCAGCCGGTCCGGAAGATCGGAAAGATGAATAACTCCATTCAACATGGAATGGCTGGCGTCCGGCGGATCTTTGAACTGATGGATACACAGCCGGAGGTCCAAGAGATTCCCGGTGCGATCGTCCTGCCGCCGATGCGGGAACGGGTGGCGTTTCGGCACGTATCGTTCAGTTACGACGGGCATCAAGAAGTCCTCAGGGATGTGGCCGTCTCCGCCCGGATGGGTCAGATCGTGGCCATCGTGGGACCGAGCGGCACCGGCAAGAGCACCCTGGTCAACCTCATCCCCCGCTTCTATGATCCGACCGCTGGGGTGGTCGAGATCGACGGGGTCGACATCCGTCGCGTGACGCTGAAGTCCCTGCGCGAACAGATCGGGATGGTCACTCAGGAGATCATCCTCTTTGATGACACCATCTTCAATAACGTCGTCTATGGCAGGCGAGATGTGTCCCCGGAGCGCGTGGTTCGGGCCCTCAGCATCGCCAACGCCCTGGAGTTTATCGAGAAGCTTCCCCACGGGCTTGAGACGCGGATTGGAGAGTCGGGGGTCCTCCTTTCCGGGGGACAGCGCCAGCGGATCGCCATTGCCAGGGCCGTGGTGAAGGACCCCCCGATCCTGATCCTGGACGAGGCCACCTCATCGTTGGATGCGGAATCAGAGGAGCTGGTGCAGGCGGCGCTGGACCGCGTGATGGAACATCGCACCACTTTTGTCATCGCCCATCGCCTCTCGACCGTGCGGAGGGCGGACAAGGTGTTGGTTCTGTATGAGGGTCAGGTCGTGGAGCAGGGGACTCATGCAGAGCTCCTGGCGTGCGGTGGTACCTACGCCCGTCTGTACCGGGCCCAGATGATCGAGGTCGGTAGAGAAGCGTAAGACCACTTCCCCCTCCTTCCCCCGGACTTCCTTTCCAGGTGGTTCCGTCTGGCGGACCCCCACTTTCCAGATTTTCCTTGACAAGGATTCCGTGTAATGTTCGAATGTTGAACAACTTGGCCCGAATCCTGCATAATCTACTGAAATCAAAGGGTTAAAAACCATGGATCCCCAGGCGAAACGCGAACTGGAACTGCTGACCGAAATCGCTAAGGGGCAGGGCGTTACCCAACGCGCGCTGGCCAAGAAACTTGGGATGGCGTTGGGCCTGACCAACCTCTATATCAAGCGGCTGGCCAGAAAGGGGTATGTCAAGATCGTCAACGTCAAGCGCTCGCGCCTGAAGTATCTCCTCACTCCCCGGGGAATCGCCGAGAAGGCTCGGTTGGCCTACCAATATGTGGAGTACTCTCTGAGTTATTACACACAATTACGCGAGACATTTCGGCAGCGCCTCTCGCCGCTGAGCCTCTCGGGTGGGCGGCGGGTCCTGCTGGTTGGGTCGGGTGAGGTTGCCGAGATCGCGGCCCTCGTCCTCTGGGAAGTCGATCTCAGCCTTGAGCACGTCGTCGATGATGAGAAGGCGGGGAGCACGTTCCTCGGGCACAAGGTGCGGACACTTCCTGAGGTGCCGGAGTTGAGCTACGACTGGGTCGTCCTGGCTGTTCGGAATGGCACCGAAGACATCCTGGATCGATTGCGCTCCCTGAAGGTCCCCGAAGACAGAATTGTTTTTCTCCGCGATACCCCTGCCCGAGAATCGGAGACCGACGGGGCGGGATGAGTCTTGTAGTTTCTGGGCTCTAAGTCTTTATTCCTCGATGGTTACAGCGATTGTGGGCTGTAACTGAGAGGGCGCAAGCCTGCCCAGGGCCAGTGAAAGGTGATTGGTGAATAGTGGCTGGTGATTGGTGGGGTAGTGAACGAAGGTAAAAGGTGACAGGTGATTAGTGGTTAGTGCTAGGTGTTAAGGATGGTCAGGGGTGAGTAGCCTGGGGAAAGTGAGAAGCTTTGAGGACCTTGAGGTCTGGAAGGCGGCTAACCAATTGGCCCACGAAATCTTCAGCGTCACGCACCGGTTTCCCCGCTCTTACGTGTACGACCTCGGGAACCAGCTACGACGTGCTGCATTGTCGGTGCCTGCGAATATAGCGGAGGGCTCCGCAAGTATGCACTCCAAGGAACTCACACAGTCTCTGAACGTGGCACGCCGTTCTCTGGCCGAAACGCGGTACCTTCTCCTTTTTGCTCGTGAAGAGGGCTTAATTCCGGCCAGCCATCACGAGAAGCTCGCCGATGCTTGCCAGTCCGTCGGAAGAATGCTGACGAACCTCGTTCGGTCCATCGCTTCGAGGCGGAACGCCAAAGATCATGCCTAGAGAGCGTCGTCGTGTGGAAGTATCCATGACTCAACAGTCGTCCGCGACTCCCCAATCACTAATCACCAGTCACCAATCACTCTCAGTGCTGCGGTGGTACGCCCTCTACACGCGCCCCCGCCACGAGAAGGCGGTCGCCGAGCAACTGGCCAAGCGCGAGATGGAGGCGTTTCTGCCCGTCCGCGAGGTCCTCTCCCGCTGGAAGGACCGACGCAAACTGGTCCAACTCCCCCTGTTCCCCGGCTACGTCTTTGTGCACACCTCCCTCGTGCAGAAGCGGCAGGTGGTGAGCACGGATGGGGTGGTCTGTATGGTGGGCTTCCAAGGCACCCCGGCCCCCATCCCTGATGACCAGATTGAAGCCGTCCGCGAGATCTGTCTCACCAAGCTCCCCTGCGATCCATACCCGTATCTGACCGAGGGTCGATGGGTTCGCGTGGTCCGGGGCCCGCTGGGGGGGTTGAGCGGAATCCTGGTGAGGAGGAAAGGCAAGCACCGTCTGGTGGTTTCCATCGACATCCTGCAGCAGTCGGTTGCTGTCGAGATTGATGCCGACAGTGCCGTTCCCCTCGACTGGTAAAACCCAACACCCAAAATGCACCCCACAAACCCAATCAACCCCATGAACCCAATGAACATCTTAGTCACTGGCTGCGCCGGATTCATCGGCTGGAAGGTGAGCGAGCGTCTGCTCCGCGAGGGGCACCGCGTGATCGGCGTGGACAACCTGAACGACGCGTACGACCTGCGGCTCAAAGAGTGGCGACTCGCCCAGCTCGAAGGCCACCCGAATCTTTCCTTTCACCGGCTCGATATCACCGACCGCGAGGCCCTTTCCGGTCTCTTTACAACGGCCCATCGCTCGGTCACTCCCGACACCCAACACCCGACACCTAACACCTCTTCACCAATCACCAGGGCTTCGACTGAGGCCTCGACGGTGAGCTCGGCCGAACCGCTCAGCCGAATGTCCCACCAATCACCAATCACTGCTGTCATAAACCTGGCGGCCCGTGCCGGGGTGCGGCCGAGTGTCAAGAACCCCTGGCCCTATTTTCAGACCAATGTCATCGGCACCCTCAATCTGCTGGAGTGCTGCCGGAACTCCGGCATCAGGAAGTTTATCCTGGCGTCCACATCAAGCATCTATGGCGAGGGCGAACGGCCGTTTCGTGAGGATGCAACCACCGATCGGCCGCTCTCCCCCTATACTGCGTCCAAGAAGGCAGCGGAGACTCTGTGTTACACATATCACCATCTCTACGGGCTTGACGTGACGATCTTCCGCTACTTCACCGTGTACGGCCCCGCCGGTCGGCCCGACATGAGCGTCTTTCGGTTCATCAAGTGGATCGCCGAGGGGGAGCCGTTGATCCTCTACGGCGATGGCTCGCAGGAGCGCGACTTTACCTATGTGGATGATATCGCGCGCGGGACGCTCCTGGGGCTCCAGTCGATCGGCTTTGAGATCATCAACCTGGGTAGCGACCGTCCCGTCAAGCTGCGGCAGATCATCAAGACGATCGAGCGCCTTTTGGGGCGCGAGGCGGTGATCCAGTCTCGCCCCGGTCATCCGGCGGACGTTCCCGCCACCTGGGCCGATCTCTCCAAGGCACGACGCCTCTTGGGATGGTCGCCGCAGACGACCTGGGAAGAGGGGCTCGAGCACACGGTCAAGTGGTACCTGGAAAACCGGCAATGGGCCAGCGCCGTCGAGCTCGGCACCGAATGAACCCGACAAACCCAACAAACCCAATGAACCCGCTTCCCGTTGAATGCATAGGGGTGATCGGACTGGGCTACGTGGGGCTGTCGCTGGCCACCGCTTTCGGCCGGGTCCTCCCGACTGTTGGCTTCGACATCAATCCTGATCGCATTCGGGAGCTTGAATCGGGACACGATCGCACCGGAGAGATCCCGCCCGAAGCCCTCAAAGTCCCGCAGCTCATGCTTGCCAATGATCCTGCAGCCCTCGAAAAAGCCGATTTCCTCATTGTGACCGTCCCTACCCCGGTAGACCCGGCCAAGAGGCCGGACCTGTCGCACCTGCTCGAGGCCAGCCGCCTCGTCGCCCACATCCTCAAAATCCGACGACCGACGACCCAACACCCAACACCAAACACCCAACACCCAATCATCGTGTACGAGTCCACGGTCTATCCCGGCTGCACGGAGGAGGTATGCATCCCGATCCTCGAGCAAGAATCAGGGCTCAAAGCCGGCAAGGACTTTGGTGTGGGCTACTCCCCTGAACGGATCAATCCTGGCGATCCGGAGCACACGCTGGAGACGATAGTCAAGGTGGTTGCTGCCCAGGATGGTGAGACCGCTGAGACGATGGCGGGGGTCTACGGCCTCGTCGTAAAAGCGGGGGTGTATAGGGCCCAGGATATCAAGACGGCGGAAGCAGCCAAGGTCATTGAAAACATCCAACGGGACCTAAATATCGCCCTGATGAACGAGCTGGCCATGCTCTTTCACCGCCTGGGGGTCGATACGCAGGAAGTTCTCAAAACGGCCCAGACCAAGTGGAACTTCTTGCCCTTCGGGCCCGGGCTGGTGGGGGGCCACTGCATCCCGGTGGATCCGTATTATCTCACGCACAAGGCGCAGGAAATCGGGTACCACCCGGAAGTTATTCTGGCCGGACGGCGCATTAACGACTTCATGGGGGTGTATGTAGCCCAGGAAACCATCAAGCTGCTCATCAAGGCCGGAAAGGCCGTCCAAGGCGCGAAGGTCCTGATATTGGGTGCCACCTTCAAAGAGGACGTGCGCGACGTCCGCAACACCCGAATCGTGGAACTGGTGCGCGAACTGGAAACCTACGGGGTCGAGGTGGCGGTGTACGACCCCTTGGTCGGTGCGGCAGAGCTACACAAACTGGGCCTGCGACCCGTCTCTGACCCGTTCGAACCCTATAAACCTGATGGACCCAACAAACCCAACTATGACGCCGTCGTCCTCGCCGTTTCCCACCAAGTGTTTCGGCAAAAAGAACTCGAAACGTATCTTGGGCTCTTGCGGAAAGATGGGACCAGGGTGCTGGTGGATGTGAAAGGGGTGCTGCCTCGGGACGCCGTCGAGAATACCGGCATCCTCTACTGGAGCCTATGAAGATGTGGCGGACAAACTTAGCGGCTTGCATACAGAGCCGGACTTTAGGGTTTAAGCGTTCCAGCACGCCAACATTCCAGCATACTATGGCTAGCGGGCAGTAGATTGATTAAAGCAGGCGCCCCACATCGGGTATTTCAGTAGCTGGCTGGATTTGGAGGGTCGAAGACGTCGCGTCCAGGGGCTTTGACTGGTCGGCCACGCGGTGATGAAAATCGGGGGGATCGTTCAGGCTCGAATGAATTCCGATCGGTTACCAGGTAAGGTGCTCCAGCAGGTTGGCGGGAAGCCGATGTTGGAATATCTGCTGGAACGGCTGCGGCAGTGTGCCTCGTTGGACTCGGTCGTCATCGCGACGTCCACCGATCAGAGCGACGATCTCGTCGAACGATTTTGCCACGAGCGCAGCGCAGATTGCTGTCGTGGTTCGTTGCTGAATGTCGCGAGTCGGTTCGGGGATGTTCTCAACGTCTACCAGTTCGATGCGTTCGTCAGAGTAAGTGGGGACAGCCCGCTTCTCGATCCGAGGTTGGTCGACCGGGGTGTGGAGTTATTTCGAAGGGGTGAATTCGATCTTGTCACAAACGTTTTCCCCCGCTCGTATCCCCGTGGGCAGTCCGTGGAAGTGATACGGACGGAGACTTTTCGACGCACTGTGGAGACGATGGAGGATGCTGACGAGGCGGAACATGTGACGCTTTTCTTCTACCGGCATCCGGAGATGTTCAAGATTCTGAATTTCGGGGCGGACGCGGACTATAGTGGTGTCCACCTTGCTGTCGATAGTATCGCGGACATCGAGCGTCTTGGCGCCATCGTCAATGCGATGGAGAAGCCCCACTGGCAGTACGGGCTCGAGGAGATTCTCGACATCTACGAGAGCGTATCCTCCGGCCGGAGAGCGCGCGCATGAAACGCCTGAGGGTTGGTGTGATTGGCCTTGGCGTGGGCGAGGAGCACATTGCTGCGTATCAGGCACACCCAGCATGCGAGCTGGTCGCCGTGTGTGATCTGTCGCCGGAAAGACGGGCGGCGGCCCGCACGAAATATCCGTCCGCTGCCATCATGGACGACGCAAAGGAAGTCCTGAAGCACCCCGAGATCGACCTGGTGTCTATCGCCTCGTATGACGATGCCCATTACGAACAGACGATGATCGCCCTGCAATCCGGCAAGCACGTCTTTGTAGAGAAACCCCTGTGTCGTTCTTTCGAGGAGCTCCGGTCGATCAAACGATGCTGGATGGATGGGGAAAGGTTGTACCTCGCGTCCAATCTTGTCCTGCGCGCTGCGCCGCTCTACCGGTGGCTGCGAGCAGAGATTGCGAAGGGCGCGCTCGGGCAGGTGTACGCCTTTGACGGCGAATACCTCTATGGCCGCATCGAAAAAATCACCGAAGGCTGGCGGAAGGACGTGGCGGGATATTCCGTGATCCAGGGGGGCGGGGTTCATCTCGTCGATCTGATGCTTTGGTTTCTCGCCGAGCGGCCGGTATCGGTGACCGCCGTCGGCAACCAGATTTGCACCGCGGGCACTGCCTTTCGCTACCACGATTACGTGGCGGCGACCTACCTATTTCCTTCCGGTGCCATCGGCCGCATCACCGCGAACTTCGGGTGCGTGCACCGCCACCAGCACATCGTGCGGGTGTTTGGCACCAAGGGAACATTCCTCCACGATGATATGGGGCCTCGGATGCACGTCTCCCGGGATCGGACTAGTTCGCCGGTCGTTCTAGATCTCGCGGCAGTTTCCGCCACCAAGGGGGCGCTGATTCCCGGTTTCGTCGATGCGATTCAAGGCGGCCGGGACACCCGGGCAGAAACCCAGCACGAATTTGACGTGATCAGCGCGTGCGTTGCCTCTGATCAGGCGCTCGCCACGGGTACGGCGGTGGAGATTATGTACGTATGAGTGGCGCCGAAATCCGTCACATCCCCTTCGGCAGGCCCTGGATTACCGCCGACGACCGGAAAGCGGTGATGCAGGTGTTGGAAGGCCACATATTGACCCACGGTCCACAGTGCAGGGACTTCGAGAGCGAATTCGCGGCGTTTCTGGGTGATGGCGCGCATTGCGTCAGTGTGAGCTCGTGCATGGCGGCGTTGCACATGGCTTACCTGCACTTCGGCATCGGTTTGGGTGATGAGGTGATCGTTCCCGCCCAGACGCATACGGCCACGGCGCATGCCGTCGAGTGGGCAGGGGCGAAACCTATATTCGTGGATTGTGACCTGGCGACTGGAAACCTGACTGCGGACGCTATTGCTGCGTCCATCACCCCACGTACAAGAGCCATTTCGGTTGTCCACTTTTTGGGGATCCCATGTGATATGCCTGCAATCATGGCAATAGCCGAACGGCACGGCTTGAGGGTGATCGAGGATTGTGCGCTAGCGGTCGGAGCTCGGTTTGCAGGCGGGCACGTCGGACTCTTCGGCGATGTTGGTTGCTTCTCATTCTATCCGGTCAAGCACATCACCACCGGTGAGGGAGGGATGTTTGTCACACGCCACCTCGCCGTGGCAGAGGCGGTGGCGAGGTTACGCGCTTTCGGTGTGGACCGGACTCACACTGAACGGGGCGTTCCAGGAATGTACGATGTCCCCACCCTGGGTTTGAACTATCGCATGAGCGAGATGCAGGCCGCTCTCGGACGGTCGCAGCTACGCCGTATCGGAGTTAACCTGGAACAGCGCCAGGCGAACTTCGGTTCACTCAAGCAGACATTGAAGGAGCTTTCTGACATTCGCATCCTTGATGCGCGGAATCGTGATGCGGAGAGCAGCCATTATTGCCTTAGTGTGGTCTTGGGAGATAGGCTGTCCGCCGGACGCAATGAGGTCGTGGCTCGCCTCAACGCGGCCGGAATTGGCACCAGTGTCTACTACCCTCAACCGGTGCCCCGAATGAGTTACTACCGAAACAAATATGGATACAGCGCTGATGCCTTCCGTGGGGCGGCCCAGATCAGCGACCGATCGGTGGCACTACCGGTTGGGCCGCACGTTACGGCCGATGATACCAAATACATCGCTGACAAATTGAGGAGTTTGCTCATGGAGGTAAAGAGATGAGCGTTGCGATTCGCGGGCGAAAGATCACCCTCATCGGCGGAGCAGGATTCATTGGCCACAACCTTGCCCTCACTCTGGCCGAGCGGGGAGCGAATGTCGAAATCATCGACAGCCTACAGGTGAACAATCTGTTATGGTTCAGTTCGCACGACGCTGACGCGCAACACCGCGAGCTGTATCTGCGGATCATCAACGAGCGGCTTGATTTATTGCGCAAGGCTGGCATTCCACTTCATCCACAGGATGCCCGTGACTACCATGCTTTATCTCGTATTCTTGGTCAGATTAAGCCACAAGTCGTTGTTCATCTTGCAGCCGTCTCCCACGCGGGCCGGTCGAACAAGGATCCGTTCAGCACCTTTGATCACAGCCTCCGGACGCTGGAAAATGCGTTGGACTATTCTCGTGGCAACATCGAACACTTCATCTTCCTGTCCTCCAGTCTGGTGTATGGAAATTTCCTGACCGAAGCTGTTGATGAAGAACACCCATTGAACTCAATCGGGATCTACGGAGCCTTGAAGGTAGCCGGGGAAAAGATAGTTATTGCGTATCAGCAGGTATTTGACCTGCCTTACACGATAATCCGTCCTTCTGCACTGTATGGGCCCCGCTGCGTCAGCAGACGGGTGGGCCAAGTGTTCATTGAAAACGCCTTGAACGATTCCAAGCTCCGCGTCGAGGGTGACGGGACTGAGAAGCTCGACTTCACGTACATTGAGGATCTCGTACAGGGCGTGTGTCTCGCAATTGAAAATCCGGCCGCCCGAAACCAGATCTTCAACCTGACGTACGGGAGATCACGGTCCATTAAGGACGTGGTAGAAGTCATTGGCCAGCACTTCCCGAAGGCGGAGGTCGAATACGTCGAGCGCGACAGGCTGATGCCTTCGCGGGGGACGTTGAGCGTCAAGAAGGCTGCAGAGTTTTTGGGATACGCGCCGAGATATCCGCTCGAGCTGGGCTTCGCGGAGTACATCAAGTGGTACCGGACCTTGGATTTTTCGGCTGATGGGCTGTAGCAGAGTCTGAGCCGTGAAGACACGCGAGGACAGTTGGCTCTCCGAGATATTCGGCTATCCGGTCTTCAGGATCGAGGCTGACGATCGGGCGGCGGACGCGTGGCAAACAGCCCTGCCCCTCGGCGATTTGATCCGGGATCACGAGAGCCGTCATCCCGACGCCATGTACTACGCGAAGGTCGGCGCCGATCGCATCGAGACGGTTCGCCAATTGACCGGGGCCGGCTTCTACGTCGTTGATGTCAACGTGACGTTCGGAATGCCCGCCGCCGACCTGGCCGGTCCGACGGGGCCGGCCCATTCACGACGGCACGTGATCCGCGAGGTCGCGCGCGAGCATCACGAGGCGGTGCTCCGAATCGCCGCTACCTGCTTCAAATACTCGCGTTTTCATCTAGACCCACTCATTCCTGTGACCGTGGCAAACCGGATCAAGCACGATTGGATCCTCAACTACATCAGGAAGCAGCGAGGAGAGCAGTTGTGGGTGGCGCTGGATGACAGCCAGCCCGCCGGCTTCCTGGCGGTCCTCGCCTCCGATGCTGGAGGACGGCGCGTCCGGACAATTGATCTCATCGGCGTGGACAGCGCCTTTCAGGGCCGCGGCTTCGGCGCCTCCTTAGTGGCGTTCTTCGTCGATCGGTACGCGGGGGTGTCCGACTACCTGCAGGTCGGAACCCAAATTGCGAACCTCCCGTCGATCAAGTTGTACCAGAAATTCGGATTTGCCATGGTGAGGGTCCAGTACGTCATGCACAAACATGTGCGCGACGCGAGGGATGGATCGGGCCCGAAATGAATATCGGTGGATTCGATCTCACGCAGAAGGTACTGATCGTCGCCGAAATCGGTAACAATCACGAGGGAGATTTCGCGACGGCAAAGAAACTGGTGAGGGAGGGGGCCGCGTGTGGTGTTGGGGCGGTGAAGTTCCAGGTCTTCCGGACGAAGTATTTCGTCACCGTCGCGGACCAGGCAAGATACGAGCGGCTGTCCTCGTTCGAGATGTCCCACAAGCAGTTCGAGGAGCTGCACCGGCTGGCCAAGTCGCACGGTCTCTTGTTCATCGCGACCCCGCTCGATTTGGAGAGCGCGGCATTTTTGGAGCGGCTAGTCGATGCTTACAAGATCGCCTCGGGCGATAATAACTTCTTTCCCCTGATCGAGCGCATCTGCCGAACCGGGAGGCCAATCATCCTCTCCTCGGGGCTCACCGATCTGCAGGGCATCGGGAAGAGCAAGGTATTTATCGAGGACCGGTGGCGGACCTTCGGAGTCCAGCAGCACCTGGCAGTGCTTCACTGCGTGAGCAGTTATCCGGTTTCGCCAGAACAGGCGAACCTCGGGGCGATCCCGACGCTCATCCGCGAGCTCGAGTGTACCGTGGGCTATTCGGACCATACCTTGGGCATCCAGGCGTGCGTGATCGCCGTCGCCTTGGGTGCGCGGATCATCGAGAAACACTTCACCCTGGATAAGAACTATTCGGATTTCCGGGACCACCGACTTTCGGCGGACCCAGCGGAGATGGCAAAGCTCGTCCGCCAGATCGCCGACGTGGGCGTGCTCCTCGGGAGCGGCGAGAAGGTCGTGCAAGTGGCCGAGGCGGAGTCCGCGCATCGGGCGCGGCGCTCGATCGTGGCGGGGGCGGATCTGCCGGCCAGGCACACGGTGCGGCTCGAGGACCTGACCTGGATTCGCCCTGCCGTCGGTTTACCGCCCGGGGAGGAGGCGCGAGTCGTGGGTAAACGGCTCAAGCGGGCCCTGGCCTTCGGTGAGCCGATTCTTCCGGCGGATGTGGAGTAGGGGCGGCTGATGTGCGGGATCGCAGGATACTTCGGAGTACGACAGATCGACCCAGGGCGCGTTGAGGCGTGTCTCCGCCTGATGGGTCGGCGGGGTCCGGATCATGCGGCCTACCGGCAGTGGATCAATGCGGCGGGCCAGCATGTCTGTCTCCTGCATACACGGTTGAGCATCATCGATCTGGACGAGCGGGCAAACCAGCCGTTCGGGGTCGGGGCAAAATGGCTCGTATACAACGGCGAGCTGTACAACTACGTGGAGATCCGCGAGGAATTGGCTACCCGAGGAGTGCAGTTCCGCACCACGTCCGATACCGAAGTACTCCTGCGGGCCATCGACCACTTCGGCTGGTCCTACCTGGACAAGTGCGAAGGCATGTGGGCGTTTGCGGTCTACGACGAAGCAGACGGATCACTGACGTTATCCCGTGACCGCTTTGGCGAAAAGCCCCTCTACCTGTATCGGGATGAGACGGGGATCTACTTCGGCTCGGAGGTCAAGTTCATCGTCGCACTCCTCGGTCGGCGGTTTGAGGTGAACATCGACCACCTTTACCGCTACCTCGTGAATGGCTACAAGGCGCTCTACAAGGATGGGCACACCTTCTTCCAGGGGTTGTCCGAGCTGCCGCACGCCTCGCTCTTGCGTCTGGACGCCGCCGGTCGCGAGACGCGGCAGGGCTACTGGCAGCCGCGCTGCCTTCCGGACGAGGCCATGTCCTATGAGGAGGCGGTGGCGGGCGCGCGGGAGCGCTTGATTGGCGCCGTCGAGTTGCGCCTGAGGGCCGATGTGCCGCTGGCGTTCTGCATGAGTGGCGGCGTCGATTCCAACGCGCTGATCAGCATCGCCAAGAACGTCTTCGGGTACGACGTCCACGGCTTTACCATCGTCAACTCGGACGCCCGGTACGAAGAGCAGGATATGGTGGAGCATGCCGTCGCCGCGCTTGGGATCCGCCACACCTCGATTCCCGTGGACACGAAAGATTTCCTGCCGAAATTGCGCACCCTGGTGCGTCAGCACGATGCCCCGGTCTACACCATTGCCTACTTCGCACACTGGCTGCTGATGGAGCTGATCGCCGCCCACGGGTACCGGATAGCCGTTAGCGGTACCGCGGCCGACGAACTGTTCACGGGCTACTATGATCATCACCTGGCCTACTTGTACGAAGTGCGCGATCACCCCCAGCTCCACAGAACCTCACGACAGGCATGGATGGAACATATCCGACCCTTTGTAAGAAATCCGTATCTTGCCAACCCAGAGCTGTTCATCGAGAACCCAAATTTCCGGGACCACATCTTTCTCAACGCGGACGGCTTTGGGAGGTACCTGAAGTCTGTCTGGTGTGAGCCGTTCTCGGAAAAAGAGTTTGCGTCGAGCCTCCTGCGCAACCGGATGTTGAACGAGATGTTCCACGAGGCCGTCCCGGTGATCCTGCACGAGGACGATCTGAACGCCATGTACTTCTCCATCGAGAATCGATCGCCCTACCTGGATCGGCAGCTGTTCGATTTCTGCTACCGGATCCCCTCCAGGCACTTGATCCGGCGGGGTCTCGCCAAGGCGATCCTGCGGGACGCGGTGCGCGGGATTGTGCCCGACCGCATCCTTGACAATCCGCGGAAGGTCGGCTTCAATGCGCCGATCTTTTCCTTTCTCGAAGTGGCCGATCCCGAGGTCCGGGCCTCCCTGCTCGACGAGGGCCCGATCTTCGAGCACGTCCGGCGCGACCGGATCGAGCACCTGATCGGAAAGCCGGACCTGCCCAACAGCGAGAGCAAGTTCCTCTTCTCTTTCCTGACCAGCAAGATGTTTCTCGAGGAGTTCGGGGCATGAAGTATTGTGCACGGTGCATCACCCCCTCCAGTCGCCCCAACATCCGGCTCAACGAGGAGGGGGTCTGTAACGCCTGTGTGACCCATGCCATGCGGCGCGAGATCGACTGGAGGGCCCGCGAACTGGCTTTCCGGGAAGTGGTGCAACAGGCCAAGGCGCGCAGCCGAGGGTACGATTGCCTGATCCCGGTGAGCGGCGGCAAGGACAGCACATGGCAGGTGGTGAAGTGCCTCGAATACGGGTTGAACCCATTGGCGGTGACGTGGAAGACGCCGGCGCGCACGGAGATCGGCGCGAGGAACCTGGCCAATCTAGTCGGCCTCGGGGTCGATCATATCGACTATCAGGTCAATCTCAGGGTGGAGCGGAAGTTCATGTATCGGGCGCTGGTCCGGTACGGCAGCCCGGCGATTCCGATGCACTTGGCCCTCTTCAACATCCCGCTGAAGATCGCGGTGCGGTTCGACATTCCGCTGGTCGTCTGGGGGGAGAATTCGGCCGTCGAGTACGGCGGAGCGCCGGAGGATCGACACGGGTTCTGCCTGGACGGAGCCTGGCTGAGGAAATACGGCGTCACGCACGGGACGACGGCGCGGGACTGGATCTCGGACGAGTTGTCAGAGGGGGAACTGACGCCGTACTTCGGGCCGACGGATGAGGAGCTTAACGTCAAGGAGATCCTGGCGGTCTTCCTGGGATACTACTTCCCGTGGGGTCCCGAGACGAGCCTCGCCGTCGCGCGGACGCATGGGTTCCAGCCGCGCGCGGAGGGGCCGAAGACCGGCTATTATGACTACGCCGACATCGATGACGACTTCATCTCCATCCACCACTGGCTGAAGTGGTACAAGTTCGGCTTCACGCGCACGTTCGACAATCTCTCGCTGGAGATCCGGAACGGGCGGATGACGCGACTGGAGGCCATCGAGGTCCTGCGGAAGCGGGGGGACGAGACCCCCTGGGAGGACATCGCGAAGTTCTGCGAGTTCGTCGGCATTACCGAGGCGCACTTCCTCGACGTGATCGAGCGATTCAGGAGTCGGGACATCTGGATGCGCCGTGATGGGAAGTGGATGATCGAGGGATTCCTGATCCCGGATTGGAACTGGATATGAAGTTCACGCCGGCCGATCCGCCGCGCCTGTTCGACGTGGGCCACGGGGAGAAGAAGATTCGCCTCAAGGATTGCGGGCGCGTCGAGCTGGATCCGGATGAGCAGGTCACCTTTACGACGCCGTCGGGAGCCGAGTACGACGTGGCCCGTAAGTCGTGGGGGTTTTACGCGACGCCGTCGCTCAACGGGCGGTTGCAGCGGTTCGGCCTGCGGGGGGTCCTCGTCAAGAACCGGATCAACCAGTACTCCGTCCTCCTCGTGGAACGGAGCCAGGAAGCGGCCTTCGTGCGGTACGTGGCGGATGAGCGGCTCACGGTGGTCTCGTGGCTCGACGAAAGCGGGGTGCTCGAGCGCCTGGAGGCCGCGGTCCGATTGTCGGACGAGGTGGATCGGTGAACCCGCGTTGCCTGTGCGGGGGCAAGGAGTGGACGACGGCGTTCACGTATGATGCGCCGCCCGCAGGCGAAGTGCACTTCCGGTTCAGCGCGGTCGCAAATTACCACCGCGAGGTTCTGCGGTGCCCCGTGTGCGGTCACTTCGTCTCAGTCCACGCCATGGATGATTCGGGGCTCTACCAGGAAGACTACGTCAGCGCGAATTACGGAAGGGACGGCGTCCGAAAGGCTTTTGAGCGGATCGTGTCGTTGCCGCCAGAGCAGTCCGACAACGTGGGGCGGGTGCGGCGGATCCTGGATTTCGCGGCGAGTCACTTGGTGGCCCCCGCCCAGGAGGGTCGAGCCCCGACGGTCCTCGACGTGGGCTCCGGCCTGTGCGTCTTCCTGCACCGCGTGAAGGCGGCTGGGTGGGATGGGACGGCCCTCGACCGCGATCCCCGGCTGGTCGCCCACGCGCGGAACGTGGTCGGGGTCCGAGGCGTCTGCGGCGATTTTGCGACCGTCGAGGATCTCGGCCGGTACGATCTCGTAACCTTCAACAAGGTCCTCGAGCATGTCAGGGATCCGATCGGAATACTCGCGCGGGCCGTCAAGTTTCTTCACCCCGCGGGCTTCGTCTACGTGGAAGTGCCGGACGGCGAAGCCGCGGTCAGCGAGGGTCCGGGCCGTGAGGAATTCTTCATCGAGCATCACCACGTCTTCAGCGCTGCGTCACTCGCGCTGCTGGGTGCTCGCTCCGGATTCACGGTGCGCGTCATTGAACGGCTGCGGGAACCTAGCACAAAGTTCACTTTACGAGCGTTCCTCGTCCCGCGCATGCTAAAACTCGGTTGAGGAGAGGACTGCGGAGCAAAGCCGACCCGCTGTCGGTCGCCCCCATGGGAAACAAGATCACCGATTGGATGAGTCGTTCGATTTTCATGACCGAGCAAGAACGACTAACGGCGCTTGTTTATGGAGACACGTTTTCATTGTATGACGAAAAGACCTTCGATGAATTTGTCGAGCCGCTGTATGTGCGGCTCAAGGCTAATGGCATTAGCTCACACGTATTCAAGGGAAAGCGTTGTCTGGATGCAGGCTGCGGTGGGGGGCGCGGATCCATTCTGATGGCGCAATGCGGTGCGCGGGAGGTTATCGGGGTCGATCTGAGCGCAACCAACATTGAAAGCTGCCGGAAGCGAGCGGTCCAGAAAGGATTCCAAAATCTCGGCTTTCAGCAGGACTCGCTGATGGAACTCCCGTTTGTGGACGAAAGCTTCGATGTGGTGTGGTGCAACGGCGTGCTCCATCATCTCACCGATCCTGATCAGGGGTTGAAGGAGATCACACGAGTCCTCAAGACCGGGGGGCACCTATGGCTGTATGTCTACGGCTCCGGCGGAATCTATTGGTACACGGTGGATTGTATACGGGCGGCGTTGCGCGGTGTGGATCTGCGAGAGTGTATCATCCAGCTTCGGCTCATGGATACGCCAGTGCGTCGGATCGCGGAATGGATTGATGACTGGTTCGTCCCATATCTGCGGCGCTACACGGGGACCGATACGACCAATCGGCTGGTCGAACTGGGATATGAAGATGCCGAACCGCTCAGGCTGGGAGTCGGATATGACACCTCCCAGCGGCGCGTCGGTGCGTGCCCTGAGGAGTTGGCGTTCATGGGGGAGGGCGATCTTCGGTTTTTCTGCCGCAAGGCGAGGGCGCCGTGCGGCAGCCGGTATGCCTTGCCTGATCCGCCTGGCGGAAAGGGATCGCCTTATGTGGATGGTCCGCCGGTGGCCCAGTTCGGCGCACCGTTGGGGCGCATCGCCGTGGGACTGGCTCGGCTTCAATCGAAACACGAGATCGCCGCATACAAAATCATTGTCTGCCGCTCAGTGCACAACAAGGTGCGGAGCCTGCTTGAAGCGAAAGCGCCGTTCGATGCGCAGGCCTTGCAGGAGCATCTGGGTGTCGTAGGCAACCTGTTGGAAGAGTTCGGCGTAACCGGTTCGAGTAGTGTGAGACTCGCGGATATCTAACCAATCCGCGATCAGTCAGTCTCATTTCACGCCAGCACTAAGGCGTCCACCGAATCCAGTTCTTATATTAGAAATGATCAGGGTGCGTAAACTCCTATTTTTCATGTTTGGGTTCTTTCTGTATTTGTGGGTAGTGGCCAGGCGTAGGAGTACTTGCAAATGCGGAAATGCATTCTACAAGTTAGCCCAATGTGAACATCACAATTTAGCGAAGCAATAGCGGTCTCCTGTCTCAAGAGTCCGCTGAGGCGTCTATTTGAGAACTACAAATTGCGGCTGGTATACCCTCCGCGCTTTCATGGTTCCTTCAGTGTCTGCCCTAGCATCTTCGTCTGGGAAGGTTGAGGTCGTATAGGGTATGGAGCCTCCTGATGTTTCTATGGCTGTTAGTCGACCTGGGGCTATTGCTTCAAAACAACCGGGCATGGCCAGCCAATTAGTTTTCTTGGAGAACCGAGCACAGGTATACAGGGCCAAGCAATCGGTGCCGCTTGACTCGAGCATTAAATTGGTTGCAATAACGGCTGAAGCCCTGGATGCGCTGGATGAGTGCGGTCTGCCGCAGGAAGGGGTATCGGCGTATGCTGATACCCGCCAGCTCGCATGTGTCGAGGAACAGTTCAGTCGCGAAAGTTTTTCCCTGGCGCATGAAATCGAATCCTTTATTGCCGCAAGATACGAACCTGCCCGGTTTGAAGGCCCCGGATTCTTGAGTGGTCAGGCTTATTACATTCTGTTCTCAATATCGACTATAGTGACTCGTGCGTTTCTCATGCGCGAAACTCTGCAGTCGTTCGCACCCGATCGTGTGACAGTCTTTGATGACGAGATTGATCCATGGTTCGCCGGCGACGGATACAGGCGCAACCCATGGCTGGATGTCATCGAAGAGTTGTGCCAGGCACACGGCTTCCCATTTGAGACACTGCGAGGCGATGCATCTAAGCGTATTTTGGGCACCCACTATACGAGAAGTCTTTGGCGGGCTTGTCGTTACGCAAGTCGAAAGATTGCAGGGTTTGTCCGTGGACGATTGCAACCCCGACGGCCTCATCTTTCGTCTTTGGGTGATCTCGGTGGGTGGCGCTTACTTTTAGTCGAAGGTTCAGCCTATGAATGGGCCCCGACGTTGGACGCTTTGCGGTTGGCAAGGGGGGTTGAATGTTTCAGTCTTACAGCGGGCTGGCTGGATGAGCGATGGTGGACTCAGTATTACGTCCCGTCCGCGGGCTCCCTGCTGGGTGGCCCTGAGTATAAGTTCGATGTTGGTTTGCCGCAGGCAGACGCTGCCGAAGTGAGGCATCTATCTGACTTGTTTAATGACTGGCTTCGAGGGCGACCTGCATCGCCTGCAGTTACCGTGCTTGGGATGAACCTGTTTCCAGCCCTTGTGCCACATTTGCGGGCACTCACTGTGTTGGGTCCACTGCTCGCCCGCCATGCAGATGCAGTGGCAGTGCATGCTTTGGACGCCGTCAAGCCGGATGCAGTCTGCTTCTCCGCTATGCCGCTGCTGCCTGCGAAAAGGTTAGCGTATCACTGCCGACGACGGGGGATCCCGGTCGTTTGTTTTCAACATGGTGGTGCGTATGGCACGCACATCGTTCCATCGCATGAGCTAGCAGAGCTAGGGTATGCCGATTATTTTTTGACTTATGGCGAAGGCATTCAACCGCCCACAGCATCAACTGTACCCATCCGTGCACGATGTGTCCCTGTCGGCTCGGCGCGTATCGAGAGGATGAAACTCAGAAATCCTCTTCCCCAACGCCCACATAATGAAACCCTCAATGTTCTTTGGGTAGGCGAGCTATCATCGCGTAACACATTTGGTGGCAGCCTGCAAGTTGAAGATACCACGCGTTACTGGTTGCAGAGGCAATGCTTACAGATTTTGGGAAACGCATTGCACGTGCGGGTCATCTATCGCCCTTTCCCGTACATGCCGGACTGGCAGGCCATCCCATATTGGCTCAAGCGGACAAAGATTCGTTCAATTCGCACGAAGGAAACACAGCCGCTGGATGATCTGATACGGAGCAGTGATGTTGTCATCACTGACACCTCCAGCGGTACGGTCTGGAACGAAGTGCTGGCTTTGAACAAGCCGCTGATCCTGTATTGTGACCCGGGGCAAACGCGTCTGATGCCACACTTCGCGGCTGATCTTGAGCGTGCCTGTTATTGGTGTAAGTCTAAAGAAGCGCTTGTAGCAGCTGTGCACCAGTTGGTGACCGGTGGAAATAACTTTGTGGCTGAGTTGCGGGATATTGACGCGACAACCTTCGTGCGTAACTATGTTCTTCATGACGGGCAGTGTGTATCGCGCGTCCTATCATTTTTGAATCAGGTGTGCCGTAATAAGCATTCAGTTGATAATTGGGAAGACAGCGTTACTCTAAGTGACAAATTGGAAAGTTGAATGGTTGAAGGCTGACGGTAAGGTGGTTCGCAAGGAATAGGGTTGTGGAAATGAAAGGAGCGTTGAGAGAGATGAGGGGAAAATCAGGGTGCTAGAAGCTGCTTCAGTGCCTGGCGTCTTCATTGAACGAATCGGCATTCGCTTCGGCGTGACGGTTGTGGCTAATTTCCTCCGAGCCGGCCTCTCGTTCGCCACTGGTATTCTGATTGCCCGTGAGTTGGGAGCTTCGCGATACGGTGATCTGAATTTTCTCCTCGGGAGCTTCGTTGCCATCAGCCTGTTACTGGAGATGGGGAGCTCGTCGGCCTTCTATACTTTTATTTCACGAAGGCGTAGGGGGGCAACATTTTTCGCTCTTTACATCGGATGGCTTGTCTTTCAGTTTGCCGGCACGGTTCTAGTCGTCGGGTTGTTGTTGCCTGGTAGTGTCGTCGAGCGTGTCTGGGTTGGTCACGAGCGTGGGATTGTGCTTCTCGCCTTCGTCGCAAGCTTCCTGATGATGCAGGCATGGGGAATGGTTAGTCAATTGGGAGAGGCGGTCAGGAAGACTGTCATCGTTCAGGTGGCGTTGGTCATCCAGGCCGCGGCGCATCTCGCGCTGATTCTCGCGGCTTCATACTGGGGGTGGCTGACCGTCAAGAACGTCATGTGGTTGCTGGTCGGGGAGTACGCCTTGTTTGTGGCAGCATTGGGGCCGAGGTTGGTGCGGGCCAATCTGCCTGCGCATTACGAAGGGCGTGATAACGCGAGGGCAGTGGCGAAGGAGTTTACGACGTATTGTGCACCGCTCGTTATCTATGGGTGGGTAGGGTTTCTCTACGCCTTTGCCGACCGGTGGCTGCTGCAGCAGTTCGGGGGAGCGGAGCAGCAGGGTTTTTTTGCTGTTGGCCAGCAGTTTGCGAATGTCAGCTTGATTGTGACTGCGTCAATCCTGAGGGTGTTTTGGAAGGAGGTCGCAGAGGCTCGGGAGCGCCAGGACCACCGGCGGGTGCAGAGGCTCTATGTTTCCGTGTCTCGCGGCCTGTACTTTGCCGGTGCGTGGATCAGTTGTCTTCTCCTCCCATACAGTCGTGAAATCCTTAGCTGGACACTTGGGCCCAGCTATGAGGCAGCCTGGCTCATTCTGGGCCTGATGTTTCTGGTTCCGATTCACCAGTCGCTGGGTCAGATAGTAGGGACGTTCTTATATGCAGATGGGGAGACCTGGCGGTATGCCAAAATTGGCGTACTTACGATGGGGGTAAGTATTCCTGTAACCTACCTAATGCTGGCCTCGCCGTCGGCGGCGGTGCCGGGCCTTGGACTTGCAGCGGTCGGCCTGGCCCTCAAGATGGTAGTGCTGCAGGTAGTTGGAGTGAATCTTTATTCTCGCTTGATCGCCAAGGCGAACGGGTGGACGTGGGACTACGGCCACCAGGCTGCAGCACTCGGCATTTTGTTCGGGGTTGCGCTCTTGTCTAAATGGGTCGCCGGCGAAGCGTTGGGTCTAGCAGGTGTATTTGGTTGGGGCCATTTGGCGACCATGGGTCTAGGCTGGGTTTTATACGCGGCTTCGACCTTAATCATCTTGTACAAGATGCCTTGGCTTGCTGGGTTAGGTCGGGATCAGATTCGGTTTGTACTTAGTAGTGCTGGGAGACGGCTGGGAATCTTAAGTGCAGTTTCGAGGTGATCTGTAGGGGAAGCTGGCATTTATACCCGGTGATACGCGATGGGGACCATCGTTTCAGGGGAGTGGGGGTAGGTATTGATTTCAGGGCTTTTTCGAAAGTTGCGAGTTCAACGGTAGCTGGTTCTCGACGTTCCTGATGGTTTCTGTCCAGCCCCTGTCTACGAGTTGACGCTGCGAATCTCGAGAAACGGCAAGGTAACAGAGGCAGCATGACAACGCCCTTCTTCAACGTCGTGATTCCGACGTATAACCACGCGCGGTTCCTCCGCGGCGCCCTTGAATCGGTGCTCGCCCAGACGGACCCGGATTTCGAAGTGCTGGTGATCAATAACTATTCGACTGACGATACCGTTGGCGTGATCGAGAACTTTGGGGATCCACGGGTGCGGCGGATCGACTTCGCGAATCATGGCGTGATCGCCGCCTCACGTAACGTCGGGATCCGCGAGGCCGGGGGCGAGTATGTGGCCTTCCTGGACTCGGATGACCTCTGGTATCCTGAAAAGCTTGCGTGCGTCCGCGAGGCGATCCGGAGACATCCCGAAACGGACGTAGCCTGCCATGAGCAGATCTATCGAAGTCACGGCAAGATACGGCGCCTGTCGCGCTACCGCCCGCCCCGATCCCGCTGGGATGATCTATACGACTACCTCCTGTTCGTGCGCAATTGCCTTTCCCCCTCGGCCACGACGGTCCGCCGCTCCACGCTGATCGACGTTGGACTGTTTTCGGAGGATCGGACGCTCGTCACCGTCGAGGATTATGATTTGTGGTTAAGACTGGCCCGGGTCAGTCGCTTCCGATTCCTGCCCGACGTCCTGGGTGAGCACGTGGAACACGGCGAGAACGCCTCCCATCGGGCGATCATGCATTCGGAGTGCGTGCTAGCGCTCGTGAGGCGTCATTTTGCGGAGCACCCGCGGAGAGGCTCTCGCGGGTTTCGGCAGCGGACGCGGTGGCGAGAGGCCTCCGTGTTCTACGGAGCCGGCCGGCTTCTGGAGCGGCAGGGAGACCTTCGCGGTGCCTTCGTGCAGTATGGGAGGGCGCTCCGCATGGCTCCGTATTTCCTGAAGACGTACCCGGCCCTGGGCTTGTACCTGTTGCGGGCGACTCGCGCCGCGACGACCGCGGTAGGGGCGTGGGCGCGCGGCGGTACGGAAGGGCGCCGGTGAAGCCGGCGTTCAAGGAGGCCTTGCGGTCGGTCTTTGCAGCCCTGGCAAGGCGGTCACCCGCCGACTATACGAAGGAGCTGGGCTTGAAGCTCTACGCACGCAAGGCCGCGCGGTCTCCGGAGTATCGATCATGGGTTGAAGTCGTGGGGGATGAACGCTTTGCGAGGCACTACGGGCATACGCGGGTGGACGATCCCTTCACCCTCGAGCACTTGAAGTGGCAGCTTTTCGAAGTCACGCGGGCCCTGCGCAGGCGGGTCGGTCTGGCGCCCTCCATGGGGCGGGTGCTGGACGCCGGAGCATCCGACGGCCTCTTCCTTGAGGCCCTCGGGGCGCGGTGGGGTCTCGGGTACAACCTGCTCGAGGCGTGTGTCGTGCAAATCCAAAAGGACGGGTGGCTCGCCTGCCGCGGCGATATCGAAGCCCTGCCTTTCCGGGACCAGAGCTTTGACGCCGTGGTCTGCTGTGAAACGCTCGAGCATGTCCCGAATCCGGTCCGCGCCTTGTGCGAATTCGCTCGCGTCTGCCGAGGACGGTTGTACCTGACGATCCCGGGGGTGGCCGCAACGAGAGTCTGCCCTCGCTCCGACACCTCTCCCTCGGTGGACACGGGACACGTCTTCGAACTCTCTCCCAGAGACTTTGCGACGATGCTCTCTCACACCCCCTGGCGCCTCGTGCACAGCGAGGTCGTTCGCATCTTCCCCCGAGTGTCGAATCCTGTTCACAGCCTCGTCCTGGGGCAGGTGTTATTTCCGAGGTACTTTCCCGTGCTCCAACTGCACGAACTTACACGGGCCGATTGAGGATCAGCATGGCGAAGAAGGCCGAACAGGTGTGCGCCCTGCTACTCGGACGCGAGGGGAGTTCGGGATTTCCGGGCAAAAACCTCACGCCGGTGTTGGGACGCCCTCTGATGGTGTACCCGCTTCGGGCGGCCCTCGGCGCCAAGACCGTCAACCGCGTGTACGTCTCGACCGACTCACCGGCCATCAAGGCCATTGGCCGGGATCACGGAGCGACCGTGATCGACAGGCCGCTCGAGCTCTGCACGAATGAGGCGTTGGGTGAGGACGCCTACGTCCATGGATACCGGGTGATCCGGGACAGCCTCGCCCGCGATGGACTCACCGTCGAACTCATGGTCCTTCTCTTCTGTAACGCCGCAACCGTTACCTCGCAAACAATTGACGAGGGGGTCGAGGTTCTCCGGAGTCATCCAGAATACGATTCGGCGGTAACCGTCTCGCGGTACAACATGTGGAGTCCGCTCCGTGCCCGCCGGATCGGCGACGACGGACTGTTGCATCCCTTTATCCCGTTCGAAACCTTCGGCGATCCGGCGACGCTCACCTGTGACCGCGACTCGCAGGGGGACGTGTGGTTTGCCGACATGGGGGTCTCGGTCGTCCGTCCTCGGTGCCTTGAAAGGATTGAGGAAGGGCTGCTCCCTCAGAAATGGATGGGGCGGAAGATCTTTGCGCTCAAGCAATGGGGCGGCTGCGACGTCGATTACGAGTGGCAAGTTCCCGGGGTGGAGCACTGGCTCAGGGCCCATGGGGTTGAACCGGCGGGGCCGGATGGGTAAGGCGGGAGCGGCCGTGCCGGAGGTCCTGATTGCGACCACAAGCTTTGGCGCCGAGGATGACCGGCCGCTGCGGTTGCTTGAGGAGAGGGGGTTCCGATATCGCGTCAACCCGCATGGCCGGCGGCTCACGGCGGCAGAGGTCAAGGCACTCCTGGGGGACGCGGATGGGATGATTGCCGGGACGGAGCCCCTGAATGCAGAGGTCCTGCAGGCGGCCGGGCGACTCAAGGTGATCTCACGCTGTGGGGTTGGGGTCGACAATGTCGACCTGGCAACCGCCGAGGCGCTTGGCATCGCGGTCCTCACGACCACCGGGGCGGCGACGAACGCAGTCGCCGAGCTGGTACTGGCCGGCATTCTGGCCCTGTTGAGGCATCTGCCCTCGCTCGATCGGCGGTGCAAGGCACGGGAGTGGAAGCGGGAGATGGGACGGCTCTTGGAAGACCGTTGTGTGGGAATCGTGGGGTTGGGCCGCATCGGCAAGCGCGTCGCGGAGTTGGTCAGCGCCTTCCGCGCGCAGGTCGTCGCGCATGACCTGCTTGAGGATCGGGAATTCGCGCGCGTACACCGCATAGAGTACCTCCCCCTTGATTCCTTACTCCGGCGGGCAGATATCGTGACGCTCCATGTGAATCTTGGGCCCGCGACGAAAGGCCTCATCAGAGCAGAACAGCTCGCGCTGATGAGGCCAGGGGCCCTGCTGGTCAACTGCGCCCGCGGGGACCTGGTAGACGAAGTGGCGCTAGCCGATGCCATCCGAACGGGCCATCTCGGCGGGGCATTCCTGGATACCTTCGGTGAGGAACCGTACGTTGGCCCCCTCCTCGATCTGCCGCAGGTCCTGGTCACCCCCCACATCGGCGCCTACACAGTCGAGTCGCGGGTGGCAATGGAGATGGAGGCGGCCCGGAACCTCATCCAGTTCTTTGAGCGGGGAGGAGCGGCGTGATGAGGGCTGTCGTCTTTGGCGGGGCGGGCTTTGTCGGCAGCCATGTCGCGGATGCCTTAGCGGCATCTGGCCATGAGGTGATCGTCTACGACCTCAAGCCTTCGCCGTATCTGCGACCCGGGCAGCGGATGATCGTCGGGGACATCCTCGACGCGGCCAAGGTGGCTGAGGCGGTACGGGGCGCCCAGGTCCTGTACAACTTCGCGGGGGTTTCAGACATTGACGAGGCCCGGCATCTCCCCGTGGAGACCGTGCAAGCCAATATCCTCGGGACCGTCACCCTGCTTGAGGCGGCGCGGGAGGCCGGAGCGAGGCGCTTCGTCCTCGCCAGCACGATTTACGTCTACAGCCGCGCGGGGGGCTTCTACCGGGCGAGCAAGCAGGCCTGTGAGTCTTATGTGGAGGAATATCAGCGGGAATACGGATTGCCTTACACCATCCTTCGGTACGGGACCCTCTACGGTCTGCGGGCCGACATGCGGAACAGCGTCCACCGTTTTCTCTGCCAGGCGATCACCGATCGGAAGATCGTATATTACGGCGACGGGGACGAGATGCGAGAGTACATCCACGCCGAGGACGCCGCTCGCTGCAGCGTGGAGATTCTGGATCCCGCCTTTGAGAATCAGCACGTGATCCTGACCGGGCAGCAGCCGATGCGTGTTCGGGATCTGATGACGATGATCCGAGAGATTCTCGGCGACAGGGTTGAGGTGGAGTACCGCCAGGCGCTGCCCCGCGAGGAGGGGCACTACAAGGTCACGCCGTACTCCTTCCAGCCGAAGGTGGGGCGGAAGCTCGTTAGCTCCTATTACGTCGATATGGGCCAAGGACTGCTCAGCTGCCTGGAAGAGGTCCATGCCCGCCTGGGGGGGGAAGCAGGCTGATGGGACGGATGCTTGTCACCGGGGGAGCCGGCTTCATCGGCTCGCACCTGTCACGCCGCCTGATCGGGTTGGGGCATGAGGTATGGGTTGTGGATGACTTCTCGACAGGGCGACGCGATAATCTGCCGCCCGCGCCCCGGCTTCTCGAAGGTGATGTCGCGGACCCCGGCCTGCTCTCCCGCCTGCCGGCGGTCCACTTTGATGCGGTCCTGCATCTGGCGGCTCAGTCCTCCGGGGAGGCGTCGCACGACGCCCCCGTGCGGGATATCGATAGCAACATCAAGGGCACCCTGGCGCTGCTCGAGTGGTGCCAGCGGAGGGGGATCCCGCGGTTTCTGTACGCCAGCTCGATGGCGGTCTACGGTAATCCGAGGGTCCTGCCGGTCCGCGAGGACGGCCTCTGCGTTCCGGCCTCGTATTACGGTGTGACCAAGCTCGCCGCCGAACACTATGTCCGACTCTTCTCCGCTGCCGGGATCCGGACCACGGTCTTTCGCATGTTCAGTGTCTACGGCCCCGGCCAGAATCTGGACAACCTGAAGCAGGGGATGGTGAGCATCTACCTCGCCTATGTGGTGGGCGGACTTCCGATCCTCGTGCGGGGCTCACGGGAGCGATTCCGCGATTTCGTCTTCATCGAAGACATGGTCGACGCCTGGATCGCCGCTCTCGACGCTCCGGTTGCCTTTGGGAAGATCTACAATCTGGGGACCGGCCGGCGCACGACGGTGGCCGAGCTGCTCGAGACTCTCCTTCGAGCATGGGGTCTGGACCCGTCCGACTATCCGATAGAAGCGGGTCCCCCGACTCCGGGGGATCAGTGGGGGATGACCGCCGACATCGGAGCCATCGTTGCCGACCTGGGTTGGAGGCCTCGCGTGGATCTTGGGGAGGGAATCGAGCGAATGGTTTCGTGGGTCCGGTCGCGCCACTCGAGTCAGGAGGCGGAGTGCAGGACCGACTGAGGCTATTTCTCTGCGGGGCTGGAAACCGTGCGCTGCCGAAAGACCCCCAGCGCTCACACTGGCGAGGCTGGATCGAGACGATTCGACGGTCGCCCCGGTTTGAGCTGGTGGGAATCCAGGACGCGGATCCGTCGAGTCTCACCCGCGTGGCCACCTCGGGCGTGCTGCCGGAGGATCGGCTCTTTACCGACCTGGCTGCTGGACTGGCCCGGCTCCGCCCGGACGCGGTTCTGATCTGCCCGGTGGCTCAGGCCCACGCCCCCCAGGCGTTGGTGTCCATTGCCGCAGGGTGCCACGTGCTCGTCGAGAAACCGTTCGTGACGCGCCTTGCGGACGGGGTGACGGTCTGCCGCGAGGCAGAGGCGGCAGGCGTCGTGGTGGCCGTCATCCAGACCTGGCGGGCGAAGGCCGTGGGGCGAGCGATGCGCCGGGCTGTCGTCGAGGGGCTCATTGGCCAGGTTGGTCAGATCTTTTTCCGGTACCTGAGGAACCGCGAAGGAAGTTCTCTCCCCCCCTATCTGTTCGAGGAGTCCTTTCCTCTCCTGTACGCGATCGGGGTCCATCACTTCGACCTGTTTCGATACGTGCTGGGTGAGAACGTTGTCCGTGTCGAAGGGCGAGGCTTCCGACCGCCCTGGAGCCGTTACGCCTCTCCGCCGACGGTCCATATGGCGATGGAAACCGCGGGGGGAGTGTTGATCTCGTACGCCGGGACATTCGCGTCGCAGGGGGGCGCGCTCCCTCAGGAGGATTTGGCGGTGGAAGGAGAGCGGGGGACGCTTCTCAACCGCTCGGACTGGAGCGAGCCGCCGCTCTACCTTTCCCGCGTCGGCTCGTCCGAACTGCAGGACCTCACGGCCGACGTGGAGGAGCGGGACCCCCGATCGCAATACGACGCCGCCGATGCATGGTTCCTGGAGGACTTCTACGCGGCGGTCACAGGCACACGCCCTCCGCTCTGCCCAGGGGCCGACAACTTGTGGACATTGGCCGCTCTTGAGGGGGCGGCGCTGGCCTGCCAGAGCGGCAAACCGGTGGATGTCGCCGACATCCTGCACCAGGCAGGGTTCTGAGTGAGGAGCTGCTCGTGAATGTCATCCCAATCTGTCGCCTGTGCAGCGCTCCTGGAGGGCGCCTGGTCTCCGAGGAGGTCAGTGGAGCGCCCGAATCGCGCGTCTACCGATGCGCGGAGTGCGGTATCGTCTTCTTGCATCCGATCATGGACCCGGGTGAGGAGCGGGCCTTTTACGAGCGCGACTTTCCGAGCTACATGGAGGAACGGCATGCCCCTGGGGGAGCGGATCCCGCCTCCCATTTTCAGGCGCATCGGCCGGAGGCCGAGCGGCGCCTCGCGCTCGTCCGGGATCTCCTGTCGCCGGGCATGGCGGCGCTAGACATCGGGAGTGCCACAGGCTATTTCCTTGATGTGATCCGCCCGTACGTGCGGTCGGTGACAGGGGTTGAGCCGGGCGAGGAGTTTGCCGGATACGCCCGGACCCGGGGAATCACCACCGTGAGCTCTCTGGCCGACCTTCCTGGAGCATCATTCGATCTGGTCTTCCTCTTCTACGTCCTTGAGCATATGCGTGACCCGGTGGACTTCCTCACCCAGGTCCGGCGCGTGATACGCCCGGGCGGTCTCTTGGTCCTTGAGGTGCCGAATGTCGAGGACGCACTCGCCAGCCTCTACGATCTTCCGGCCTTTCGGCGCTTCTACTATCAGCGGGCCCACTACTATTACTTCTCCCCGCAGACCCTCGTCGCCGTCTTACAGCGAGCCGGGTACATCCCAAAGGTCCAACCCGTGCAGCGGTACGATCTTTCAAACCACATGTGGTGGATGATGGCGGGTCGCCCCGGCGGGAAAGGAAAATTTTGTCACGTCTTCTCGGATGATCTCGAGCGCGCATACGCAGATTGTCTGAAGACGCATTGGAAGTGCGACACGGTTCTCGCCCTCGCAGAGGTTCCCCGAGGCGTGTGAAGATGGCAAAACCCGTTGAGCGGATCAGCCGACTCGTGCGGATCTTCGACCACGAGGACCGGCGCCCCGATTACGTCCGGTTGGACAAGAACGAACGGACCGTTTCGTTCCCCCGTGAGGTCATCGACCGCTTGCGAGAGTCGGTGGTGACGGACCTGCTGACCGCGTATCCCGACACGACCGCGGTGATTCAGAAGCTGTCGGCCTTTCTTGGCGTGCCACCGGATCAGCTGCTGCTGACCAACGGATCGGATGCGGGGATCAAGGCTGTCTTCGAGACGTTCATCGCTCCAGGTGACCGGGTCCTGCTCCTGTCGCCCAGCTATGCGATGTTCGGGGTCTATTGCGACATGTACGAGGCCGAGAAGGCCTGGGTGGAATTCGACACGGAGTTCTGCCTGCCGCCGGAGCGGCTCCTTGGAGGGATCACCGAGGAGACCAGGATGGTCCTGATCGCTAATCCGAACCAACCCACGGGAACACGGCTGGAGCCCGAGCTTCTCGAGCGTGTCGTGGCGCGCAGCCGTGCGTGCGGAGCGATCGTGCTGCTCGACGAGGCGTATCATCCGTTCTGCCGGGACACGGGATTGAGTCTGTTGCCGACGTACGAAGATCTACTGATTGCGCGCACCTTTTCGAAAGGGTGGGGACTTGCGGGACTCCGCCTCGGCTATCTGGTCGGCTCTCCGGAGAACCTGCGTCAGATTGCCAAGGTGAAGTCCCTGTACGATGTCAACGCCTTCGCCCTGGCGGCCGCCGCCTGCCTCCTCGATGAGGCCGACGGGGTCGAGGCGTACGTGGCGGAGGTGGTGGCGGGCCGGGAGCGGCTGCGCTCCGGCCTCCAAGAGCTCGGGTTCCGTCCCTTCGAGAGCCACACGAACTTCGTCATGACGCGGGTCCCCGCCGGCGTCGATCCAGCCGGACTCGTCCGGGATCTCCGGGAGGCCGGGTTCCTCGTTCGGGGCCCATTCGATCACCCGGCGCTCAGCGGCTGTCTGCGGGTGACCGCAGGTCCCCCCGACCAGGTTGCCGCCTTTCTCGCCGCCTTGGGATGCGTGCTCACCCGGAGAGGTCTGCGGTGAGCCGACAGAAACCTCCGCTCCGGGCCGTTGTCCTCGACTTTGACGGGGTCATCGTCGAGTCCCTCGACGTCAAGGCCGAGGCGTTCGCGATTCTCTTCGCAGAGCATCGGGAGCACGTCGAGGCGATCGTCCGCCTCCACCGAGAGAACGGGGGCATGTCCCGCTATGAAAAGTTTCGCATCATCTATCGCGACTATCTGCAGCAGCCCCTGGATCCTGCCACGATGGCTGCCCTCGACCTGCGTTTCTCATCCCTCGTTCGAGACCGCGTGATCGCTGCTCCCTTCGTCCCGGGAGCGGCCGAGTTCATCCGGACGATGGCCGGTCGGCTGCCGCTTTACGTGGTCTCCGGAACCCCGCAGGAGGAGATCCGAGCAATCATGCGCGCGCGGGGCCTTGATGCGCTCTTTCGTGGAGTGTACGGGTCGCCCACCGCAAAGGGAGAATGGCTCACCCAAATCGCAGCCCGTGAGGGGGGCGACCCTTCGAGGATCATCTTCATTGGGGATGGGCGAGCCGATCTCGAGGGGGCCCGACAGGCCGGCATGCGGTTCATCGGTCGAGTGCCACCAGGGGATCGGGATCCCTTCGGAGAAGGGACCATCGACGCGCGCGTGGCGGACCTTCGAAACATCGGGGACATCTTGGAGTCCCTGTTCACTGTGGAGGGGCAGGTCTCGGGGTCCGGGAGGATCGCATGAGGGGTTCTGCCGAGGTCCTCAGGGGACTCGTCGGCTCCACCGGAAGGTCAGTCCGATGGTGGATGTGGCGCCTGGGTCATCGTTTGCTGGGTTGGAACCCCCGGAAATACGACGAGACGGGTCAGATCTCAGCGCGAGAGTTCTGGGAACGTCACGGCGGGACATACCGTGAGGAAAGTCTATCCCACCCGGAGGTCCGGGAGCGCAACCGGCGCCAGCTCGCGGTGCTCATCGACTATCTGGAAGGTCGGCCGGGGGTTCGGGTACTGGAAGTGGGTTGCGGCTACGGACAGCACCTGGCCGAGCTTTCGGACGCCCTCCCGCAGATTTCCTTGATCGGGGTCGATCTGAGCGGAAGCATGCTTGTCTCGGCCCACGCCCACCTCGCGGGTCGGCTGGTTCGGCTTGTGCAGGCTGACGCCGCCCGCCTCCCGTTCCGGGACGCGGCCTTTGATGCCGTTTTGACGACCGGTTCGGTCTCCTTCATTCATCCGCGCCACGCGGGAGCGGTCTTCGACGAGCTGCTCCGCGTGACCCGGGAGCGTATTTATCACTTCGAGCGCTACCGGAGACACCTGAAGGAGCGGATCCACCAGGAGTCCTTCGACTTGTCCAACGTCAGCTTTCCCCATGACTACGAGGCGGAATACGAGCGCCGGGGGCAACGGATTGTAGAGTCCTCCCTGTTTCCCTTCTACACGCGGGAATCCCTGAAAGTGCTGCCGATGTCCACGATCATCGTCGAACGGGTCCGAAGCGGGAATCACGGGCGGGGGAGGAGACCGTGACCGGCAGCCTCTTGGTGCTGGGCCGGGCCGCCGATCCTCCGACGCGAGCGCTCCGTCGGCTCACGAGAACCCAGGAATGGCATTGGGCCTATCTCGGGGCGGACTTCCCACAGGCACTGCGGGTCGCTCAGGCGGTCGGGACCCGGGCGCACCGGCTGCCCCTCGGAGAAGAGCTTGTCCGGGTGGCCGCCGTCACGGCACGGGAGCTCGTGGAAGCCCTTGCCCGCCTTCGCGGAGAGGACGATCCGTTCGACTGGTGGACGGACTCCCTCTCGGAGCGAAGTCCCTATCTTTCTCCTCTGATCCGGGAGTGCGCCATCCTCCGCGTGGTGGAACGGTGGCTCGGGGGGCCGGGCCCCCTTCTTCTGTTCGTGGAGGGGGAGGCCCTCCGTGCGGTGATCGCGGGGCTGGCGCGGGGTCGCGGGTGGCAGGTCGTGGATACCGCGGGATGGCTTGGAGGTGCGCGGTCGGGGCTCCGGCGGAGGCTCCGGAGGGTTGGTGCCCCGCTGCTCTTCCTTGTCATGGGCCTCGCCAGGCTGGTTGAGCGGCGCCTCGGAAGCCCTCTGCGATCGAACGGATCGACCTCGGATGCCCTCGACGTGCTCTGCTTATCGTTCATCGGCCCCGCAGATCTCGCGCGCTCACCGCGTGCTTCGGACCCGTACTGGGGGCCACTGCTCCCATGGCTTGGAAACCAGGGGTATCGAGTCGGTCTCGTCCCGGTGGTTGTTGGGCGGCCTCTGTCGCCAACGCGGGTGGTGAAAGCGCTCGCAGAGCGGGGCACGGCGGTTGTGCTGCCGGAGGATCACCTCAGGGTGCGGGATTACCTCTGGGCCGCGTGCCGCGGCGTGTATGTCGCTCGGCGCCCCCTCGGCTCGGTAAGCTTTGACGGGATTGACATTCGCGGCCTCTGCGGCGAGGAACGCGACCGGCACGGAGGCAGCTTGCGGCTGCCCCTCGCGCTGCTTCAGTATCGTTTGGGCGTGCGGCTGAGTCAGAATCTGCCAGGGCTTCGCGGGTGCCTCTATCCCTTCGAAAACCAGGTGTGGGAGCGGGCCCTGCTGTTGGGGCTCCGCAGGGGACGTCCCGGTCTCGAGGCGGTCGGCTTTCAGCACAGCACCATTGCTCCGCTCGAGATGAACTACTTCCCGGCCAAGAATGACTGGAGAGATCTGCCGCTTCCGGACCGGCTGATCTGCCATGGCGAGCGCTTCCGCCAGGTCCTCGAAGGGGCGGGCTATCCGTCCTCGCAGCTCGCCGTCGGGGGTTCCCTCCGGTACCCGCATCTGCTCACCGCAGCGTCCTCGCAAGAGCACACAGCCGGAGAGGGACGGCCAGCCGTTCTGGTCCTCCTTTCAATCGTCCTGGCCGAGGCGGCGGAGGTCCTGTGGAAAGCGGAGAAGGGACTGGCAGGGATGCCGGGGGCGCGGCTGATCGTGCGCGCCCATCCCTTCATGCCACTCCCGAAGGTTCTTGCCGCCCTGGGGAGGTCGCATCTCCCGCCGGAGTTGGAGGAGGGCGTCGGGTCGCTCGAACACCTGCTGGTCGGTGCGGCGTGTGTCGTGTACCGCGACACCTCGGCGGCCTTCGAGACGGCGGTCCGAGGGATCCCATGTGTGTACGTGGCATCGGAGGTGACGGTAGACAATGACCCTCTCGATCTCCTTGGTCCCCTCGCGGGCCTCAAACGCATCGCGTCCTCTCCGGCTGAGATTCGATCCGCGGTAGAGGAGATCCTTGGGGCCGACTCAGCGACGTTGGAGGGGTGGCGGAGAGCTGGGAGTGGACTGCGAGGGCGGACCCTCACGGCCATTACTTCGGGAACGCTGACCGTGTTCCTCCCGGGTCGTGAGGAGGCATCGGAGGGTCCAACGGCCGCGTCGTAAATTTCCTCCAGTCCCGTATGGTGTGAGGCAGAGGTGCAGGAGTTTACATGGCCTTCGGCAGGGTACCCAGGCGTTGTCATACGCCGAGCCCCTCCGCCATGGGCGGATGAAGGTTCAGAGCGGGACGGCGATGAATTATAAGAGATTCGCGCGAATCACTCCGAGACGCGTGCTGAGCGCTTGCCTGGGAAGACTCTTCTATCAGGACCGAGTCGACAAAGATGGCAACGTTGCTCCACCACGGCCCGTCCTCGCCGAGCTCAACCGGAGGTTAGTGGAGCGGGGCCTTTCCCCGCCCTGGACCATGACGAAACAGGAGTGCCAGGACTTTTGGGCATCCAGGAAGAACGACGAGCAATCGCTGGGGAACAGGCCAGTCGATTATGCGATCAAGGATACGGGAATCATCGACTTTCTGCACAGCTTCTGGACCCCAGAAGTCGGGCCCGACAAGACTATTCTCGAATTGGGATGCAATTGCGGATCAAATCTCAACGCTCTCTATAAGCTGGGGTATCACGATCTCTCGGGGATTGAGATCAATGAGAGCGCGATCGACGAGATGCAGCGTCGATTTCCCGATCTGACGAGAATCGCTACCGTATCGAGGGGAAGCGTGGAGGATCTGCTGCCGAAGATCCCCTCGAAGGGTGTCGATGTCGTGTTCACCATGGCCGTGCTCATGCATGTACACCCGGCGAGCACCCACGTCTTCTCGGAGATGGTCCGTGTAGCGAGAGAATATATTGTGGTCATTGAGTTGGAGACGGCAAATTGTGGGTATGTGTTTGCCCGCAATTACCGTCGTGTGTTTGAACGGCTGGGCTGTTACCAGTTAAGATCCGTCTCGCTTACCAAGCATGCTTTTCCGGCTGTCTCAAGGGATTACGACGGATGTACGGCCAGGGTGTTCGCTGTGCCGCGAAGGTGAACATGGAGCGCGTTGTACGCGGTGGAGGAGGAGAGGTCCCCATGAGGCGGGAGTCGGTGGGGGTCGGTGAGGGAAACGGATATGGGAATGGGATAGGGGAGATCGTATGAAGGTAGTAATCCTGTGTGGCGGGCAAGGAACACGTCTGAGGGAGGTGACGGAGCTGCTTCCGAAACCGATGGTGGAGATCGGGGGCCGACCGATCCTGTGGCATATCATGAAGGGGTACTCCCATCATGGATACGACGACTTCATCCTGTGCCTGGGGTACAAAGGCGACACCATCAAGCGTTACTTCTATGACTACGAGTGGTTGACCCGGGACTGCACGATCGAGCTCGGCTCGCGTAAGATCGAGCTTCACGGGGACCACCACCCGGAGTCCCAGTGGCGGGTAACTCTGGTCGATACCGGGCTGACCGCCGGCACGGGAGCGCGGGTCAAAGGAATCGAACCGTTCGTCGATTCCGACACCTTCATGCTCACGTATGGAGACGGGGTGACCGATCTGGACGTCCGCGCCCTGCTCCGCTTTCACCAGAGCCACGGGAAGATCGGGACGGTCACCGCTGTTTGCCCCCCATCGCGATACGGCGAACTGTTCATTCAAGGAAACCGCGTGATCTCCTTTGCCGAAAAGCCGCAGACGACCGACGGGTTTATCAGCGGTGGCTATTTCGTCTTCCGCCGGGACTTCCTCGGGTATCTCTCCGCGGAGGATGACTGTGTCCTCGAACGGGAACCCCTCGAACGCCTCGTCGCTGAAGGGCAGCTGATGGTGTATAACCACCCAGGATTCTGGCAGTGCATGGATACGCCGAGAGACTACGACTATTTATGCGGCCTCTGGAATCGGGGAGAAGCACGATGGAAGACCTGGGAATGAGACGTGCGACGTGGCACGGCCGGAGCGTCCTCGTGACCGGGTGCACCGGCCTACTGGGAGGTTGGTTGACCCAGGCATTGGTCGAGGCGGGAGCGGCCGTGGTCGGCCTGATCCGTGACTGGGTGCCGCAATCACGCATCGTCGACGAGGGCGTGATCGAGCGGATCCGCAGCGTGCGCGGAAGTGTCGATGACCTCGCACTCCTCGAGCGTGTGCTGAACGAGTACGAAGTCGAGACGGTCTTCCATCTCGCCGCTCAGACCATTGTGCGAATCGCCAATCGTAACCCGGTCTCGACCTTTGAGAGCAATGTGCGGGGGACCTGGACGGTGCTCGAAGCGGTGAGACGAACGCCGACGGTTCGGCGACTCGTTGTTGCATCCAGCGACAAGGCATACGGAGAACACAAGGAGCTTCCGTATACAGAAGAGACACCGCTTCAGGGTCGGCATCCATATGACGTGTCCAAGAGTTGTGCCGACTTATTGACACAGGCCTATGTGGCCACCTACGACCTTCCCGCGTGCGTCACGCGGATGGGGAATCTCTTTGGTGGTGGGGATCTCAATCTCAGCCGCCTCATCCCGGGCACGATCTGGTCGGTCCTCAGAGGCGAACGACCCCTCATCCGGTCGGACGGCCTGTACAGCCGTGACTATATCTACGTTGAAGACGCCGTTGCGGCGTATCTTTCTCTGGCGGAACAGATGGAGGGGAATCCGGCTGTTGTGGGTGAGGCGTTCAACTTCTCCTACGAGCGGCCGATGATGGGGGTCGAGGTGGTCGAAAAGATCCTCATGGTCATGGAGCGCCCGGAACTTAGCCCGGTGATCCTTGATGAGGTCCGAAGCGAGATCCTGCATCAGTCGCTGAGCGCGGTAAAGGCGAGAGAGCGTCTCGGGTGGCGGCCGCGGTTCGACTTCGACGAAGGACTGCGACGGACTGTCGTCTGGTACCGCCAGGCCTTTGAGAAGGGGATAGTCCTGTGATTGTCGGCGTCGAGGTGCATCCGCTGCGACAGATCCCGGACGAGCGGGGAAAGGTGATGCACATGCTTCGGCGAGACGACCCGTGGTTCCGGGAGTTTGGAGAGATTTACTTCTCCGTGGTGTATCCGGGCGTCGTCAAGGGATGGCACCTTCACCGGCGTATGACACTCAACTATGCGGTTATCGATGGGATGATCAAGCTCGTCCTGTACGACGACCGAGAAGGATCCCCTTCCCGTGGAAATGTGCAGGAGATTTTCACGGGTGAAGGTTCGTACGCGCTCATAACAATCCCGCCTGGGGTGTGGAATGGATTCAAAGGGGTCGGGACCAAGCCGGCGATCGTCGCGAATTGCGCGACGGAACCGCACAACCCGGACGAGATCGTCCGGCGGGAGCCTACCGACAGTTCCATTCCCTACGCGTGGGACCTGGAGCACGGATAGGAAGACGCCGTGGGCAGGATCCTGATCACGGGGGGTCTCGGATACGTTGGTGGCCGAGTTACGCGGCACCTCGCGAAGGTTCACGGGCTTGCGAATCTTCGTGTGCTCTCGCGGCGGGACCTGGAGCGTGTCTCTCCCTGGGCGGGGAGCATTGAGGTCGTTCGAGGCGATTTGCGCGACCCCGCTGGACTCGCCAAGGCTGTGGCCGGGGTCTACGCGGTGATTCATCTGGCTGCGCCCGACGAGGTCATGTCGCGCAAGGATCCGGAGGAGGCGTTGGAGGTAACGGGGCAGGGCACGCACCGACTGCTGCAAGCCTCGCTCGAGGCCGGTGTTCGCCGGTTCCTGTATTTTTCCACGTTTCACGTGTACGGCCCGTGGGCGAGGGGGAGGATCACCGAGGAGACCGCGACACGGCCAGTCCATCCCTATGCGATCACGCACCGCCTTGCCGAGGATTACGTCAACTGGTTTCGACACGAGCACGGACTCGAAACATTGGTCTTACGTCTGTCCAACGCCGTCGGCTATGCGTCGGATCCGTTCGTGGATCGGTGGACCCTTGTCTTTAACGATCTCTGCCGCCAGGCGGTACTGAACGGTCACCTTCGACTTCGATCCGACGGTAGCCAGCTGCGAGATTTCATCACGCTCACGGACGTGGCACGAGCTGTCGAGCATTGTCTTGATCTTCCCGATTGGGGTGACGGACTGTTAAATCTAGGCAGCGGACGAACCCTGTCAGTGCTCGAGTTGGCCGAAGCGGTTGCAGCGGCGTATGCCGAGTTGCGGGGCAAGCCAGTGGGGATCGAGCGCGGGCCGCGAAGACCCGGCGAGTCGACATCCGCGTTCGAGTTCTGCATCGACAAGCTGCTTGCGACGGGATTTGCCCTCCGGGGGAGTTTTCTCGAGGAGACGCTCGGCACATTTGAACTGATCGAGCAGGGAGTGGCAACTGGGGCCCGATTGGGGCAGCCCTAGGGGAGGTTCTTTGGGAAAGCGCGTCCCTGAAGCGATGTCAGAGCGGATACTGATTACGGGCGGTGGCGGCTTCTTGGGCCTTCCTCTCTACGACAGGCTGCGGGAGATGGGAAATGCGGTTCTGTCGGTCAGCCGTCATTCAGGCGTGGACGTCGGCGACTGGAATCACATCTCCTCAGTCGAGCGGTGCGATGTGGTCTACCACCTCGCAGCGGTTACGGGGGGGGAGGCGGCCTTGGCCCGACCGAGGGAAGCCTATAGGACGAATATCATGGGAACGCTCAACCTCTTGGAGTACTGCCGCATTCAAAAGGTGAGACGCCTCGTCTTTGCGAGTACCTATGTCTACGGCCAGCCGCGGTATCTGCCGGTTGATGAAGATCACCCGGTCAATCCGGGCAATCTCTATGCCCAGAGCAAGGCGATCGGTGAGATCCTGTGCCGACGGTATTGTGAGGACTTTGGAGTCTCGGTAGTCGTTCTCCGGATTTTCAACCCATACGGTCCAGGACAGCAAGGAAATTTTCTCATCCCGACCGTTCTGAACCAGCTTCAGCACCAGGGCAAAGTCCTCCTGAGAGACCCGGCACCGCGGCGGGATTTCATCTTCGTGCAGGATGTCGTCGATGCCTTCGTCAAAGCGGGTTGCTATACCGGATCGGAATTTGCGATCTTCAATGTGGCCTCCGGGAAGAGTTACAGCGTCGCGGAAGTCGTCGAGAAGATTCGTTATATTCATGGACGACCCTTTGAAGTAGTCTATGCCGGGCCGAGCAGGCCTTTCGAGATTGCCGACTGCGTCGGTGGTGTGGCGCGCAGCAGGTTAGGGCTCGGGTGGGAAGCTGCGATTGATATGGACAGGGGTCTCCGGCAGACGCTCGAGGCGTGGCAGTGGTGAACCAGTAATGCGAGTCGCTATAAACACGCTGGCCGTGATTCCGGGGGTCACGGTCAGCGCTGAGACATACACGAGTTCCTTGGTCCATTCGCTCCTCCATGAGGACAAGCAGAACGAATATATCTTGATTCTCCGAAAGGATAACAAGCACATTTTCCCTGATGAAGGGAAGAGGGTGTCGCACTTTGTGGCTCCTGTGGGGGTCGGGTCGAGAGTCGGACGCGTGTTATGGGAACAATTGGTTCTGCCTTGGGTTTGCAGATCCCAGCGAATCGACCTCCTGATGATTCCCACCGGGGTGGGACCCATTTGGGTTCCCTGCCGGACCATCGTGGTCGTAACGTTGATGCAGGCTTTCCAGATGCCTGATTCACTTCCGTGCCTGCGGCGTGTCTATTACCGATGGTTCCATTCGATTTCCCTTCGACACGCCAGCCGTGTTGTAGCTCTTTCCGAACAGGGCCGCCAGGATATCCAGCACTATATTGGTCTGGACCCTGCTAAGATCGAGGTCGTGCATCCAGGGGTTCCGGGTGAGTTTCGACAGATGTCCGGAGATGCGCGTTTCAATTCAATCGCCGAAATCGGCGACGGGCGAGACTACATCCTCGCCGTAGGGCCTGTGCAACCATATAAGAACCTGGACCTCTTGATTCGAGCGTTCGGCATAGTTCGAACGCGAGGAATCCCACATCGCTTGGTGATAGCATCAGGAGGGCAGCCGGTCCCATTCAGCCTGAAGCACCTGGCTGATAAGATCGGCACCGACGGCGAGGTCTGCTTCATCGAACGTTTCTTGAGCAGGGAGGAACTTATTACCCTTTACTCCGGGGCAGCCGTATTCGTGCATCCCTCATCCGTAGAGCAGTTTAATCTGACTGTGCTAGAAGCGATGGCCTGCGGGGTTCCGGTGATTACCTCAGACCTTCCGTCATTTCGCGAGCAGGTGGGAGACGCTGGTATCACCGTACAGACGCAAAATAAAGAAGCCCTGCAGGAAGCTATCATTCGCGTCTTATCACACCAGGACTTACGAAAGGACATGGCAAGCCGGAGCTTGGAAAGGTCCCGCATGTTTAGTTGGATTGTCGCTGCACAGAAAATGGCTGATATTTTCGAAACCATAACGCTTGTATGAAGCCCTTACAGGTGTACAAAGCTTCAATCAGAATCCGTGTGGTAACCTTGCTGTCCCTTCTCATCGTTGTCTATGTAATGCTCTTCGAGTGGAGGAGTCTGTTTTTAGCCCATGCAGTACAACCATTAGTGTATACTGCCAAGTTCATCATTCCAATTTTGCTGTTTATCGCCGTCCCTCTTTTCTATCCATGTTCAAGGCACTTCACTCTCTTTATACTTTTTTTCGCCTCATTCATGTTGTGGGGACTAATTCCGAGTCTATTTTCCGGCTACTACCCAGAGACATTAATTCAGTGGTTCAAGTTCCTACCGCGTGTACTATTTTCTCTTGTCGTTGGCAGCTATTTCTTGAGGAGGCCTGAAGCGTCGATCAAGGCAGTAAAGTGGCTCATGGTAATTGCTGTGCTCACAGCTATTCAGTATCTGCTGCTGGTACCCACCTCCCTTTTTGGAATAGCAAAACCAGTCTATATTTCTGGGGCGAGAGGTGTCTATTACGGGCCGTATGGTATATTTGGAAACCAAAGTGCCCTTATGAGTTTTTCCAATCTATCCGTTCCCGTGCTTAGGTTAACGGGGTTTTGGCCCGAACCGTCAAATGCCAGCGGATTTCTATTTGCTGTTTTCTTCTTGGCACAAGCCGTTTACATTATAGAGAGAAAATCTATCTGGTGGTTGATCAGCTACCTCTCTTTGGTCTGTGGATTTCTTACTTTATCCATGGCGGGTTATTTCGCGATAGCTAATGCAACATTGTTTGGGACCATTGTGCGCAAGAAGTCGTGGAAGAATATCATAGTGGTGGCTCCTTTGGCAATGGTATCGGTTATTGTGATATGTTTTGCGGTATGGGGTAGGGCTTTTGTCGCGGAGCATTATTACGAAAGTGGTGGCGCAAGAGCTATAGCTGGTGTTCGAGGTGGACCACGTGCGATATATCTAGAGGATCCATACAGCGGAAGAATCGGGGATATCGCGAAAAACGTAGAAGTATGGAAGGATAATCCGTTAGGTATTGGATTCAGAATTCCTGGGATCGATTTCTTTGAAGATGCGACTGGGACGGCACCTATTCTGTGGTTGGCATATACGGGTCTTATCGGCGGCGTTTTACTATGTTTTCGGGAATTGCAGGTGCTGTGTCCGGCACTCAAGTATTCGAGAAATTCAGAGCTTGTAAGAAAAGTGTCGCAGGCGTGGGTTGCTATGTTTAGTCAGCATATGTTATACGGGGATTTGATGTCCCCGATGTATCTACTCTTATGTGTTTTAGTCATTGGAATGACATTTCATCGAGGTGATTTTGCTAGGGAAGAATGTCCTAATCGGTCGGCCAAGAGTGAAAGGCGTCCATATTTTCTGAAGGCGAGGGCTGGTAAGTGAAGGCATATGTAAAGAGATTTACTGTCTGACAAAGATGTAATTGTGGCAGCTTACGGTCTGTACTGGGCTAGACTCAAGGGGGGTATAGGGAGGGAAGGGAATCGTTAAAGGATGAGAATTGTGGTTCTTACTCAGTATTATCCCCCGGAGCCGATTCCGAAGCCGCATGAGCTGGCCCGGGGGTTGGCCGAGCGGGGCCATGAGGTGGTTGTCATCACCGGATTCCCGAATTACCCGGCGGGGAAACTGTACCCCGATACGCGCCTTCGCCTATGGAAATGGGAGATCCTCGACGGGATCCGAATCCTCCGACTGCCCCTCTATCCGGACCACAGTCGTTCCGTGGTTCGCCGGGCGCTGAACTACGGGTCCTTCGCTGTTGCTGCAGCATTGCTCGGCAGTGTCCTGGGTGGCCCGGTGGAGGTGATATTTGCCGAACATCCGCCGCTGACGATCGGCCTGGCAGCCTGGGTCATTGGACGGCTCCGCCGGGTCCCATTCCTTTATGCGGTCAATGACCTCTGGCCAGAGAGCGTTGAGGCGACCGGGATGGTGCGCAGTCGCCGCGTCCTCGATAACCTGGGGCGACTCGAACGGTTTGTTTACCGTCGGGCGGCGGCCATCGCGGTTATTTCTCCGGGATTCAAGGCGAATCTCGCCGGAAAGGGGGTCCCGCCCGAAAAGGTCCATGTGATTCCCCATTGGGCCGACGAATCTCTGTATCGGCCCGTCCCTCCGGATCCCCGGTTGGCAGAAAACCTTGGCATGGCGGGGCGTTTCAACGTGGTTTTTGCAGGGCAGCTCGGTCTGGCGCAGGGCCTGGACGTGGTATTGGATGCGGCGGAGGAGATATCGGATCTGCCCGATGTCCAGTTCGTCCTGGTTGGGGACGGCACGGACGCAGAGCGACTCCGCCTGGTGGCCGGGGCGCGGGGCCTGCAGAACGTCCGGTTCCTTGGGCGGCAGCCGGCAGAGCGGATGCCTGAAATCTTTGCCGTCTCCGATGTCCTTTTGGTACACTTACACAATGAGCCCCTCTTTCGGATAACGATCCCCTCAAAGACGATCGCATACATGGCATGCGGGCGGCCGGTGCTCATGGCTGTGGAGGGTGACGCGGCAGACCTGATCCGTGCTGCGGCCGCGGGTGTGACCTGCCGTGCGGGAAGCGGCAAGGAGCTGGCGGGTGCAGTCCGCCGACTTCGTGCGATGCCGCGGACGGTGTTGGAAGACATGGGCCGCGCAGGTCGGGCTGCCTTTCTTGCCTCGTACAGCCGGTCGGTCCTCTTGGATCGCTATGAGGCGATCCTCTCGGAATTGGCCCGGGCCAAGACTCAAAAGCGAGAGTCGGAATGCGGGTCCTGATCCTTGGCGCCTCCGGCATGCTTGGTCACAAGCTGTGGCAGGTTTTTCGAGACCGGTTCGAAACGTGGGGGACCGTCCGTTCGAGCTATCAGGAGTACGCCAGGTACGGTCTCTTTGATGCTCACCGGCTGCTCGGTGGTATTGACGCGTCTGACTTCTATACGGTTGTGAGGGCGTTTGAAATAGCGAAGCCGGATGTTGTCGTCAATACCATTGGAATCATCAAGCAATTGCCGGCAGCGAAGGACCCCATAGCCAGCATTGCGGTCAATTCCCTCTTTCCCCATCGCCTGGCCAGGCTCTGCCAGGCAAGCGGGGCCAGACTGATCCACATAAGTACCGACTGCGTGTTCTCCGGACGGAAGGGCATGTACAGCGAGGAGGATGTACCCGATGCCCAGGATCTCTACGGTCGCTCCAAGCTTTTAGGCGAGATCAGTGGCCCGGATTGTTTGACGCTCCGCACCTCACTCATCGGTCGCGAACTGGAGAGCACGAGTGGCCTGGTGGAGTGGTTTCTGAGTAATCGGGGGCGACGCGTTCAGGGGTATACCAATGCGATTTTCTCGGGTTTTTCCACACTCGCCCTCGCCAGTATCATTGCCGACGTGATTGAGCGACACCCCGATCTCTCCGACATATATCATGTCTCATCGGAACCGATTAGCAAGTATCAACTGCTCTGCCTGTTAAGGGAGGCCTTCCAGATCCCTATTGAGATTGAGCCCATTCCCCATCTCAATATTGACCGTAGCCTTGATTCGCACCGGTTCCGGTCCGCGACAGGGTATGTTCCACTATCCTGGGAAGCGATGGTCCAGGCAATAGCGAAGGATCCAACGCCCTACGAGGCGTGGAGGAGGGAAAGTGGTTCTTGATGGCAAGCGTGTGCTGGTAACGGGCGGTACCGGTTCATTGGGCAGGGCCCTAGTGCGTCGCTTGCTCACCGGTGAGATGGGACGTCCGCAGAAAATCGTCGTGTTCTCGCGCGACGAGGCCAAACAGCATGATATGCGCCTCGAGTATCTACGGCACCCGGCTGCTACCGACGAGGTCATTTACCGGAATTCCAAGGAGTTGCTGACTTTTCGTATTGGCGACGTGCGGAACTACTCTTCAATGGTTCAAGCTGTGCGTGAGGCTGATGTCATCTTTCACGCCGCGGCGCTCAAACAGGTTCCAACCTGTGAATACTTTCCCTTCGAAGCGGTCCAGACCAATATCTGGGGCGCAGAGAACCTGGTGCGCGTGATCCGGGAAAATGACACATCGGTGGAGCTGGTAATTGGCGTTTCGACGGATAAGGCCTGCAAGCCGATCAACGTGATGGGCATGACGAAGGCGCTCCAGGAGAGGATTCTTGTCCAGGCAAACCTGCAGTGCCCCCGGACACGTTTCGCCTGTGTACGGTATGGGAACGTGATCGCCTCACGCGGCTCGGTGGTTCCCCTGTTCTTGAACCAGATTCGCGAAGGCGGGCCGGTGAGCATTACCTTGCAAGAGATGACGCGATTCCTGCTCTCTCTGGATCAAGCGGTGGACACCATTTTCACCGCTGTGCGTACGGGGCTGCCCGGTGAAACCTACGTTCCGAAGGTCCCATCAGCACGGGTGGTGGACATTGCCGAGGTGTTGATCAATGGGCGGGATATTCCCAGGGTGTACATCGGCATCCGTCCCGGCGAGAAGGTCCATGAAATCCTGGTCTCTGAAGAGGAATGCTATCGGACCATCGAGCGAGATG
>Ga0209342_10000515_pt1 | contig 44709 bp, 40 predicted proteins | sample RifCSP16_2_FD_184023 | JGI IMG/M metagenome (GOLD analysis project Ga0209342, IMG submission 184023) | Soil microbial communities from Rifle, Colorado - Rifle CSP2_sed 16_2 (SPAdes) (version 2) | ecosystem: Environmental > Terrestrial > Deep subsurface > Rock core/Sediment | place: Rifle...
CGCGGGGTTGGCGCATGCCGCTCGATCGTCTCGTCGATCGCCTCGCGGATGAGCGCAGCCATCGAGATCCCTCGTTCCGCGGCAATGCGCCGAAGCCGCTGCCAGGTTGCCTTGTCCAGGGACACACCGTTGCGATCCACGCTGGCATGATCGCAGTGGTACTGGCACATTGGCCCGCACGGACGCCGGGTCGGCCATCCGTGCGAGTCATTCGCTCTATCGGGCGGTTCGCACCGCCCGACCCTACGTCCCCCGGCATGGTGACCGGGTTCGAAGGGTATGGCCTGGCGACGACGCGAATCGTTTCGCGGGATCGGCCTACGCCGCGGTCGCCGGATCGATGCGCCGGATCTCGGCCACCTGGTCGAAGCCGAGATCGGGGCTGACGATGTCGCGGATTCCCTCCTGGAGGCAGGTCGCGACGTGAACCAGGTCGCGGGCCGCGAGCGTCGGGTGCGCTTCCATGAGCTCGGGCATTCGACGCATCACCGCGTGCGTCACCGGGAGGACCGGCGCGAACAGGTCGAGCGCGTCGCGCGCCATCGAAACGCCGACGTCGGGTCGTCGGATGGCGCTGAAGCGATGGAGGATCTCCTGGATGACCTCGACCGAGGTCACGCCCTCGAGCTCACCATCGGCGACCCGGGCGAGGATCCGCTGGCACGGGCCTCGCAGGGGATGTGCGGCGCCACCCGCGTACATGACGACGGCCGTGTCGATGAAGACGGTCACCGCGCGGGACCGTCGGGGTCAGATCCCAGGGCTCCGTGCTCGATGTCCGCCTTCATCACCGCCCAGTCGGCCACGGGCGCGTTCAGGGCGAACAACGATTGGAGGGCCTCACCTCGTGGGCGGGACCGCGGCAGGGTGTACGCATCGACTGCGTCCCTGATCACCGCGCCGAGCGAGCGGCCCTCGCGCAGAGCGATCCGCTCGAGTCGTTGGCGCTGCGAGGGCGTCAGGAGGACCTGTGTCCGCTCCGAATGCATGTGCAGAGTATATCATGTGCAGGTGTCGATCGGAGGCCCGACGACTTCTCCCACCTTCGGTGGCTCGCTCAGCCCTCGCGCGGTGGCGGTGGGTCCCAACGGCCCTCGCCCCAGACCTCGGGGCCGCAGAAGGCCGCCCTCGACCACGGGCGGGGCACGAGTGGCGACGTCGGATCGAATCGCCAGGCCTCGATGACCCCCGCGAGCCAGGCGTCGATCTCGACGAGCTCCGTCCAGCGCCGGAAGGGCCAGCCGTTCTCGACGCACAGGCGAAGCAGGGCGTGCTTCGCAAAGACGACATCGGCATAGCCCGCCGCATAGCGATCCGAGTGTCCGTCGCCGATGAAGACGACGGCCCGGCCGGCAGCCTGATGGTCGAGCACCCGCGTCCGCTTGCAGGTGCCGCAGACGAAGCAGCTCGGGTGGCCGTTGGGGAACCTGATCTGCGGCCTCCCGCCCGCCGGGAACGACGTCACCGCCGAGACGACCGGCACGTCCCCGACTCCGAGCGCCTCGAGGGCGGCCGGGATGAAGAACCCGAAGCCGTCGCTCACGACCTCGACCGGGATGCCGGCCGCCTGCGCCCGGCGGACAAAGGGCGCGAAGCCTGGGTCGTGGGGCTGCGCAGCCGCCAGCGCCCGGAGCTCGTCGGGCGGCGTCGTGATGAGCCCGACCTCCCATTCCATCAGCCGCCGCGAGCCGACGAGGCCGGCGTCGTATTCGGCGGCCTTCGCCTCCCACTCGTCGGTCACGAACTCGGCCATGAGCGCATCGGACACGTCGGTCAGGGCGATCGTCCCGTCGTAGTCGACGAGGATCGCGATGGGCGGCGCACCCGCGATGAGCGGCGGCGGTGGCGGCGACGCTCGACCCGGGCCGTGGGTCATGCCAGCCACCGACCCCGGATCCTCGTCGCCAGGCCACCGACCGCAACGGCCCGGGTGATCGCAACGCCAAGGACGATCACCGCCCCGCCGGCGAGCTGTGCCGGCTGGACCGGCTCGGAGAGGAAGGCGGCGCCCATGAGCACGGCGATGAACGGCACCAGGAACTGGAGAGCGGTGATCCGGGTCGGGCCGAGCAGGCGGATGGCATGGAAGACGACGACGTTGGCGAGGCCCGCCGGGAGGACCGCCGAGTAGGCCAGCCCGGCCCAGGCGCCCACCGAGACGGCGCCCCAGTCGGCGCCCGGCGCCTGCGCCAGGCCGAGCGGCAGCAGGATGAGGCACCCGCCGACCATCGCCCAGGCCGTCGTCCGGAGCGGCGAGTGCGTCGCCAGGATCGGCGCGCCCCATGACGTGTAGACCGCCCAGCAGACGGCCGCGGCGAGGGTCAGCCCATCGCCGATGAGCGACGCCGCGAGCCCGAGGCCCGGGCCGCCGGCCACGACGATCCCGACCCCGAGGAACGAGATCACGGCCCCCACGAGCTTCCTCGCGGTGAGGGTGTCCGAACCGGCCCACGCGGCGAGGAGGGCGGTCAGGACCGGCGTCGTCGCGATGAGGAACGCCGAATCGCCGGCCGGGATCGACTGGAGGGCCGTCGCCCACAGGACCTGGTAGCCGCCGAAGCCGATCGCCCCGAGCGCGAGGATCGGGCCGACCTGGCCGAGCGGCATCCGGATCGAGCCCTCGCGCCAGCGGAGCAGGGCGAGGAGCACGCCCGCGGCCGAGCCGAACCGGAGGAGGGCAAAGGTGACCGGCGGGATCTCCTGGTTGGCCGCCTTGACCACGATGAAGTTCGCGGCCCACGCGACGACGACGACCAGGACGCCGGCTTCGGCGAGGCGGTGGCTGGATCGCCAACCCGGCGCAGCAACACCAACGCCCGCCGGTTGCCCGGCGGGCGTCGGATCCGCGGGGAGCTCCCCGGACCGGGTGATCAGGCGCCTTCCTCGTCGAGCTCGAGGGACTCCTCGTCCGCCTCCTCCGTGAGCTTCAGCCAGACGAACAGGCCGGCAAGGACGATGAGCGGGATGACGATGAGGGCGCCGAGGGTGATCCCCAGCGCGACGGCGACGGTCTTGAGTGCACGCATCAGGGCGCCTCCTCTGGTTGGATCAGGCCGGAGCCGCCCCCTGCGGTCCGGATTCCTTGTCGGGTGTGCGATGGGTCGGTCCCTGCGAGACGAGCGACGCGATGTCGTCGCGGGTGAACTCCGCGAGCATATGCCGTGAGCCGGATTGGGTCACGTGATGGAGCCGCAGGACGAACGCGCCATCCTGCTCGAAGAAGAAGATGTCCTTGGGGTGCTGCTCGTCGATGTAGCGGCCGATGACCCGGAAGGCGTGCTCGTAATCGCCGGCGCCCGGTGGCGGATCATGCTCGCCCTGGCCGCGATGGGCGATCGCCTCGTCCATGAACCGGGCGATGTCCTCGTCGGCGAAGGTCATCGTCTCCTTCTCGACCTGGCCCATCGATTCCGACCAGGCGCTCGTTCCCCCACCGACGTGGGCGAGGGCCTGGACGATGAAGCCGTCCGGGGCCTCCATCACGAGGACGTCCTTCATGGCCCGCTGGTCCAGGTAGGCGCCGATCGACCGGAGGACCTCCTCGAAGTCCTGCCGGGGACTGCCGTCGTAGATCCGCATCGGGCTCTCCCTGGACGCCTGCTCCGGTCACGACCGCGCTGGTGCGACCGCGCTGGTGCAACTTCGCTGCCGCGACCGAGCGGTTGCGACGCGCTCGCGAGCCGGTCGTCCGGCCGAACAGGCTGGTCGCTTCGACCTCCGGTCAGTCGGCCGGAAGAATGGCCAGCGCGGCGAGTGTAGCGACGGCCCCGGTGGCCAGCAAGGCAGCATTCGGGGGCTGGCCGCACCGGTCCGTCAGCCGGCTCTCGCTACGCTCCGCGCCAGGCGAACGGCGATCTGGCCCGCGACGCGCGCGTCGTTGATGATGAGTGCGGTGTTGGCGCGGACGGAGGCCCCGTCGGTCATGGCGGCGATCCGGGCGAGCAGCCAGGGCGTCAGTGCCGGTCCGTGGATCCCCGCGGCATCGGCCTCGCGGGCGGCCTGCTCGGCGACTCGACGGGCCACCGCGTCGGGCAGGGCGTCCTCGGCCGGGACCGGCACGCAGATCACGATCGCGCTGTCGAGCCCGAGGCCGAGATGGGCTTCGGCGAGCTCGGCGGCCGAGGCGACGTCAGGCACGCTCCACGGGGCGGCGATGCCCGAGGATCGGGCGGTGAAGCCGGGCAGCTCGGCCTGGCCGACGGCGACGAGCGGCACGCCGCGCGTCTCGAGGACCTCGAGCGTGGCCGGGACATCCAGGATCGCCTTGGGCCCGGCGCACACGACGACCATGGGCGTCCGGGCGAGCTCCTCGAGGTCGGACGAGATGTCGAACGTCGGCGGCTGGAGGGCGCCGGGGCTGCCGAAGGCTCCCAGGTGGACGCCGCCGATGCCACCGGTCGCGAAGACCGCGATCCCGGCTGCGTGGGCGACGATCATCGAGGCCGATACGGTCGTGGCCGACCAGCCGCCCCTCGTGAGGGCCGCCGACAGGCTCGGCCGGGCGGCCTTGAGGACGCTTCCCTCCGGAGCCGTGGCGAGCGCTTCGAGGGCCTCGTCATCCAGGCCGACGAGGAGCCGGCCGTCGCGGATCGCGATCGTGGCCGGTACCGCGCCGGCTTCGCGGACCGCTGCCTCCGAGGCCCGCGCGACCTCGACGTTCGCGGGGTACGGCAGGCCGTGGCTGATGAGCGTCGATTCGAGGGCCACGACGGGGCGGCCCGCCGCAAGGGCGTCCGAGACCTCGGGCTGGAGCGTGAGCCGTTCGGCGAGGGATCCGATCATCCGGGTGGGAGCTCCTGCTTGGTGACGACCAGCTGACGCGCGGCGGCGCGGTGGCCGGCCACGGTGGCCCGATGGAGCGCATCGGGGATGGTACGGCCGGCCACCCGGGACGTGAGCCAGCCGGCCAGGAAGCCAGCGCTGAAAGCGTCGCCGGCGCCGGTCGTGTCGGCGGCGGCGACGTGGGCCGTCGCCACGTCGAAGCGGAGGACGTTGCCGTCGGCCTCGCGGGCCAGGACGCGCGCGCCCCGCGGCCCGCGCTTGATGACGACGATCGCGGCGTGCTCGACCATCGCGTCGGCGGCATCCCGGCCGAGGAACGCCTGAGCCTCGGTCTCCGTGGCGAAGAGGATGTCCGGCCCGACCGAGGCGATGAGCTCGCGAGCCGCCCGGCGACCCTGGGCCAGGAGGGGTCCGATCGAGGAGAGGTCGCATGACACCTGCGCGCCATTCGCCCGGGCCATGCGCACCGCAGCGCGAGCCGCGATCGCGATCGGCTCGCCCATGATCGAGTAGCCGGGGACGTGGACGAGGTCGAGGCGGGCGAACCACTCGGGCCGGAGGTGATCGGGCGCCAGGGCCAGCGCAGCCCGGCGGTCGGCGACGAACGAGCGCTCACCGCCCGGGGCGACGATGACGCCGATCCGCCCGGTCCGCTGCCCCGCGACGCGGGCGGCGCGGACGCGGACCCCATCGTTGCCGACCTGGATCACGAGCGACCGCCCGGCACCGTCGCGACCGACTGCGCAGACGAGCTGCGTGTCGATGCCGAGGCGGGCGAGCCAGCGCGCGGTGTTCGCGGCCGAGCCGCCCTGACGGATCCCCACGGTGCCCGGCACATCGGTCCCGCTCTCGATCGGCCGGTCGGGCGTGAGGACGACGTCGAGGACGAGGTCGCCGAGCACGAGCACGCGGGGCTTGGGTGTCGCCTGGGCCACGGGCTGATGGTATCGGGCTTGCCCCGTCGCGGGGCAGGCTGGCGCGGGCCGACGTTGGTACGATCCACCCGATGAGTTCATCGGTCCGAGATCGCTCCCGGTCCCTCGCCCCGGAGCTCGAGGAGCTCGCGATCAATACCATCCGGACGCTCTCGATCGATGGCGTCCAGAAGGCCAACTCCGGGCACCCGGGCGCGCCGATGGGTGCCGCGCCGATGGCCTACGTCCTCTGGACGAGGTTCCTGCGCCACGCCCCGACGCACCCCGATTGGGCCGATCGTGACCGCTTCGTGCTCTCGGCCGGCCACGCCAGCATGCTCCTCTACTCGCTCCTCCACCTGACTGGCTACGACCTGTCCCTGGAGGACCTCCAGTCGTTCCGGCAATGGGGCTCCCGCACGCCGGGCCACCCCGAGTACCGCCTGACGCCCGGGGTCGAGGCGACGACCGGCCCCCTCGGCCAGGGCCTCACGAACGCGGTCGGAATGGCGATCGCCGAACGCCGGCTGGCCCACGAGTTCAATCTGCCGGGCCACGACGTCGTCGACCACTGGACGTACGCGCTCGCCTCGGATGGCGACCTCCAGGAGGGCGTGGCGTCGGAGGCCGCGAGCCTGGCGGGCCACCTCCGGCTCGGCAAGCTCGTCGTGCTCTACGACGACAACCACATCCAGCTCGACGGCCCGACATCGATGGCCTGGTCGGAAGACGTCAGGGCCCGCTTCGAGGCCTACGGCTGGCACACGCAGGGGGTCGGCGACGGCAACGACCTCGAAGCCATCGAGGCTGCGATCGAGGCCGCCCGGGCCGACGCTCGTCCGTCGCTCATCGCCGTCCGGACGCACATCGGGTTCGGCAGCCCCAATCGGCAGGACAGCCAGAAGGCCCACGGCCAGGCGCTCGGCCCGGACGAGGTCCGCCTGACCAAGGAAGCCTACGGCTGGGATCCGGACCGAACGTTCTACGTCCCCGACGAGGCCGCGGCGGTCTTCCGCGCCGCGATCCCCGCGGGCGAGGCGCTGTACGCCGACTGGGAGGCTCGCTACTACCGCTACCGGGATGCGTTTCCCGGGGCTGCCGCCGAGTACCGCCGGCGCGAGCGTCGGGCCGGCCTGCCGGACGGCTGGGACGCGGAGCTCACGACGTACGAGGTCGGGACGGAGGTCGCGACCCGCAACGCCAGCCAGGATGCAATTGGCGCCCTCGCGCCCCGGCTGCCCGAGCTGTTCGGCGGAGCGGCCGATCTCTCCGAGTCAAACCTCACTGACGTCAAGGGCGAGCCGAGCTTCAGCGCCGACGAGCCCGGCCGGAACCTGCGCTTCGGCGTCCGCGAGCACGCCATGGGCGGCATTGCCAACGGCCTCGCCTATCACGGCGGGTTCATCCCGTACGCCGGCACGTTCCTCAACTTCAGCGACTACATGCGCGGTTCCGTGCGCCTCGCGGCCCTGTCCGGGCTTCACGTGGTCTACGTCTGGACCCACGACTCGGTCGGCCTCGGCGAGGACGGCCCGACCCACCAGCCGGTCGAGCACTACGCCGCGCTGCGGGCCATCCCCAACCTCTGGTTCATCCGGCCGGGCGATGCCAACGAAACGGCGGCCGCCTGGCGCCTGGCCGTGGAACGAGCGGACGGCCCGGTGGCCCTGGCGCTCACTCGCCAGAAGCTGCCGACGCTCGCGGGCACGGCTGAGCTGGCCGGCGAGGGCCTCCGGCGCGGCGGCTACGTCCTCCGGCCGGCGTCGTCAGAGGCCGGCGGGGGAGCGCCGGCGATGGTCCTGATCGCGACGGGCTCGGAGTTGCACCTCGCAATTGGCGCGGCCGAGATCCTGGAGGCGGACGGGACGCCGACGCGGGTCGTCTCGCTTCCCTGCTGGGAGCGCTTCGAGGCCCAGGAGGCCGCCTACCGGGACGCCGTGCTGCCGCCCGGTGTCCGGGCCCGGGTCACGGTCGAGGCCGGCGTCTCGCTCGGCTGGGAACGCTACGCCGGCGACGGCGGCGCGATCGTCGGGATCGACCATTTCGGGGCATCGGCGCCGGCGCCGGCCATCTTTGCCAACCTCGGCTTCACCATCGAGCGGGTCGCCGACGTCGGCCGGCGGGTCGTCCGCGGCGAGATGTGGGGACGCGTCCCGACGCTGACGTCCGGGCACGGCTGATGCGCGTCGCCTTCGCGGCCGACCACGCCGGGGCGGCCCTCAAGGCCGAGCTTCTCCGCCGGCTCGGAGGGTCCGCCGCCATCGGCCACGAGCTCCTCGACCTCGGCGGCGACGGCTCGGACCCGAACGACGACTACCCGGACTTCGCCCGCCGCCTCGGCCAGGCCGTTCGCGACGGCGACGCCGACCGCGGGATCCTCATCTGCGGCTCGGGCGTCGGAGCGTCGGTGGCTGCCACCAAGATCCGGGGCGTCCGCGCGGCCGTCTGCCACGATACGTACTCGGCCCACCAGGGCGTCGAGCACGACGACATGAACGTGCTCACTCTCGGTGCCCGTGTCATCGGCCCGGATCCCGCCTTCGAGTGCGTCGTCGCCTTCCTCGGCGCGACGTTCTCCGGCGAGCCGCGCCATCGCCGACGCCTTGACAAGGTCCTCGCAATCGAGGCCGAGGGTTAGGCACTCCTCCCGCGCCCGGCCCCGCCCGGCCGCGCCCAGCCGCGGCCTACTCGCTCGTGCCGATCGGTGGGTACGGGACCGGGACCAGGAGCGCCCACATCGAGGCCCGGGTCGAGAGGCGGAGGTATCCCCCCACGAGGTCGTAGCCGAGCTGTGGGAAGCGGCCGTTGAGGAGCACCGGGATCCAGGTCACCCACAGCGCAAACCAGACCACGATGGCCAGGAAGAACAGGATGATCACGTGCGGAATCACGAGGAGCCCGCGGACCCAGATCCCGAGGATGGGGATGCCCCACAGGCGGTTGATCTCCCGCGGCGCGTCGACCGTGACGTCGACCGGGTACGGGACGTCCGAGGAGAACGGTGGGTAGGGCCCCGCCATGAGCATGGCGTAGGCCGCGATCCGGGCGGACCAGCGGTACGTCGTCTCGTAGAGGTCCATGGCCCAGCCCGGGAAGCGCCCGTTGATGAGGATCGGGATCCAGGTCACGAGGATCGACAGCCCGGAGAGGACGCCGAGGATCCACACGATCAGGAAGTGCGGGATCAGGAGGATCCAGCGCGCCAGCAACCCAAGGAGCGGGATGCCCCACAGGCGGTTGATCTCCTGGTCCCGGTCGATGGTGACCCGGACCGGGTAGCCGGACCCGCCGGGCATGGTCGTCGCCGTCATCGAATGCCTCCGTCCCGCTCATGGACGCGCCCGGATCAGGATAGTCGGCTCTCCGGCGCCAGGGGCCGCGCCGCGTAGACTTCGGGTTGATGGATCGAGCGAGCTCGTCAGCCGTCCCCGGGGAGGCGCACGGATGAGCGCCGAGTTCGACCTTCGCCTGGCCCCGGCCGACGAGGGGCGTCTCGCCGCGGTTGCGGCGCATGCGCGGCGCGACGACTGGGCGCGCCGCCTCATGGATCGCGACACGAGCCTCTGGACCGATGAGCCCGCTGCCCGGGCCGCGATCGCCGAGCGCCTCGGCTGGCTCGACGCGCCGGCCCATTTCACGGACCAGATCGCCGCCCTCGAGGGCTTCGGTGATGGCATCCGCGTGGCGGGGTTCCGGACGGCGGTCGTCATGGGGATGGGTGGCTCCAGCCTCGCCCCGGAGGTCCTCCACCGGACGTTCGGGACGGCCGAGGGCTACCTCGACCTGCGGGTCCTCGATTCCACCGATCCGGCCGCTGTCGCGGCCACGGTCGACGACCTCGATCCCCTGGCCACGCTCTGGATCGTCGCCTCGAAATCCGGGGCGACGACCGAGCCGCTCGCCTTCCTGGCCGATGCCTGGGCCCGCCTCGAGGCGGCGCTCGAGGCCTCGGGCTCGGACCAGCGGCCGGGCGACTTCGTCGTGGCCATCACGGATCCGGGGCGCAGCGTCATGGCCATCCCCCACCACGACGAGCTGCGCGAGGTCTTCCTCAACCCGCCCGACATCGGGGGACGGTATTCGGCGTTGTCGTACGTCGGGCTCGTGCCGGCGTCGCTCATCGGCCTCGATCTCGACGCGCTCCTGGCGTCGGCGTCGACGATGCTCGCGGCCTGCCGCGAGCCCGACCCGGAACGGAACCCGGGGCTGCTGCTCGGCCTCGCCCTCGGCGAGCTCGGCCGGGCCGGCCGCGACAAGCTGACGTTTCTCGCCGACCCGACGCTCGCGAGCTTCGGGGCCTGGGCGGAGCAGCTCATCGCCGAATCGACCGGCAAGCACGGCGTCGGCATCGTCCCGGTCGACCGCGAGCCGCTCGGCGACGCCGGCTCGTATGGGGCCGATCGGGCGTTCGTGCGGCTCTCGCTCGCAGGAGCGCCGGATCCGTCGAGCGGGCTCCTCGACGCGCTCGCCGCCGCGGGCCACCCGGTCATCCGCCTCGTGATCGATGACCCGATGGACCTCGGCGGGGAATTCGTCCGCTGGGAGGTGGCGACGGCCATCGCCGGTGCCGTCCTGGGCATCGATCCCTTCGATCAGCCCAACGTCGAGGAGGCCAAGGAGCGGACCCGGCGGGTCCTCGCGACTGCTTCCGTGGGAGTCCTGGCCGGGACCGATGTTGCATCCGCCGCCGCCGCGGCGGCCGGGCCGGAGCTCCTCTGGATCGAGGAGCTGGGCGAGGTCGCTCTGGGCGAGGCGGTCGCGGCCAGCCTGGGCGCCCGCAAGGCCGGGCGATACGTGGGGCTCCAGGCCTTCATCGCCCCTTCGCCGGAACGGGACGCGGCCTTCGATCGGTTGCGGGCGCTGATCCGCGACCGGACCGGGTACGCCACGACCGCCGGCTACGGCCCGCGCTTCCTCCACTCGACCGGCCAGCTCCACAAGGGCGGTGCCCCGATCGGATGGTTCCTCCAACTGACCGAGGAGCACCCGGACGACCGGGAGATCCCGGGCTGGCCCTATTCGTTCGGGCGGCTCATCGATGCCCAGGCCCAGGGCGACGCGGAGTCCATTGCTGCGCACGGTCTGCCGATTCTGCGGCTGCGGCTTGGCCGCGATGCAGCCGCCGACCTGGCAATGCTGCAACGGGCGTTCAACAGGGCGCTGGGGGGCTGACAGGGCCGGAGCACCGCGGGCCGCGGCGCCGCGCTCCGGCGCCCGGCTGCCCCGCCCCCTGCCGAAAACCACCTCCGTTTCTGATCCGCGTGTACGCATCAGGCCGCTCGCTGCGAGGAGGCCGGGGCCCTGCCTGATGCGCGTGTAGGCATCGAGCTGCACGCGGCGAGCGGACCGCGCGCTCGTTCTGATGCGTGCACGGGCATCAACCATGAAGGTGCCTTTCGCGAGGGCACGATAAGGACTGATGGCCACGTGGTTGCGCCGGGGCCATCCGCGCCACGGGTAGACTGGGCACAGGCCGCCATCGGCCATCACGAGCGCCCAGCAGCCCAGCTCCCAGGAGGCCCAACGATATGCGCATCGGGTTCATCGGCCTCGGCCGGATGGGGGCCAACATGGTCCGCCGGCTCCTCCGGGACGGCCACGAGATCGTGGCCTACAACCGGAGCCCGGAGAAGACCCGCGAGATCGCGACCGAGGGCGCGGAACCGGCGTTCACGATCGCGGAGCTGGTGGGCAAGCTCGAGACGCCGCGGACGGTCTGGATCATGGTCCCGGCCGGCGACGCGACCGAGGCCCAGATCCTCGAGCTCATGGAGCTCCTGGAGCCGGGCGACACCATCGTCGACGGCGGCAACACCAACTTCCACGACGACGTCCGACGCCACGCCGAGCTGGCGACGCAGAGCGTCCGCTACGTCGATGCCGGCGTGTCGGGCGGGATCTGGGGCCTCGCCAACGGCTTCTGCCTCATGGTCGGCGGAGACGCCGAGGCGGTCGCCCCCCTCGAGCCCATCTTCCGGAGCCTGGCCCCCGAGGATGGCTACCTCCACGCCGGGGCGCCGGGCGCCGGTCACTACGTGAAGATGATCCATAACGGCATCGAGTACGGGATGATGCAGGCCTACGCCGAGGGCTTCGAGATCCTTCACGCGTCGGACTACAAGCTGGATCTCGCGAAGGTCGCCGACCTGTGGATGCACGGCTCGGTCGTCCGGAGCTGGCTCCTCGAGCTCCTCGGCCGTGCTTACCAGGGCCAGGGCCAGGACCTGGAGCAGCTCAAGGGCTGGGTCGCCGACTCCGGCGAAGGCCGCTGGACCGTGCAGGAGGCGATCGACCACGACGTCCCGGCGCCGGTCATCACGATCGCCCTGCAGACGCGCTTCCGGTCGCGCCAGGACGACAGCTACGGGGCCAGGGTCCTCGCCGCCCTCCGGAACGAGTTTGGTGGCCACGCAGTGAAGTCCAGCTGAAGGCAACCTCCTCGATGTACCGCTGCCCGCTCTCCGAGGACCGAGGCGACGCCCCTGCTAGCCATCGGTCCGAGGATTCAGGCGGTGGAGCCGAGCTAGGCGGCGGGCGCTGAAACGGCCATGACCCGGACCGCGACCCCGCCCGGGACCCCGCCCCGCACGACGCGCGAGCTCCGCCTCGAGCGGAGCGGCAAACGCCGGCACGCCCCCCGGGTGGAAGGCAATCCCCTCCGCGAGGGCCTCCGCCTCGAACGGGTCCCCGATCCTCACGTCATGGTCCTGTTCGGGGCCACCGGCGACCTCTCGCACCGGAAGGTCTTCCCGGCCCTGGCCCAGCTGTGGCGGACCAACCTCCTGCCCCAGGACTGGATGCTCGTCGCGGTCGGACGGCGGCCGTATGACGACGAGACGTTCCGGACCGAGATCGGCAAGTCCCTCGACCAGTGGAGCCGGGTGAAGCTGGAGCCGGAGGTCGCACGCCAGTTCCTCGGCCGCATCGCCTACCACCAGGGCGACTTCGTCGACGACGCCGCCTTCGACAGCCTCGCCCTCCGCCTCGACGAGATCGACCGCGAGCACGGCACCCGAGGCAATCGCCTCTTCTACCTCGCGACCCAGTCGTCGGCCTTCCCGCTCATCGTCGGCCAGCTCGGTCGGTGCGGGCTGGACCACGAGGTCCACGGCGGCGGCTGGCGCCGGATCGTCATCGAGAAGCCGTTCGGGCGGGATTACGACTCGGCCCGCCGCCTGAACCGCGAGGTCGGCAAGGTCTTCCGCGAGTCACAGGTCTACCGGATCGACCACTACCTGGGCAAGGAGACCGTCCGCAACCTCATGGTCTTCCGCTTCGGCAACGGGATCTTCGAGCCGCTCTGGAACCGGCGCTACGTCGACCATGTCCAGATCACAATGGCCGAATCGATCGGCGTGGAGGAGCGGGGCGCCTTCTACGAGGAGACCGGCGCGACTCGCGACGTCGTCCAGAACCACCTCCTCCAGCTCCTGACCCTGGTCGCCATGGAGCCGCCGGCGACGTTCGAGGCCGACGCCCTGCGCGACGAGAAGGTCAAGGTCCTCCGGGCGATCCCGGTCCCGACCCGGGCCGACGCCGCCCGGAACGTCGTTCGGGGCCAGTACGGCCCCGGCTGGGTCTCGGCCCAGCCGGTCGAGGGCTATCGCGAGGAGCACGCGGTCGATCCGCTGTCGGAGACGGAGACCTTCCTCGCCGCCCGCTTCCAGATCGACGACTGGCGCTGGTCGGGTGTCCCGTTCTACCTCCGGGCCGGCAAGCGCCTGCCGAAGCGGGCGACCGAGATCGCGATCCAGTTCCGGGAGGTTCCCCACCGGCTCTTCCGGGACGCGGCGGTGGACCCCGAGCCGAACCTCCTCGCGATCCGGGTGCAGCCCGACGAGGGCATCCTGCTGCGCTTCGGCTCGAAGGTCCCGGGCCTGGGCCTCGACATCCGGACCGTGACGATGGACTTCACCTATGGCTCGGCCTTCAGCGTCGATTCGCCCGACGCCTACGAGACCCTGATCCTCGACGCGATGCTCGGCGACGCCTCGCTGTTCACCCGGGCCGACGAGGTCGAGGCCGCCTGGGCAATCGCGACGCCGATCGTCGATTCGTGGCTGGACGCGCCGGCGCCGGAGTTCCCGAACTACCCGGCCGGGACCTGGGGTCCCGACACGGCCGAGGCGCTCATCGAACGCGACGGGCGCCGCTGGCGACGGATCTGAGGATGGACGGCGTGGCCCCGACGGGTTCGCCCGGCTCGCTCGACGCCCCCGCGACGGTCGGGCAGCCCGTCCTGCGCTGGTCGTCGCGAACCCACACCATCGACGGTATCGAGGCCGAGCTGAACCGCATCTGGGCCCAGGCGCCGCTCACGACCGAGGGCGAGGGCGGCGAGCCGGAGCGCCACGTCGCGGCCCGGACGAGCGTGATGAATCTCGTGGTCATCGCCCGCCGGCCGGAGATCGGGGAGCACGCCGCGGCGGTGATCCAGATGCTCGCCGGGCGCCACCCGTCGCGGACCCTCATCGTCGCCAGCGCCGACCCCGACGGCCCGTCCTGGCTGGACGCCCAGATCCAGGCCCACTGCGTCCTGCCCCGGGCCGACGCGGCGGAAACGTGCGCCGAGCTCATCACCCTCACGGCCGGCGGGGAGAGCGGCCGCCACCTCGCGGCGATCGTGGCGCCACTCCTCATCCACGACCTGCCGGTGATGCTGTGGTGGCCGGGCGACCCGCCGCTCGCCGCCCGCCAGGCGATCGAGCTCCTCGAGATGGCCGACCGGCTCGTCGTCGATGGCTCGGCCTGGTCGGGCGACGGCCTGGACCGACTCGGGGCGCTGGCCCGGATCGTCGCCGACCGGAACCTCGGCGACGGGCACGTCGCCGTCTCCGACTTCGCGATGCTCCGCCAGTCACGCTGGCGCGAGGCGCTCGCCTCGAGCTTCGACCGGCCCGAGCTCCGCCCGTTCCTCGGCGACATCCGCTCGATCACCGTCCGCTATGCCGCGCATCGTGGCGCCGGGCCGGGCGGGACGAACGTCATCAAGCCGCTCTACCACGCCGCCTGGCTCGCCTCGCGACTCGGGATGATCGTCGTGGAGCCCCTCCACCCGCCCATCCACGCCGATGCCGGCTCGGGCGGCGGCGCGGACGACTCGGCGGAGCTGGGGCCTCCGATGACCGGGACGCTGCGGGCCGGGCGGCGGCGCATTCCAGTTGGCCTCGCCCCGGTGGAATCGCCGATGCCCTCCGGGACGACGCTCGCGGTCGAGCTCACCGCCCGACGCCGCTCGGGCGGCCTCGAGGTGCGGGTCACCGCGGAGGCCGAGGCCGTCATCGTCCGGGCCACGCTCGACGGGGCAGAGCTGCCGGTTCGCCGGTTCATGGCGCCCCGCCGGACGGAGGTCGAGCTCCTGGCCGAGACGATCGAGTCGGTGGGCCGGGATCGCGTGGCCACCGCGGCCCTGCTGGCCGCCGCCGAGCTCGGGGGGCGTGGGTGACCACGGCGACGAGCACGGCCGCGGACCAGGGCGAGCCCGAGGTCGTCGTCCTCCCCGACGGCGAGGCAGCCTCCGCGACGGCGGCCCGGCGGATTGCCGCGGCGCTCAGCACCGCCGTCGCCGCGCGGGGCGTGGCGCACTGGGCCACGACCGGCGGGTCGACCCCCGGCCCCATCTATCGGGCCCTCGCCACGTCCCCGCTGCGCGAAGCCGTCGCCTGGGACCGCGTCCACGTCTGGTGGACTGACGACCGATTTGCCGCGCCGGACGGGCCGCTCTCGAACAGCCGCGACTGCCGAGCGCTGCTCCTCCCCAATGTGTCGATCCCGGACGCGCAGGTGCACGCGATGCCCGTCGGCGAGGCGCTCGAGCGCGGGCAGCCGGCGGCCTGGGCGGCGGCTCGCTACGCCGAGGCGCTGCGGGCGGGGGCAGTCCCGCTCAACCCCGCGGGCTTTCCGATCCTGGATGTCGTGCTCCTCGGCATCGGCGGCGACGGGCACCTCCTGTCGGTCTTCCCCGGCTCGGCGACGTGGGACGATCCGGCCTGGGCCCAGGCCGTCCCCGCCCCGACCCACATCGAGCCACACGTCGAGCGGGTGACTCTCCATCCCCGGATCCTCGAGGCCGCGCGGCTGCCGATCGCGGTCGCGCACGGCGCCGGCAAGGCCGGGATCGTGGGTCGAATCTTCGGCGAGCGTCGCGACCCGCGCGAGCTCCCGGCCCTCCTCGTCCGCCGACCAGGGGCCGTCTGGATCCTCGACGAAGCCGCTGCGGTCCTCCTGCCGCCGTACCTGGGCCGGGCGAGCATGGCGTGAGCGCCCCGGACCGGCTCGTGCGGTCGCCCGACGGGACGAAGATCGCGGTTTTCGAATCCGGTGCGGCCACGGTCGGCACGCGGCCGCTCGTCGCCGTCCACGGCACGACCGCCGACCATTCGACGTTCCGCATCGTTGGGCCGATGCTCGGCCGACGGCGGCGCCTGTTCGCGATCGACCGGCGTGGCCGTGGCGCCTCCGGCGACACGCTTCCCTACTCGATCGAGCGCGAGTTCGAGGACGTCGCGGCGGTCGCCGGCTCGCTGGCAGCGGAGGCCGGGGGTCCGGTCGACGTCGTCGGGCACTCGTACGGCGGCCGTTGCGCGCTCGGGGCTGCGCTGCTGACGCCGTCGATGCGCCGCATCGTCTGCTACGAGGGAGCGCCCGCCCCGACCGGTCGGCCATACCAGCGCGACGATCTCGCTGCCCGGCTCCGAGCGTTGATCGAGGCCGGCGATCCGGAGGCCGCCCTCGACACGTTCATGCGCGAGGTAGTGGGACTGGACGACGCGGGCATGGGCCGCTTTCGGGCGGACGCGGTCTGGCCGCTGCGCGTGGTCGCGGCCCACACCATCGCGCGCGAGCTCGAGGCCGAGCGCTCGCCGGCCGCATCGCTCGAGGCCCTGGGCTCCGTCGCGGTCCCGGTCCTCCAGGTCCTTGGCACCAGCAGCGTCGCGACCTTCCAGGAGGCGACCGCCGCCCTCGACGCCCGCCTGGCTCATGGGTCGATCACCCGAATCGACGGTGCCGCCCACGCAGCCCACCACACCCACCCCGAGGCCTTCGTCACCGCCGTCGAGGCGTTCCTCGACTGAGGTCCATCGATTCGGGCGGGGCCCCGGGGTTCGTCAATCAGCACCGAGGCGACCTGCTCGTCACCCATCCGGGCCGTCACCGTCTTCGCCCCGTGCGGGGGGCGTCCCCCTGGCGTCGGCATTCATTCGCGCCCCGACTGGCTGACGACGAGGGGCGGACGAACAGTCGCCTGGGTCATGGCTGACGATTCCGACCGTGCTGGGAAGCGACGCATGGATCGTCGTGTCGGGACCTTCGGCACGCCGTGTTCCGGCGACCGGGGCTACCATCGCCGCCATGACCGACAGCATGCCGCCGGACGCAGCGCCGGCTGGGGCGGCGGGGATGCCCGCGCCCCGCCCTTACTCCCCGGGCCTCGAAGGCATCGTCGCGGCCGAGACCGCGCTCGGTTACGTGGATGGCGCCGCCGGGCGCCTCCTGTACCGCGGCTACCGGATCGGCGATCTCGTCGAGCGCGGCACGTACCCGGCGGTCGCGAACCTCCTCTGGACCGGCGAATGGGAGCCGCGCCACCATCTCCCGACCGGACCGGTGCCGGCGGCCGTGATGACCGCCCTGCGAGCCCTCCCGGCAACCGCCAAGCCGATGGACGCGCTCCGCACCGCGGTCTCGGTCTGGGGCGCAACCCAGCGGCTCGACTGGCCACCGACCCCCGAGCAGGCCCGCGCCCTGACCGCCTTCTCGCCCTCGGCGCTGGCCGCCTTCGCCCGGCTTCGCCAGGGCCTCGAGCCCGTCGAGCCGAACCCCGATCTCGATCTCGTCCCGGGCTTCCTCTACCAGCTCAACGACACGCCCGCCGACGCCGGCACGGCCCGGGCCCTCGATGCCTACTTCGTCGTCGGCGCCGAGCACGGCCTCAACGCCTCGACCTTCGCCGCCCGGGTCATCACCTCGACCCGGAGCGACATCGCCTCGGCCGTCGCCGGGGCGATCGGGGCACTGAAGGGCCCGCTCCACGGCGGCGCCCCGTCCGAGGTCGTCGAGCAGATCCATACCGTCGGCTCGCCCGAGCGGGCCGAGACCTGGGTCCGCGAGACGATCGCCCGCGGCGAGCGGCTCATGGGCTTTGGCCATCGCGTCTACCGGGCCTACGACCCGCGGGCGACGGCCCTCCGCCGGGTCGCCGAATCGATGGCCCACAAGCCCGACTGGCTGGCCCTCGCCGTCGCCGTCGAGGACGTCGCCCTACGGGTCCTGGCCGAGCTCCATCCGGATCGCCCGCTCAAGACGAATGTCGAGTTCTACGCCGCCCCGGTCCTCCAGGGCGTCGGCCTGACGCCCGACCTGTTCCCCGCGACGTTCGCCCTGGCCCGCCACGCCGGCTGGACGGCCCACGTCCTCGAGCAGGCGGCCTCGAACCGGATCATCCGCCCCGACGCCAACTACACCGGCCCCGCCGAGCGCGACCTGCCAAGGTGAGCTCCGAAACGTCGCGGCATCCGTGAACGAAACGGGTGCCGCGGCATTCGGATCAACGCGGGCCTGGGGTTCTAGATGGCCGCCACCGAAGGCGTCGTGTCGGTCCAAGGCGCCACAGCGCCCTGAGAAATGTCAGGCGGCGACCGAAGATCGTGGCCAAACTATCATCCAGGCCGTGAATCAGGATCGCAAAGACAGTCCGCGTTACGCAGAAGAACGCCGGAGCGGGAAGCGTCCGGAGATACGCTAGCTCCAATCGGCGTCCGATCACGAGCGAGTGCCTGAGATTCCTAGCCGCCACCCACAACGGGTGTGATCATTACGGTCGGGACATCGCCGGACCATGCCTCGCCATCGGCACTGACCCGAGCTCGAAGGATGTTGACAACACGGACTGCCTCGACGACGCCGTCGGGATACGAGTAGCCACCCGGCTCGGGTTCCAAGGACGGCAGTCCCGCCACTGCAATCTCGATAGCTTGCCCCGAGACATCCGTCTGAAGGATGGTCACGTTGCAATCGATGCAGAATCCCTGGCCCATGACGGTCGCGCTGTGGTACGTCTCAAGCTGAGCGTCCAGCAGGATCCGTCGGAGCTCAGCCAGTTCGTCGGGCGAAAGGACGAGCGAGCGATAGACCGGCGGGAGAGTCACGTCCGAGATCGCGACGACTGCCCGACCGTCATCCCACACCACGAACCTGGCGGGCGCCTCCATTGTCCGGTCCTCAGGCCGCTCGAAGTACCCGGAGGTGCCGACGAGCACGAGGACGTTCCCGAGATCCGGGAGCTGGCTCTGGGTCGGGGCCTCCGGCGTGACAGGTGCTGAGGTCACCGGAGGAGCGATCAAGTCGCATCCCCAGCAGACGACAGCCAGGACGCTGAGCCATACTCGTTGCACGTCATAGCTCCTCGCGGCAGGGCCGCGCGCGCTGCACGGCCCTGCCGAAGTCTCCTCCGTTTAGCGCTTGCAGGCCACGTCTCCCGCCTGGACGGCATAGCCGTCCAGGTACCATCCGGCCTTGCCCCTTACGACGTGGAACAGACCAATCTTGTTGCCCGCCTCCTCGCGTGCCTCAAATTCGGCACTCGAAGACGTGGAGCTCTTCAGGACTGCTCGACTCGCGGCGGCCTACTTCGCCTCTCCCATCGCGAATTCGCGACGTGTCATCTGCGTCGCGACGAGACTGCTCTCAGTCGCTGCGACACTGAAGGCAAGCGCTGCCTCGGCGGACTCCCCCACGGCAGGCGAGCCGTCCAGTTGGACCATGACCCAACAGCCCCACGACTCAGTCGATGGAGCCTGCCTTGGTCCGCGTGCTCCGGGTGCGCGACGCCACCTCGGCAGATTGCATCTCTTGCGAGACCACCCAACGTCGCGCGAAGCGACCGTCTTAGCGCTGGCTGACTGGCATTGACAGGCCCGGAGGAATGTCCAGCCAGCCTTCGCGGAGGGCGCGGGCGGCGAGCTCGGTGCGAGAGGCGACGTCGAAGCGCTCGAAGATGCGGCGGAGGTGGGTCTCGACGGTCTTGGCGCCGATGCCGAGCGAGACGCCGATCTCGTCGTTGCTGCGCCCCTCGACGACGAGCCGAACGACCTCGAGCTCGCGGGCCGTCAGGTGGGCGCCGCCGCCGGGCCGCCGGCGGACGTTGAACGCCATGCCGCCGGCGGCGGCTCGCTCGATTGCGGCCAGCAGCTCGGACAGGGGCGCGGTCTTGATGACGAACCCCGCCGCGCCGAGCCGGATCGCGGCCTCGGCGTACTGGGGGTAGTCGTAGGCGGACAACACGACGACCGCGGGGGCCGCTGAGCCGGCGGCTGCGCCATCGGCAGCGCCACCGAGGTCCTCCTGGAGGAGGCGCAGCCCGCTGTCGGTGCCGAGGCGGATGTCGAGGAGGACGACGTCGATCGGCTCGCGACGGATGATCTCGACCGCCTCGTCGACGCTCGACGCCGTCCCGACGACCTTGAGGCCCGGCTGGGCGGCGAGGATCGCGGCCGTGCCGTCGCGCACGATGGGGTGGTCGTCGACGATCGCGACACGGATCAGCGGGCCGGCCCTCCCGGGGGCACGGGCGCGGGCGCCGAATCCGTCAACGCGGCCGCCATTCCAGGGCGACGTGGGTCCCGCCGCCGGGCCAGCGCCGGACGTCGAGGATCGCCCCGATGCCCTCGGCCCGCTGCTGCATGTTGAGGAGCCCGAAGCGGCCGGCCTCCTCCGCCCGCTGCGGGGCGTCGGGCTCGATGCCCGGGCCGGCGTCGTCGACCGACAGCGAGGCGCCGGCCTCGGTCGAGTGGTAGCGGACGACGATCGGCGGCTTGCCGTGCTTCACCGCGTTGCCGAGGGCCTCCTGGGCCACCCGGAAGAAGGCCAGCTCCACCTCCGGCGGCGGGCGAGTCCCGTCGGCCTTCTCGAGCCGGACCTCGCCGCCGGCGAGGCGTTCGATCCGGAGGACGAGCCAGTCGAGCGCCGGCCCCACGCCCAGGTCGTCGAGGATCGGCAGCCGGAGGTCGCCGCAGATCGCGCGGAGACGGTCCGAGACCGTCCTCGCCATGTCGGCGCCCTCTGCGTCGCCGGCGGTCTCGAGCCGCCGGACGAGGAGGGTCAGCTCCTGGAGCGCATCGTCGTGGATGTCGGCCGCGACACGGGCCCGCTCCGCCTCGGTGGCGGCGACGACGAGGTCGCGCTGCAGAGTCGCCCGCGTAGCCAGGCGCGCCAGCGGCCTGATCGTCGAGCGGGCCGCGACGACGAGGACAAGCAGCCACAGCGAGAACGGGATCGCGTACGGGGCCTGGGGCAGCGTCGCGATTGCCATGAGCGGCGTGATCCCGGCCGCGCCGAGCTCGGCGGACTGGACCAGTCCGCGGCTCGAGGCCGCCTCGGGGGTTCGCCGCATGGGGACTGCCGCGGCGATCCCGGGGATGAGCGGCACCGCCGCCACGAGCGCCCCCCAGACCCATGGGTCCAGGCCCGTGCCGGCGTCGCTGATAGGCTGGACGAGCCCGATCGAGATCGCCGCCACGGCCGCCCCCAACGACGTTGCTCGGGCGACGCGCCTGACGGCCTCGTCGGCGATCCGCTCAGCGAGCTGGATGCCCAGGGGCACCATCGCGGCCGGCAGGAGGATCCCGGCAGCGATGAGGAACGGGCCAGACCACGTCGCCGCGAGCGGCCGGACGAGGAACGGCGTCGCCGTGGCAACGGCCAGCGGCACTGCCAGCGGCTGGAGCGACGAGCCGGCCCGACCGCCGGCCACGAACCAGGCACCGACGAGCGCGACGGCGGCGCCGACGAGGAGCCAGATCGACGTCTGTTCGCGTTCGAAGTCGTAGGAGCTGCTGATCGCGACCGTCGCGTATGACTCGCCGGCGAGGTCCGTCTCGCGGATGGCCTCGACGTAATCGACTCGTTGCGATAGGAGCTGCGACAGCAGATCCGGGTCGATCGCCACCGGCGTGGGCACGTCGACCGTCACCGGGCCCGACCCGACCTCGTAGCCGAACTCGTCCAGCTCGGGGTACTCGTACCCCGGCAGGCGGACGAGGTCGTACCCCTGGAGCCGCACGACGATCATCCCGGCCTCGAACCCGTCCCGGCGGGCCGGGCTGTACGGCTCAACGTGGAGGACTCGGACGTAGGCACCGTCGTGGTAGAGCGTGGCGCCGATATCCACCCTCGGGCCCACCACGACCACGAGCCCGAGGGCGAAGGCGAGGATGCCGACAAGCGCTGCCGCCCGGTCGGGCAGGTCGGCGCGGTTCAGGGCCCGGAGGCGGTCCACGAGCTGGACGGTAGCAGGTGGTCGGGCCCGCGGATGTCCGGGGAATCCCGGAACGCGGACCCGGGTCTCCGGGGCTGCCGGGCGGGCGCCCCGCCGCCCGACGATGGCCCGGCGGGCGGCCCAGACGCCGCCGCGGAGGGAGGCACCGTGGCCGCGATCGAGACGAGCGGGCTGTCGAAGCGCTACCGACGAACGTGGGCTCTGTCGGAGGTGGACCTCACGGTCCACGCCGGCGGGGTCACCGCCCTGGTCGGCCCCAACGGGGCCGGGAAATCGACCCTTCTCAAGCTGTGCGTCGGCTTCGAGCGCCCCACCGCGGGCGGCCTCCGGGTCTGGGGCCTGGACCCCACACGGGATCGCGCGGGCGCCGTGGCATCGGTGGGCTACGTGCCCCAGGATCCGTCGCTCTACCGCGAGTTGACGGTCGAGGAGCACCTCAGATTCGCCACTTCGCTGCGGCCGCGCTTCGACGCCGAGCACGCACGAAGCCGTCTCCGCCGGCTCCAGATCCCGCTGTCGGCGCCGGCGACCGACCTGTCCGGGGGCCAGCAGGCCCAGGTCTCGCTCGCGATCGCCCTCGGGACGCGCGCCCCGGTCCTGCTCCTCGACGAGCCCCTGGCGAACCTCGATCCGCTCGCCCGCCGGGAGTTCCTGACGGTCCTCGGCGAGGCGGTCCGGACCGATGGCGTGACCGCGGTCCTAGCCTCGCATGTGGTCGCCGAGGTCGAGCCGGTCTGCGACCGGCTGCTCGTCCTGGGTCAGGGGCGGGTGTTGCTCCACGAGACCGTCGTCGAGGCGCTCGGCGCACACCGGGTTGCACCGGAGGGCGCGCTCGATACCCCAGGACTCGTTGCCCTGTTCCCGGATCGAGCGGGGACACTCCACGCGCTCGTCCAAGCCGCCTCCGACACACCCTCGACCCGCCCCGCCACGATGGAGGAGATCGTCATGGGCTACCTCTCCGCCGGGCGGGCGGCGCCGACCGCCGGCCCGCTGACTGAGGCCGCGACGGCCCTGGCGGTGGCGTCATGACCCGGGCCGCGCTGGCGCTCCGGATCCATCGGTTCGAGGCCGTCGCTCTCGGGCTCCTCGCGGCGGCCGTCCTGGGCTTCGCCGGCGGGCTGCTGCTCCGGCTCCTCGCGTTCAACGTGCCCCTCTCGTGCTTCCGGAGCTCCCACTCGGGCGACGGGCTGGACTCCGGCTGCGCCGGGCGCTCCGACTACAACGACTACCTGAACCTGGCCGCCGACGTCGGGATGTACGCCGTCCTCGCGCTGGCGCTCCTGCCGTTCGTCCTGGGGCTCATCCTCGGCGTCGCGGTCATCGCCAAGGAGCTCGAGCGCGGCACGGTCGCGTTGGCCTGGTCGGTCGGGCCGTCGCGGCGCCGATGGCTCCTCGGCGTCGTCGCGCCGGGTCTCGTCGCCGTCCTCGGGCTGGGTCTCATTGCCGGTCTCGTCGCGGATCGGCTCGAGCTCGCGCGTGATCCGTCGATCGACCCGTCGGCGTCGCTCCACCATCTCGGGCTCCGGGGCGTCGTCCTGCCCGCCTACGCCCTCGCCTCGTTCGGGATCGCGCTGGCCGTCGGGGCCAGGCTCGGGCGGGTCCTGCCGGCGCTCCTGCTGGCCGGCGCGCTGTCCCTCGGGAGCGTCCTCGGGACGACCGCGATCGTCGACGCGATGCTCCGAAGCGAGGCGATCCCGATCGCCGAATCGTCGATGATCGAGGTCCGGGCGTTCGCCGCCGGCCGGGTGTTCGACTCCCTGATCCGGACTCCCGATGGCGAGCTGATCTCGTGGTTCGAGGCGGAGGCCCGGTACGGCACGACGCTCTCGGAGGGCCTCGATCCCGACCGCCCAGGCTACGACCCGACAGCAGGGTTCGGAACGGCGTATCTGGTGACCCCGGGCCAGCTCTACCCGATCGCGGAGTGGCGGCTGGCGGTCATCCTCGGGGCGATCGGGCTCGGGGGGATCGTCCTCGCCTTCGCGATCGTGGATCGCCGCCGCCCGGGCTAGACGAGGGGCGTGCCGGCGTGCCGGCGTGCCGGCGTGCCAGCGTGCCGGCGCCGCGTCGGTCGCGGATCCTCCCGCTCCGCCGTCCTGATGAGCGCGGCTCATGAGAATCGTGCCCGTCGAGCGTGGCGCGGCGCGATTCCCGTCCCATCGCGGGGTCCACGGAGCTCGGCGGAGCATGGAAGGGCGCCGATCTATGATCGAGGCGCATGAAAACGGCCCGATGCCCTTGCCTGAGGACGTCCACGGGCGGCCGAGCTAGACGAAGGGCGTGCCGGCGCGCACCTCGGCCACCGCCGGGGAAGGCCGGCCGTGCCGCCGGATCACGATCACGGCGCCCGCGGCGAAAACCGCCGAACCGAGGAAGAACGGCGCCGGCAGGCCGGCCGTCACGACGATGCTGCCGAGCGCCGGCCCTACGATGCCGGCGGCGTAGAGCGGCAGGTACACGAGGTTGAGCGTCTGGGACCGGCGCTCGGCGGGGACCTCCGTGGCCAGCAGGCCGAAGACCATCGCGCTGACCGACGAGCTGGCCGCCGCGAAGGCGACCGCGACGAGGGCGAGGAGCCCGAGCCCGCCGACCTGCGGGGCGAGGGGCATGAGCGCGAGCGTGACCGCCCCGCCGCCGAGCGCCCCGATGAGCACGGGCCGGAACCCGATCCGGTCGCCGAGCGCGCCGACGGCCGGCGACAGCAGCGCCCCGGCCAGCGCCGCCGTCCCGGCCACGAGCGCGATGCCGCTGGCCAGTCCCGGCCCCCGGCCGACGATCTCCTCGACGACGACCGGCAGGTACGGCCGCGACATCTGGCTGGCCAGGAAGGCCGTGCCGAAGATCAGGAAGATCCCCCGGACCGCCGGGTCACCGACGACTCCCCGGATCGCCCCGAAGGCGAGGCTGAGCGCCCGCCCTTCCGGCACGATCTCCGGCCGCACCTCGCGGGACCCGAACGTGACGAGCGCCGCCGTCCCCAGCGACAGCGCCGCGGAGAGGGCGAACACGCCGCTCACCGTCCAGCCCAGGCCGTCGATGAGGATACCCGCGAGCGTGGGACCGACAGCGAACCCAACGGGACCCGACGCGCCGAAGACCGCGATCACCGTGCCGAGCTGCGGCCTCGGCGTCGCGTCGCGGATTCCGGCCAGCATGACCCCGGTGTTCCCGAGCTGGAAGCCGATGAGCAGGACGCTCAGGGCGACGTGCCAGGGTTCGCGGGCGAGGGCCATCCCGGCGAACACGACGGTCTCGACAATCGCGCTCCGGACGATGACGGCCTTGCGGCTGTACTTGTCGGCCCACACGCCCCACAGCGGGACGAGCGGCATGCCGAGCACGAACAGCAGGGCGCTGAAGAGGCCGATGAACTGGAGTCGGTCGGCGTCGGGGACGCCCATCGCGGTCAGCTGCGAGGGAAGCAGAGCGAAGACCTGGCTGACGCCGAGGCCCTCGACCATCGAGGTGATCCAGAAGACCGCGACGAGCGTAGGCCACCCGCGTCGACCGGTCGTTGACATCCGGCGCAGCCTACTGGAAAGCCGGTCCGCGACGGGTTCGCGCTACGCTCGCCGGCGGGAGGTAACCATGGACCGCTGGCTGGCCCGCCTCATCGTCGCCCAGGGCCGCTGGGCGAAGCCCTTCGGCGACTTCAACCACCGCTGGCTCCACGCGCTCTTCCGCCCGATCCCGGCGATCCGCGACCTGCTCAACGGCCGCTGGCTGGGCCACCCCCTCCACGGCGTCCTCACCGACGCCCCGATCGGGATCCTCTTCCTCGTCATCGTCCTCGACGTCCTCGACCTGCGGACGGCCGCCGACGTCACCCTCATCGTCGGGATCCTCACGATGCTCGCCGCGGCGGTCGCCGGCGCGGCCGACTACGCCGACACCGACGGCACGGCCCGCGAGCGGGCCACGGTCCACAGCACGCTCATGGTCGTGGCCCTGCTCGTGTACGTGGCGTCGCTCGCGATCCGGGGCGGCGGCGGCGAGGGAGCCGACCGCGCGCTCGCCGTGTGGACCTCGCTGGTGGCCTTCCTGGTCCTCGCCGCGGGTGCCTACGTCGGCGGCGACGTCGTCTATGCCCTCGGCAACATGGTCAGCCGGCATGCCTTCCGTGGCGCCGGGACGAAGTGGATCGCCCTGGAACCGGCCGAGGTCGACGAAACCGGCAACATCCCCGAGGGCCGGCCGGTCAAGGGCAAGCTCGGGATCAACACCCTCGCCCTCGTCCGCCAGGGCGAGATCGTCCTCGCCCTCCACGACACCTGCGCCCACGCCGGCGGGCCGCTGTCGGAGGGCACGATCGAGGACGGCTGCCTCGTCTGCCCCTGGCACTTGTCGAAGTACCGGCTGACGGACGGCCGGGCCCGACGCGGGCCGACGGTCTATGACCAGCCGGCTTACGAGGTCCGTCGCACCGATTCTGGCGGGTGGGAGGCCCGACGCCGGGCGAGCTGATCGGACGCGCCTCGCACAGGCTCAGGCCCTCCGGGGCCCGGCGCCTCCGACCTCACGCCTCCGGCCACGTGCCTCCGGTCTCGGGCCTCCGGTCTCACCGTCCGGTGCGATGATCGCGGCCCATGGCCGAGCTCGCGATCCCCGACCCGTGCGTCGTCCTTCTGGTCGGCGCCGCCGGGGCGGGCAAGTCGACGTTCGCCAAACGGCACTTCCCGCACGAGGCGATCCTCTCCTCCGACGCGATGCGCGAGGCAATCGCCGGCGACGCCGGGGACCAGCGCGTGAATCGGCCCGCATTCGCGGCGCTCCATCGGGCCCTCGATCGCCGGCTCGCCTCGGGCCGCCTGGCCGTCGTCGACGCCACGAACGCGACGGCCGCCGCGAGGCGCGAGATCCGGCGCATCGCGGCCCGCCACGGCACCCCGATCGTCGCCGTCGTCTTCGATCTGCCCGAGGCGATCGTGAGGGCCCGCAATGCGGGTCGGATGGGGCGGTCCGTCCCTGACGAGGTCGTGACGCGCCACCTCGCCACGCTCGCCCGCGCCCGCACCCTGGGCACCCTCGAGGCCGAGGGCTACGCCATGATCGTCCGCCTCCCGACGCCGACGGAGGTCGATGAGACGATGATTCGCGTCGGGAGGTAGTCGCGGCCCCGTCGGCAGATCCCGGGTCGCGTTCGGAGGGGCGGCGAGCGCCAAGTTAAGCGGAATTCCATCCCGGTGGTCATTACGAAGCGTCACGACGGCCGCGCGGCCGGCTGGCCCCCGATTCGAGGCCTAACGACCACCGGGTGGTCGTCAGGTCGGCGGTTTCACCTTCGGTCGGGCGCGAATCGGCCGAGCCGGGCCCCGAGCACGAGATAAGGACCTCGGGGTGGTCACTCCGCGATTCGCGGATCATGGCAGGGCCGGGGCCGTGGCTGTGGCCGCTGGGCGGCGGGCACGGCGGCGGGCCGTGGCTGTGGCCGCTGGGCGGCCGGTACGGCGGCGGGCCGTGGCTGTGGCCGCTGGGCGGCGGGTACGGCGGCGGGCCGTGGCTGTGGCCGCTGGGCGGCGGGTACGGCGGCGGGCCGTGGCTGTTGGCCGCTGGGCCGCTGGGCCGCCGGTCGAGGTCGAGGCCGGGGCCGCTGGGCCGCCGGTCAGGGGCCGGGGCGTGGTCGCCGGTCAGCCGGTCGGGGCCCGGGGCCGTGGTCGCCGGTCAGGAGCCGGCGGGGCCGCCGGCGGCGATCATCGCGACCCCGACGACGGCCAACACGATCGCGGCGGCGTGGGACCGGGTCATCCGCTCGCCGAGGATCGTCGCGGCAAGGAGGACCGTGACCACCGTGTAGAGCGAGGACACGACCGCGGCCGGAGCGAGCTCGATCCGGGCGGCGCTGAGGAAGGCGACGTTGCCGATGAGATCGATGACGCCGACCCCAACGGCGAGCGGCCAGCTCGGCCGCGGCATCCGCCACGCCCGGCGGCCGAGGATGACGACCGCCCCGAAGACGACAACCTGGACGCCCCGGAGGGCGGCCATCGGCGCCAGGAGCCAGGTATCGTCGACCCGCGACATCACGAAGCTCAGGAGCCCCAGCGATACCCCCGCCACGAGCCCGTACGGGAGCCCGGACGGCCGGTCCGAGCCGGCGTGGTCGGCCACCCGCGAGACGACGACGACCGCGCCGAAGGCGAGGACCATGCCCGCGATGGCGATCGGCTTCGGCACGCCCTCCAGGGCGATCCCGAGGATGGCCGGGGTGAGGGCCGTGAGGACGGCGGCCACCGGGGCAACGATGGCCATCCGCCCGATCGCCAGCCCGCCATAGAGGCCACCGACCCCGAACACCGCGAGGAAGCCGCCGAGAAGCCCGAGCGCGAGGTCGTCGCCGGCGAGCGGCGGCTCACCCCGGGCGACCATGATCGTGAGCGCGAGCACGAGCCCCGTGCCCTGGGTGAAGATGAGGACGCCGAGGATCGGCGCCCGCCGGCCGAGCAGCCCGCCCCCGAAGTCCGAGGTCCCCCATGCGGCGGCCGCGATGAGCGAGAGGATGACGACCGCGCCCGAGGCGGGCAGGACGAGGTCGACCACGGGACCCGCGAGAGGACGCGCCCGTCAGGCGGCCCCGGCGGCCTCCCGGTCCGCCAGGGTGGGGCCGTCGAGGACCTGGACGACGTCGGCCGCCGCGTCGTAGCGGTCCGAGGTCGTCAGGTAGATGACCTGGAAGTCGGCGCTGATGGCCTTGAGGACGTCGAGGGCCCGCCGGGCCCGGTCGTCGTCGAGGGTCACGAACGGGTCGTCGAGGACGAGCGGCGGACGACGGTCGCCGGTCACGAGCCGGACCAGCCCGATCCGGGCGGCGAGGTAGACGAGATCGAGGGTCCCCTGGCTGAGGGCGCCGACGTCGACCCAGTCGTTCCGCTCCGGGGCGAAGACCTCGATGCCGAGCGTGGCGTCGTCGACCCGGACCCGCCGATAGCGCCCGTCGGTGACCCTGGCGAGGTCGCCGACCATGTGCTTCTCGAGGTACCGGGTGGCCGTCCGCATCGTCGCCCGCTCGGCGGTGTCGATCGCCTTGAGCGTCAGGTCGTAGACCCGGGCGCGGCGCTGGAGCGTCGCGAGCTGCTCCTGCCAGGTGGCGAGCTTCTCGATCTGGGCAGCGACCTCCTCGGCGTCGACGGTGTTCTGCTCGACCTTGGCCCGGGCGTTGGCCTCCTCGTCACGGGCGACCTCGAGGTCCCGCTCGGCGTCCTTGACCTCGACCTCCAGGCGCTCGCGGGCGCGCGGCTCCCTTGCGATCGGCCCGAGTGCGTCGAGGGCGCCGGTCTTCTGGTCGATCTCGAGGGCCGCGGCGTCGCGGACCGAGGGCAGGACGTCGGGCGGCTCGCGCCCCACCAGGCCTTCCAGCTGCGCGGACAGGACCTCGATCTTCGAGACGTGGCCCTCCTCGGCCTCGAGGAGGGCCTCGGCCGCGGCCACGTCGGGGAGCTCGAGCCCGGAGAGTTGGTTGGCCATGTCAAACTCGGCCTGCTGGAGCTCCTGCTCGAGCTGCGAGCGGCCCCGCAGCCGGCGGTCGATCTCGACGTCCCGGAGCTGCTTCTGCTGTCGGAAGCCGAGCGCCCGGATCCGCTGGTTCCGGCCAAGGATGGCGAGGGCGAAGCCGCCGATCACGAGAGCGAGGGGAATGGCGAAGCCGCTGGGCAGCGTCACGAACTCGAGCTGCTGGAGGCCGGCCGCAGCGATCCCGGCCAGGATCAGGACGAAGGCGAGGATCGCCATCGGACGCCACGAGCGAGGGGTCGGCGTCTCGAGCTCGAACTTGACCTCGACCTCGCCGGACAGGATCGCCCGCAGCTCGCGGATCCGCATGTCGACGTTGCGCAGTCGCCCGACCGTCGTCCGGAGGACCGGCAACGGGTCGCGGGCGGGGTGGGTGTCGTGCAGCCCGGCGATCCCCTCCGAGACCTGGACCGCGGTGCGATAGCGCTCGAAACGCTCCTGGGCGACCTCGCGCTCGGCGACGAGGCGCTCCGCCTGGCGGGCCTTCTCGAGGAGCGAGCGGCGTTCCGTCAACGCCGCGTCGGCCTCCGCTCGCCGCTCCCGGGCCAGGGCCAGGCGATCCCGATCCCGCTCGAGCTGGGCGAGGGCGGCCTCGCCGGCCTCGACGGCGGCGCCCGCGCGGGTGACCTCGGCTTCGGCGACCTTGAGCCGCCCGGGGTTCTTCTCGCCCTTCGTGTTGAGCTCGTAGAGCGCCTTGTCGAGCTTCTTGCGGGCCCGGCTGGTGCCCCGGTCCGCACCCGAGATCGAGGCCTGGAGGCGGTCCCGGAGGGCGCTCTCGTCACGGGCGAGATCGGCCACCTCGTGATGGCGAACGGAGGCCGTGGAGCGGAAGAAGGCCTCGGTGGGGATGCCGGTGAGCTCGGCGAGGACCTGGTCGGCGAGCGTCGGGTCGCCGATCACCTGGCCGTCGTACTCCAGGAGAACGGTGCCCTTGGCGCCACGGAAGGCCTTCTCGACGGAGCCGACGTGGATGCCGTCGTCCTCCTCCTGCTCGAACTCGATCCGGACGACGGGCCTCGATTCCTCCGCGGCGCCCCACGTCCTGAGGCCGTCGATGTCAGCCGATGCCGACGTCACCCGGCGGGTCAGCCCGAGCTCGATCGCCCGCTGGAGCGTCGTCTTGCCCGATTCGTTGGGACCGCGCACGACCGTCAGGCCGCGCGCCAGCTCGAGATCCAGCTTGCCGTGACGACGGAGGTGCTCGACGCTGAGCCGGGTGATCCTCACAGGGTCACCTCCTCGCCCGACAGGAGCAGCCGGCCGAGACGGAGGGCGTCACGGACCTCGCCGGCGGCGGCGTCGTCGCCGGCGGCCTCGAGCTCGGCCACGCGGGCCTCGACGTCCCGGATGAACGCCCCGAGAATCGTGTCCGGCGGCGGGATGGTTCCCTCCGAGAGGGCCGGCACGGAGCGGTCCCGGACCCGGATCCTCAGGAACTGCCCGGCGAGCTCGGTCTCGACCTCGTCCGTGTGGAGGTCGAGGGCGTCGGGGCGGACGCCGATCAGCTTCACGTCGAGGACGAGGTCCGGATCGGCGCGACCGGCGAGGAGCTGGATGAGGGCAGGCTGGGACGGGACGGTCGGGGTGTCGAGCTCGAGGCGCTCGAAGCGGGTCTGGCCGACCCGGCGCTCGGTGACCTCGACCGTCTTGCGGCCGTTGCGCTCGTCGAGCGCGACGAGGAGAACCTTGCCGGCCCGGTCCTGGTCCAGGGCCACGGGCTCCGGAGCTCCGGAGTAGGCATAGACGGTGGTGCCGGCCCGGCCCCTGCTCGTGGAATGCCAGTGGCCGAGGGCGAGGTAGTCGAGGTGGGTCGCGGCGATCTCGTCGGTCGTGATGACGACCTCGTCACCCTCCGTTTGACCGGGGATCGCGATGGATCCATGGACGAGGCCGATCTGCCAGGTCGCGCCGGGCGCCGTGGCGGCGTCCAGGTCGCGGAGCGGCGAATGGGGCGCCCGCTTCGTGGCGAAGACCGGGCCGTGGACGACGAGGTCGAGGGAGTCGAGGGTGACCGACGTCCGGTCCGGCGTCAGGACCGTCAGGAGGTCCGAGCCGACGGCGCCGGCCAGGGCCGGCAGGTCGTAGGACCGGTAGATCGAGGCCCGGTCGTAGACGTCGTGGGTGCCGGGAATGAGGACGGTCCGGATCCGGGCCTCCACGAGCCGGCGCAGCTCGGCGGCCACCCGCTCCACGGAGCGCCGCGGCTGGGTGTTGGAGTCGAACAGGTCCCCGGCGATGAGGACGAGGTCCACCGGCTCCGCCAGGGCGACGTCGACCGTCGCCCGGAAGGCCGCGAACTGGCGCTCGCGCTGCGCGGCGGCCTGCTCCCCGAGGTCCGCGTGGCGCGCGCCCAGGTGGACATCGGCGGTATGGAGCACTCGGAGCATTCGGTCTGCCGGCCTCCAGGTGGATCCCGTGTCGAGGGACGCCCCGGGTGCCCGACCCGTCCGGGCCGGCGGGTGCCACCGGAGTGGCGGCCCCGCGGCCCCACGGGTCCCGGCGAACGAAGCGCCCCCATTGCTCTTCGCTCGCCGCCCGGAACCGTCGCCCCGCATTGTGACAGGTCGCCTGTCACAGCCGGGGCCCTCCGCGCGCCGATGCCCGGGCCGGCTGCCGCCGCGGACCCGGGCGGCACTGCTGCGGCCGGACCCGGGCGGCACCGCGGCGGCCCTCACCGGCCCTGAAACCGGCCGTTTCGGCGATCCGGTGTATCCTCGCCGGAACGAACTCCGGTGCGCCCCGCCCAAGGGACTCCACATCGGCACCACGGGTCGCGGCCCCGGCTCCTCGCCTTCCCGGCCGTCCCGACGCCGATCCCGCGGAGCGCACCAAGCTGACATCGCGCTCGGGAGGCAGCCCTGTGACCTACGTCGATCGAACGCTCGCTTGCGTCGACTGCGGCGTCGAATTCATCCATTCCGCCGACGATCAGAAGTACTACGCAGAGAAGGGCTTCTCCTCGGAGCCGAAGCGCTGCGTGAGCTGCCGGGCCAGCCGACGGGCCGCCCGCGACGGCGGCTACGACGCCCGCGACCTCGGCGGCCCGCGCGGCTACGAATCCGGCACCGGCCGCGAGTACTTCGCGGTCCTCTGCTCGGAGTGCGGCAACCAGGCCCAAGTCCCGTTCAAGCCGCGGATGGACCGCCCGGTCTACTGCTCCGACTGCTTCCGGAAGATCCGCCCGGAGTAGGCGCCGGATCGGCCTCGACTCCACCCGCTCCGCAACCCGCATGCGGCTGGCTCATCAGATCCGTCACACACGAGCGTGGCCCGGCGCGAATCCCAGGGCGAATCCCCTCGAATCGAGGCCGGGCGGAGCGTGGATGAGGGCCCATCGATGAACCACGCTTATCGGGCGGCTCGGGGCTCCCGGTCAAGCACGCCTTCGTGAATCACAGCTAGAGCCGGAAGACGTCGCCGCGCCGGAAGCGTTCGCGGTGGCGGCCGCGCCAGACGGTTACCCGCGCCCGGCCGTGGACCTGCCACGCGCCATCGCGGCCGATGACCGCGGTGTCCTCGTCGATGCCGAGGACGGCGACGTGGCGCGGCGCCTGGAGGGCCATGAGCGCGACCACGACCTCTGGCCAGGCGTCGTAGTGCGGCAGGATGGCGACGGCGTCCACCAGCGCCAGGCCATCCTTCCAGCGAAGCGGCCAGGGGAGCATGCCGCGACGGAACTCGGGCTGGCGTGCGGCGAGGACCATGGCCCCGGCGGAGCAGCCTGCGATCACGGCCCCACGCTGGTGGGCCGCCCACAGGGCGCCACCGGCCCGGGTGCCGTCGAGCGTCCGCCGGAGGTGGCCAGGCTTGCCGCCCGAGAGGTAGACGAGATCGGCCTCGCCGATGGCCTGGGCGGCGGCCTCGTCGCCGGCCTCCTCCCGATTCCGGATGAGGACCGGCTCGACCTCGGCGCCGAGCGCTGCGAAGTGATCGGCCCCGAGATCGGCCCAGCGCCGGAAGACGGCCTCGCCATCGGGCGCCGACGCCGTCGGCAGGATGACGACCCTCGGGCGGGCGCGGTCGATCGAGGCGAGGAGATCGCGGTCGAAGGCCGCCATCCCCGGCAGGAACTCACCGGCGCCGATCAGCGCCACGGGCCCGGGCACGGCGGTGAGTCTAGCGCCTGTCCGGGCCCGCCCGGCCGGCAACCGGCCCGGCCCGATCCGACTCGCCACTACACTCGCCGCTTGACATAGGAGAAACGCGTGACCTCGACCCAGCGAGGCGCCCTCGGCGCCGCGATCATCGGCTCGGCCGTCGTCTTCCTCGATGGGACGATCGTGAACATCGCCCTGCCCCGGATCGGGGCGACCCTGCCGGCGATCAACATCGGCGTCCTCGAGGGCCAGGTCTACGTCGTTGCCGGGTACATGGCCACGCTGGCCGCGTTCCTGCTCATCGCGGGGGCGCTCGGCGACCTGTACGGCCGGCGGCGGGTCTTCGTCATCGGCCTGGCCGGCTTCGGCGTCGCGTCGCTCGTCTGCGGCCTGGCGCCGAGCCTGGATGTCCTGGCCCTGGCTCGCCTCCTCCAGGGAATCACCGGCGCCCTCCTCGTGCCGGGCTCGCTGGCGATCATCACTGCGATGTTCGAGGGCCCTGAGCGGGCGCGGGCCTTCGGGATCTGGGCATCGGCGACGTCGGCCCTGGCGATCGTGGGGCCGCCGGTCGGCGGCGCCCTCGTGGAGGCGTTCGGCTGGCGGAGCATCTTCCTCGTCAACGGCCCGCTCGTGGCGATCGGGCTCGTCCTCGCCATGCGCTACGTCCCGGAACTGCGAGCCGCCGGGGAGCGGGTGCGTTTCGACTGGCTCGGCTCGGTCGTCGCGGTCGTGGCGGTCGGCGGACTGGCCTTCGGGGCGATCCGGGGCCAGCAGGTCGCGTGGTCGGAGCCTGAGCCGATCATCACCCTCGGCGTCGGGGCGGCGGCCCTCGTCGCGTTCCCGATCCTCATGCTCCGGCGCCGCGATCCGCTCGTCCCGCCCGGGCTCTTCCGGAGCCGGACCTTCAGCGCCATCAACCTCTCGACGCTCCTGATCTACGCCGCGCTCTACGTCCTCCTCTACGTCCAGAGCCTGTTCCTTCAGGGGGTGCTGGGGTACACCCCGGTCGGGGCGGCGATCATCGGCCTGCCGATGGGCCTGGCACTGGTCCTCCTCTCGGCCCGTGCCGGGACGCTGGCCGGCCGCCACGGCGCTCGCCCGTTCCTCGTCGGGGGGCCGCTGCTGATGCTGGCGGGCGTCCTGTGGTGGCTGCGGGTGCCCTCGGATTCGACCCCCTGGCTGGCGCGCGTCGACGACCTCGCCTCGCTCGTGCCGCCGCTGGCCGCGATCGTCGATCCGCTGCCATCCGTCCTGCTCTTCGGAATCGGGATCTCGCTCGTGGTGGCACCCCTGACCTCGACCCTCATGGGCTCCGTGCCGGTCGAGCGGGCAGGCCTGGCCTCGGCCATCAACAACGCGCTGTCGCGAGTCGGCCAGCCGCTCGTCTCGGCGGGGATCTTCATCGTCATCACCGACCGCTTCTACGCCACCCTCGCGAGTCGCGTGCCCGGGGTCGATCCGTCCTCGAGTGCGTTGCGGGCCGCCGTCCAGCCGCTGAACGCGCCTGCGGCAGGGGTGGAGCCCGCGATCGCCGAGGCCGCCCGGCTGGCCTCAGGCGAGGCCTTCGCGGCGACGATGCTCGTCGTCGCCGGGCTGCTCCTCGCCGGGGCGATCGTCAACTGGATCGGGCTCCGGCCGGCCGAGGCCGCCAGTCCCGATGGCCGGGTCATGACCCCCGAGCCCGAGAGCCCCGCGGCCGGGACATGACGGCGGAGCGCGACGCCGCGTCGCCGTGGGAGGCCGGGCCATGACCGCCGAGTGGGACGCCCGGACCTACGACCGGATCGCCGACCCGATGCACAGCTGGGGCGTCGAGGTCCTCGAGCGGCTGCCGCTCACCGGGAACGAGCGCGTCCTCGACGCCGGTTGCGGCAGCGGCCGCGTCACCGAGTCCCTCGCCGAGCGGCTTCCGGGCGGCCACGTGGTGGCCCTCGATGCCTCACCAGCCATGCTCGTCGAGGCGCGACGCCGGCTGGCGCGGTTCGGTGACCGGGTGTCCTACGTCCAGGCCGACCTCGGCCGGCCGCTCCCGATCGAGGAGCCCATGGACGCCATCCTCTCGACGGCGACGTTCCACTGGGTCCCCGACCACGACGCCCTGTTCCGCAACCTGGCGGCGGCCATGCGGCCGGGCGGCCGGCTCGTCGCACAGTGCGGCGGGATCGGCAACATCGAGGCCATCCGGCGCATCGTCCGGACCGTCGGCGACGGATTCGATGCCGCCCGGAACTTCGCCACGCCGCTGGCGACCGCGGCCCGCCTCGAGGCCGCCGGCTTCGGCAACATCGAGGTCTGGCTGGCCGACCAGCCGACCCGCCTGGAGCCCGGCGAGCCACTCGAGACGTACCTCGCCACGGTCTGCCTCCGCGAGCACATCGCCCGCCTCCCGGTGGGGGCCCGCGCCGCGTACGTCACCGAGGTCGCCCGGCGGATGCCGGAGCCCGTCCTCGACTACGTCCGCCTGAACATCCTCGCCACCCGCCGCGGCTGACCCGCCCCGCTGACCCGCCCCCACCGCTCTTGCCTGCATCGCGACGCGGCCCGTCCCCGGCGCAAGGTCCCGCCACCGGGTGTTGTGTGGGCCCGTGATGCTGGCACCATCAGGCGGGGCCTCGGCAGTCGACAACGGGGCCGAGATGCCCGTCGGACCGGTCCCTCCAAGCACGATCGCCTCACCGTCATGCGTGCGCCGACCCCTTCAGCTGACCTTGACCCCGCCGCTCCCGCTTCATAGAGATGGTGGCAGCATCATCGGCTTCGGCAAGGCTGGACGGCGCCGTCGACAGGCTCGCCCGAGTGCCGCCGACGGGTCCTCCGCAACGTCACCATCGGACGAATCTCCGATTGACCGGCGGATCCGGCGCACCGATGATCGCGACTCCGGGACCGCGCGGTCCCATGGAGGAGGTGGGGATGGCACTCTACGGTGGGCGGCCGGCGCGGGAGCTGACGCTGAACGACGCGATCATGACCGGCTTCCGGATGTCGATCCAGGTGAACTTCATCGTCCCGATCCTCGTCATCGGGGTCATCATCAACGCCATCGTGTACGCGGCCTTCGTGCCGCTGCTCGTCAACCTCGTGGTTGGCGACTCCTCCGGCTCGGAGGTCATCGGCGGGGAGGTCATCGCAGGCATCGTCGGCGCCCTCGTGGCCGGCCTCATCGGCGGGGTCCTGCTCAACCTTTATGGCCAGGTCTGGGCGACGATGGCCAGCGTCGGGACGGCGCCGACGATCCAGGAGGCGTTCGCCCGCGTTGCCCTGCGCTGGGTGGCGATCCTGGGCGCCGGGATCATCGTGGCCGGGGTCGGGCTCGGCTTCTTCATCGTCGGCGGGATCCTCGTCGCGCTCCTCGGCGGGATCGGGTTCGTCCTGTTCCTCGTGGCGATCGTGGCCTCGATCTATATCGGGGCGAGGCTCAGCCTCGCGGGCTGGCTCGCCGCGGACGGGGCGGCGGCGATGGATGCCGTGCGCAAGTCGTGGGAGATCACGGCCTCCAAGGTCCTCATGATCATCGGCTGGAGCATCGCCGCGGGAATCGTGTTCGGGATCGTTGGGGCGATTCTCGGTACGGTCCTGGGGATCATCCCGCTCGTCGGCACCCCGCTCGCGACGGCGATCGGCACGGCATTCGGGTTCGGCTCGGGGGTCACGATCTACCGGAAGGTCACCGCCGAGGTGTCCGCGGCCGCCCCGGGAGCGCCCGTCCCGGGAGCGCCCTCGATGGGCTGACCTCGACGTTCGAGGCGACCAGGGAACGGCCCGCCGGCAACGGCGGGCCGTTCGATTCCGGGGCCAGGACCCCTCGGCCGAGCAGCAGCCGGCTCGCCTCAGCCGCGGACCCGGAACGGCGCGCCGTGACCCGGGATGACGACGTCGGCGGCCGCCAGGACCCGCGCCCGGCCCCGCTCGATGGCCGCCTGGTCGAAGGCCAGCGGGTCGACGAGCGGCGTCCGGTCGCCGAACCACCAGAGGTGGGTCAGGGCGTACGTGGCGTCGTCGGCCTCGACCACGAGCGTGGCGTCCTCCTCGGTGTGGCCGGGCGTGAGCCACAGCCGCGAGTGCGGCGCGAGCTCGTGGCCGTCGCCGGCGTGGTCGAGCCACAGGTCGTCGCGGTAGCGGGCCCAGAAGTCGACGACCTCGGCGTTCGGGAAGAGGGCGATGTTGACGGTGTGGTCGGGATGATGGTGGCTCAGGAAGACGTGGGTCACGGCCTCGGGGGTGACGCCGAGCGCGGCCAGCGGCTCGAGGATCAGCCCGCGCCGGGCGACCATCCCGGGGTCGGCGACGATGATGGCGTCGCCGTCGCGGACGAGCGTCACGGAGCCGCCGACGCGGCCGTCGTCGCGGGCGTAGCCGGCATGGAGCAGGTGAACGGTGGTGCTCATGGCGGGACTGTACCCGCCGCTCGCCGCGCCCGACCTACCATCTCGCCATGAGCGACAGGACGCCCCAGCTGATTCTCCACGGCGGCCGGATCCGGACCATGGCAACCGGCGTCGACCGGGACGTACCCACGGCAGCCACCGCGATCGCCATCGCCGGGGACCGGATCACCGCCCTCGGGCGGGACCGCGAGGTCATGGCGGCCCGTGGCCCCCGGACCCGCGTGATCGACCTCCGGGGAAGAACGGTCATGCCCGGCTTCACCGACGCCCACTGCCACCCGGTCTTCGGCGGCCTCCGCCGCGTCGAGTGCAGCCTCGACCGCTTCAGCACCGTCGAGGACCATCTCGCAGCGGTCGCCGCCTTCGCCGCGGCGAACCCCGACCGGCTGTGGATCTCGGGCGACGGCTGGTCGCTCGACACGTTCCCGGGTGGGATCCCCAGGCGTGAGCTCCTCGACGCCGTGGTGCCCGACCGGCCGGTGTTCCTCTCCAACCGCGACGGCCACGGGGCGTGGGTCAACACCCGGGCCCTCGAGCTCGCCGGGGTCACGGCGGCTACGCCGGACCCGCCGCACGGCCGGATCGAGCGAGATCCCGACGGCTCGCCCCTCGGGATGCTCCAGGAGACGGCGATGGACCTCGTCGCCGATCACATCCCGCCCCACGATGCGCCGACGCTCGAGCGGGCGGTCCTCGACGCCCAGGCTCAGTACCACGCCTGGGGCATCACCGGCTGGAACGACGCGATGGTCGACGGCCCGTTCCTGGCGGCGTATCGCGCCGTCGCCGGGCGCGGCGGGCTCACGGCCCGCGTCGTGCTGTCACTGCGGTCGGCCGACCTCGAGGGCTTCGGCGGACCCGACGGCATCGCCGCCATCCGTGACTCGGTGGCCGCCGACGCGGCTGCGGCGAGCGCCTCCGCTCCTGGCCCCGCGCGATTGTCGTCCGGGAGCGTCAAGTTCTTCGTCGACGGGATCCTCGAGAGCCGGACCGGGGCGATGCTCGAGCCGTACCTCGAGCCAGACGGCCGACCGACCGACGACGTCGGGTTCCTGAACTTCGAACCAGCTGAGCTCCGGCGGCTGTCGATCGAGCTCGACGCGCGAGGCCTCGACCTCCACTACCACGCCATCGGCGATCGGGCCGTGCGTGAGGCGCTCGACGCGATCGAGGCCGTCCGGGGGGCCAACGGCCCGCGCGACCGGCGCCCACACATCGCCCACATCCAGGTCATCCATCCCGACGACGTGCCGCGGTTCGCGGCCCTCGACACGGTCGCCAACGCCCAGCCCCTGTGGGCCGTCCACGAGCCCCAGATGGACGAGCTGACGATCCCGATCCTTGGGCCCGAGCGGACGACCTGGCAGTACCCGTTCGGTTCGCTGCTGCGGGCGGGCGCGAGGCTGGCCTTCGGATCCGACTGGACCGTCAGCACGGCCGATCCCTTCCCCCAGATCGAGGTCGCCGTCCGGCGCGTCTGGCCCGAGCACCGCGACGCCGAGCCGTTCCTGCCCTCGGAGCGGCTCACCCTCGACGAGGCCCTCCGGGCGGCGACGGTCGGCTCGGCCTACGTCAACCGCCAGGACGAAGCGGGTTGGCTCGGCCTCGGCCGTCTCGCCGACCTCGCGGTCCTCGACCACCACATCGATGCCCCCGATGCGCCCCCGATCGGCGACACGAAGGTCGTCGCGACGATCGTCGGCGGCGAGCTCGTCCACGAGGCGCCGGCGCTCGAGATGTAGGTGCACCCCTCCGGGATCGTGGCGGACGGCCCTTCGCCGGCATCGACAACCTCGATGTCGTCGCGATCGGACATCCTGATCGGGCGGGAGCGACAGGCTGAGGACGCCGGGCCGGAGGGCGGGGGATCCTGGCGCGCTCTTCGACCCTGGAGAACATCCGGCGGCTGCACTCGGCCGGCGAGATCCCGCCGGCGGACTACGAGGCCGCCTACCATTCGGCCCTACAGCCGACCGGTGAGGCGGCGTGAAATCCCATCAAGCGAGTCTCCACGAAACCCAGAGCGGATCTCGCGGGGATCAGCCGTCGCTTCTGCCTGCGACCTCGACGGCAACCGGATCACGAGGATCGACGACGGCGTCACGACGTGCCCCGCGTCAAGATTCTTGGACAGCCCTGGCCGTGGCAGGCATGCGTCAGCGGGTCGTCGCGCGCCCGTGATCACGATCGGTTCGACGTCACCTCAGCGCCTCGACCGCCCGGGCGATGTCGGCGGCGTCGTTGTAGACGTGGGGCGCCAGGCGGATGCCGGTGCCCCGGAAGGCGGCCCGGATCCGGGCGCCGGCGAGGGCCGCTCGGGCAGAGTCGGCGTCGGCGACCGGGACTGACACGAGGGTGCTGCCGCCCCACTCGAGGCCCAGGCCCTCGGCGAGCCGGCGGGCCAGGCGAACGGGCTCCTCGAGGGCGCCCGCCGCCTGCCAGCCGACGAGGAGCTCGAGCGATTCGGCCGCGCCGAGCCAGGGCAGCCAGGCGAGCGAGACGTCGTACCTCGCCGCGTCGGGGGCGAGGGTCAGCGGGCCGCCGAAGAAGCGGCCGTAGGGCCGATCGGCGGCCCGCCAGTTGGCGTTGATCGGCGGCAGGCGCCCGACGTGGTCGGGGCGCAGGGCCATGAAGGCCACGCCACGCGGGCACAGGAGGTGCTTGTAAGCCGAGACGACCAGGTAGTCGATCCGGTCGACAAGGTCGCCGAGGGCCACGAACGGCGTCCCCTGGGTGGCATCGAGGAGGACGCGCGCACCGACCTCGGCGGCCCGCTCCACGATCGCCCGGATCGGGGCGGTCCGGCCGGTCTGCATCTGGACGAGGGTGCAGGCCACGAGGGTCGTGCCCGGCCGGATCTCGTCGACGAGCCGCTCGAACTCGACCTCCCGGACGGGGACGCCGCGGTCTCGGGCGACGAGCAGCGGGAAGAGGACCGAGGTGAACTCGTCGGCCGGGACGACGACATCATCGTCGCGGGTCAGCTCGGCCGCCACGAGGCCGACCGCCACCGAGGTCGCCGGCAGGAGGGCGACGCGTCCCGGATCGATACCCACGAGCGCGGCGAAGGCGGCCCGCCCACGCTCGCCGGCCATGTCCCAGTCCTCGATCCAGTTGGCGCGGCCGGCCTTCCAGTCGTCGAGGGCCGCGCCCATGACCCGCAGGCTCGGCTCGGGCGGCAGGCCGTACGTGGCGCTATCGAGGTAGGTCGTCCCGGGCTCGGGCGAGAATAGGGCGCGGATCGCGGCGTCCATCCTGGGAGTCTACGTGTCGAGATCGGCAGGGCGGTCGATGTCGACGATCGTCGCGCCGGCGGGGTCGAGGGCCAGCCAGACAGGTGCCGGGATCGATATGGCCCCCAGCTCGCGGAGGAGATCGCGGAGCGCGCGGCCACCGCGCTCCAGGACCGTCGTCGCGGCCGGACGCGCGGTGCGAACGTCGAGGGCCATCGGCAGGGGCTGGATCCGGCCGGGGACCTCCAAGCTCACCGCCGGCCGGCCCGGTCCGACCGTGGCGACGAGGCGACGGAGCACCAGCGGGACCATCCGCGGCATGTCGCCGGCGACGACGAGGGCGATCGGGGCCTCGGCCTGCGCCAGCGCTGCGTCGAGGCCGACGAGCGGGCCACCGAACGGTTCCGGGTCGTGGACGACGCGAACGCGTGCCTCGAGGTCGGCGGGGAGCGGCGGAGCGGCGCCGGGCGTGGCGACGACGATGAGCCGGCTCGCGACGGCAGCCACGGCGTCGAGGGCGTGATGGAGAAGAGGCCGGGCGTCGACCTCCACGGCCAGCTTGTCCGCCCCGAAGCGCGATGACCGGCCCCCGGCGAGGACGATCCCGACGACGTCGTCGAGCGGCGGCGGGCTCGTCATGGGCGGACTGGCTCCTCGCGCGGCGCCCGCGGGCCGGGGACATGACCGGACGGGGTCCGGACCAGGATGCCCCGCCGGTTGAGGTCCTCGAGGAGCGGCATGACGACGCGGCGGCTCGTCCCGGTGGCGTCCCGGAGCGTCGCCGGGGCGAGGGGCGCGCGGCGCGCCAGGGCCAGGGCCGTGGCGGCGAGTCGCTCGAAGGCGGGCCTGGCCCAGGCCAGGTCGGCCTCCACCCGGACGATCCGTCCGGCACGCTCGAGGTCGCGGATCCCCTCGGGCGGGCAGCCGGCGGCGCGGGCCGCGGCCGACAGGTCCGGCGGGGCAGGGACGTCGAGGAGCGCCACGAGCCGGTCCATCGCCGCGGCCAGGGCGGGCGGCGGGCCGGAGCCACGGGCCGGGTCGCGGAATCGGTCGCCGTCGCGGGCCAGCCGTCGCCGGACGACGAGATCGTCGAGGACCGCGGCGATCCCTGCCTCGACGGCCGGCGCATCGTCGCCCCGGATCGTCACCAGCCGACCGAAGGCCGATCGGAGGGTGCCGCGAAGGGCCGGGGCCGGGAGACCGGACGATGCCGGCTCGGCGTCGTGGTGGGCGGCGATGGCGGCGAGCGCGGCGGTCTCGAGGGCGTCCCGGACGTCGGGCGCAAGGAGGAGCCGGTCAGCGCCGGCCAGGAGCCCATGGAGAGCGACCCTGGCGTCCGCGGTCGCGTCGAGGTCGAGGTCGTCGATCGCGACGGCGAGCGTCGCGAGCAGCTCCGGAGTGGCGCGCCGCCGGGACACACCGCGGGCCGGGCGCGCGTCGAGGATCGTCACCCCCGCCGCGAGGTCGCCCGGCGAGGGCCGCCGGAGGACCGCTCGCGCGCTCGCGAACGTGGCAATCGGCGCTGCGAGGCGCAGAACCGCCGTGACCCGGCCGTCGGGGAGCGTCACGGCCTCCCGACCGCGACGGCCCACCCGCGCGTCGACGGCCGCCGTACCGATGTGGAGCCGCAGTCGCGCGTCGTCGCCGGGTGGCCAGCCCGCAGCGGCCTTCTGGCCGCTCCAGGCCATGGGGGGGCGCAGCGCGACGAGCACTCGATCGGTGGCGTCGATGCCCTGCCCCGACACGAGGACGCCGCCGCGCCCAAGCTGGTCGAGCCCGGCGCCGACAACGTTCGCCGCCGTCCGGCCGCCGGTGGCGACATCGACCGGCGCGTGGTGGACCTGGAGGCCCCGGAGCCGGACCTCGATGCCGGCCGGCCAGAGGCGCAGGTGGTCGCCGGCGCGGAGCTCCCCGCCGCGGAGCGTCCCGGTCACGACCGCGCCGCGGCCCTTCACCGAGAAGGCCCGGTCGATCGCGAGGCGCGTGGGACCGCCCGGCAGCCCAGCCTGGCGGGCCGCCACCCGGTCGCGGAGCCGAACGAGCGCCTCGCGGACCGCCTCGAGCCCCTCGCCCGTCGTTGAGGACGCGACGAGCACCGGCGCTCCGGCGAGCGAGCTCCGCTCGAGGAGCTCGGTCACGGCGCGGGCGACCTCGGCCGCCCGGTCAGATCCGGCGACATCGGCCTTCGTCACCACGGCGAGGCCGTCGCGGAGGCCGAGCGCATCAAGGAGCTCGAGGTGCTCGAGCGTCTGGGCCCGGACCCCGTCGTCGGCGGCTACGACGAGCACCGCGGCGTCGATCTCGCCCGCCCCGACGAGCATGTTGCCGATGAGCGCGTCGTGGCCCGGCACGTCGACGAAGTCGATGGAGGTCCCATCCTCGAGGTCGAGCCAGGCGTAGCCGACGTCGATCGTCATGCCCCGGCGGCGCTCCTCGGGCAGGCGGTCGGCGTCGATGCCGGTCAGGGCCCGGAGGAGCGCCGTCTTGCCGTGGTCGATGTGCCCGGCGGTGCCCATGACGACGGTCATCGCGTCAGCCAGGGGCGTCGAGGGCCCGGCCGATGGCCGCGGCCAGGGCGTCGTCGTCGTCCGGCGGCACGGTCCGGAGGTCGAGCAGGACCCGTCCGTCGGCGATCCGGCCAACGACGACCGGGTCGCCGGTGCGGAGCCCGCGGAGCAGTCGATCGGCCGAGCGAGCGGCGAGCGCCAGCCCGAACGACGCGAGCGTCTCGCCCGGCAGCGAGCCGCCGCCGATCGTCGACTCGAGCTCGACGAGATCGGCCGCCCGCCCGATCCGGGCCGCCAGCGCGGTCGCCCGCTCACGGAGGGCGGCCGCCGGCACCGCGATCGCGCGCCACAGCGGGATCTCGGCTTCGGCGAGGCCGGCCCGGTAGAGGCCAAGGGTCGCCGCGACGGCGGCCAGGGTGACCTTGTCGGGTCGCATCGCCCGCGCGAGGGGGTCACGCCGCATCCTTGCGATCAGGTCCGCCCGACCCACGACGAGCCCGGCCTGCGGGCCGCCGACGAGCTTGTCGCCGCTGAACGTCACGACGTCCGAGCCGAGCGCCAGCCGCTCCGCGGGCGTTGGCTCGCGGGCCAGCCCGAACTGCTCGGTTGGGAGGAGCGCCCCAGAGCCGAGGTCGTCGACCACGATCGCTCCGTAGCGGTGGGCGGCCTCGGCGACGGCGGCAGCGTCGGGGGCCTCCGTGAAGCCCGACTGGATGAAGTTCGAGGGGTGGACCCGGAGGACGAGCTTCGCCCGGCTGCCGACATCGGCCAGTGCTGCCTCGAAGTCATCGGCTCGCGTCCGGTTCGTCGTCCCGACTTCGACGAGCCTGGCGCCCGCCCGTCGGACGATCTCCGGGATCCGGACGCCGCCACCGATCTCCACGAGCTCGCCGCGGGAGACGATCACGCCGCCGCCGCGCCCGGCCAGCCCGACCGCAAGGGCCACGGCCGCCGCGTTGTTGTTCGTGACGAGGGCGTCCTCGGCGCCGGTCAGGGCGACGAG
>Ga0209342_10000517_pt1 | contig 44649 bp, 45 predicted proteins | sample RifCSP16_2_FD_184023 | JGI IMG/M metagenome (GOLD analysis project Ga0209342, IMG submission 184023) | Soil microbial communities from Rifle, Colorado - Rifle CSP2_sed 16_2 (SPAdes) (version 2) | ecosystem: Environmental > Terrestrial > Deep subsurface > Rock core/Sediment | place: Rifle...
CCACCAGCTCTTTGTGGTACGGCGCGATGAACTCTCGGTAGTTGTCGGGTGAGATCAGGCTGATCGAGGCCGTGGGCTCAGAGAAGCTGAGCCCGATCTTGGTCTTGATCACCTCATCGCCGAAGCGCTTGCAGTACTCGGTCGTCCAGCGCATCAGCTCGTGGATGAACCCGGGGTCCTCGAAGGTCTCCAGGAGCATCGCTTCTGGATTCCTCATCAGCATCGCGATCGTCCATGGCCCGACCAGCACTGCGCCGCTCGCGGCCGGAAGCTTGGCCGCCATCAATCCCTCACAGACTTCGAGAAAGCCGGGGAGCCGCCCGTCCCGCTTCGGATCGGGGATCTCCATCTTGGCGAGCCGCGCCTTCTCTTCCTGGAGCACGTGGGTCGCGATCGAGGGGACCACATAGTCGGAGTACTTCACCCCGCAGCCGGTCGCCTCAGCCTCCTTGGCGAGGTCGTTATAGGCGAGGACTACATCGGGCTGATAGCGCTCGTAGTAGTTGAGCATCGCCTTGATCGCCTTCTGGGGATTCGTGCAATACTCCTCGATGGAGAGACCATCCAGGCACCCGGCGAACGACGCCACGATGGGGTAGACCGGCACGCGGTCGGCGTAGCTCCGCTTGTACGCGGCCGCCACCCGGTCGCGATTCGTGTACTGGGCCTTGCCCTTTTCGACATCCCAGAGCTTGTTGACCTCCATGTACTTGGGCGGCAGCTTTGCCTCGTACTCCATGAACTGAGTGATCGGGTAGCGGATCCCGCCCTGGTGAGTTCCCCGGAGCCCTTCGATAATCTCCTCCATCTTCTGCCAGGGGATCGAAAAGGCCATCTCGTGGTCCTGGGTCTGGCCGAAGATCCGGTCACCGGAGCAAGGGAGGATCACTTGAGGCTCCCGACTCTTCATGGCGGTGACGATGGTCTCTGAGCAGCTCAAGCGTCCGCCGAACGATGAGGTGAGCTTGCCTCCGCGCTTCCAGAGCGCGGCCTGGGTCAGCCGCATTACCTGTGCAGGGTTCGCATAGACCACGACCACGTGGGGCTCGTACGCGCAGCGGTCCAGGGGGGAGACCAGCAAGCAGTAGTACTCCCCGGGTTGAAACTTATCGACCGCCGCCTCCGAAGCCTGGCCCGCTTCCTTGCTCTCGGTGTAGATCCCCTCGCAAAGCGTGCCTGAGTTGTAGATGTGCGTGGGCGTGTCAAAGCCGAGCGCGGTGATCCCGAGCGAGCAGATGTGGTCCTCTCGCGTGAGCGCAATCATCCACCCATACCGCCGGGCCATATCGATCACCTGGCAGTTCATGGAGAGCTTGCCGAAGTCGCGGTGCGGGCGCTTGGCTTTGTCCGGGATCGTTTCGCCGGGCTTCAGCATTCTGATCGCGACCGGAAATGTCTGGGGTCGGATGTAGAACTGAAGCTCCGAGTCGGCTGCCTTGGGATCAATCATCGTAGCCTCCTTCGGGGTCTCCACGCACGAAAGTACTGGGGGTCTCTTGCCCTGTCAAGTTTATTGAGGCGTGGGTTTCGCCCGCGCAGACTCGAGGACACCGGACCGAGCGATGCGCCTTTGAGTGCCCGCTGTCGATATGAAGGTGTAAAATAGTCAGTGGCGGTGGGGAACGCATCGTTCCTGCCCAACAACGCCGCCTATCCTTATGTGGAGGACTCATCAATGATCGGTGCTCCTAGTGCAAGCTACAGCATGACGCTCAGGGTAGAGATCGCGAGCCGGCCCGGTATGCTCGGCAAAGTCACCTCGGCGATCGGCAGGGCCGGCGCCGATATCGGGGCGGTTGACCTGGTCCAGGTGGACCAGCAAACCGTCACGCGCGACATCACCTTTAGCGCGAGGGACGACAAGCATGGCCTCCACGTCGTGGAACGGGTCAAAAAGGTTCCGGGGGTCAAAGTGGTGAACGTCTCGGATCGGACGTTCCTCATGCATCTTGGCGGGAAGATCGAGGTGCAATCGAAAATCTCTGTGAAAACCCGAGACGACCTCTCCATGGCGTACACACCGGGCGTCGCGCGAGTGTGCATGGCCATCCATGAGGACCCGGAGAAAGCTTATGCGCTGACGATCAAACAGAACTGTGTGGCCGTGGTGACTGACGGCACGGCCGTTCTCGGCCTTGGAGACATCGGGCCGAAAGCCGCGATGCCAGTCATGGAGGGGAAAGCTCTCCTCTTCAAAGAGCTTGCCGGCGTCAATGCGTTTCCCATCTGTCTTGATACCAAAGACGTGAATGAGATCGTCGGGATCGTCAAAGCGCTCTCTCCGGTGTTCGGCGGGATCAATCTGGAAGACATCTCTGCGCCCCGCTGCTTCGAGATCGAGGAACGGCTGCGGAAGGAGCTCGATATCCCGGTGTTTCACGACGATCAGCACGGGACCGCGGTGGTGGTCCTGGCCGCGCTGCTCAACGCCCTGAAGATCGTCAAGAAGAAGCTGTCGGATATCAAAGTGGTCTTCTCAGGGGCGGGCGCCTCGGGGATCGCGACGGCGAAGATCCTGATGGCGATGGGGGTGAAGAATATCGTGAGCTGCGATCGCTCCGGCGCTCTCTACCGGGGGCGGCGGGAGAACATGAACCCGATGAAGGAGTGGTTCGCGGCGCATACGAACGCCAAAGGGCTGCAAGGATCCCTTGGCGACGTGCTCGTGGGGGCTGACGTGTTCATCGGGCTCTCCGGGCCGGGTGTGGTGACAGCGAAAGAGATCAAGAGGATGGCGAAAAACCCCATCGTGTTTGCCATGGCAAACCCGATTCCCGAAATCATGCCAGAAGAAACTGCCCCGTATGTGCGGGTGATGGCCACGGGGCGCTCTGACTACCCCAACCAGATTAATAATGTCTGCTGCTTCCCGGGTTTCTTCCGCGGTCTGCTCGATGTCCGCGCCCGTACCGTCAACGATGAGATGAAAATTGCCGGTGGCGGGAGCTGTTGCCAATGCAGTCGCTCGGGCCGCAGTTGAAACCGGCGTGGCGACCCGCAAACGGAAGTTGGGATGAGTAGGACGTAGAGGCCGCTGAAATTTCGCTCGTCGTGCTTTCAGGGGTTATTGGCCTCGTCTCCATGAAGGAGGCGGCTTCCGCGGGCCATGACTACCCCGACGCTGCCGGGGGCCACTACCCAAAAGAGGTGGCTGTAGAGGTTGCCACGGAAATTGAAGCGTCATTCCCAATTTTCCACCAAAAGTTCCTTTCGAACGCCCCTGAAAAATCTCACGTTCTCCTGCCAGACTTGACGGATTTGGGTGACAGGCTGTCTTTTCGTGTCAGATCTGCCGGCAGAATTGTCCTACCTGCGAGAGGCTCTCTCATACCGTTAAAGCGCTAACCCTCAGTCACGATTGAACTTGATTTTACTGACAGAGTTTGGCATCTGGCTTGCTGCCCCGCTGAGCACACGCCACATCAACGGGAGGCAGGCCATGAAAGGAAGCGCGCGGTTCCGGCAGCGGTTAAAGGATGAACAGCGGCGAGTGGCTCAGCGACTCCGGGCACTCGGTGGCCCTGTCGCGGTCCAGGAGACAGACGCCACTCCAGGCAGCAACACACCCTACGCGAATCCGATGGATGAGATGGCAATGCTCGAGCGCCGCGAGGTGGCGTACGCCACGCGGAGTCTTCTCTTCCAACGCGCGACCGAGATTGCCGAGGCGTTTCGGCGGCTCGAGGAAGGCACCTATGGCGAGTGCGAAGGCTGTGAAGGAGCCATCGCCCCGGCGCGACTCGAGGCCATGCCTGAAGTGAGACTCTGCGTGCGCTGCCAAGAGGCCCAGGAGCGCGATGCCTCCCGCTTCACGATGGCGGAAGTAGGCTCCGAGGAAGATCAGGACGAGGCGTAACGCAACCGGTGACTCCCCGCCGGAGTAGCCGCTTGACCTCCAGCAGCCTTTCTACCAGCTCAAACTAACGCTCTCGCCCTTTCCCAGAGGCGAGAAGCAGAGAACCTTCACCCGCAGCGAGTTCCACAGCTTCTTGGCACGGTGCAACCTCACATGGCATGATTGGGGCTGTGGAAGAGCCACTGCTGGCGTTTATACGTCCCGTTTCCTGGCTCGCGTGCCGGGCCTACTTTCGGATCAGGCATGAGGGCGTCTCACACGTCCCTCTCGACGGCCCACTCCTTATTACGCCAAACCACGTCTCGTATGCTGACCCTGTGTTCGTGGGCACTCCTGTCCGACGGCCCATCCACTACATGGCATGGGAGCGCCTCTTTCAGGTCCCACTCCTCAAGCGGATTATTCCATACCTCAACGCGTTCCCGGTGAACACCGATGAGACCGACACGAAAGCGATTCGATCGGTTGTTCGTCTCCTGGATGCGGGCAAGGCGATTCTGATCTTCCCTGAAGGAGGACGCTCGGTCGATGGCCGGCTCCAGCCGTTCAAGTCCGGAGCGTTTCGTCTCGCACTGACGCGGAACGTTCCGGTTCTGCCGGTCACGATTGCCGGCGCGTGGAAGGCATGGCCGCCTCATCAACGGTTTCCCCGGCCAGGGCGAGTGACGGTGACCTTCCACCCGCCGATTGATCCTAAAGAGATCGCACCAGCCAAGTCGCTCAAGCTCCGCGCCCAGCTCATGGCAGATCGAGTCTATCGTCAGGTCGCGACCGTCTTCTCGTAGCGCCGCATTTCTCGCGTTTTTTTCTGATCGGGGTTAGAATCATCCCCACACGGAGGCGCGGGTGGATCTCAGGGCGAATCTCATGGCGGTGCGGGAGCGCATGGCCCGGGCCGCTGACAGGGCGGGACGATCGCCAGATGAGATTCTCCTGGTTACGGTCTCAAAAGCTGTTCCGGTGGATCGGATCCGTGAGGCGATCGAGGCTGGAGTGACAGCACTGGGAGAGAATCGGGTTCACGAGGCCAAAGAGAAGATCAAAATTCTCGGCCGTCCCGTGCCCTGGCATCTCATCGGTCCGCTCCAGACCAACAAGGTGAAGGACGCGCTTGCGCTCTTTGATCTGATCCACTCAGTTGACCGGCCAAGCCTCGCCCAGGAGCTGGACCGGCGCGCTCGCGCAACCGGGCGCGCGTCCTGGTCGAGGTGAATCTGGCCCACGAGCCGACAAAGAGCGGGGTGGCCCCGGATGACTTCAAGCCGCTGATGGAGCTGCTGAGTGACTGTGCGGGGTTGGAAGTCTTGGGCCTGATGGCAATACCTCCCGTAACGGGTGATCATCAGGCTTCGCGGCCGTGGTTTCGCCGGCTCAGAGAGCTGCGGGAGAGCGCCGAGTCGTGGGGGCTCCCGAGGATCAAGCTTCACGAGCTTTCAATGGGGATGAGCCACGACTTCGAGGTGGCGATCGAAGAGGGGGCCACGATGGTTCGAGTCGGCACGGCCATCTTCGGCTCCCGAGTTTAGCGCATGGCTCTGAAGGGGAAAAAGCTCGGGTTCATTGGCGCCGGCAACATGGCTGAGGCGATCATTCGCGGTCTCCTCAGCACGGGTGCCCTGAGCGCGGACCAGATCAGCGCGTCCGATGTTCGCCAGGATCGTCTTGACGAAATCGCCAAGCGCTACAAAATCCATTCGCTCTCGGACAACCCTCTGCTCGTCAAGCGCTCGGACGTGGTGATCCTCTCGGTGAAGCCTCAGGTAATGGCTGGGGTCCTGAAGGAGGTCGCTCCGGTCGCTGAGGAGAAGCTCGTCATCTCCATCGCGGCCGGGATCCCGACCGCATTCATTCGAAGGCTGCTGCCAAAGAGTGCTCGGCTGATTCGGGTGATGCCGAACGCTCCGGCGCTCGTGCTTGAGGGAGCGACCGCCGTAGCCAGGTCGGGCGGGCTTGACGCTGGCGACCTGGAGACTGCTCAAGAGATCTTTAGCGCGATCGGAAAGGTCGTCGTCCTTGAAGAGACGCTGTTGGACGTGGTGACCGGCCTTTCAGGCTCGGGGCCAGCCTACGTCGCCATGGTGATCGAGGCGCTGGCAGACGGCGGCGTGAAGCTGGGGCTTGACCGGCAGACCGCGATGACGCTCGCGGTTCAGACCGTGCTCGGCTCAGCAAAGCTTCTCAGCGAGACCGGGATGCATCCGGGTCAGTTGAAAGATATGGTGGCCTCGCCAGGTGGAACGACGATTGCAGGAATTTCGGCACTGGAGGAGAACGGGCTCCGCCACGCGCTGATCGCCGCAGTGGAGCGCGCGACGCGTCGGTCGGCGGAGCTTGGACAGAAAGGGGATGATCCTCATCCATAGTCTCGTAGGATTCATTGGCTGGATCCTGAACCTCTACACGTGGATCATTATCGCCGCCGCCCTCATTACCTGGGTGAGCCCCGATCCGTATAATCCGATCGTGCGATTTCTCGGTCAGGTGACAGAGCCGGTGCTCCGCCCGATCCGGAGGCTCATTCCAACATACAAGACCGGCATCGACCTTTCTCCGTTGATCGCGATCATTCTGATCCAGTTTATTGAGCGGGTGATCCTGCCGTCCCTGTTGTTTTAGGCACCGGCTCACCGAAGATTGGAGGACGACCCCCATGCGCATGACCCCCATGGAGATACGCCAGCAACAGTTCGACACCCAGCTCTTTCGCGGCTGCGATGTCCAGCAAGTCGATGCCTACCTGAATCAGGTGGCTGGCGACTACGAGGAGCTGATGAAAGAGAACAATCTGCTCAAAGAGCAGCTTGCGCTGCTCGAGGATCGACTCCATGGGGTCGAAGAGAGGGAGCAGCTTCTCAAAGAGACGCTGGTGTCAGCCCAACGAATGAGCGAGGAGATGAAAGAGGGTGTGAGGCGTGAGGCTCAGCTTGTTCTCAGGGAGGCCGAGCTGCAATCAGAAAAGATGTTGGAGGCGGCTCGGGCCGAGGAGGCGAAGATCAAGGAGGAGGTCCTCACGCTCAAGCGAGCTCGCCGACAGGTGCTCGAGGGGATCCACTCCACCGTGGAGCGCTTCCAGCGGCTCGCGGCCGAGGAGTTCCAGCGTGAACCGCCCGACCCTGCCTGAAGCGGCCTTGCTCCATGTGAGGGTTCAGCCCAAGGCTTCACGGAACGAGGTGGTCGGCTTTGAAGGTGAAGCCCTGAAGGTCCGAGTGACCGCGCCGCCAGCCGATGGCGCGGCGAACGCCGCGCTGCTCGGCCTCCTCGCCCGTCACTTCGGCTGCCCACGCTCGGCGGTGGCGCTGGTTCGTGGCCACAAGAGTCGGGATAAGTGGGTTCGGATTTCCGGCCTCTTCCCTCGCGAGATTCGGCAGCAACCGTCCATCCGAGAATCGCGCTCGTGATTGCGCCCGTTGCCTGGAGGAACAACTGCCTGGTCCTCCTCGACCAAACCGTCCTACCCGGAGACGAGCGCTATCTGGAGTTCCATCACTGGTCCGAAGTGGCGGATGCGATCAGAAATCTGGTGGTGCGCGGCGCCCCGGCGATCGGCGTGACCGCGGCGTTCGGTCTGGTGCTGGCGCTTCGAGAGAGCCGCGCGAGCGACTTCGACGGCCTGCTGGCTGACCTCGAGAGCGCAAGCAAAGGGCTGGCCGCGACGCGGCCCACCGCCGTGAACCTTTTCTGGGCCCTTGACCGCATGAAGCGACGGTTCGTGGCCGAGAAGGGGAGCAGGCTGGACGCGCTTCGTGAGCGACTGCTCCTCGAAGCCACGCGCATCCTCCAGGAAGACATCGCCGCCAACCAGGCGCTCGGTCGGCACGGCGCAGCCCTGGTTCCTCGGGGCGCGAGAATCCTGACTCACTGCAACGCCGGAGCCCTCGCCACCGCGGGCTACGGGACGGCGCTCGGCGTGGTGCGGAGCGCCCACGCGGAGGGCAAGGTCGCGTTGGTCTGGGTGGATGAGACCCGGCCTGTGCTCCAGGGCGCGCGCCTGACCGCGTGGGAGTGCGTGAAGGACGGGATCCCTCACCGCGTCGTGGCGGACGTCGCGGCGGCCTCTCTGATGGCGCGCGGCCAGGTTGACCTTGTGGTGGTCGGCGCTGATCGGATCGCCGCGAACGGGGACACCGCGAACAAGATCGGAACCTACGGCTTGGCGCTGCTCGCGAGCGCCCACCGGATCCCGTTCTACGTGGCGGCGCCGTTCTCAACGATCGACCCGGCCATCGCATCCGGGGCGGAGATACCGATCGAAGAGCGCGCGCCCGATGAGATCAGGAAGATTCAGGGGCGGCCGGTCACTCCCGAGGCGTCACCGGTCTTCAACCCGGCGTTCGATGTCACACCGTTCCGGTACATCGCGGCCGTCATTACCGAGAAGGGAGTGTTTCGCTCCCCCTTTCATTTCACGTGAAGTGTGAAGAGTGAAGTGTGAAGCGACGGGGGACACCCTTCACGTCATGGGCATGAAACCCGATCACAGTTCCGGCAGTGTCGCGAAGCACTATCACGATGAGACGCGCCACTCGCACTGGTCTGTGCGTCAGAGTGGCCACTATCTCGACTGGGACAATAAACCGTTTCCCTTCAAGATCTACCCGGCGCTCACTGCGATCCCGCTTCGCCGGGAATTTCCGCACCCCTCGCTCCCGGCGCTTGATGCGCTCACAATGCGCGAGGCGCGTGGAGGGAGGGTGACCATTGAGACGCTGGCCAGCCTCCTCTTTTTCTCAGCCGGGGTGACGAAGAAGAAGAGTTTCCCTGGCGGTCAGGAGTACTACTTTCGCGCGGCGGCCTCGACAGGCGCGCTGTACGAGGTCGAGGTCTATCTCGTCACAAGCGAGATTCCCGGGCTTGAGGCCGGGGTCTATCACTTCTGCCCCGGAGACTTCTCGCTTCGGCGGCTGCGCGAGGGCGATTACCGTCAGGCGTTGGCGCGCGCAGCGTCCGATGAGTCCGTCGCTCACGCTCCGGTCACGCTCATACTGACCGCGATCTTCTGGCGCAATGTCTGGAAGTATCAGGCCAGGGCATACCGTCACTGCTACTGGGACTCGGGCACCATGCTCGCGAACAGCTTGGCTGCAGCAGCAGCGCTTCAGTTGCCAGCCAGAGTCGTCACGGGCTTCATCGACGCCGATGTGGAACGCTTGATCGGGGTCGATGGCGAGCGCGAGGGAGCACTTGAGCTGTTCGTGGTAGGTTCATCAGGCGTGCCCGCTCCACCGTCGCCGCCGGTTGACCCGATTCAATACGCGATCATCCCACTCTCGCATCATGAGGTCGAAGAGCCGCTGATTCGAGAGATGCATGCGGCCTCAGCTCTCGCGACCCAGGCCGATGTTCACGCGTGGCGCCAGGGCTCGCCGCTATCGTCGCTCAAGCCGCCCGCTGATCTCTCCCCGATCAAGCCGCTCCCCGATCCGAAGAGCCTGCCGCTCACCGATACGATTATCCGGCGCGGCTCCACCCGGCGCTTCGCTCAGGTAGAGATCAGCCTCTCACAGCTCTCGACGATCTTGCGCGCCTCGACCCAAGAGATCCCCGCTGATGCGTTTGGCGGGCCGGGTCAGCGGCTCAGCCAGCTCTACCTCATCGTGAACGCGGTAGGGGGTCTCCACCCGGGCGCCTACTACTATTGGCCTGAGACGGAGGGGTTCGAGCTTCTCAAGGACGGAGAGTTTCGGTCTCAAGCCGGGTACCTCTGCTTGGAACAGGAGTTGGGGGCCGATGCCAGCGCAGTGATCTTCTTCTTCTCAAACCTTCGTGAGATCCTCTCGCGTTATGGGAATCGTGGCTACCGGCTGGCAAATCTTGAGGCGGGAATCATCGGCGGCAACTGCTACCTCGCCGCCTACTCGCTCGGGCTGGGCGCGAGCGGCCTCACCTTCTACGACAACGACACGATCGGATTTTTTAGCCCCCACGCCGAGGGCAAAGACGCGATCTTCGTCACCGTGCTGGGCCGGGCCGCGAAAGGCCTCGGCCGACCTGTCCGATTGGTCTAAGCACTCAGCCGTCAGCGATCAGCTTTCAGCTCTGACTGACCGGTGTTCGTTTTCCAATCTGACCGCTGGCTGCTGATCGCTTGTCCTCACCAACGGGCGGACGTAGAATTTGGGCGTTGCATTGTTCCCTTTTCTCACAGACTGCGCGCGGAGGTTCTTATGAAAGCCGCGGTGATGATGCAATTTCGGGAACCCCTGGAAATCCAGGAATTGCCTGATCCCACTCCTGGCCCGACCGATGCGGTCGTGCGGGTCGAAAGTTGCGGCATCTGCCGCACTGATTGGCACGTGTGGCAGGGCGATTGGGCCTGGATTGGCCTCAATGTGAAATTCCCCCATGTCATGGGGCACGAGTTTGGGGGGGTGGTTGAGGCCGTCGGGTCTGATGTGCAGGGCGTTAAGCCAGGGGAGCGGGTCACGGTCCCCTTTCACTTAGCCTGCGGGCGGTGTGAGTACTGCTATAGCGGTCGCTCCAATATCTGCAATGCACATGGGGTCATAGGGGTCCACTCTCATGGCGGTTTTGGCCGTTTGGTCTTGGTGCCGGCAGCAGGCATCAACCTGGTGCGGCTGCCCGACGAGGTGGATTTTCTCAGCGCGGCGGCCATTGGTTGCCGCTACATGACGGCGTACCATGCGCTGGTGGATCGAGCCAACATCCGGCCGGGCGAATGGGTGGCGGTGTTCGGCATCGGCGGGGTTGGGCTTTCAGCGGTGCAGATTGCGACGGTGTTGGGCGCCCAGGTGGTGGCCATAGACATCGGAGAGTCAAAGTTAGCGATGGCCCGGAAAGAAGGCGCCGCCGCCACAGTCAACGCCGCCCAAGAAGATCCGGTGGCGGCGGTAAAGGCGGTGACCAATGGCGGGGCCGGGGTCACTGTCGATGCCCTGGGATCAGCGCAGACGGCGCTGCCTGCCTTGCGCTCACTGCGGAAAGCGGGCCGGCACATTCAGATTGGGCTGACGAGTCAGGCCGAAAAGGGCAAGCTCTCCGTGCCGGCTGATGTGATGACGCTCCAGGAGATGAGCTTCATCGGCAGCGTCGGTTGCCCCACGACCAGCTATCCCGGCTTGCTGGCGTTGATCGCGACAGGCAAGCTGGATCCCAAGCGGCTGGTGACCGACACCATTCCTATCGAGCAAGCCAGCGACGTGCTGTCGTCAATGACCAACTTTGCCACCGTCGGATTCAACGTCATCACGGCTTGGTAAGCGCCCGTCCGCGTGATCTCCCGATCGAGGAACAGAAGTAGCTGCTCTGATTGGACAGGCCATTTGCACAACGCGAAGCGTGGGTCGGCCTGATCCCTGGACTGCACATGAAGAGGGAACTTGTCCGCGCAGAAAGGACGGATGTAGAATTGGCCGCGATGTGGCAGCGCCTCTTTCTGGTCCATCACCCCATCATCGAGGAAAGGGAGGAAGCGTGAAAATGAGAATCTTGGTGTTCGTGTTCGGAGCCCTGATGGTGTTGCTCGGCGTGATCTGGATCGGCCAGGGCCTCGGTTACGTCGGCGGCAGCTTCATGACCGGCGACATCATGTGGGCCTACATCGGATTCATCGTGGGGGTCGTGGGCATCGGCGTCATCTGGCTAGGAGCAACACGGCGCCGAAGCTGACGAAGGGTTCGCGGCGAGGAGGGCCCCGGGAAGAATCCCCACCGCGCTTCTCGCCCGATGGCGCCCGTCGCTGGACTCATTCTGCCCCGCCCATCTGTCTGGGACGGGACGGCTCAACGCCGCGGTCCCTCATCCGCGCATGCTCAGTACTGAGCATGCGCTGAAATCAACTGAAAAGATTGAATGCCAGGGGCCTATTTCTTCACGACCGTGGAGATCTGCGTTACGCTAGAGGGTGGCCGATCGGCGGACAAGGTTGCGCCGAGAGAGCTTGATGATTTGTCGCCACGCCAATGCCGACGTTCTATCGCGGCGCGCTTCGATATTTTCGGCAAGGGTCCGGCGGGATCAGGAGGTTCCGCCGAAGGGGAGCTCTTGTCTGGTGCTGTGTCCTTGCGATCGGAGGATTCTTCGTGCTCAACTGGACCTACCAGGTCATTCGGAAACCCAGTGAGCTCTTCGCCCCCCTCAGCGCTTCCTTTTCAAAAAGCCCCGAGTCCACATGGCAGAGCTACCGGTCACTCTTTGAGAGACATTCCACGAACATCCTTTCGCCTGAATTTCTTGCCGCCCTGGCTCAAGTCGAAGGCGAGGGAAACCCAATCGCCAGCACCTACTGGCGTTGGCAGTGGTCGCTGAACCCCTTCGAGATTTATCGTCCCGCCTCGAGCGCGACCGGCATGTTTCAGATCACTGATGAAACGTTCGCTGAAGCGCGAAAGTACTGCGTCCGGGATCACAAGGTTGCCAGCGACGGCCCGTGGTATGACCCACGGGCCTGCTGGTTCAATAGTGCCTATACCCGAATCATGCCCGGCCACGCGACTGAGCTGACCGCCGCATTCCTCCACCAGAGCGTCACAGATACGCTGGCTGCTCCTCGCGTTGCACGGGCCAGTCTTGCGCAAAAGCAAAAGCTGGCTGCCGTGATCCACCTGTGCGGAGTGAAGAGAGGAGAGACATTCGCCAGACGAGGCTTCCGGGTGGCCCGGGGCGAACACTGTGGGACTCAGAGCCTGCGCCAATATCTGGATCAAGTTGAACTGATGAAGCAACGGTTTGCTCGATTGAGAAGGGCTCAGTCGGTTACCTGAGCTGTTGTCGCCTCGGGGAGATATGCCGCCAACCGACCCAATAACCTGGCCTCATCACTCTCAGTGGATCCGCACGTTGCCGGGGACAACGCAAGAGACTGTGAACACCGATATCACGAACTCTACCAGATAAAAGGGGCGCCATAATGATGACCGTCAAATGGGGTGTCGCGCTGGCCATCGGTACGTTGGTGGTCGGTTTGTTGGTCGGATACCTGATGTGGGGACAATCAGGTCAGAAACTGGGCGAACTGAATGATCTCAAGACCCGCCTGACCCAGGAAGCACAGCGCGCAGCCGACGCGGAGTCGAAACTCGCGGACATGGACGCTCGACTCAAGCAGTTCGGCGAGGATCTCGAGGCCGAACGGAAACAGCGGCAACGACTTCAGGAGCTGCTAGGCCAGGGCCGCAAGTAAGCGGTCGCTGATCAAGAAATCGATCGCGCCAGCCGCGTACTGGGCCGTTGAGCCTCGGGCTTGTTCGAGCCGACGGGATAGATAGTGTGCTTTCCAAGCTGAGCGGATTTCATCCTCATGTTCTCAAGCCCCCTTGCAGCCGGTACATGGCAGGCGATCAGCGACCGTTCGTTAGGCAGTTCGCTTCTTGAGGCGAAGACTGACGTAGAATTGGCCGCCCGCGATGTGGCAGCCCCTCTCTGAGTCCATAGCCCTGTAGTCGAGTTGGGAGGGAGTATGGCTCGCCGTGCCAGCTTTTCTAAGGAAGCGGCTGTATACTATGGACAACGCACTGGAGATGCGTATGAACGCCCGGCCAAAGGTCATCCACAGTGACCCTAACATTCTCGGGGGGACCCCTGTCTTCGTGGGAACCCGGGTTCCCCTCCAAAACTTTATCGACTGCCTTGAAGCCGGGGACAGCCTCGATCAATTCCTAGCCTCTTTCCCCACTGTAAGCCGTGAGCAGGCGGTGGCGGCGCTCGAGTTAGCACGCGAGGCCCTCGAAGCCAGTGCGCATTCTGCTCAATGAGTGCTTGCCTCACGAGCTTGTTGATGAACTTGTTGGCCACGAGGTACGCACCGTCCAGGAGCAGGGGTGGTCCGGGGTTGAGAACGGCGAGCTCCTGCGACGAGCCGCGGGGTCTTTTGCCGCGGTTCTGACCGTAGACAAGTACATCGAGCGTACCCAGAAGCTGCCAGGAACCCTCGCGGTGGTCACCATTAGGGCTCGGTCGAACCGCATCCAGTCGCTGCGGCCGTTGCTTCCCGAAATTCTCACGGTGCTGGAGTACAAGAAGCGCAGCAGTTGACGTTATTCGGCTATCGGAGAAACAAACTTGTCCGCTCAGAAAAGCCGGTTGTAGAATTGGCCAACCACGATGGGGCAGCGCCTCTCTGAGTCCATAGTCCTGCAGTCGAGATGGGAGGGAGTATGGATCGCCAGTGTCATCACCCGGCATTCAAGAGAACACTCTATGAGCGCCACTCGATTTCGCTCTTGGGTGGCAGGGGAAGCATCCAAATCGTGCCCGGATTATCGGAGTCCTGAAACAGTTGGATGGGAAGGTTGTTTGGACGGAATACCTCAAACACCGGGCGCGACTGCGGGGTTTTGATCTTGCCACCATCGAGCAGATCGTGCGATTTTCGAAAGAACGGTACTTCGACACTGCGACGCAGCGCATGGTAGCTGTCGGACGACACGGGAACCGGTTAATCATGATACCGTATGAACAAGAGGGCGAGACAGTGACTCCCATCACCATTCATGCCACGGCCCGGCAGCAAATCAATTTTCGGCTGCGAACGGGGAGATTCAGACCATGACGAAACCCAAGCTGTCATACTTCGAAAAAGAAGATATTCTGCATCTCGTTATTTCCGAGGAGGAAGAAGCCAACAGCATCGAGCTGAGCCCCAACATTACAGCAGAGCTGAATGAAAAGGGCGAGTTAATTGGGATCGAGATCGTAAATGCCAGTACTTTCGTGAGAGATGCGATCATGGAAGGAGTACAGGCGAAGCTGCTTCATCTCATTCCTGCCCGAAAGTAGCCAAGCAGAGAAGGCGGATGTAGAATGAGCCGACCGCGATGTGGCAGCCCCTCTCTGAGTCCATAGCCCTGTAGTCGAGTTGGGAGGGAGTATGGATCGCCAACATTATCTCTGCCTTATGCCCAAGGCCTCAATCGAGGGGAAGAGGCTTGCGGAGCTTGGCCGACGAACCCGGCAGACCCCTTGACTTGTGAATTGAGTGTCGAACGAAGACTTCGTAGACCACCCCGAGATCGAGCGGCGAGAACCAGATGCACGTGAAGACCAAGCACGGGAAGCCTTGGAGGGGTTCTTCGAGCAACATAGACAGTCCGTCTTCTTCTCCCGGCAGCTTGAAATCCGAAACGAGGGCGATTGGTACCACTGGATCACCAACAGAGCGCTACGCGAACTCGTTGCCCGAGGTTCAATACGCGCGGAAACTCGGCAGCTCCAAACGGGCGGCTCTATACACCTGATGTGGCACCGAAGTTTCCGGTACTACCGCCGCGATGCCACAAAAGTAGTTCGCTTGGTGGAAGAGTACTCGGATCCGAACATCGGTGGCTCCCTCGGTCTTCAGGGCGAAGCGTTAGTTCTAGAGGGTTTCGCGCGATCCCAGTTTGTGATGCGCAATCGAGATGCTCGAAGTTATGGTGAGCAGAGCTGGATCGAGACTGAACACGATCTCGATTTCATTTTCGAACGAGACAACCGGGTGTATGGCGTTGAGGTGAAGAATACCCTTCGTTACATTGACTACACGGAGTTTAGGACGAAGATCAACATGTGCCAGGCTCTCGGAATCACGCCGGTGTTTGCGGTCCGAATGTTGCCGAAGTCGTGGATTCACGAACTTAATACCTTGGGAGGGTTTGCGCTGATTCTGAAGTATCAGCTCTACCCCTGGGCGCACCGGGATCTGGCTCGGAGGGTAAGGACGGAGTTGGGGCTTCCAGTTGACGCCCCCCGTGTGCTGGAAGACGGAACGATGGCGCGTTTTCTGCGATGGCATCAGAGGCAGTTGTGAATTTTCCGCCGCATTCACGCGATAGCGCTCGTAACCCACTGATTAGAAAGGACCGGCGCTCCGCCTCTATGAATACGTAGTATCTAGTCGCCGCCATCGGGAAGTGGCTGTCTTAACCTGACGCGCTGCTACGGACCGGTGCCGAAGTTGGAAAAGGCGGGGCTTGTTTAGGGAGACAGGGGCAGATTAGAATTGGGCAACCGCGATGTGGCGGCGCCCCTTCTTGGCCCACTGCTCATAGTCGAGGGGAGGGAGTATGGATCGCCAATGTCGTCTCCCCTGTGTAGCCTGCTCGTAGTTCTGCCTAAATCAACCTGAGCCTCCCTGCTAGAAGGCTGCCATCCTGACATCCTTCAGTGCCAGAGTGGTCTGAGCGCCGTCCGTTCGGCCAGCGCAATCTCTTTATTTTCGGGCCGCTTCTTCTTCGTTCTCCCTGGCATCTTCCCTGCACGGCTTCGCTGAGATACGAGAGATCCATTCGGTAATGGAGGCGGGGGGGGGAGATGGATCGCCAATCCTGCGGTGCCGTGAACAGCTACACGGAAGGCACAAAAGTTAATCGCCGGTTTGGTCGTTGCACACGCACTTGTCGCCACGGACACATTTGCCCGAGGTTCATCAGGGCGCAGTGGCGGCTACAAATCCACAAAGACAGGAGGAGTCACAATGAGCAAATCCACACGCAACACTGGCAAGCAGTGGTCGCGCAGCGACGTGAGCCAGCTTCGCAGTTTGGCCAGCCAGAATAACCCAACACGAGTTATTGGTTTGAAGCTCGGACGGACAGAGGATGCCGTTCGTTCCAAGGCGAGCCAGGAGGGTGTTTCGCTTCGTCCCACGAATCAGTCGCCTTACAACAGACGGAAGTGAGCAGAATGTGGCGCCTATAATAGCGCCGCCGCTGGAGCCAACAGCCGCCCCACTTCTCCGTTGCGGATCGGCGCTGCAGTTCGGACGCGCGTCGTGTCAGCGGGCATCCCGGTCGGGCGGCTGCGGCGCAGCTTTGGTTCGTTGGACAGTCGAAACGAAGCGGGGGAAGGGCAACAGGAGGCTCAGCGCAGTTCTTCCTTGGCTTATCCTTAGTGTTGCGCTGATCAGTTTCTTTCACCTTGATTCTCGTGAAGCAAGTGCAGCCTGTCGGTGCGCCTGCGTTAACGGCGAAGTCGTGGCCCTGTGCTCGAACAGCCTCGATATTCCGCCGATTTGCCCACCTCGCCTCTGTCCAATCGTGCCGCCCGCGATTGAACCGATCCAGCCTCCACGAGTCCCACCCTTGGGCACGACCCAATGCAGAATGAGGCAGGTCCTGAACCCGTGGACCGGAGGCCACGAGTGGAAAGAGATCTGCCAGTAAGAGCGGCCTGGCTCTAGTCAAGGCAGGTCTGGAGAATTTCGCCGCAACTGACCACCGCTGCCTACTCATCTCAGCCGTCGGCCATGCGGCGGAGCTGGAGCCTAAGATTACGCCGCTCGGAAGTGACTTGTTTGCGTAGTGAAGACGGGGGTAGAATTGGCCGACCGCGATGTGGCAGCGTCTCTTCCAGATCCATGGCCCTGTAGTCCAGGTGGGAGGGAGTATGGATCGCCAAGTCGTCTCTCCTTGTATCGCGACCGGAGGCCCGTGATAAATCAACAGTCAATTCTGACCCTCAGCCCGCGTGACCCTTAAGAGGCGATATATGGAGCCGGTCTTTGATCGAAATGGCCACACGGTGGGATGGTTGAGAGACGATGTGGTCTTCGACCGCGGAACGCGCCCTCGCGCGTTCGTCCGCAATGGAGCTGTTTTCAACTATCAAGGACGTCACCTCGGCCGCCTGCATCAAGGGTTCTTCAGAGACCACGCTGGCCATGCTGTTGCTTTCATGCGCGGGGCGCCCGGCGGTCCAATTCCTCCTATTCCAGAGATCCCGCCGATTCCACCGATCCCTCCAATTCCGCACATTCCTCCCATCCCTCCCATCCCGCCCATACCTCCTGTTCCCTCCCTCTCGTGGGGTCTCGACTGGGATCCGTTTCTCGCAGGGTAACCGCGTGCCGCCTTCACTCAGTGACGAGATAGGCGCATCACGAAGGAGATACGGGAGGGTTGTGAGCCTTTACAGTTTAGGCGATAGGGTGCAGCGAGTCGGCAAGGTTTGCCCTGCTTCACAATTCCGCCTAAGTCTGGCTAAAACGCCGGCGTAGCATCTGCGAGAGCACGCGCTCCGATGATAGGCAAGCAGGAGATTCTCGAAGACCTGAGGCTGTTTTCGCTGCGGACTGGAGGTATCGGCAGCTGGCTCACCGATGAGACCGACGACGAAGTGTTTGCTCGCCTCGGTCGGATTGAACAAGAACCCATCACGAAGGTCCAGCTTAATCAACTACTCGCATTTGGACATGAAGCTCCCGTCTCAGACGATTTTTTCCGTTATTATTGGCTCACTGCCCCGGACGACCACACCTACGACGTTAAGGCCATCACCGGCTTCCAAGAGCCGTGGCTTCGATCTTCAGGAATAACCTCTCTTGCCCATCTCAAATGGGGTCTCTACCGTCTCTTTACAGACGGGCTGCTCTGGTTCGGGAACGTCCGGACAGCTTACCGGAAGCTCCGTTCGATGACACGTGAAGAACTCTCCGTGTTCTTCAGTGGCCGACATTTCAATACCGCCCTCATCAAGGAAAGAGGTCCAGCACTTTCGCTGACTCCGATAGCCAAGGACGATCGCTACCTGATTTCAGAAATGGCGTGCAAGTCTTTCGGCGAACACCCCGATTCGCCGAGCGATCTTAAGAAAGCCCTCATTGAAGCCCTCCGCGCCCAAGGCGGCGGAAGAGTCACCATAAGGCTCCTTCTTGAAGGAGGCATCGTCCGCGAAAAATACGCCGAGCGCCAACAAGAATTCATATTCTCGGCCGATGATGTGCTTGACGAGCCGATCGATTCAGAAGAGGACATCGAGGCAAGGTACGAAGCTGCTGCTGCAAAATTCTTCAAGGCTCGCAAGGCGGCTCTAAGGAATACCCGGCTTTACCTCTCCATGGTAGGTGACTTGGATGTTTACGTCGCTACGAGCATGAGAAACCGCGATGAGTTCCGGAATATGGCAACCGTCTGCGAGAAGATCTTCTCTGATCAGCGCTTACAGGGTCTTCAACTTCGCTACTTCGATCCTACGCTTAGCGCCGCAGGCGGGCACGAAGACAAGGGCTTGATCGAATGCTTGATGGTGAAGTGTGCAAAGGTGCTCGTCTACTGCGCTGGCGATCGGGAAACCTATGGGAAGGACGCCGAAGCGGCGATGGCGCTAAGCCTTGGGAAACCTGTCATCTTCTATTGTGACTCAGAGCGGAGGCACAGATTCTATCGTGATGTCCATCCGCTCAGTCGGCTGATTGAGTTTGAGACAGGGGTCGCCGTTGGGGCGATGGTCACCGACTCGCTGGCGGAAGTGTCTGAATTGCTGCACCGGATCTTTGAGAACAAGATGGAGTACGAACTCGAGCAGCCCAAGACGGATTACCTCAAACTCAAGGAGAGGCTGACGGACTCAGTGGTGCGACTCCAGACAAATGATACGATGCTGAGTGAGACTTTTTGGAACTACTATCATAATAGGGAAGGGACATCCGATAGTTACTTGTGGGGCGTCTAACACGGCGGCTGCAGCGGGTCTAAAGCGCCGCTGCTCAGTCTTTTTGTTAGACGGGGACAGCCCGTTCGCAGATGGTCGAGCCTGAGTCCAAACCGAAGTCGCTCGATGAAACCTTCCGCGACTACGTGTGGGGGTACTTCGAGCTCCACGCGGACCAACGCCTCAAAGCGTTCCAGTTCTACATCTCCCTCTCAACAGCCTTGGTGGGCGGTTTCCTCCTCCTGCTCCGCTATGACCAAAACCACAAATGGATGTCCTTGCTCGGTTTCCTGCTGGCATTCCTCTCGTTTGTCTTTTGGAAGCTAGACCATCGAACCAAAAGACTCGTGAAGAACGCTGAGGACGCACTGAAGTTTCTGGATGCACAGCACGACTTGCCCGATGTCGACGGAATGCCCCATCCCTTACGCATCTTCACTCGTGACGACTACGTTGCCCAGAACGCGGATCTGTGGCCACTTTCGACGGGCCATTTCAGTTACTCGCGGTGTTTCAAGTGGGTTTTTGTGGCCTTTGCGCTTCTCGGTCTAGGTGCGGGTATTGCGTGCCTGATACTATTCCCCGTCTAGACAGCCAGTGCAACGGACCTATCGTCAACCGCGTCTCGCGGTCGGTAACCTCTCCCGTTACGCCGAATAGTCTGGAGAACTAGCCGACAGAGGGTTCGAGCCGCATCAAGTTTGGTCGCGTTCTTTTCTAGTGGCTCTCCAATGAATGGCACCTCCCCCAAATATTTTGCCGTTTCAACTGACGAGCTAGACGAGGCCCGAGGAGGGCGTCGACCGCAGGTGTACCCCGTTTTTCTCCGAAGGGACCACGCCCCCCGCTTCTCTGTACTTTTTTCCAAGCTGACTGCTTATTGCTGAGGGCTGATTGCTTCTGAGCATTGACTGATCTCAAGCGAGCAGTTATAGTGAATCGTCTTTGTGATCTGATTCACGCGCTCGTGCCGTGTCGAGAAGCGAGCAGCCCAAGGCCCGAGGAAGACGGAACCCTGAGGCGTACACCGTGTACGTTGAAGGGTTCCGACGACCGAGAACGCAGGGATGCGAAGCTTATCGGCGCGGCACACGAAAGGAGTTTTGACTGATGAAGAAGTACTACCTCATGGCGCCGGGCCCGACGCCGATTCCGCCTGAAGTGCTTCAGGCTATAGCTCAGCCGATCATCCATCATAGGACGCCGGAGTATGAGGCGCTCTTTGGCGAGGTGCGCGCGGGGCTGAAGGCCCTCTTTCAAACGAAGGAAGAGATAATCCCGTTCGCTGCCTCGGGGAGCGGCGCGATGGAAGCTGCCGTGGTGAACACGCTTTCGCCGGGTGACAAGGCGATCGTGATCCAGGCGGGAAAGTTCGGGGAGCGCTGGGGAGGGATCTGCAAGGCGTACGGCATTCAGCAGGTGGTACTTGAAGCGCCGTACGGACAGACTGTGCCGGCCGAGCGGATCGAGGAAGCGCTGAAAAAGGATCCATCCATCAAGGCAGTTTTCGCGACTCACAGCGAGACCTCTACGGGCGTGCTCCACGACATCGAGAGCTACGCGAAAGTGACGCGAAACAGCCAGGCGATTCTGGTGGTCGATGCGGTCTCGAGCCTCGGGGTGGCCGATCTCCCGATGGACGCTTGGGGTGTGGATGTCGTGGTCGCCGGGTCACAGAAGGGGCTGATGCTCCCGCCGGGGCTCGGGCTGGTGGCGTTCAACCAGCGGGCGTGGGAGCGGTCGAAGAGTGCGACGCTCCCGAAGTTCTACTTCAACATGGCTACGGAGCTTAAGTGCGTCGTCAAGAACCAGGTGAACTTCACGCCCGCGGTCAGCATTGTGCTCGGGCTGAAGGTGGCTCTCGATATCATCCTGAAGCGAGAAGGGCTTCAGGCTGTCTTCAAGCGTCACGACCGGCTGGCTCGGGCCACCCGTGCTGGCGTTGAGGCGCTGGGGCTGACTTTGTTTGCTAGGGCGAGGCCGAGCCCGGCGATCACTGCAGTGGAGGCCCCGAAGGGGATCGACGGCGAACAGGTGCTGAGAACGTTTGGGAAGTCTCACAACATCACGATAGCCGGCGGTCAGGGGGAGATGCAGGGGAAGGTCTTCCGCCTCGGCCACATGGGGTATGTCGGAGACTTCGACGTGATTGTCGCGCTCTCGGCGTTGGAGCTGGTGCTGGCTGAACTGGGTGTGCCTGCGGACTTGGGGGCCGGAGTGCGCGCCGCCGAGAAGATTCTTGCTGAGGTGCGGTAGGCGCTGATGCGGACTGAACTGATACGAACCTCCCTGGGTGGCGGCCGGGGAGGGGTTTCTTCACCACCGGCGACTTCAGGCGCCACACTACCGCTCGCCTGCGGCGAAGAAGCTCGGTACCCGTCGACTCGACTTCCCTGTCTCGACGACGGCTCCGGGCATCCTGCCCTCGACCGGCTTCTTCGCGTTGCCTCGCGAAGTGTGGCAGCCACTCGTCGCAAGGGGTTCTGAAACCCCTCCCCGGCCACCACCCAACTCAGATACTAGGTTCTCGATGAAAAGAGTTCTTGTGACCGACAACCTGCAGGACGTGGGGGTTGAGGCCCTCGGAAAGGAGGGTCTCGATGTGACGGTGGTTCCCACGCTCCCCCAGGCGGAGCTGTGCGAGCGGATCGGAGAGTTCCACGGGCTGATCGTGAGGAGCGCCACCAAGGTCACGGCGGAGGTGATCGCGGCCGGGAAGAACCTGGAGGTGATCGGTCGAGCCGGCGCGGGCGTGGACAACATCGACGTGGAGGCCGCGAGTCAGCGCGGCATTGTTGTCATGAACACTCCGGGCGCGAACACGATCGCGGTAGCGGAGCACACGATCGGGCTGCTCCTCGCGATGGCGAGGAAGCTCCCTCAAGCTCACGCGGTGCTGAAAGGCGGGAAGTGGGAGAAGGAGCGCTTCGCCGGGGTGGAGGTCTACGGAAAGACCCTCGGCATTGTCGGGCTCGGGCGCATCGGCTCAGAGGTGGCCCGCCGCGCGCTTGGCCTCAAGATGCAGGTGATCGCGTACGATCCCTACCTCACCACCGAAGTGGCTCAGCGGTTGGGCGTGGAGATGGTCGAGCTGGATGAGCTCTTTCATCGGTCTGACTTCATCTCGGTTCACACGCCGCTGACGAAGGAGACCCGGAGCATTATCGGGGCTCCCGAGTTCGAGAAGATGAAGCCCGGCGTCAGGCTCATCAACTGCGCTCGGGGCGGCGTGATTGACGAAGCGGCGCTCGCTGAGGCGGTGCGCCAAGGGAAGGTGGCGGGCGCGGCGCTGGATGTCTTTGAAAAAGAGCCTGTCCCAAAAGATCACCCGCTCATCGGCCTGGAGCAGGTGGTGATGACGCCCCACCTCGCCGCATCCACCGAGGAGGCGCAAACTCAGGTGGCGGTGGCGGTGGCTCAACAGATGGCGGATGTGCTGCTTCGCGGGATCATCCAGAATGCGGTGAACGCGCCATCGGTGGAGCCTGAAGTGCTCAAGGAGCTTCGCCCGTACCTCACGCTCGTCGAGAAGATGGGGAGCTTTCTGGGCCAGCTCGGCGAGGGGCGGATGCAGAGCGTCCAGATCGAGTATGCGGGCGAAGTGACTCAGTTGGCGACCCAGCCGCTGACCGTGACATTTCTCAAGGGACTCTTGAAGGTCATTCTGGAAGAGAACGTCACGGACGTGAACGCCCCTAGCCTCGCGAAGCAGCGCGGTCTCAAGGTGACGGAGACGACCACGACTGAAGGCGAAGACTACGCCAGCCTCATTGCAGCCGAGCTCAAGACCGACAAAGGCTCCTGGCGGGTGGCCGGGACGCTCTTTCACCGGAAGGACCCACGAATCGTCCGAATCGACGGCTACTCGCTCGAGGCGGTCCCGGCCGGATGGATGCTGGTCTTTTCCAACCTCGACGTGCCCGGCGTGGTCGGGCGCATCGGGACGCTCTGCGGGCGCCACCAGATCAACATCGCCGGGATGCAGCTTGGCCGAGAGCGGCGGGGTGGGCGAGCGGTCTCGATCCTGAACATCGATGAGCCGATGCCCGAGGCAGCGCTTCAAGAGATCCGGGCCATGCCCGACATTGTCTACGCCAAGCTCGTCAAACTGTAGCGCCGCGCCGATAAGCTTCGCATCCCTTCGTTCAGTGTTCTGGGGACAGGGGCCAGGGGTCAGGGTCGGCAAAGACCGATCGTGCAAGCCCCAGGCCCCCGGCCCCAAACCCCCGAATCTGCTCGCTTCTCGCCGCGGCGCGCGCGGGGTCAAGTCCACAGTTCGACGGGACTCTGCGGACGCGGGCGGAGCAGCATAGTAGCGGGCTGGTTGAAAAGGCCCGTCTGCGGCGTTGGCTCGGTTGTGCCTCCCTGCGACGTACCGCCGCGTACGCCTCAGTCGTCCCAACCTTCGCCGCCTAGCATCTGGACCTTTTTGACCAGCCTGCAGAACCGCTTGGCTTCCGCTCGGAAGGACGTGCCCACTTTCGCCTTTGGCTTTGCAAACCCCGGACCCCGAGCCCCGGTCCCTGGCCCTAGTATTTCCGGGGCACCTCCATTAGAATAGCTCGGATCAACTGCGGAGAATTCTGTGCCTCATAACGCAACGTCGACCGCCGTGAGGATGATATTCGTCCGTCATGCCCAGACCGAGTGGAACCGGCTTGGCCGCTACCAGGGGTGTATCGACACGCACCTCTCTCAGGTGGGACGGGCCCAGGCAAGCGCTCTGGCTGAGCGGCTGAGGGAGACTGAGTTTGCCGCGGTGTATTCAAGCCACATGGCCCGCGCGGTGGAGACGGCTGAGGCGGTTGCCGGCCCTCGCGGGCTGCCACTGGTTCAAGACCGGGCCTTGGCTGAGGTCTGCCACGGCAAATGGGAGGGGCTCACAGTGGATGAAGTGGAAGAGCGCTTTCCCGAGCTGGTGGCCATCAGACGGCGGAGTCCTGAGCGCGCGGTTGAGCCTGAAGGTGAAAGCCTGTTCCAGGTTCGCGACCGCGCGCTGAACATTTTCGCTGAGCTTCTCCAACGCCACGAGGGCGAGTCACTGCTCATGGTTGGGCACGACGCGCCGACCAAGATGATTCTGCTCGACGCGCTGGGCCTTGGTCCGGAATCGTTCTGGAAGCTCCGCTTCACCTCCACAGGGGTGAGTGAAATGATCGCCGATGGCCCGGAGCGTCGGATCATTCGGATCAATGACATTTCTCACCTCGGACCGGACCTCTCGGAGCCGCTCCGGGTCCTCTAGCACATATGGAAAATCCCGAATCGAGCCAAGAGCCCGGTCTGCCGTCCTCGGCGAAGTCGAGCCGAGAAGATGAAGGACCGGATCGCCGGCAGCTTCAAACCCAGCTTCCGAAGGGAGTCAAGCTCTATCTCCCGGACGAGGCGGCCCGGAAGCGCTATGTCGAGGAGCGGCTGCGAGCGGTCTTTCGGGCATGGGGCTTCCGCGAGCTGATCACGCCCACCTATGAGTACTTCGATGTCCTCTCAGTCGGGACCGACGAGGCGCTCCGCGAGCGGATGCTCAAGTTTGTCGATCGCGAGACCGGGCGGATGCTCGCGCTTCGCGCTGACATCACGCCGCAGATCGCTCGAGTAGTCGCCACCAGGCTCCGTGACGCCCCCAAGCCGCTGCGTCTTGCGTACCTCACGAATGTCTTCCGCTACGATGAGCCGCGGCTGGGGAACTATCGCGAGATCTACCAGGCCGGCGTGGAGCTGATCGGCCTCGACAAGCCCGAGGGGGACGCGGAGATGATCGCGATGGCTCTGGAGGGGCTCAAGGCCCTTGGCCTCGCCAAGTTCAAGATCGATGTGGGACAGGCCGAGTTCTTCCGAGGGATTCTCCACGAGCTCAAGACCGATCGTGAGACCGAGCGGCGTCTCGAAGATGCGCTGAGGAGAAAGGACGGGCAGGCGCTCGAGAAGGCGGTGCAGGAGGCTTCGCCCCCGACGAAGACCGCTGAGCTGCTCCTGGCGCTCCCAACCCTGGTTGGTCAAGAAGAGGTGCTCGAGCGCGCGGGGCGGCTGGCGAGTAATGCCCGCTCGGAGCGCGCGATCGCGAATCTGGCTGAGGTGCATCGGCTGCTCAAGGTGTACGGCTTGACTGACGCGGTGCTCCTCGACCTCGGCGAGGTGCGCGGCTTCGACTACTATTCCGGGGTCCACTTCGAGGGGTATGTGGCGGGACTCGGCACCGAGATCTGCGGCGGCGGGCGCTACGATCAGATGCTCGCGCGATTCGGCTACTCGTGCCCGGCAACCGGGTTCGCGTTCGATATCGGTCGCGCGCTTCTGGCCATGGAGGCCCAGTCGGTCCCGGTGCCGCTCGAGGGGCCGGACTTTTTCATCATCGACTTCACGCTAGAGAAGACCGCGGCGCTCGCGCTCTCGCGGACGCTCCGCGCTCTCGGCGCCTCAGTGGCGCGCGATATCATCACGCGGGGACTTGAGGAGTCCATCGCGTATGCCAGAGATATCCGGGTCCGGCGGGTGATTGTGATCGGATCGCCGAAGACCAAGGCGACCGATCTCCTGGTCCTCGACCTTCAGGAGGGGCGAGAAAGTGTGCATCCAGTGGCGAAGCTGTTGAAGCAGCCCGAGCAGTGTTTCTCCCGTCCTGATGGAGAGCGCCGTGCCTAACATCGTCGTGGTCGGGGCCCAGTGGGGCGATGAAGGGAAGGGAAAGATCGTCGATCTGCTCGCGGCCCACGTCGACGTGGTGGCCCGGTATCAGGGCGGGAACAACGCCGGGCACACGGTGGTGATCGGGAAGGAGAAGTTCATCCTCCACGCCATCCCTTCGGGGATTCTCCACGCGGGAAAGCGGTGTGTGATCGGGTGCGGAGTGGTCGTGGATCCGGCGTTCCTGCTGGAGGAGATGGAGGCGCTCAGACAGCGCGGCGTGTCGCTCGGCGGGAACCTCTTCATCTCCCAGAACGCCCACTGCATCATGCCCTACCACCGAGCGCTCGACCTGGCGTCTGAAGCGTCTCGTGGCGAGAAGAAGATCGGAACCACCGGGAAAGGTGTGGGGCCCGCGTACACCGACAAGGCCGCGCGGATCGGGATCCGGATCTCTGATCTCCTCGATCCGCCGCTCTTCCGCGAGAAGCTCGAGGCGAACCTGAAAGAGAAGAACACGATCCTCAAGACACTCTACGGCGCCGAGACGTTCACTGTCGAGTCGATCCTCTCCCCGTACTTGAAGTACGCCGAGGCGCTGGCTCCGTTCGTTGCCGACACCGCGCTCCTCCTCCACCAGTGGACCGAGGGCGGCATCTCAGTGCTCTTTGAGGGAGCGCAAGGGACGATGCTCGACGTCGACCACGGCACCTATCCGTACATCACGTCGTCGAGCGCGGCATCCGGCGGCGCGGTCACAGGGACCGGCCTCGCGATCTCTAAGATCAATGGGGTGCTGGGCGTCTCCAAGGCGTACGCCACCCGAGTCGGCTCGGGACCATTCCCGTCCGAGGCAAAGGACGGGCTCGGCGACCTGTTGCGCCAGCGCGGGAACGAGTACGGCGCTACCACGGGGAGGCCGAGACGGTGCGGGTGGTTTGACGCGGTGGTGCTCCGCTACGCCGTCAGGATCAACGGGATCGATACGATCGCGCTCACCAAGCTCGATGTCCTGGACGAATGCCGGACCGTGCAGGTCTGCGTGGGGTATCGCTACAAGGGCGGCGTCGTGAAAGAGTTTCCGCTCGGAGAGCGAGTGCTCGCGGAGTGCGTCCCGGTGTATGAGGAGATGGAAGGGTGGCGGTGTTCAACCGCCGGGCTCAGAAGTTACGAGGAGCTTCCCTCAAACGCGCGCCGCTATCTTGCCCGCTTGGCCGAGCTGATCGGCGTGGGCTTCTCGCTCATCTCCACCGGCGCCATGCGCGACGAGACGATTCTTCGGCCTGAGAGCCCGCTGGTCCGCTGGTTCCCCGCCCTGAAGCAGATTTAAGGTTATTGAAGCCTGGTCTCAAATTTCTTGACGTCTCCAGAAGCTCCTAGTAGCCTGGAGGGGTTGCGGCGGTTCTTCAGGTCGTTCTGAAATCGGTCAGCTCGCCTGATTCCCAACGCCGGTTCAATCGACACCCAGGAGGACGTATGTTTGCTCGAAAGGTGAGCCTGAAATTACGCGCCAACAGCGCGGTGGAGTTCTCTCGACTGCTCGACACCAAGGTGATTCCGCTCCTGCGCGAGCAGAAAGGATTTCGAGACGAGATCTCTTTCGTGTCTGGGGAGCGGGGGGAAGCTGTGGCCATCAGCTTGTGGGAAGGGCGGGAGCACGCCGACGCCTATCACAAACAAGTCTACCCCGAAGTCCTGAAGTCTCTGGAGCACCTGTTTGATGGCACTCCCCGAGTCAGCACCTTCGCGCTAGGGAACTCGACGGTCCATAAGATCTCGAATCCCCCAGCATGACCCGGTAGGCGCGACTTCAACCCCAGGGGGGGCGGCAGAACGGCTGTCGTGCGAGCCCTTAGCGCAGCCGGTGCATAGAGAACGCGGCGAGGGCGAAGAGGGCTGACGAGGCCAGGTAGACCGTTCCAAGATTGAAAAACGCGCTGACCGCGTAGCCGATCATCGGCACGAACAGGCCGCGCGCACCGACCGCAGTCAGGTGCACTCCCATGAAGAGCGACGCGTCCTTCCGCCCGGCGAACTCAATGGCGCCAAGATGCCATGCGCTGTTGACCCCAGCCATCCCCACCCCGAAGATCGCGAAGCCTGCGTAGACCAGCTCAGTGCTCTTGAAGACGTACGCGCAATAGAGGCAGATCGGGTAGAGCGCCAGGACCGCGAATGCGGCGGTCGCGGTGCGCACGGCTTTCCAATGGTCCAGAAGCCGTCCCGCAAGCGGCGAGAAGAGGGCGAACGTCACCTGAAAGAGGACGAGCCGCGCCAGAGAGATCTCGCTGTACGACAAGCCGAGGTGATCAACCAACAGGAAGACGTTGGCGGGAAGAACCAGGAAGAAGCCCACCCCATAGATGAAGAAGTTCCGCTCAAAGCGGTCGAAGTCTCGGTTCTGACGCAAGATCCTTTGGAATGTCCTGAGCGTCTGGCCGAGCGAGGCTCGCTCGTGGGGCTCCTCCCAGGATGAGCGGCGAATGCGAATGAACGCATACTGGAGATAGGCAAGCACACCGATCGCGCCCGCGACAGGGAAGAGCAGCCGATAAAGGCCCGGATCGTGCTCGAGCAGATAGCCAGCGCCGAGCGCCGCCACGATGAAAAAGCCGCGGGTCCAGAGGACCACGCGTCCCAACAGCCGACCTCGCCACATCGGGTCGTAGTTCGATTGCATCAGGGATTGCTGGGCGGGGGCGACGATCGGATCCGCAAAGAAGACGCAGCAGCAGAGCAGGACGAACCAGATCGAGCCGCTCAGGACCGCGGTGAGAACCAGCATCCCTCGGCCGATCAGCGCGCCGGCGAGGAAGAAGAGCCACTTCGGCTGCCCTTCCATGAGCGACCCCCAGAGGAACGCGAGAAGGGCGAAGGCGGCGCTCGCCGTGGTCAGGATGATGATTTCGATGTCACTCGCGCCGAGTGATTTGCGCGCGACCGCCTCGGCAAGGCCGAAGATCCCGGCGAAGAGGCTGTTCAAGATCTCAGCGCGGAGATGGTAGCGGTAGGTGTAGCGTGAGACGACTGGGGGATATGCTGCAAGCGTGACCGCCATTGCTTTTCTTATATCACGCAGGCGGGGAGCGCATTAAATTCCGTCAGGGCGTTCGGGATGTTTCCAAGTTTCGCTCGGTTCGAGGCGTCTTGAATTCTCGTCGCCTCGATGCTACGGTGGACTCTATGCCGGATCTCAGCTCTCAGCGGCACAAGATCGACGAAGCCGACGCCATCGAGTTCTATTTCGAGAAGGGGTGGACCGACGGGCTCCCGGTGGTGCCGCCGACTGAAAAGAAGATTGTCGCCATGCTCGATGCCGCGGACCTTGCCCCCGAGCGGGAGATCGCGTTCATCACCAACCGCCGGGCGTCGGTGGTGGCTGAAAAGGTGGCGATCAACGCGGTGATGGCGGGCTGCAAGCCCGAATACATGCCGGTGGTGGTCGCGATTATCGAGGCGATGGCTGACCCGCGCTGGGGATATCACGGTCCGGCCACCTCTACGGCCGGCGCGGGCGTGTTTGTCCTGGTCAATGGCCCGGTCGCCGGGAGGCTCGAGATCAACTCCGGCGATAACCTCTTCGGTCCGGGCTGGCGCGCAAACGCGACGATTGGCCGGGCGATCCGGCTCGTGATGCGGAACGTGATCGGCACGCTCCCGGGGAAACTCGACCGAGCCACGATCGGCCATCCAGGGAAGTACGCCTATGTGATCGCTGAGAACGAGGCGGAGAGCCCATGGCCGCCCGTCCACGTCGAGCGGGGATGCCGGCCTGATCAGAGCGCGGTGACGGTCTTTGCGGCTGAGGCGCCGCATCAGTTCTATAATCAGCTCTCAAACAGCGCGGAGGGGATCCTCGCCACGCTCTGTGACGACATGAGGATCTCCGGCAACGTGGTGGGTCAGCCCCAGTACGCGCTGATCCTGGCGGGGGAGCATATGCGAACCACGGCCGGGGCGGGGTGGTCAAAGGCTGATATCAAGCAGTTCGTCTTCGAGCACACGCAGAACTCTGTGGCGCACCTGAAACGGACCCACCGTTTGCCAGGGGTCGTCAAGCCAGAAGACGAGACCACCATGAGACCGCTGCTCAAATCTCCGGACGACCTCATTGTAGTGGCCGCTGGTGGGAGGGCCGGCGCCTTTTCCGCGTACATTCCTGGATGGGGGGGCAAACGCGCCTCCGAGAGCGTCACGAAGCTGATTAAAGAGAGGGGATGAGAGCATGATCGAAGTCTTCGATCCAACCACGTCGCCTCGTGAGCAACCAGTTACCTATGTCGCGCGACCGGAATCACTGAAAGGGAAGCGAGTCGGGCTCGTGGAGAATACGAAGTACAACTCCGATCTTCTCCTGATGAGGATCGGGAAGATCTTGCAGGAGGAGTATGGAGTGGAGCAGTCCATTCTCAGGCGGAAGCACAACTCCAGCGTTCCCGCGCACCAGGAGATCATCGACGAGTTTCGCCGGGAGGTCGATCTGGTCGTCGCCGGGATCGGGGACTGAGGGTCGTGCTCGTCGGGCAGTGTGCTCGACGGAATCCTCTTCGAGAAGAACGGATTGCCCTCGGCCTCTATAGTGACCGACGTCTTCGAAGCAACCGGCCGGGCGATGGCGGAAAGTTGGGGCGTGCCCCACTACAAGTTTCTGATCATGCCTCACCCGATCGCCAACCTCACGGAGGCCGAGCTTGATCAGCGCGCCCGCGAGATCACGCCAGAGGTGGTGAAGCTCCTCCTCCAGGGCCAGGAGTAGCACTCGGAGGGGGGCGATATTGCAGCGCGGGCACCCGGGCTTTTCTCGGAGGGGGCACATCCCCCTTCCGAACCTCCCCCTAGTCCTAGTCTGCGTCGGCGAAGCCGGCGCTCGAACACCCCCTGCGCCCGCCCGCGCTCGCGTGCATTCAGAGCCCTGTGCTTGCGGGTGCGGCCGCCCGCGCTGCAAAACCACTTGGCAGATTGGCTGAGAGTGCCGATGAGATCGGTATGCAGCCGTCTGAGGCGGGTCTCCCTGTCTGGTTTGATCCGAAGCTCCTTTCGCTCGCCCTCTCTCTGAAGAGCGACCAACGGCTCGGCCGAATTCTGGCTGGGCTGGCTCTCGGAGACGAGATTGGGGGGACCGTGGTCGAAGCCGCCGACGACGGCACACTGCTCCTCTCGCTCCGGGGTGAAACGGTCCAGGCCAAGAGCGCCCTCAGCCTGCGCCCCGGCGCCACACTGACCCTCCGGCTGGTCTCGACGTCTCCAGAAGTCACGCTTCAACTGGTTTCAAACGAGCCGCCTGAGCTGCCTCTCACCTCGTTGGCTTCTCCGGCGCTTTCCTCGCCGGGAAGATTCGTCCCGCTGATGGCGAAACTCGATGCTCTCATCAGCGCGCTCAAGCCTCTCTTCTCCGGAGAGCCGGCGGTTTCTGAATCCATCACCCCCGAGGGAGAGGTATTGAGCACGAATACAACGTCGAAATATGCTGGGAATTCTGGGGTCGCAAGCATGCCGGCCGCAAACGCTGAGGGTGGTGGGCAAGCGTCTCCAGCAACGACTGCTTCATTGAGTGAAGCTGTTCCTCAACAGCCAATCCAGCCCGGAGCAGCATCGGCGCCTTCTCTCAAGAAGGCCGCCAGTGGATCGCTCGTCGGATCATCGTCAATGGGCGAGTCGACCGCGCAAGACCCCTCGGCTCCTCAACGAGTGAGTGCTCGGATGGCAGGATCTCTCGAGGAGTCGAGCGACGCTGGCGACCAGACAGGAGCGAAAGCGCGCTTGAGCACAGGGGAGAATCAGTTGACTCCACGTCTCCTTCCCGATGCTGATCCGCTCAGCGGCCGAGTCGCGCAGCTCCTCGCTGCCAAGCCCGAGATGGCTGAGCTTATCGACGGGCTCTCCAAAGCGCTCGCTGAGTCGACCGTGGACCCTCGCAGTGTGACACCCGAAGCCATCCGCAAAGCGATCCACTCGGTTGCAGACCCGGTTGAGCGGAAGCTTCTGCAGCTCCTTGATCCCCAAAGCGCGAGAGCAGGGTCAGCGATAGGGACTGACTTGAAAGTGGCTCTGACGCGACTGCTCCAGAGCTCGGTCGCCGATTCGCTCTCCGAAGAGCTGAGACAGGTGGCGGCTCAGACACTCGGCCAGGTTGAAGCGCGTCAGGGCCTGAATGTCCTGGCCATGGCGCACGGCCAGCTCCTCTTCGAGGTTGCCCTGCACGGCCAGGAAGGATGGGATGCGGTGGAGATCTTGGTAGAGGAAGACGGAGGAGGCGGAGAAGATGGATCGGAATCTCCCGCCACTCAGGTAACACTGCAGCTCAGGCCTGATGCATTGGGCCCGCTGCGCGTGCTGGCTCGAATCAGCGGTGACGAAGTCTCCTGCTATCTCGCCTCATCCGAGAGTGCGGTGGCCGAGTTTGTCACGGCCCGCTTGGACGAGCTGCGGTCAGGGCTGGAGCAGCATGGTCTTCAGGTGAAGGCGCTCCAGGCCGTCGTGGTCCCCGACACACCCGAGGCGTTCGGCCCGCTCAAGCCGTCCCGGCTTTTGGCCCGGCCGCTGCTCGACGCGCGTGTATGAATAGCCCACGCGCCCCTCAGCCTCCTCGCTTTGTCAGGCGAAAAGCCACGGCGCTTCGTTATGACCCGGCACGAGACACGGCTCCGCGTCTCGTCGCAAAAGGGGAAGGATGCGTGGCGGATCAGATCGTCGAGCTTGCCGAGCAGCACGGCGTGCCGGTAAGGAGAGAGCCCTTTCTGGTCGAGGCGCTTTCAACGCTTGACCTGCAGCGCGAGATCCCTCCCGAGCTGTATCGAGCCGTGGCCGAGCTGCTCTTCTTCGTCTACCGATTGAACGAAGCGTGGAAGCAGAGTCATCGCGGCAAACCGGCACCGAGCATCGGCTGAACTCTGCGCCAGCGCGGGCGTGGCGCAGCCGTATTCGAGCGCTAGCTCCGTGGGCGCAAGCTCAAGGGCGCGGGCGTGCCCTTGACACCGACGGCGTCAAGGGCCGGGTGCCCGCGCTGCACTCAGTTGTGCCCGGTCAGTGAAGTCTTCTGTGCTGGAAGACTCCTCGCCGCACTGGGAAGTCTGAGCGCGAGCGGAATGGTGACAAGCAGGAGGGCGGCGAGGATCATCAGGACGACTCTCACCGAAGTGAGATCGCTCACGAAGCCAAAGAGTGATGGCGCGAGCGCCCCGACACCGAGCACCAGCGTGTAGTAGAGCCCGAACGCTGGCGACTCCTGTCCCGGGACCGCCATCTCCGCCACGGTCGCGTAAAGGAGCGACGAGGTCCCGTTGAGCCCGAGCCCCAACGGAAGCGCGAGGATCGGAATGAGGCTCGGTGGCGAGAAGAGAACAAGCAAGAGCAGGAGCGCGGTGGTAGCCTCTGTGAGAATAATCATTCTCACCACGCCCACCGTCTCAGCAAGCCACCCGCAGACGAACTTCCCCGTGGCCCCACCAGCAAAGAGGAGCATGAGGACGACGGTGATCTCTCCAGTGGTCATTCCCTTCTGAAGGAGAAGAAACGGGAGGAACGTCAGCGTCACCGTGCGCCCGCTATCATCGAGCATTCCGAGGCTGGCGAGGATTCGAAAGCCATGGCGATGCCGAATCCCCCAGACTCCCCCGTGCAAATCTGCGGAGGTTTCCAGCGGAGCAGGCCGGGCTCGGCCAATCGCGACCCAGAGGAGTCCCGCAGCCAGAAGCCCGAACGCTCCGAGAAGCGTCACGGGCCAGCGCCACCCAAACGAGGCGAGACCGAATCCCACCAGGCCGGGAATCGCGAGCTTGCCGATATCTCCGGAGAAATTGTAGGTCCCCAACGCGAGTCGATAGCTCCCGGATTGGAATGCGCGCGAGACCAGAGAGGACGCGAGCGGATGCTGGACCGAGGCGCCGATTCCCGCGCAGAGGAGGACGAGCAGAATTCCCCAGTAGGTCGGGACCCACCCGAACAGCATGAACCCAAGCGCCAACCCAAACGTGCCGAGCGCCAGAAGCGGCCCCTCGCCGGTTCGAGACGCGAGGAGACTCATCGGCGCTTGGCCGAATCCGAGCGCGCCGGCATAACTGCTCTTCATCAGCCCGACCTGAAAGAGTGAGAGATGAAGCTCCTGCCGGAGAAGGGGGAAGATGAGGTAGAGCGAGTTTGTGAGACCATCGTGGAGAATATGGGTCGCGGCTGCGACTGCCAGGATAAACGCTCCCTCCCGGGCGGCCTTTGGGGTCATCGTCATAATCGTCTTGATTTATACCTTGATACGGTACAGTGGCGGGGCGCCTGATCACAAATGGAAAATCCCAGTGACACCCCGGCAGATCGTTGCGTATATTAGATGCATGCCATTGTTCGGGCACTCCCTTCGTCCAGTTGCGGCGCTTGTGGCTGCCTTGGTGTTGATTGGGTCCGCTCCTGATCCCTTCAAAGCCCTGGAGTTGATCCGTCCTCGGAAAACGACCCAGGCGAGCGCCTTCACCGTCGAAACCCTGGAGGGACAACCGATTCGACTCGCGCAGTACCGAGGACAGGTCGTTATGCTAAACTTCTGGGCGACTTGGTGTACCCCGTGTCGCGAGGAGATGCCGGCCATTCAGCAGCTCTATAGTCGTCACAAGGCTCAGGGCTTCGTTGTGATTGGCTTGTCGATTGATGCCGAAGGCGCGAGCGTGGTGAAGCCATTCGTGAAAGAGCACGGTCTCACCTTTCCAATTGGGCTTGACCCCAAGATAGCCATTGCGGAAAAATTTGATGTTCGCGCGCTGCCGTCAACGTTCCTCATCGACAAAGACGGGAAGATCTTGGCGATGGCGCTTGGCCCGCGCGTGTGGAACAGCAGCGAAGCCCACACGCTGGTCCGGACGCTGATCGCGTCGCGCTGAAGGGAACTCTCATGGGAAGACTGGGCGTATTCGTGGCGTTTAGCGCGGGGCTCTTCTCGTTTCTCTCGCCCTGCGTCCTGCCACTCTTTCCCTCATACCTCTCATTCATCACCGGGATGTCCGTGGATCGCCTCCATAAGGGGTTTAGCGCCCGGGATCGCGTGCGCGTGCTGAGCCACTCCATCGCATTCATCCTCGGTTTCTCGCTGGTCTTTATTCTCCTCGGCGCATCGTTCAGCGCGGCAAGCCAGGCTCTGTTTGAATACCGGGATTGGATTCGTCGGGCCGGCGGCAGCCTCATGGTCCTCTTCGGGCTGTACATCGCCGGTCTCATTCCCGTTCGCATGTTCGGGCGGACACGGCAGATCCAGCTCCAGAACAAACCCGCAGGCTACATCGGCTCGATCATCGTCGGGGTGACCTTTGCGATCGGCTGGACCCCGTGCGTCGGTCCCATCCTGGGAAGTATCCTCTCCTTGGCGGGAACCGCCGAGACCATGAACACCGGCGTCGGCCTCTTGGCCGCGTACTCGGCCGGACTGGCGCTCCCATTTTTTCTCAGCTCGTTCGCCTTGAGCGCATTCCTCAAGGCCTTTCAGCGCTTCCGTCCATTCATCATCGTGGTGGAACGCGCCGCGGGAGCGCTCTTGATTGTTGTGGGGATCCTTGTCCTCACGAACTACTTCATCGTGCTGAACTCTTACGCAATTTCGCTCACCCCGGCTTGGCTGCTCAAACGCCTGTAAGTAGGATGTCAGATCACAGATGTCAGATTTCTGATGTCGGTTGTGTGAACTCCGATATTTATCTGATATCCGAGATCTGAGATCCGAGATCCGAAAACCCGACATCCCACATCTTCAAGCAATGACGCGAATCAGGGTCACCGTTCCTGCGAGCGCCGCGAACTTGGGTCCGGGCTTTGACACGCTTGGGCTCGCCCTCGCGCTGCACAATGAGATTCTCCTCGAGGAGGATCAGCAGGTGACGGTGACGATTGCAGGCGAAGGCGCGCGCACCCTGCCCAGGAGCGAGCAGAATGTGGTGGTGCGAGGCGCGCGGGCGGTCTATCAAGCGCTCGGCCGGCCCTTCCGCGGGCTTCGCGTCTCGATGCGGAATCAAATCCCTCCGAGCCGAGGGCTTGGCTCAAGCGCAGCGGCGTGGCTGGGGGGCATTGTCGGCGCGAATGCGCTGCTTGGCGACGTGCTGGATGCCGATCAGGTTCTGGCGCTCGCAGCGCAACAAGAGGGACACCCCGATAATGTGGCCGCCGCGTTTCTGGGAGGCCTCACAGTCTCCTGCTGGAACAATGACCGGATCGCAGCCGTGAAGCTCCCGGTCGCGGCCTCCTTCTCATGGGTGGTTTGCATTCCCGACCGCGCAGGGTCCACTGCTGAAGCGCGAGCACTTCTTCCTGAAACAGTCTCGCGGGCAGACGCGGTTTTCAACGTGAGCCGAGCCTGCCTCCTCCTGGCCGCGCTCTCTCAGGGACGGCAAGACCTCTTGACAGTCGCAATGGACGATCGCCTCCACCAGCCCTATCGACGCAAGCTCTTCCCCTGGATGGATGCAGTCATGGCTGAAGCGCGATCTGCGGGCGCCCTGGGGTCTGTCCTGAGCGGAGCCGGCCCATCGATCCTGAGTGTGGTTGATCGCAATCCGGAACACGTCGCTGACGCGATCCGGAAACTGCTGCCTGCCCTCTCGCTCTCCGGTCGCGTAGAAGTCGTTGCGGTCGACCTTCGCGGCGCCCACGCCGAGCACGAATAGGGAGGCGTCCGGTCAGCTCCAGGCTTGAAGGAAAAGACTGTTGACGAGGGCACGAGCATCTGCTAAGGTGCTGGCAAGTTTCGCCCTCCGAACTGCTGGAGGATCGCGGTTCCACGCAAGATAGCGGATAGAGTTCACGGGCCTTCCAAACTGCAACACTCATGCTGACTGCTCACAGGGCTGGGCTGTTCTTTCTCGTACAGAGACTCTCTGGATCTGCCGGCGCGTCGTTCAATACTCCAATGAGGCGAGACTGCTCCATCCAAAGGAGGTGAGTCCCATCACTCCCGCAGGGCGCGGGGTCTGGTCAATGTTCCCAACCGGTCCAAGTAAGGAGATTGCGTGATGGAATTCCAGGACAAGGTGCTGGTGTGTAGGGATTGCGGGAAAGAGTTTCTGTTCTCCGCCGGCGAGCAGGCGTTTTACGCGGAAAAGGGGTTTCAGCATGAACCCTCACGCTGCCGTAACTGCCGAACGTCTCGCCGCCCGAGTGAGCGTGAAGGGTTCGGGGTTGGCGAGCGTCCATCGCATCCCGCCATCTGTTCGTCGTGCAACAAAGAAACTCAGGTTCCCTTCAAACCCACTCCCGGGAAGCCAGTCTATTGCCGAGACTGTTATCAGAAACGAGGGGGCCGAACCGGACAGAGGACCCCCGCGTTTCTCGAGCCTTAATCGGAGCGTCTCCGCGGTTTCAGGGAGGTGACCAGCACGACAAGGCCATGACCATTCTTGTGACCGGAGCCTCTGGCTTTGTGGGGCGCGAGTTAGTTCGGGCCCTGGCGGCTCGGGATTACAGACTCCGATGCCTCAACGGGTCGACCACTCCTGCTCCTGTTCATTCCAAGACCGAGTGGGTGGCCGGAAATCTGAACGACCTTGCCTCCATCGAGCGCGCCCTTTCAGGAGTGGAATGCATTGTCCACTTAGCCTCGACGCCAAACGGGTTGGCCCCTCTCGATCTCACCCGCGTCAACTACGGCGGCACCGTCAATCTCATCCAGGTAGCTCGCAACCAAGGGGTCAAGCGGATCGTCTTGTTGAGCGTCCTGGGGGCGAACCCGACCAAAGCGACGCCGCTCGCCTACTCCAAATGGCTGGCTGAAGAAACGGTGAAGCGCAGCGGGCTCGGCTTTACCGTGCTTCGCTCGTCCGTGATTGTCGGGGCGGAAGACCGCTTCCTCTCACTCTTGGTTCGTCGCCTGCGGCGCGCGCTGCCGTTGCTGCTCCCTGGCTTCGGTCGGATCAAGCTCCAGCCTGTGTGGGTCGGCGACGTGGTCCGATGCCTGATCGCCTGCGTCGAGGACCCCCACGCCGCGGGACGAACGTACGCGGTGGGGGGACCCGAGATCCTCTCGTACCGAGAGTTGCTCAGGCGACTTGCTCAACGATGTGGAGGGCGCCGACTGATTGTTCCCGCCCCTCCTCGGCTCTTCCAAGCGCTGATCCGCCGGTACCGCTCCCATGCGTTCACGATGGTGGCCGAGCTCTCGCTCTCCGGCCGGGACAGTGTCACCGAGCCTGCCGCGATTGAGAAAAATTTTCGCTTCGAGGCGCGCCGGTTCGAGGAGGTCCTCCCGCCCAGGGCGACCCCCTGGACCATCGTCGCCCAGCCGCAACTCTTCTAGCTCTAGCAGGCTGCTGAAAAAGGCCCGGGGTGTTTTCGACGCCCTTCTAGTCTAGAACCGTTCCAACTATTCATGGTTATTCCTATACGCCACACTGCAAGCTTTGCCATGCGTGCCGTTTTGCCGACTCTATAGGCATGAAGTTGGAACGGCGCGAGTGGTTCGGTCATCCGATTCTGTCCTATTCCGACCCCTTGGCCGCGCGCTCCGCAAGATGATGTGGCGGATCGTGTCGAGAGGCGCTCGATGAGATGCAAGCATGCCGTGAAAATCAAGCGTCCGATTCTGAGAGAACGGGAAAAGGACTTGACTCCGTAAGAGGCCCAAGTCTACCATTGACACACACGAGGGGAGCGAGGGACGGTAGCCAGTGATCAAGTCAGACCGATGGATCAAGCGGATGGCGCTCGACAAAGCAATGATCGCGCCCTTCGAGGAACGTCAGGGCAAGAAGGGGACGATTTCGTACGGGCTGTCGTCGTATGGGTACGACATTCGGATCTCGGATGAGTTCAAGATCTTCACGAACATCAACACGACGATCGTGGACCCTAAAGCGTTTGACTTGCGGTCGTTCGTCGATTTCAGGGGCGACGTGTGCATCATCCCGCCCAACTCGTTTGCGCTCGGACGGTCGGTCGAGTACTTCAAGATCCCGCGCAACATCATGACCATCACAGTGGGGAAGTCGACCTATGCCCGCTGCGGCATTATCACCAACGTGACTCCGTTCGAGCCGGAGTGGGAGGGATTTGTCACGCTGGAAATTTCCAACACCACTCCGCTTCCGGCAAAGATTTACGCCAATGAAGGAATCGCGCAGGTGCTCTTCTTCGAGTCCGACGAGGTGTGCGCGGTTTCCTACGCGGATCGGCAAGGGAAGTATCAGGGACAGCAGGGGATTGTCTTGCCCAAGGTGTGACCCCCGAGAGTCAATCTGGGGGAGTAAGGAGGCGAGTACTCCATGGCCGAACAGAAGACAAAGGTTGAGCGACCGAAGGGACCCCCCGAGTCCGGTGACGAGTCTAAGGCGAGCCCCGAGATTGCGAAAAAGGGGAAGAAAATCAAGGAGGACCTCGATAAGCTGCTCGACGAGATCGATGAGGCCCTTGAAGAAAACGCCGAAGAGTTCGTAAAGAGTTACGTCCAGCGGGGCGGTGAATAATCACGGATGCCCATCTACGAATACTTGTGCCCGCAGTGCGGGACGAACTTTGAGAAGCTGGTGTCCGACCACGGAACCATTGAGTGTCCCGCGTGCCGGAACGTGAACGTGCGTCGCACGCTTTCACTCTTCGGTGTGAAGAGCAAGGAGATGTTCGTGGCCTCCAGTTGCGGCTGCTCCTCGTGCTCATGCGGAGCCAGCCACTGATTTCACACGCGATTCCACCCTCACGCCTCAGTGACTTCAGGACTCGAATAGCAAGGAATTGATCTCGGCGCAGGCGAACTGCGCTGGCGCGCCCACGCGACGATGGATCTGAGACAGCTGGAGGTCTTCGCCAAGGTCTACGAGCTTCGAAGCTTCTCAAAAGCCGCCCAATCCCTCTTTCTCACCCAGCCGACTGTGAGCGAGCGGATCGGTCTGCTCGAGGATGAGCTCTCCCTCAAGCTGTTTGATCGGACGGGGCGTGAGACGATTCCGACCCGCGCCGGCGACCTCTTGTTCGGGTATGCGAAGCGGATCTTGAGTCTCAATCTCGAGGCCAAGCACGCCATCGACCAGTTCGTCGGGAAGATGGCCGGGGAGTTGGCGGTGGGTGGCAGCACCATTCCCGGCGAATATGTGCTTCCAGCACTCATCGGTCGTTTCAAAGAGAAATATCCCGAGATCTCGGTCTCTCTGTTGATTCGAGACACGCAGGGGATTCTGGACCTCGTCAAAGAAGGCCAAGTGGAGTTTGGTGTCGTGGGCGCGAAGATCAACCACCGGTCGTTGGAATACTCCGAGCTGATGACCGATGACCTGGTCTTGATCGTGCCGCCACACCACCCCTGGTGGGGGAAGGACTCGGTCACGCTGGGGGAGCTGAGGGCGGCTCCCCTTGTCATCCGTGAAAAGGGATCTGGGACCCGCCACTCGATCGAGCAGGCGCTGGAGCAAGCCGGGATCGAGTGGGAGTCGCTCAAGGTCATCGGCGAGATGGGCTCCACCCAGGCCATCAAAGAGGCGGTGAAAGCTGGGGTGGGGCTCTCGGTCGTCTCAAAGCGCGCGGTTGGAGAAGAGTGCAAACATAAGCTGCTCTGGGGCGTCAAGGTCCAGGGTCTCAACGCTCAACGTTACTTCTACGTCGTGACCCACAGAGAACGAACGCGCTCACCGTTGGCCGAAGCCTTCCTGACGTTTCTCCGTCCCTCAGTCTAAAACGTAGCTGCAGTGCCATCGGATTTACCATTCTGGACTGCCGGTCCTGATCGGCAATTCCGATTTGACCATTTTAGAATCTCCGATACGATATCCCTCGTCCTAACCCCGAAACTCTCTTGACCGCGAGGTTACACAATGCGCAGATACTCAATTGCGGTGGCTCTTCTTTTCTTCCTCCTTGCTATCCCGCTCACGACAATTGCCGAAATCCCGGAGGTCCTTCGCGTCTCCGCAATCCCTGATGAGAACCCGAACGAGCTTCTTCGAATTTACGCGCCGTTCGTCGAGTATCTCTCGAAGGAGCTCAAGATGAAGGTCCAGTTCATCCCCGTCGTGGACTATGCGGCCACCGTGGAAGGGCTCGCCGCGAAGAAGCTGGAGATGGTCTGGTACGGGGGATTCACCTCGGTCCAGGCCGTGAAGCGGACCCAGGGCAACGCGAAGCGTCTGGTCCTCCGCCAGGAGGACGCCGAGTTCAAATCCGTGTTCATTACCCGTCCGGCGACGGGGATCAGGAGCCTCGGCGACCTCAAGGGGAAGACGTTCGCGTTCGGCTCGGTCTCGTCCACCTCCGGCCACCTGATGCCGCGCTTTTTCCTCCTCAAGGCCAACCTGAACCCCGAGAGGGACTTCAAGCAGGCGGCGTTCTCGGGGGCCCATGACGCGACCGCGCTCTGGGTCGAATCCGGGAAAGTCGATGCCGGCGCGCTGAACTTTCTGGTCTGGCAGAAGCTGGTCGAGACCAGGAAGGCGGACCTCGCAAAAGTGAACGTCTTCTGGACCACGCCACCGTATGTGGACTATGTCTGGACTGCCAGGGGTGAGCTTGACACAGGGCTTCAGGAGAGAATCACCGCCGCATTGCTCAAGCTCGACTATCAGAACCCGGAGCACAAACGGCTCCTGGATCTCCACCGCACCAAGAGGTACATCAGGGCCCACGACGAGGATTGGAAAGGGACAGAAGAGGCGGCGATCGCCGCCGGACTCTTGAAGTGATCATGTTCGAGCTCGGCCAGGTCAGGAAGGTCTTCAGCGACGGCTCTGTTGCCGTTGACGAGATTACGCTCACCGTGGGCCCGGGCGAGCAGGTGGCTTTCATCGGCCCGAGCGGCGCGGGAAAGACCACGCTCTTCCGTCTGTTGAACCTGACGCTGCGTCCGACTTCTGGACTGCTGCGGCTTGGTGGCGTGGAGGTCTCGATCTTATCGGATTTCGAGCTTCGCCAGGCTCGCCGGAGGATCGGGACGATCTACCAGCAGCACAATCTCGTCGGGCGGCTTCGCGTGGTGCACAACGTGCTTGCGGGAAACCTCGGTCGCTGGTCAACGCTCAAGGCGTTCGCGTCGCTCGTCAGGCCTCAGGAGATCGCGATGGCTCGTCAGGCCCTCGGTCAGGTTGGGATTCCTGAGAAGCTCTCCGCAAGGACTGACGAGCTTTCAGGAGGCCAGCAGCAGCGGGTGGCGATCGCTCGCGTGCTCGTTCAGGACCCAGACGTCATCTTGGCCGACGAGCCAGTGTCGTCTGTGGATCCGTCACTCGCGCTCTCCATCGTCACACTGCTTCGCGATCTCTCTCGAGAATCCGGCAAGACCCTGCTGATGAACCTCCACAGTGTGGCGCTGGCCCTCGCGCACTTCCCGCGGATCATCGGGATCCGGGATGGCCGCGTGCTCTTTGACCTCGCCCCCGACAAAATCAGTGACGAGCTCCTGGGAGCCCTCTATGCCGGTCACGCGGAAGAGGAGATCCAGGCCGAGCGATTCAATGAACTCCTCGCCGACAGCGGGGTCTGCCGGCCGCTTCCAAAGTAAGTCGGCGTTCCCGTACCTGCTCGTCTTCTTTTTTCTTCTCTCCCTCGTCCTCTCCATTCGAGTGGCCCAGGTTGACCCTCGTCTCCTGTTCGAGCCGGCAGCCTTAGCCAATCTCGGCCGATTCATCCGGGGGATGTTCCCGCCCGAGCTTTCCCGGTCCTTTCTTTCCGTGCTCGGGCCGGCCCTTGTCGAGACAATCCAGATCTCTGTGATTGGGACGCTTCTGGCGTGCCTTCTCGCGATCCCGCTCGGGCTGCTCGCAACCAGCTCGCTCACCTGGAGTGGGATTCTCCACGAACGGCGCGAGGCGAAGCGCCGGTGGCTTCTTGGGTTTTTCCCGTATGCCGTGGCTCGAGGGCTGCTCTCGATCTTCCGCTCGATCCCCGAGTTCGTCTGGGCCTTCATGTTCGTGCGGGCGGTCGGGCTTGGCCCGTTCCCTGGTGTGCTGGCGATTGGAGTCGCCTATGGCGGCATGCTCGGCAAGGTCTACTCTGAGATCCTGGAAGGGGTGGATCCTCGACCGCTGGAAGCCCTTCGCGCAAGCGGCGCCACAACGCTCGGGATCGTGATGTACGGACTCCTGCCCCAGGCATTGCCCAACGTGATCTCCTACACGCTCTATCGCTGGGAGTGCGCGATCCGAGCGTCGGCGATTCTCGGCTTTGTGGGCGCCGGAGGGCTCGGTCAGCAAGTGGAGCTCTCCATGCGAATGTTTCAGTTCAATGAGGTCATCACGATCCTGGCGGTGCTCTTCGTCGTGGTCGCGAGCGTGGATCTGCTGAGCGGGAAGATCCGCGCGCGAGTGGTCCGGTGATGGACGCGGTCAGACGCTCCCCGTGGCCCTGGCTTATCCTCACCGGCTTCGTGCTCCTGATCGTCTGGAGCTACCGAGGCACACAGGTCGACCTCGGCATGCTGCTGGGGAGCGAAGGCCGAAGCCAGATCGCCACCTATGTGACAAAACTCTTTCCACCCGATCTCTCGATGACGATGCTGCGAGAGGCGGGGGTCGGAGCGGTGGAGACGTTCGCCATCTCATTCCTCGGCTCACTGCTCGCGGTGGCGATCGCGTTCCCGCTCTCGGTCTTGACTACACGCACGCTCCTCTACCGTGGGATCCTCCATGAGCGTCACCACCTCTCACCGCTCTCGAAAGGCATCCGAGTGGGGATCTACGGGACGGCGAAAGCGCTCCTGAATCTGTTCAGAACGATCCCCGAGATCGTCTGGGCGCTGATCTTTGTCTTCCTCGTCGGGCTTGGCCCGTTTCCGGGCGTGCTCGCGCTCGGCTTTCACACCGGCGGTGTGCTGGGCAAGCTCTTTGGTGAGGTCCTCGAGGACGTGAATCAGCGGCCGATCGAAGCGCTCGGGAGCACCGGGGCGGGCCGTCTCTCGATCCTGCTCTACGGGATCCTTCCCCAGGCGCTCCCGCAGTTCCTGTCGTACTCGCTCTACCGGTGGGAGGTAAACATCCGGGCTGCCGCGGTCCTTGGATTCGTTGGAGCCGGAGGCTTAGGACAGCGGATCCATGTGGCGATCAGTCTCTTCTTGGAGAATCAGTTGCTGACGCTGATCCTCGCAGTCTACGTGATGGTCACGCTCGTGGATTGGCTGAGCAGCGCGCTCCGCCGCCGGCTGATCTGACCGGCACGCCGATCTCTGCGGGAGCGCGGGCGGGGCGAAGCCCGGGCGCCCGCGCTGTCAACGGCAGCGTTGGTTCAGGAATTCGCGCAACCGGCTGATCAGCTCAGGAGGGATGTCTTCTACGAGCAGCTTGCGGGAGGCCGTGATGGTTCCCCGGTAGGTATTGACGAACGACACGCAAGGGTGACAGTCGGAGAGATGAGCCTCAAGCGCCTTGGCAGTCTCAGGGTCGAGATCGCCGTCCAGGTAATCCCCCAACAGGTCAACAATTTCCTTGCAACGCACCCTAAATCGCTCCTTGTCGCGCTCTGCCGCCCCATGATGCACCTTACCACAGCAGATCAGTCCGGGCAACCGAAGGGCTGCGGTCGATTTGAAATAGAAACCTCGAGACGTCCGGAACCCTTCCGGGCGTGCGTGACATCGGAATAGTTGGGCGGGGCGGATTGCTTCAACGGGGTGATCCGTGTACGCTAATTTCCTCGAAGGGGGCCACGCCCGCCGTAGCGTTCAGCACTCAGCCATCAGCAGTTAGCCGGTGCACGTGAGTTTGTCGGATATGATCGGTGCTGAGAGCTGAAAGCTGACCGCTGACAGCTCCTTCGGACAGACGGCCGCGGCCAAAGGGGAACGAGCATTAGCGTGAGATCCATGCGAATTTTTCAGCAGCTCGCTCGTGTGACTTGACGAGGTTGCAAAGCGCTGCCCATGCGTGTCG
>Ga0209342_10000519_pt1 | contig 44557 bp, 46 predicted proteins | sample RifCSP16_2_FD_184023 | JGI IMG/M metagenome (GOLD analysis project Ga0209342, IMG submission 184023) | Soil microbial communities from Rifle, Colorado - Rifle CSP2_sed 16_2 (SPAdes) (version 2) | ecosystem: Environmental > Terrestrial > Deep subsurface > Rock core/Sediment | place: Rifle...
CAACTTGTGCGAATTCGCACAAGTTGCAAGCTTGGCGCTCCAGATTTATCAGTTTATGCACGTAAATCCGTGATTTGAAACAATGCAAACAATTTTGCACATAGCACAGTTTTATTGTGAAATTTGTAAAAAGGATATTAGTATGCCCGTATCGGGGAACGAGGACACAATCATCTCGGAAAGCGATAAACCAGACATCTTGGAATGGTCGAGGCATTTTCACTGGACAGACAATCATAGAGTTTGTGCAATTTGCGGTACTTATGTGAAAGGTGACAATTTGGAACTTGCATTAAACGATGGGAGTATTAGCATAGATCCCACCTATACTGATGAGTACGAGAAACCCAAAAAAGGAAACCAATTTGACCAACTACTCATCGTGCACGATTATTGCATTCAACCAAAGTCATAGCTGAATCTTCTTTCCGTCATCGGCACTCATGAATTCAACTTTGATGCTTTCTTTCTTCGGATACTTCTTAAGAAATTCCTGGTTTTCGCTAACAAGATATATGGTGTAGTAAACCGTTCCGTCTGCACTTTTTAAATCCCGGCCTTTTAACAAACCTTCCCGTCGAAGTTTTTTGACGGAGGAAGGGTGAACACCATAACCATCACGGAAGTCCCAATTGCTTATAACCACGTCATATCCATAGTCGTCCTCAAATATCTCAAGCGGTACGATTCCTTCCTTTAGGTTCCGCTGGCAATCTGAACATCTGATGCCATGCAGGTCCCACCATGTTTTTTCACCGGAAGTAGAATTGTGGCAAATTCCACATGTGTACGGATCCTCGCTTGCTTCAAGAAAAAATCCCTCCGGCTCCTGTTCCAGTCTTCTTTTCCTCATATTCTCAATGCCGTCATGCTCACCGAGTAACTTTGCTAACTGTACTAAATTGTTAGAGGCATATTTCTGCCTTTTTTCATCATCTATCTTTGATTTTGGTTGGGCTTCTTCTTTTTTCCCTGCAAGCTTGAGCATATCCTCTTCGCTTTCAAAGCCTTTAAGCTGACCTTCTAAATAGCCAAGTCTGTAATGGATGCTATTTGAGAGCAAGCGCCAGTTGGTGTCTTCTAAAGCATTCTTAATTAGCTTTTCAAGCTCAGAAGAACTAATTCTGTCTTTTCTTGACGAATCAGAGTCCTGAACGGTAAATGGGACGATCACGTACTGACCAATCTCTGGTTTATCAAATGACAATTTGATAAATTTTGCCTTTTCCAGGTTTTTAGCAAGTAGTTTTTCAAGATCTGCAATGGTTGTCTTTTTAAGTTGCAGTGAGCGTTGGTAGATCGGGCTGTCAAACTTCTGTGCTTCTTCTTCCCTAATAACTGCAGCAACTGCCATCGCTTCAGTAGTTTCAATGTATTCTTCACCTTCTTTGTCGGATAAACAAAACTCCAAACGGTATTTCTTTAAGAGTTCCTTGTCTTTTTTCTCTTTAGCATCCTGCTCTCTTTTCCATTTTTTATGATCACTCACATCTTTTTCCTTATATCCGCACTTTGAGCAGGTAGAGGTAAAGGCAGTAATATCGCCCTTAATCTTGAGGTCAGTTTTGAGAGGATGTTTGCATTTTGGACATTTGGGCGCTTCATACTTCCACTCTGTGCCGTTTTCAAACAAAGAATACCTCTTCTTGCACTTAGTACATTCAAACATGAACATCATGCGGGCTGTTGATTCGTAGGAGTTGTGTAAATCTTTGTGAATAACGGTTGCCGGGGAACTGCAAACTTTACAGTGAGTATTGCCAGGCGCAGGAGTGTTGTCGTACTTATCCTGCATCTGCCTATCCCTATCAATCCATTCTTGTACCGTTTTTTTCTTATGCCTGTACCTCTCGCCTTTAAGCGTAAAAAGCATCCTGTTTAGGCATTTGTCTACCTCTCCTTTAAATTTTTCTTCTGAGTATTTTTTGAACGGATCCTGATTTCGTGCTTTTAGAAAACTATCTTTAACACTCCAATAGTAATCTAAGCACTCTTCAATAGTGTGAAGGTCGTAGCGGTCGATGTAGTATTGTTCGTCTTTTAAGTAGTTCCAGGTATCAGTTGCCACTTGCTTCTTGAATATCGCCAGGTTCTAATTCTAAAGTCTTGATTTGCGGAAGTGATTTGCCAACTATTCCTTGCAAGTCCCCATACATTCCGTGAGTATGATCTAAGACCTTTCGGATTTCCTTTTCTTGCCTACCCCATTTGGCACTAAACCATCTTTTTTCTCTTTCCATTTCGTCTTGGAGATTGCTGAAGGCTTCAACTATTGCTTCGACTCTGTGTTTAAACTCCGTCCCAGTTAAATACTGGTAAAGTACTTCCATTTTTTCAGTTTTGCCTTCACCTGTCGACTTCTCGTGGTGAATGCTAATTAAGTTGAATCTTAAGGCAATTGCTAAAGGAACCACAAATTGCCAAGAAGTTACCCAAACGCCATCTTTATAAACTAATGACTCCAGCCAATCGGGTTTATTAATTGTTACTAAGACAGCAAGTTCTGATTTTTTGGCTCTTTGGTCCTCTTTTAATTTAGCAATCCATCCATTTTGCCATTGCGCATTTTTAGATTCCCATAAAATCATGCCACAGTCTCTTCCTAACTTGTCTATTACTTTATGAACTGTGTCCGCTCCTCTGTCACCTTTCTTAACTTCACTTATATTGTCGGAAGGAAATTCATTTTTCAGGATTCTTTCTAGTTCAAGTTCCAAAACCTCACCCTGCGTTTGCTGTGAACCTTGCTGCATTTTGGTTTTAAGTTCTTCAACCTGTTTCAATGCATCTTGAAGTTTTTTGTCTTTTTCTAAGTCTTTGAGCTGATGTTCTTCTTCTGCTTGTTTTCTTACTTCTTTTTTGATCTTTTCCTCCTCAGCAAGAATTTTTTGTTTCATCTCAATTTCCCTTGCCTCGTCTTTTCTTCGAAGGGCTCTTGTTTCTTCCAGAAGTTTATCTAGTTTTTCCGTCAGATTTTTGTTTCTTTCTTTTTCTTCTGCGTTTTCTTCCTTGAGACTGTTAAGACTTCGTTCGATTTCTTCGCCAGCTTTTTTCCCGGCATTTTCCTCCGCAAGCTTCTTGGTATCTTCAAGCTCTTTTTTGTGTTTTACCTCGAGAGATACCAGAACTTGCTCCTCAATTTGGTGAGTTAATGCTTCCGAAACCTCAATTTCAACCCCGCAGTTTTTGCACTTTATTGTGTTATTCATGTTTATTAACTCTGGCTATTATAGCACCATGGTGTATAATTAAGTCTAATTTCATGACTAGTAAGATATCCAAACTCTTAAAAATCCGCGAGGCTGCTGAAATTTTAAGCGTAAATCCAGAGACTTTAAGGCGCTGGGACAGAAGCGGTAAACTGAAAGCAATAATAATCAGCAAACGCGGCGACAGACGCTATAGGAGAGATGATATAGAAAAACTGACCACAATTGAAGAATGAATACATGATTAACAAGACAAACGAGGATACTGTCAAAACTTTAGAAAGTGACATTCTACAAAAACTTTCTAAATATTACAGAGAAGTTCTGAAATACGTATCTTCATCCGCATCTAGAGTCCTACAGAATGTTGCAACGGGACAAAAATACGGTTTAGTTGCTGATTTATGCCTTCTGACTAAGAGTGAAGAAGATTTAGAAAAACAATCCATAAAAATTTATAAACCAAAGAAAAAGGTCGAAGTCACTAAATTCGATGATGAGGACAAAGAAGATTCTGAAAGCGTAGATGAAGAGGAAGACCCGGAAGAACCAGAAATTACTGATGAAGATGTTGCTTGGTCTGCCGCTAACAAAATATGGAGGACACAAGAAAATAATCCTTACGAACGAGAAACATTAGTAGGCCAATATTTGGTTAAAACAACTGCAAACAAGAAGAACTTACTTGCCCCGCTTCTAATTTTTCAAGCAGAGATCACGTATGACCCCTTAACAACTTCTTTCACAGTTGCAAAACTTTCTTCTAAACCTGACTTAAATCGAAGCTTAATTGCTACCCTATTACCACAAGACGAATTAGGACCAGTGAGAAGCCAGATAAATGAGTTATTTTTGGAAGCTGAAGAAATAGATACCAACGTGATAAAAAAGATTGTTGATTTACTAGGAAACCACGTGCAGTCCTTAAAAGATATCAAAATTATTAAAGCACCCACGGCTCTAAATGAGATCTCTGAAATAGAAGAAAAAAGCTTTATTGTTAATTCTTTCGTGCTGATTAATACGCCAAGAACTGGCTCTTTTGTCCTTGACGACTTAGATCTTCTAGCTGAAATGTCTGACGACATAACAAATACACCTATCGGTGAATTACTCACGCTCAACTTCGACGAAAAGGTTCAATTGGGCAATGGGGAGGAAGGGCCATCTAATAATTTACAACAAGACGTATATTATTTCCCTTTAAAATCAAACATCCAACAACAGAGAATTTTTGACAATGTGATGTCGGAAAAATTGACCGTTGTTTGGGGGCCGCCGGGTACTGGGAAATCTGAAACTATTTCTAATCTTGTTTGTCACTTAATTGCTAACGGCAAATCAGTGCTTGTAACAAGCCAGCAACAGAAGGCGCTTGAGGTAGTAAGAGAAAAACTTAAAAAGAATGTCTCCTTAGCTGTACCAACTCACCCAAACCTAACTGTTCCACTGGAATTAGCTTTGATAAAAGGAGAAAAAGAGTCCACTTTGGCAGAAGATATACGCAATAAGCTTGAGGCCCTAGGAGCATATACGCAGAACATAGGTTCAAATTATGAAATCGAATCTAAATTACAAGATATACAACAGGCTTTAAAAACAAATAAAGAGAAGAGTTTAGCACTCATGAAGCGTTTTTCAGAATTGAAGCTTGATGAAAAAGAAAGATATCGTGCTAAAAAGGATTCGCCATTAAAGCTTCAGGAACTAAGAGAATATGAGCTACTAGATCCAAACGAATCATTTGTTTTAGAAGATCAAAATACTAACGGACAACTCATAAAACAGTATGCCGAACTTCTCGCCGTACTAGGAGCTAAGAGATTGGAATACATAAAACTTTACGCAAGTGAAAAAGATCAGCTGCAAAAGGCTCTGGTAAAAATTAGTACGATTATTAGCATTTTGCAAAAAATACTGCAGGCTGTTGAGCTGAGCCAGGATCAAGAAATAGGGTTTGTAAAAGAATTACTGCATACATATTCCAATGAAGAAGCTTTTAGCATTGTCCAGAATATTCAAGGAATATGGTTAGACTTACAAAAAGTGTCCTACGAGCTGTCGTTAAGAAATAAGGAGTTCGTGGATTATATTCAGCATCTGATAACAATCCCTAATGAGTCATACGAGATTGCGCAAAAAATATTGGAAAGATTAGAACCCATAGAAAAAGACGTCCAAGCATATGATCTCGTTGAAGATATTAACCTAGACTCATTATCCCTAAATCAATTAATCGAGGACTTAGAGATATTAAAAAACACAAAACCGCATATACTTACAAATATTTTCGACGGCAAAGCAAAACAAACGCTTCAAAGAACAGCCTCCTTACTTAATCTAAAACATTTTGATTGGAGAAATAAGGAATTAATCTGTAATCAACTTGAGAAGATTGTAAACCTCTTAAAAGCAAAACATGCTTTATCTAAAATCAAAGAAGAGTTTGCCGGTCATAACTTTGATTTAGCCTTGGATAAATTGAATATTAAACAAATCTCCCACTTCATTCTGGAACTCAAGGCAATTCTTTCTATAGGTAAGCTACTAAAAGACTCGAACGTCATTTCCTCATACAAAGATACTGCTCAAATCGTAACAAAATATATCGATTTGGATAATTTAGACAATTCATTTGACCTAATCAAAAAGTATAAGGAGCTCAACGACAATATTGTCGATTTGAAAAAAACAATCAATGATCAAGAAATTAAGACTACCTCATACCAAGCTTTGTCCAACAAAAATATAAAAGAATTACATTCGGAATTTACCAAAATAGAAACAATTGTAAGCAATTTACACGACTACCTCGATGTCAGCGATAAACTCTCGACGATGCCTAATTCTAAAGAGAAGATCTTAAAAATAATCAAAGAAAACAAATACAAGGTAACCAAAATATTTTCAAGGCCAGATTTGATAGTAGAGCAGCATCGACTTGTTCGTTTATATGAAAATCTTGTAACTGAAGAAACTACAGAAACTGTTGCTCAAGCACTGAAAAAATTAAATAGCAACAAAAAAGAATTTATATACAATTACATCCTTAACACCAGACTAAAAACTCTTTATGAAGCTAGTAAAAGTCGTTTGGCAAATGCTAATCTGGTCAAACTTAAAAATCTACTCGGGAAAAAGAAGAAAACTCTCAATTTCTTACGCAAAAAAGATTCAATAGACTTTGCTCAGGTACTACAATATTTTCCTTGTTGGATTGCAAGTATCGATGATGTTGCTCGCTATTTTCCATTAGAAAAAGGATTATTTGATTATGTCATTGTTGATGAAGCCTCACAATGTAGTCAAACTTCCATTCCCCATCTATTCTTTAGAGCACAAAATGCGGTTATTGTTGGCGATGAAAAACAACTTCCAAATGCAAACCTTCGTTTCCTCCAGAAAGGAATAATGGATACATTACTGAGGAAATATAAACTTGTTAATCATGACAAATCTCAATTTATGGATTGCAAGGAATACTCTTTACTAACATTCGCTCAAGCTGCTACCCCACCACAGGCACTCATCGAACATTTTAGATGTGATCCAACTATTATTTCATGGTCGAATGAACACGTTTACAACAACATGATGAAGATCATGTCACCTATTTGGGAGAATAGGTTCAATCCACCAATGGAAGTAAGATATGTGGCAAATGGCGCAGAAGATGTCGAAGCTCACGTAAATCCAGTCGAGGCAAAAGTTATCTTAGAAGAGCTGGAAAGTTTAGTTACCGATAAAACCACAGAGGGATTGACGATAGGAGTTATATCCCCTTTTAGGCCACAGGCTGATCTTATTAGCGAAATGATTTATAAAGAAATAAATCCGGAAGTTATTAAAAAGTTTGGTATCCAATCAAGAACAGTAGATGGGTTCCAAGGAGACGAAAGAGACATTATTCTTTACTCGATGCGTTCATCCCCAAATAGCAGGCCTGGTAGTGTGACGGCAATCGAACATGGGGTAAATGAAGAAGGCTTTAAACGCATGAATGTTGCGTTCACAAGGGCTCGAAGAAAAGCAATCATTTTTACATCTCAAAAACCGTCTCTTTTCCCTGGCAAATATATAAAATCGTTTATGGAGCATGCATTGAATGTTCAAGAAACATATGCAGATCCATTTCAACCAAAGGACGATCAGTTTGATAGTCAATTCGAGGAAGATGTTTGCAGAATATTGCGAGGAAGAGGCATTAACGTGATAACTCAATTTGAGTGTGCAGGGTACAAGATTGACCAAGTAATTTTTGATAAAGAAGGACGAACTCTCGCTGTTGAGCTTGATGGAGATTTTAAGTTAGACGATTCCGGGGAGTTACCACCAGAGCACTACATGCGACAAGCGACCATTGAGCGAATTACAGAGTGGGATATTTATAGGATAACGGCTAGCAAATATTATTTGAACCCAGAATCAGCAGTTGATGATCTTATTCAATTCCTTAAATTACAACCTACAAAGACAGAAAGAAAGCTAAACCAAACTAACATCGAGAACCCTAAAATAGCAGTTGGGTTGGCATCAAGTCAGAAGGCAAGCGACGATGAGGAAGATCAACAAATGCTAGACATTGTGGAGTCTCAGCCAGAAATAAAAGTTACCAATCAAAAACTCGCTCAAAGCAAAAACAAGAAAGCAGAATCTTTTCCAAATCAAACCCCATTATTTGGAATAAAAACAGACGGGATTTCAAAAGACAGAGACTTCTGGTTTACTCTTTCACATTGGGGTAAAACCACCGGCAACTTAACAGCTTTCCAAAATAGATTTTGTTACACATTGGGTAGATATATTTCAAATCACGACAAATTAACTGAAAAACAAGAAGCCTACGGTTCTAAAATAGTAGATCTGGCAATAGAGAAAGGCTTTGTTCATGAAGAAAGCCTAAAACTCTCTAACTAGCAAGAATAACGAAAATGAATAACACTATTAAATGTAAAAATTGCGGTAACGAAATTGCAATTGTGGAGTGCGGAATATGAATATGGATGAAGAAAATAAAGTTGAAGCTTGGATGTTTCGAGTTAAAGGTGAGTTTTCTTCTTTACTTATTGGACTTATCACGATTTTTGTCATTGCAATTTCCCTGATAGCTCTCGGACAACTATTTTTTTCAACTTTACAAATGGTTTTACTATTTGGATCATTTCTAACTGTTTACATATTCATTAAACTTGTTCAAGCTCAATACCTTGGAAACTCAATAAGGGTTCACGATGAACAATTTCCAGAAATATTTGAAATATTTAAGAAGCAAGCCGTTAGGCTCAATAGTCCAAGGGTTGCCCTCTATATTGAACAAGATCCTCAACTAAAAGCAAGCACAATAGGTATTGGGAATGCTGCGGTTGTTTTATCTTCGGGACTTGTTGAGGCTCTGAGTCCAAATGAACTGGCTTTCGTTATAGGACATGAACTAGCTCACTTTAAAGCAGGTCATACTAAAATTTCTAGTATTTTTGGTTCTGCTAGAGGAATTCCTTATGGAAACTTCTTTTTAAACTTTTGGGGCAGAAATGCAGAGTATTCCGCAGACAGATGCGGTTTAATCCTGACTAAAGATATTGATAGTGCAATAACTACAATGATTAAATTAGCTGTAGGCGCTAAGCTATTTGAAGAATTAAACTTAAAGGGTTATATTGCACAAATTAAAAAAAGTAAGAATACGTCAGTAAAACTAAGCGAAACAATGGGAACACATCCTTTTATCACAAACAGGATAATAAACTTGCTAAAATTTTGGCGAACCCACTTCAAAGGGACAAACGAAAATGCAGAATAAACCAATTTATAAAGAGATAGAAGACGTAATATTTATTCCGACTGATAGCGTCAAGGATAAAAAAGTGAATTTTTGGAACAGACAAATAAGAAATCCTTTTCTCTTTCTTTTGTTACTTGGGGTTGGTGGCATTCTAATGTTGTTCTTAGTAGTTTTTGTATTCCGTTTATTTTTTATATGAAATCAACCATTTATTGCTAACAGGTAGAAAATTTACTTAAATTTAAAATAAATAAATTTACAAAGGAAAATGAGTAACGAAAAACCAATTCACAAAGAAATAGAGGATGTTATATTCACCCCCGGCAAACGATCAATTAAATTAAAGATTTTCTTGGGTTGCATTGTTCTAATAGCGATTGGAGCGGCCTCTCTTTACTATTTTTATATCTATCGTAATCCCGAATCTAATTATTCTTTTCTAAAAAATACTAGTACACCGAAAGCAGAACTACCAACAGACAAAATTGAGGATTACACTATCGATAAGGATGAGAAATATGAATTCCAAACGATTAAAACTTTTACTAATAACACTTGTGGTCTGCAAACGGGACAAGAAATATATACCGATTGGTTTACAATCAAGGGTCAGCTATGGAGAATAAAATTATCATCTAATAGGCTTGTCGATAATACGATCACCAACACTCGTGTTTGGTACACGACTTCCTCTATACCAATAGAAGATAACAATTTTAATAACTACATAGAGATTGGTGATGGTCGGCCGCCCGGGGAAACCGGTACAAAAAAAGGGACCTATGACATAGAGGGTGTCGGAACATTTAGATTAAGAATTATGTGTTGGAACACCAATTACACAATTGAAGTTCAAGATAGCATTTAAAATTCAGGTCAAATTCTTCTCTTTTTTGCATTGCATAGGTGCGTGATTGAACTCAGACGATGTTGATCTTAGTTTCCCAAAATAGCCTCAAAACCCTTTACAAACCCTTGATAAAGCCTACCACAATAGGCCAGACTTGACATCTCATGTGAATGATTCTAAAATTAATACAGTTACGTAAGTAACTCGTGGCGCACTCGTTAAAAAGGACGCAAAGGAATTGAAATTGGAAATTCCGATGCGTTTTTTTTGTTGGAGAAAATATGACAAATTTAACCTGGCATACAGAGAACAGGAAAGTAAAAGATTTGGCTCCTTATGAGCTAAATCCGCGCATCTTGTCTGAATTTCAAGAGAAAAAACTAAAGGAAAGCGTAGAAAAGTTCAACCTTGTAGAAATTCCAGCCGTTGATTTGGATAACAAAATACTGGCTGGCCATCAACGTATAAAAATCTTACTTCTTTTGGGAAGAGGTGACGAAGAAATAGATGTCAGAGTACCAAACAGAAAACTAACTGAGAAAGAATTTCAAGAGTATAACATTAGGAGCAATTTGAATACTGGCGAATTTAATTTCAGTTTGCTTGCCGACTTGGACGAATCTTTCCTTTCTGAAATTGGGTTTAGTTCGGAGGAACTTGATGATATTTTTGACATTGATCCTACTCCGGAAATTTTCGATCTCCAAAAAGAATTGCGAAAGCTTCAGATAAATAAAATCTTATTTCAAAAAGGAGATATTTATCAACTCGGAGATTCCCGCATGATGTGTGGTGACTCTACTGTAGAGGCGAACATTACAAGACTCATGAACAGCGAAAAGGCGGATATGTGTCTCTGTGACCCCCCGTACCTCCTCGACTACCTTCATGGCAAAAAGAAGAAGGGTAAGCCTACTGAAGGTTTCGGCCTGAAGCGAGACCGCAGATATCTGGAAACAGATATTCTACCACCTGATTTTACAGAAAAATGGATGGCAAACGTTTCCAAAGTCCAAAAACCGGATTTTTCCATAATAGTTTTTGAAAATCCAAAAAACCTGCGAATTATATGGAACGAATTAGAAAAACACTGGAAGTATAGAAACACCATTACATGGCACCTTCCCAATCGCGTGCAGGGCTTTGCAGCAAAGTTTAAGTTTTTTAATAAAACAGACATTGCTCTTGTCGGTACAAGCGGAAACATATCTTTAAACATTGACCCGGAAGAGGCTGAACTATTCCAAAATGAGTACGAAAACGCAATTTTTGCTACCTCGGGAAAGCCGCATTGGGAATCATATGAAAAGGGTAAAAAGTATTGCCCTACCGATTTCATTACCTACAAAGCGGCTGACGAGAAAAGCTCAGGGCAAAGTATTATTTTCGGTACCAAACCGCTTGAGATATTAATTCCCTATATTAAAGTTTTGACTAAAAGAGGAGATCTTATTATTGAGACTTTCGGAGGCAGTGGGAGCACATTAATTGCTGCAGAAAAGCTGGGAAGACGATGTTATTTGATGGAAAAGTCACCCGTATATGCGGAAGTGATTAAAAAACGATGGGAGAATTTAACCGGGAAGAAGGCGGTGAAAATCAGTGGCCAATAAGACAATTGTTAAACGTCAGCAAAAAGAAAAAGAGTTGCTAATAGAAAACCTAAAACAAGTGCCTATTGTCCAAGTTGCCGCAAGCAAGAGCGGTGTTAGTCGCGCCACATATTACCGCTTTAAACAACAGGATAAAGAATTCGCAAAACTAGCAGACGAAGCACTACAGGAAGGTATTACCTTTGTTAACGACATGGCTGAAAGCCAGATCATTTCAGCTATAAAGGATGGGAATCTTACAAGCGCTTTTTACTGGCTCAACAACAGGCACGCGGCATACAAGAACAAAGTTGAGTTATCGACTGCACATCCAGCTGAGGAGGAGTCCCTTAACACCGAACAGAAAGCGAGGGTCAAAAAAGTCCTTTCACTTACGGGAATTAAAAAGGAGAAAAATGATAATCAAGCCTAACCTAAAGTCAGACATTGCGATTCTTAAAAGTGTTTTTTCTCTTTTGTCCAAGGACAAACAGGTAAGAAAAAGTGTAGTAACACAAGACATCTTGTGGTTTTTCAGGCTTTATTTTCCCCACTACATAACTTATCCGATTGCCGATTTTCAGGTGGAAATACTGGGTTTGTTACAGGAAGAAAAAAATAAGATGCTTGCAATAGTCTCGTTCAGAGATTCCGGTAAGTCCACTTTTTGTAGTCTCTTACTGCCAATATGGTCAATTGTTTGCGAACATCGCAAGAAATACATCTTGTTAGTTTGCCAAACCGAGCAAAAAGCCCAACAGGCGTTAAGGAACATACGGAGTGCACTGGAAGCCCCCGGGATGCTGATGGACGATTTCGGGGCTTTTTGTGAAGATGACGAGTGGAATAAGAATACGCTTGTGATTCCGAAGTACGGAGTCAGGATTACGGCCGTTTCGATAGGTGAGAAAATTCGCGGCCTTATACATATACAAAACAGGCCGGATCTTATCATTTGCGACGACCTCGAAGACGTACAATCTGCAAAGACTCAGGAAGGCCGTGATAAGCTTTGGGAATTTGTTAACGGAGAGTTGATTCCTGCTGGCAGCAGGGATGCGCGGAAAATCTTCATAGGAAACCTCGTCCATGAAGATTCCCTGATGAATAGACTAATACAAAGAATTGATGACAAGAAGCTAACGGGAATACGTAGGGTGTTTCCCCTCGTGAATAAAGAGGGAGAGATATTGTGGCCCGGAAAATTCATGGACATGAAATCTATCGAAGCCCTAAAAAAACGTCTGCCGAGCGAGATTGATTATTTAAGAGAGTATTTACTCAAAATCGTTCCACCAGGGAGCAGAATCATATATCCAGAAGACATCCACAGATACGATGAAGCCGAATTAAAAGCACGGGCAGACTTTCTGTATTACCTGATACTAATGGATTCAGCCGTTTCGGAAGAGAAAAACGCAGACAATACTGCAATATATGTCATAAAAGTGTATGGAAGAAGTGACAAGTTAACATATTACATTATGCCTCATCCCGTAAACGAAAAATTAACTTGGCCTAACATAATTGAAAAGATAAGAGAGATTGTCGCCTCTCTTGGACCGTACCCTCTCTATCGAATTTTTGTTGAAGGTGGTGGTCAGCAGAAAGCCCTAACCCAAATATTGGTCCATGAAGGTTTTAATGCCGAGGAAGTTTCACCTCAAGGAAATAGTAAACAAGTAAGACTATCGATTTTAAAAAAACCAATGCAGGATGGAGTTATATTATTTCCCAAAAGTGGAATAGAGGAATCCGAATCACAAATTCTAGGCTTCGGCACCAAAGAGCACGATGATTTAGTTGATGCTTTGACTCTACTCTCACTAAAAATGCCAGAGCTGTCATCCGAACTAGGTTCCGAAGTAATTTCTATAAGTGCAAAAGGTTTTTACGAGGGGCGGAGACATGGATTCGCTAGCGACGACGACGATGATGATGATTGGGGCGATTCAGCTGGTAATGGATTTCCCAGAATTGGAAGGCCAAGTAGTTGGAGAAATATCCTTCCAGGATAGATTTATCCCAACAGCTCTTTAATGGAAACCTTGAGGTTTTTTGCAATCTTTCCCAGAACAGAAAGAGACGGTGCATACCTGCCCTGCTCAATGTAACCCATGTAAACTCTACTTATCCCAACCTTATGAGCCAGATCTTCCTGAGAAAAATCAGTATCCTTTCGCAATTTTTTAATTCTGCGGCCTAATAATTTAGGAAGTTTCGCATTTTTCCTCATGCGCTCATTATTTAGAGCCAACGTCGAAGACTCCACTAAGTTAGACTTAGCAATTAGCCTCACTTTTAACTTGACTTTCTGCTAAACTACACTTAGCATTTGACATACGAGAGGAGGTGTGAAAATGAAAAAATGCAAAGCGTGTCAAAAAGAAATTGATGACAAAGCTAAGAAGTGTCCGCATTGTCAAACAGATCAGCGAAATTGGTTCGCAAGACACCCAATCATGACGGGACTGCTTGGATTAATTATTCTTGTCGCTGTTGTCTCTGCTTTTGGTGCTAGCGGCAAAAAGGATAGCAATCAAGCATCTGATAGCCAAACAACAAGTGTTGCAGGTGAAGAAAAACCAAAAGTTGAGGCTATGAAGATAAATGCCAGAGAATTGGTGGACGAATTCGACGCAAATCAGGTAGCTGCTGAAAGCAAATGGAAAAACAAAGCGGTTGAATTCAGCGCTGAGGTATCAAATATCACTGACTCTGGTCTTCAATTCGCCAAAATAGGGGCTACAAAGGAATTTTCCCTAACATCAATCAGCTGCAGGATTAGCGATAAGCAACAGCTTCTTTCGCTCAAAAACGGACAAACCGTTACGGTACAGGGAGTTGTGGGAGGCCAAAGTTTGGGAATTATCGAAGTTAACGACTGCAAAGTAATTTAACCAAGGGTTGTGAATCGTTTTATTGCAAAGCCCCTCTAGAAGGAGGGGCCTTTGTTGTTGGTTATAGTAATTCCCCTGTCTGGACTTCCCTAGCAGTTGCGGTACTCTGTACCCCTGAATATGGATAGTCAAAGCCCAAAGATTAAATACTGCCTCTACGCCCGCAAATCCTCCGAATCAGACGAACGCCAAGCGATGTCAATTGACTCCCAAATCAAGGAAATGCAGACAGTTGCTAAAAGAGAGAATTTACTCATCAAAGAAATCCGAGACGAAAGCCATTCGGCAAAACAATCAAGTCAAAGACCTGTTTTTAACCAGCTTATTATCGATATCGAACAGGGTGAATTTTCTGGAATTTTGACTTGGGCTCCTGACAGATTAAGCAGAAACGCCGGCGATTTGGGGAAATTGGTTGACCTGATGGATCAGGAAAAGCTGGTTCAAATTAAAACTTATTCTCAAACATTTAGTAATAACCCCAACGAGAAATTTCTACTTATGATTCTCTGCTCTCAGGCCAAACTAGAAAACGACAATAGAGGTATCAATGTCAAAAGAGGACTAAGGGCCAAGTGTGAGATGGGCTGGCGGCCCGGCGTTGCACCAATTGGCTACAAAAATGTAATAGCAAATAACAGGATAAGCCAGGTTGTCATAGATGAAGAACGGGCACCGGCTATTAAACAAATGTTTGAGCGGGTTGCCGAAAAAGGGCACTCCGGAAGAACTATCAGGCTGTGGCTAGATAGGATTAAATTTAGAACGAGACATAACAAACCACTTGCGCTAAGCAGGATTTATGCCACTCTTAATAATCCCTTCTACTACGGTTATTTTGAATTTAACGGACAGCTTTACAAAGGGAACCATCCAGCGCTTATAAGTAAAACTGTCTTTGATCAGGTTCAAAAACAATTAACAGTGCCACCAAAAACATGGCATAAAAAGATATTTCCATTTAAAACCCTTTGCATCTGCGGAACCTGCAAAGGCGGAGTAACAGCAGAAGAAAAGTTCAGGAAGCTGAAATACGGGGGCTTTACAAAACACACCTATTATCACTGCGCAAGATCAGTTAACTACGAATGCCGGGAGCCTTACATCTCAGAGGAGGATCTTATCAGGCAACTTATTGGTCATATCGACAACATCAATATTAGCGAGAAGTTAATTACAACCAGAATTAAATTGGAAATTGAACGGTTCCATAGTTTGAGATCGCATGTTCTCCACAAAGAATATCTCGAAGGGAATCTTAATCAATTCGATTACCCGGAAAATGACCCGGTTAACGAAGAAATGGCCAAAACCTATCTCAGGCACTTACTAAAAGTTGGCACTTCAGAAGAGAGACAGCTAATTCTCTCAACGATTAGGACCAAATTCGTCCTGACCCAAGGGGAACTTCAGATACAATAACTTTCTTACAGGATATCTAAATCAGGCGTACTTCTAGGTAATTTCAGTGACAATTAAGAGAAAAACAGGAGCAAAAAGAGGTTTTTTAAGTTTTATGATTTTTCACTTCTCTAGGCTTCAAAACTGAAAAGTGTTGAAATCAAGCGTTTTTGGCAAGCCCAATTAAGCTAATCCGCAATAGCATACGGGTCGCTTAGATATTTCAGGCTTCGGCGGAGAGGGAGGGATTCGAACCCTCGATACCCTTGCGGATATACAGACTTTCCAGGTCTGCGCACTAGTCCACTATGCGACCTCTCCATTATCGGTTTATTATTATATAATTCTTTGACTCTTAGAGAAAGAAGTATTATAAGCAGGGTTGATGGATCCAAAAGACGAAATTAAAGCAAAAGTTGATTTGGTTGAAGTTGTGGCATCTTACCTTCCTCTTAAAAAATCCGGCCGCAATTTTTCCGCTCTTTGCCCTTTCCATGGCGAAAAAACGCCTTCTTTTATGGTATCTGCCGAACGCCAGGCATATAAATGTTTCGGCTGCGGCGAATCGGGCGACGTTTTTACGTTTTTGGAGAAAATGGAAGGCTGGGATTTCAGAGAGACCCTGGAGGAACTGGCCAAAAGAACGGGTGTAAAACTCAAGTCATTCGGTTCATCGCCTGCAACAAAGTTAAAAGAAAAAATTATTCAGATAAATAAACTGGCTTCCAAATTTTACGGCTACATACTTTTTGATCATGCACAGGGCAAAGTTGCCCGAGATTATCTTTTAGGACGCGGCATAAAAAAAACTTCATGGGAGAAATTCGGCCTTGGGTATGCACCCGCAGGCTGGGAAAATATTTTAAAGTTTCTGGAAAAGAAGGGCTTTTCTCACCCTGAAATTGCCACTGCGGGATTAATTGTCTCACGGCAGGTAAACTCAGCAAGGTCACAGACCGCAATTCAAGGCGGCTATTATGACCGTTTCAGAAAAAGGATTATTTTTCCGATAAAAGATGCCAAAGGCCAGACTTTGGGCTATTCGGCAAGGCTGATTGGGGAGTCAAAAGAAGCCAAATATATAAATTCTCCGGACACGCCGATTTTTAACAAAGGCTCGGTACTTTTTGGCCTTGATGTGGCAAGAGGGGCAATCAGGGACAAAAACCAGGCGGTATTGGTGGAGGGAGAATTCGACGTCATTTCGGCACAGCAAGTTGGCATTGAAAATGTGGTTGCCTCCAAAGGCACGGCTTTGACCGACAAACAAGTCGCCTTGATTTCGCGGTATTGCGAAAGCGTAATTTTGGCGTTTGATATGGACAGAGCAGGCGACATGGCCGCAAGAAGGGGCATCGAGCTTCTGGACCATGCCGATATCACAGTTAATGTGGCAAGTTTGGGCAAATACCAGGACCCTGACCAGTTTTGCCAAAAAGACCCCGCGGGTTTTAAAAAGGCACTATCACAATCTGTTAACATTTATGATTTTTTTATCGATTCGGCAATAAGAAGACATGATGCAGCTGCCGCTTTAGGTAAAAAAAACATAGGTCGCGAGGTGATTCCCGTCATTTCCAAAATCGCAGACGACATGGTCCGTGCCCATTACATCGAAAAGCTTTCTAAAGTTTTAAATTTGGAAACAGCATTGGTTGCAGATGCCGTTTCCCAAAAAAGAAGCGATTTGTTTGCTAAGGAGCCGCGGGGATTCCCCGCCGCTGTGCCAGCCGTCCAAAATTCAAAAAAACCGCAAATTTCAAAAGAAGATTATTTCCTGGCGCTTTTTGTCCTGCCAAAAGAAATTGAGAAAAAAATCCTATCAATGCTTGCCCCTGAAGATTTTGAAGATGAAAATGCCCAGAAATTCTGGGAGTGGATTGGTGATATAATGAAAACTTCCAAAACAGGAAATTTAGATACACTTATCAAAAAACTGCCCCGGGATTTGGCGGGCTTTGTTGATAACCTTTTCTTAATCAACATCAACCCCGCATTTTCTGAGCGCGAGCTTTGGGTTTTGGAAATTGTTAAAATTGCAGAAAGCCTTAGACGAATGTCCATAAAAAGAAAACTGGCCGATATATCAAGTAACCTAAGGCAAGCACAAAGCGCTGGCAATCAGGCGCAGATTGCAATATTGACCAAAAAGTTTGATAAAGTATCTAACATGTTAAAATCGCCAAATTCAAATGAATAAGAAAGATCCAAAAGACAAACAACATCCGAAAGAGAAAAAAGAACCAAAGCCCATTGACGTCAAAGCCGAGATCAAAAAGCTCATTAAGCGCGGCAAAGATCAGGGTTTTGTGACCCAGGACGAGATTCTTTTGATTTTCCCCAACCCCGAAAACGCAACAAACGAGGTCGATGATCTTTACCACAAGCTTTTGGATGAGGGAATCGATGTTTTCGACACCACCGAAATCGACACCTCCGATGTTTCAAAATCCGTAACCGACCTGGAAAAGGAACTGGAGCGGCTGGCAACATTGGAGGAGGGCTATCTATCCGATCCGGTGCGTATGTATTTGCGGGAAATCGGCAGGGTAGCCCTTTTGACTTATGAAGAGGAAGTTGCCCTGGCAAAACGTGTCGAAAAGGCAGACAAAAAAGCCAGGGAAAGGCTGATTAACGCAAACTTAAGGCTGGTTGTTTCCATTGCCAAAAAATACGTCAACCGGGGCCTGACCCTTTTGGATTTAATCGAAGAAGGCAATATCGGCCTGATGCGTGCAGTCATGAAATACGACTGGCGCCGCGGCTATAAATTCTCAACTTATGCAACATGGTGGATAAGGCAGGCCATAACCCGGGCAATCGCCGACCAGGCAAGGACAATCCGGATTCCCGTCCATATGGTCGAGACTATCAATAAATTTAACAGACTATCTCGAAAATTAATGCAGGAACTTGGAAGAGAACCGACTCCGGAGGAAGTGGCACTGGAGATGGGGGTTTCGGTTGAAAAAGCCAGAGAAATCATCAAAGTTTCGCAGGAGCCGGCATCACTGGAAGCGCCCGTTGGCGAGGAGGAGGATTCGCGGCTAGGAGATTTCATTCAGGATGCCTCGGCCAGCCCAACCGACCAAGCAACCCACGCGCTTTTGAAAGACCATATCAAGGAAGTTTTAGAAACCCTTTCGCCAAGGGAAGCCAAGGTCTTGGAATACCGTTTCGGGCTTGAGGACGGCAAGCAAAGGACTTTGGAGGAAGTGGGCAAAGAGTTTGGCGTAACACGCGAGCGCATCCGCCAGATTGAGGCCAAGGCCATCAGAAAACTAAGACATCCGACTCGTTCCAAAAAACTTCGAGATTATCTCTAAATTATTTAAGTTCAAAGTCGACTGCGAGGTAGATGGTGACTTCGTTTTGGCCGGGCTGGATTTGGCTGGCTTTTTGTTTAAGGTCCAATTCGCTTTGGGCATAAAGCGGCTGGGGGAAAACTACGTCTCCCGCCTCCTCAATTTTTACGGCTTTTCCTAATTTTCTGCCCGAAAGCTTTGCAAGCTCTTCTGCTTTCTTGCGGGTAGAGGAAACGGCATCCTCGCGGGCTTGAGATTTTGCTTCTTCCTGGGCAGATTCATCCAAAGTTAAATTCGGTCCGTAAAGGTTGGTTGCGCCGTTTTGGGTTAACGCTGCCAAAACCTCATCTGCAATATCAAAGTTGCGGATGGTTATCTCCAAAGATGTCGAAAAAGAATTGGTATTTGGTCTTGGTGGAATGGGGTAAATCTGGGTTTGGGGCATATCCATAACCTGATAACCCGGACCGCCGGAAATATTTTGGGTTTTAATGTCTTTTTCGCTAGTTCCAAGGTCTTTTAATTTGGCAACAATCGCCGATACTTTTTGTTCGTTTTGGGCTCTGGCTTGATCCAAATTTTTATTTTGGGTCTCAATGGTTGCCGTAATTGTGGCAACATTTGGGGTGGTTTGGGCCGTGCCTTGGCTGGTTACGGAGATTGTCTCTTGAGGTTTTGTCTGCCATGGTTTGAAGTAAAAAGCCCCGAAGACTATCAAAATCACAACGACTGCCCAAATCCATGAAGAACCAAAACTTAGACGAGGCATGCCAATATTGTAACAGATGCCTTGGGGTGTTAAAATTAGCCTCGACTATCGATCCGCGGTAGCTCAATGGTAGAGCGGGACCCTGTTAAGGTCAAGGTTGTAGGTTCGAGTCCTACCCGCGGAGCTGAAACTTTGTTATTATATCCACTTCGCTCATGTAATTTCTTTTACATTATAATCCCAAAAATCCTTCTTGATTTTCTATACAAAGTTTGTATAATTATTGTACTGTGAATACACAAACCATTAACATTTCTCTCCCTTCTGACCTTCTCAAAAGTGCCGATAAGTTGGCAAAAAAAGAGTCAAGGACAAGAAGCGAGCTTATTCGTGAAGCCTTAAGAGCTTATGTTAAAGAACTTACAGCATGGGAAGATCTATTTGAGTACGGCAGGAAACAAGCTAAAAAACTTGGAATTAAACCAAAAGACATTCCCCGCCTAATTGATGAATATCGCCGAGGAATTTAAAAGGTGGTCAGAGTTGTCTTGGACACCAATATTTGGATTTCGGCACTCAACTTCGGTGGCAAGCCAGCACAAATTTTAAAGATAGCCGTTAAAAAGCAAATCAGGCTTTATCCTTCCCGAACTCTTTTTGCTGAATTTGTCGGTGTTTTACGAAAAAAATTTGGTTATTCAGATGAGAAAATTGAAGGAGTGGAGGTCTTATTTAAAAAGCGAGTGAAATTTAGAGAGCCTAGAATTAATCTGAACGTAATAAAAACCGATCCGTCTGACAACCGAGTTTTGGAGTGTGCTTTAGAGACCGAAGCCGACTTCATAGTATCTGGTGATAAGGATTTATTAAATCTTGGCAATTTCAGACGAATTAAGATCGTCAGGCCTGTCGAGTTTTTAAGGTTAGCTAAGAAGTAAAGTTCGAAAATCGTAAGTTCGACTAGTCATTCGACTCAGAGAGCCTCAGACTCGATGAGCTCACTTCTATAGCCCATCGCGCAGCCACTAACCCATAGTTGCTTTTAGGCAACTTACCTGATATGATTACCGAACTTAAGTTGAGTAGTTAGTAGTTAAAAGTATTTTGGTACCTCGAAAAAAATTCTTCGTATCACATTCTCTTAATACATTTCTCATTTAAGAATAAATTTAACAAGAAAGGAGGAGATATTAATGGTAAAAAGACTATTCGTTGGAAGCCTTCCGTTTTCAACAACCAGTGCGCAACTTGAAGAAATATTCTCGCAGGTTGGTAAGGTTTCGAGTCTAAATCTGATTACAGACAGGTACAGCGGTCAGTCCAAGGGATTTGCATTCGTTGAAATGAGTTCCGATAAGGAAGCCGATGAAGCCATCAAAAAGTTCAACAACTTTGAAATTGAAGGCAGAAAAATCGTCGTCAACGTCGCAAGACCTATGGAAGACAGAAGTGGACCGAATTTAAACAGGGGTAATTATTCAAGATCCGGCAACCGCTGGTAATTGAATTACGGAGGTTTTAAATTATTTTAAAACAGGCAGAAACAGTATGTATACGCTGCGGTAAGGTGCGTGTGTTGCTGCGTCAGTGGAAAGCAAAACACGAAGGTAAAGGTACTATGGTTACCCACGAGGAAAGTGTTTGTCCGGATAATGAGTGCCAAGAAATTGTCAGTCAGAAATTTGCGGCCATTCGCCAGCTGAGAGAGTCAACGGAAGAAAGAAGAAGAAATCTTGTGCGCCGTAAGAGAGTTAAGATAGCCTCCTAATCAAACAAACTATAAATTATCACTTGGTACCTTGAGTCCCCACGACTACTTGATGTTCGTGGGGAAAGCCGACCGCAAAGCAGGCTTTAAATTAGATTTTCCAAAAAGGAGAGAATTTGATTCAGAAATTCGATTACCTGGTCAACCGGCCCCGAGGCTTTTATCTTGACTGCAACGTTGGCAGAAGGCGTTGCCGTTGGTTCAGGTGATGGTGATGGAGAGGCAGAAGGGCTGGCGTCGATATCGGACGTCGGGGATGGTGAAGGGCTTGGCGAAGGACTCGGAGATGACTGTGCAGGAAGCGTAATGCCTTCGATTTCGAATTTAAATTGTCCCTGTCCTGTACCGATAACCTTAATTTCTTTGGCATACTTTGTGCCGTTTATAATTTTGCCTTCAACTTTGGCCATATTACCTACTTTCAAAATCCCCTTTTGCTTAAATTCTGAGACTTGAGATGGGTCAACGACAATTGTCTGGTCAAGTATGGTAAAAGAATTTCCCGAAATAGAGCTTATTTCACCCCTGATTTCAAAACTGGCTCCGCCTAATTCGAAATTGGCATTCTCGTCTTCATCATCGTCCGACTCGATTTTTACCTGAAAATTTGATTTACTTTCGCCTTTGTCTTTGTGAGCAAACACGACAGCCGGGCTAAAAAAAACAATGGAAATAAAAAAGAGGATCAGGATTTTTCTCATCTTAAATGTTTAACGAAATCGAATTTCAAACGTTACATATTACGGCATAGGCCGTGGTAAAATCCGCTTTATGGCCAGAGAGGATGACTTCAGTGAAGTTTACCGGAAGTACTCGGACAAGATATTCCGCTACCTTTATTGGCAAAGCAAGAACTTTCATCTTGCGGAGGATTTGACAAGTGAGGTATTTACGCGAGCTTGGGAGTCTTGGGACAGTTTAAGAAAAGATTTTTTGCAGGCGTGGCTTTTTAGGGTTGCCCACAACCTTTTGGTTGACTGGTACCGCAAGAAAAAGGAAGTTTCTATAAATGAGCGAAATGTTGGATTTTACGATGAGAATTTACTTGAGAAGCTGGGAAATGATGAACAGGTTGACGGGTTATGGAAGGCCTTGAATAGTCTGCCGGAGAACTTAAAGAGCGTGGCGATTTTGAGATTTGTTGAGGAGCTAAGCGCCAGGGAAGTAGCGGTGATTCTTTCTGTAAGCGAGGTCAACGTGAGGGTCCTGCAGCATCGGGCCTTAGTTAAATTAAAGGAAGTTATGAATGATGCAAAATGACGATTTAGAAAAAGAACTTAAAATTAGAGGTTTGTCTCAAACTGAAGCAGAGGAGCTGGGCCAAGTTGCCAAAAGCATTGGGCAAATCGGCAGGTTTGCCCGGTCCGAAGAGGTAAAGGAACAGTTTTTGGTGAAGCTTTTGGGTACTAAAAAGCAGGAATTATTCGCATGGCCCAGGCTGTTTGCTCCGGCTGTTGCTTTTGTTTTGATCTTGGTTGTTTTGGGTGCAGGCTCTGTAGTCTTTGCCCAGAAAAGTCTGCCCGGAGATTTTCTTTATCCTGTCAAAAGACTTTCGGAAAATGTCGCCGTTTCTCTAAACCCGGAGCTTGAGCAGGAGAATGTTGTCAGAAGAAGCCAGGAGGTTAAAGATTTGGTAGAGCAAAAAGAAGACCCAGGACTTGTTAAAGATACCCTTGATGATTTCTCAGAAGATAGTCAAAAGGCCAAAAGCGAAGGCCACGCCAACGGAAACATCGAGGAAGGGGTAAGGAACCTTGAAGAAGCCAAAGAAAGATCTTCCGATGATGAAAAAAAGCAAATCGAAGAAACTCTCAAAAAACTTGAAGAGCAAAAAGATAATAATGAAGGCAGTGTCAAAGGCAGCAAGTCTGAAGAGAAGAAAAGGGGTCGGAACGGCTCAAGCAACAACTCCGCCAAAGACAACGAAAATAACAGCCGCGACGAAGATTAAAAATCCACTATAATATTTTTGTGCCAAAAACATATCTTGGCAAATGGTCTGTATGCCTCGCTGGGGTGTTTATTGCCTTATTTATGCTCGCGCAGATTGTCGCAGCTGTGGGTCGCAGTCAGGGCGCCTTTGAGCCCGAAAGGTCCAGTTTTTATGCATTCCTATTCCCTGCGATAATAATTCTCTCTGGAATTTGTGGCATAGCCGCTTTTTTTACAGGTATTATTAGTATCGTAAAGAGTAAGGAAAGGTCTGTATTTGTTTTTTTGGCAACCGTACTCGGTTTTCTTGTTCTTGACTTTATGCTTGGCGAGATTTTATTTCCGCATTAGAAAATTCGTAGAAAAATCGTCCCTAGACAAATTTTAAGCTGATGTTCCTGAGTATAGTATCTTTAAGCAATAGGTCTCTTACAGTTCGAGTAATGACCTGCGTACGGAGCCAGTCCGAGTCTTAATATGACCTAATCCCTCATTTTCTTCGTGATGCAACTTCTGTCATAATAGCTATACTTGTGTTTTACCTGTTGATTTACATATCAAATTTGATATAATTGATATGGACTTTAAGATTGTATATTACAAGGATAACTCAGGGGAGCTCCCAGTAGAGGAGTTTTTGATAAGGCTGAGGAGGACCAATAACCCCCTCGCAGGCCAGGCTTTTAAAGGGATTGAGAAGTTAAGAAACAGAGCTTACCATAGAGAACCCTTATCGAAGTATTTAGAGCCTGGTTTGTGGGAATTGAGAATACAAGCAGGGAACAATATATTAAGAGTAATTTACACTTTTGTAAAAGGTCAGGTAATTATTTTGTTGCACGTTTTTGCCAAAAAGCAGCAAAAAACACCAGTAGGAGAATTAGAAATTGCCAGAAAAAGACTTAGAGAATTAAAGGAGAGAGAAAAATTATGAAAAGAATAAAAGACGATCTTGATAGAACAATAAAAAAAATCTTGAAAGAGGACCCTTCTTTTAAGGAAGAGTTGAACAAAGCGGAGCGAGCATGGAATATTGCTTTCCAAATTATTGATCTGAGAGAAAAAGCAGGACTGACCCAAAGACAGCTTGCCGATCTTGTTGGTACCAAACAATCCAATATTGCAAGACTTGAATCAGCAGACTACACAGGGTATACCCTTAAGACTTTAGAAAAGGTAACAAGAGCATTAAAATCAAGACTAGAGATAAGAATAGTTCCTGCTGGCACCCGCAGTTTAGCTCATCAATAAGTCCTCTTTGCGGTTTTTCTGAATTACTTGTAAAGGATAAAAATGAAAAAGAAGAAAATCGTATTTGTTGAAAGTGACAGGATTGACGAATTTGCATCCTTCAACTGAATCGATATCATTAAGACTGCCTCAATATTTACTGGCACGAATAAAAGAACTTGCCGATTCCAAGGATGTCCCGTATCAATCTTTAATAAAGATTTTTTTGGCAGACAGGGTTAACAAAGAATTAAAATCTTCCAGGTAAAGTTCCAAATCCATCCCATTTAGCGAGCACCACTTTTTAGCCTCGAATCTTGCAAACCCCAAACGAGACGTCGAACTTTTTTTGACATTATTATTCAGCAGGCGTAAAATTTGTGTCTCAATATGGTAGAGAGACCAACTCCACCTTCTGCTCAAGAAACATCTCCTTTGCATGAACAAGGAGGAATAACACCTGATCATTGGCAGGAAGTCTTGAGGACGCTGCCAAATGGAGACACGAAAATAGCTCAGTATGCTCAAGCAGTAATCGCTGGCAGAATAGATGATAGAGGATATACTCATAGAGAGTATCTCGGTGAAAGACATTGGAAGGAAATTAGGACACTTAATACAAGTAAAGTTCCAAGTTCTCGATTGAATTTAGAGATAGCAGCATATTCTTTACTTGAAGGGATGGTAGGGTTAACGCTCGATGATCATTACTATTATCAGCGTGCTCGAGACAAATTTCTATATAAAGTTAATAATGAAAAATCTCTAAAGTGGATGGGAGGAAAAGGAGCGTGGAGGGATTATTACAGGCAAATCGGACAAGAGGAAACAGATAAGACAGGTATTTTCAAAGGAAAAATCAAAAGATTACTACTCTATGAATGGCTTCTTGCTGAAGGCGAGGTAGAAGATCCTTTACATAAGAGCCCTGAAGAATTGCACCGTTTTGCTAGAGAAAAAGTCACGGAACATACATTGAAGGAAAGATTGAGAGATTATCAGGGCGAACGAGGTTTAAGCTACAATAGATTATTTAGCTATTTGCCTAATTATTATCATGACTTAGTAAGAACTGGAGATACTGCAACGAGAATCTGGGAGCAACTGTATGATCCAAATTCCCCAAGATTAATCAAACCTTATTGGGAATTTACTCCTTCGGAGATAGCTGCAGAAAAATTATGGGAAGATTTCAGTCATCACTTTGGCTACCATCCATTTATTGCTGTGTTTCATAATGGTGTTCACAATCATCCGTTTCTTGTTTTTCACTCAAGAGTCGAGATGCTCTTTTGCGAGAGACGTGCGTTGGGAGGGATATTGCCAGAGATTAAAATCATCAGAGAAGGGGATAGAAAAGGTGATAATGATTATGGTGCAATACCGAAAATAAATGGTTGGGAAAAACCGGTTCCTCAAGCGGCATAATTGATTTTAGGTAATTTCTTAATTTCATTCCATCTTTCTCTCAATTCACCAACAATTCTTGAGTTTGTTGTAAAGTAAGCTCAGGATATTCTACAATTTCCACCAATTAGCTATTCGAAAATCGCCCCAGTTGGTATTAACAGGGGATCTTACTTTTTAGCTGAATTGATTTTGAGAAAATAGTAATTGTTGAATTGATCAATTATCTCTTCTTTTTTAACTTCAAACGGCAGGTTGGATAAGTTGGGTGTCACTATCCAAGTGTTTGGATTGTCTTTCAAAAACGGCACCAACCTGTCGGGGTTTAAAATCCACCACTCATTTTCTTTTGGCGTTTTATTTTCCAAAGTATAAATTTGTTTGTGGTCAGAATAGAAAAGGAACGAGGTAAAATCCTGATCAGTGAGGATGATTTTTTCATCTTCAGGAATTATTTTTTTAGCATAGAGCCCAAGTTGTGCCCCGACTTTTGACCTGTCCGGATAAATATTCTCAATTCTTATAGCATTGAAAATCTGCACTACAAAAATTAACGCAATAATGATAACTGCCAGCTTGGGGTACGATTTGTAAAGTTCGCGTCCCACATAGCCGAAAACAAATGAAGTTAAGGCAAGGGCGGGGATTATGTACCAGCCTGATTTGTCGGACAAAAAATTAAGGAATAATACAAAAATCGCCGCGAGCGAAATAAATGGCAATAGGATGTTTTTATCCAGTTTTTTGATCTTTTTAAAACTTAGAGCAATATAAGCGACAGGGATTAAAAACCAAAAGCCGACATCGCGGATATAAAACTTAAAATATTCCAAAGAAAAGTTGGCAAGGGGGCTGGCGAGTCTGCCTTCAGAAGGATCTAAAAGATACCAGTTAATAAACTGACTGCCGAACTTTAATATTCCCAGAAAATACCACCAGGAAGAAAAGATTAAAATTCCTAAGATAATCAAAACTAAATTGCGGGGCAATTTTCTATCTTTAAAAAACGCATAAATAAAAATTAAAGCAAGGGGAAATAGGCCAATGCCCCAGCTTTTTATAAGAAATCCAAGACCGATTAAAGCTCCTGCTGCAAATCCGAATATTTTTTTCTCTTCACTCTTTAGGTAAAAATAGAACGCCGCAAGGAAAAAACAGATCAAAAGTGCGTCCAGATTACCGTGGGAAAAACGGACGACCACCCCTCCAAATGTCAGAAATACCAAGGTTGAGATAAAGCCTGTTGTTTCATCTTTTAATTTTTTGCCAATTAAAAAAATCAGGTAAGCGGAAAAGACTGCTGCTGTTGCCGAAACAAACCTTGCCTGCCATTCACCGGCACCGAAAAATTTAAAAATCGGCGCCGAAAGCCAGAAATATAATGGAGCATTGTCAAAATAATAGCGCCCGTTCCAGAAGGGCATGAGGTAGCCGTATTGACCAGAGGCCATATTTTTGATTATTTCTCCATACCAGGCCTCGTCCCAGTTTCGAAGCGGGAAGCTTGCGATTTTAGAAAAGAAGACGAAAACAGAAGATGTCAAAATTAATATTGCGGCGCCCATGAGGATATTTTGGGTTTGTAGCCAAAATTAATCAAGGTTTAGTTCGTAACCGGCACTTTATTTTTGGTTTGCAAATTGACAAGGTTCTTGGAAAGACTGTATATTCGCTTCTAACTAAATGAATAAGACATTTATAGCAGCGGCAGTCATAATCGTTTTGCTTATCGGCGCTGTTTATTTTGTATTTTTCAGAACGAATAAATCGCCATCAGCACCTTCTGTTTCCCCGGAACAAGAAACATCCTCAACCCAATCAGCATCTTTCGGTAATGAGAAAAAATCCGCACACTATGAAAGTAATACGCCCGAGCACGGTGCGATTTTGGCTGGAGTTCCGCCAAATGCGGTTGTCAATTTTAACTTCGATTTGGCGGCGCCTTCTGCGATAAAGATCGAAAAGGAGGGGAAAGATTACGGTGTAGGGCAAACATTAATCGATGAGAGCAAACTTACGATGAGAAGACAGATTGACCCCGCTTCGCCGGACGGTGTGTATACGGTTAACTATAAAGCCTGTTGGCCGGACAAAACCTGCCATGATGGTAGTTTCCAGTTTGCCATTGACAGAACAAAGTCGCAAAGTTTTGAAGACTTTACAGGGGCAAAAGAAGTTACTGTCTCCTTATCCGAAATTCAATTTAAACCTCAGAATATTAAAATTGAAAAGGGAACTAAAGTAACCTGGATTAACGAGGAGAATGTTGACCATTACGTAAATACCGACTCGCATCCGGCTCATACTTATTTTCCAGAGCAAAATTCGCGGGCTCTTGGCAAGGGCGATAGTTATTCTGTAACCTTCAACACCACAGGTATTTATCCTTATCATTGTTCCGCGCATCCTGAAAATATGGCCGGCTTCATACTAGTTGAATGAACATAGGGGTAGTTTGAAAATTACACCCCTTGCGGACTGATTTTAAATCAAAAGTTTTTAATTCCCCTGAATCTCTGCTAAATTCTAATTAGGATTAAAAATTTTCTATTCTTTTTACAATTTCTATTTCTAGGGATTGGTCTAGGAATAGTCGAGGACTTATTTGCAGTTTATTTTGTTACAGGAGAACCAATAACCGCAAGAATTATTGCTCTAATTACTTTAATTGCAATCCCCTTTGCGGCCTTTGGTGAATTGGTTGTCGATAAGGTAAACATTCCTTTTATAGGCAGGAAGACGGAAATTTTTGTTGAGTTTTTTCTTTTTGGAGTTTTGATGGGCATAGTTGAGGACTTAATTGCTATTTTTGTTTCAACCGGTGAACCGATTACCCCCAAAATAGTTATGATTGCAAGTTTGGTTGCCGTACCTTTTGCAGGGTTTAGTGAGTTGATTGTAGACAGGTTCAATTTTGGCCAGCATCTCCGTTCATAAAAACGGGATCTGATATGAGAACAAAAATTATAGCAACTATTGGGCCGGCGACTTTAGATTTTAGGGTTTTTAAATCATTGGTGGATGAAGGGGCTGATTTTATCCGGATTAACACAGCCTATGGAGATTATCAGCAGTATGACCAAATCTTGGCTAATTTAAGAAAAACCAAAAAGGGCGTAAAGGTGATTTTTGACATTAAAAACAACGGAATCATCGATTACTTCAACCAGAATAAACTGGATTTTATTGCAGTTTCGTTTACTAAATCCGGCGACCAGCTTCGCAAGATAAAAAAGTTATCTTCGGGTGCTTCTATAATTGCCAAAATCGAATCAAAGGACGGGGTAGATAATTTCACCGATATTTTGGAAAACTCCGACGGCATCATGATTGCAAGAGGAGATTTAGGCGAAGCTGTTAGTCTGGAGAAGGTACCCTGTTTGCAAAAAAGATTTACCAAAATTGCCATATCCAACAAGAAATTTGTGATTGCCGCAACCGAAATGCTTCTTTCCATGACGGATGATTCAACGCCAACCAGAGCCGAAGTTTCCGACGTTGCCAATGCTGTGTTTGACGGGGTTGATGCCGTAATGCTTTCCGAGGAAACAGCTATAGGTAAATATCCCTTAGAGGCAGTTTCTTACATGAGGAAAATTATTGAAGAAGCGGAAAATTGCAGATGGGATTAGGGCAGATGTAATTATTTGTTAAACAGTTTTCTTAATTCTATCTTCGCCTGTTCTAACATTTTTCTTCTTTGGGGTTTTAGGTTTTGCCGGCGCGGTTGATTTAAAAGTCAATCAAGGTTGAGTTTGAATCATTTATCGGGTTTGCTAATAAAAAAACTAATCTGGTAGACTGCCAAAGCGATGTTGGCGATTATTCTTTTGCTTCTTATTTATTTTTTTGTATTTGCCCAACCTACCTACGCCTATCTTGATCCCGGAACCGGCAGCTATATAACTCAACTAATGATTGGATTTGTAGCAGGCGGTCTTTATTTACTTAAAGTGTATTGGCGGAAAATTGCGGCGGTTGTAAAAAGATTATTTAGAAAGCCTAAAAAGACTGATGAAAAAAAGAGAACTAATAAGAGAAGCTAGCTCATTTCGCGATCCCAGCGGTTTTGTTTTCTACTCCGGTAACACAATATACCGACAAGTGAATACCTCATATAAGAACGATTATCTCCATTTTAAAAACTCAGGCCTCTGCAAGAAGCTGGTAGACGAAAAGCTACTAATCCCTTTTAGGGAAGTATCTAACTTCAAAAGTGCGGATAGTGAAGCTTTTGCCGTTCTTAAAACTGAAACTATTCCGTTTATCTCCTATCCATATGAATGGTGTTTTGAGCAGCTGAAGGACGCAGCCCTTTGCACACTTCGAATTCAGCGGGTTTGTCTCGAACACAATATGAGTCTTAAAGATGCCAGCGCTTTTAATATTCAGTTTTTGGCAGGGAAACCAATTATGATCGATATTCTCTCTTTTGAGCGTTACAAAGAAGGTTTACCGTGGGTTGCTTATTTACAGTTCTGTCAGCAATTTCTAAGCCGACTTTTGTTGATGGCAAAAGTTGACTCTCGGTTAGGAATGGTTTCGGGGATTTTTCTGGATGGTGTTCCTCTGGATCTTACAAGCCGGCTTTTGCCAAAGTCCAGCTATTTAAACTTTTCAACTCTTGCCCACATTCACATGCACGCACACAATCAGAAAAAATATGGCAAAAGCTCTTCTTCGGTTCGGCTGAAGAGTAAAGCCCTGACAAAAAACATGTTTCTGGGAATTATTGACAATCTGGAAAACCTGATTCGAAACACAAAGTATTCAAATGGCCAAACCGAATGGGGGGAATATTCCAACATGATGAATTATACGCAAGCAGCTTTTGAGAATAAAAAAAAGATTGTTAAATCATATCTGGTTCGGCAACAACCAAAAAGTGTCTGGGATCTCGGAGCAAATACTGGAGAATTTAGCCGAATAGCTGCAGGTTTGGGTATTTTTACAATTTCCTTTGATTTTGACCATGCCGCAGTTAATACTAATTATCTACAAATAAAAAAAGACGGCGAAACGAACATTTTGCCCTTACTTATGGATGTTGCCAATCCTACTGCGGATTTAGGCTGGGCTCACGAAGAAAGAAAATCGCTCCAGAAAAGAGGCCCAAGCGATTTAGTAATGGCCTTGGCTTTGACCCATCACCTCTGCATTAGCCGGAACCTTACTTTCCGGCTGATAGCTTCATATTTCCAGAAAATTGGTAAGAGCCTTATCATCGAGTTTGTCCCGAAAAGCGATAGCAAGGTGCGGACACTGCTTAGAAACAGAAAAGATATTTTCCCTTGGTATAATCAAAAAACATTCGAGAGTGAATCTTCGAAATATTTTAGAATTCTCAAACGTGACCCAATTGGAAACAACTCTCTCCGTATTGTGTACCTAATGGAAAGAAAGAAATGAAGAGACAGGACCTTTTCTTAAAATACATTAAAGGAAAAATAATCTGGTTGCCGCCGCTTCTTTTTTCAATTGTTCCTACCCTGGCGGTCTATGCACACAATTTAAATTTTCTTAGCCCTGAGCGAATGTTAGTTCCTCTGTTGTACTCAGTTGTTTTTATGGTTTTGAGCGGCTGTGTTGTCTATGCCATATTTAAAAACGAAAAAAAAGCAAGCGTCTTTACTGCCATCTGGGTTATTCTTTTCTTCTCTTTCGGCTACTTTTTTTTAGTCGTAGGAGAAACTAAATTATCGAGTAGTTTACCGCTAAGTTTAAATAAGCTTCTGTTTGGAACATATGGGATTATTTTGCTTCTAACTGTGTGGCTTCTTTTTAAGACTGAATTAACCAGGCGGTTCATTATCTTTTTTTCTCTAGTCTCCATCACCATTTTCATTATAAATTTAGTTAAAATTGTCCCTTTTGAAATAAACAGATGGATAGATGGCAGACAACTTCAGCAATATGTTTCCAAAAATTTGGGCCAAATAGAGACTTCCGGTACGTCCAATTTCAAGCCTAATATTTATTACTTTGTGTTCGACCGCTATCCGAGGCATGATGTTTTAGAAAAATATTTTGATTTTCAAAATAATAGCCACATTGATTATTTGAGATCAAATGGTTTTTGGGTTGGAGACGAGAGTTATGCCAACTATCCGAACACTTTCCTTTCTTTGAGCTCGTCACTTAATATGTCCTACCTTCAATTTCTGACTGACATTTTGGGTGATCAACAAGCTGATCAAGCTAATGTTTATCGCCAACTCTTGCAAGATAATCAGCTGGCACGGTTTTTAAAATCGCAGGGTTATAAATATGTACTATTTGGGAGTTCTTGGGACCCTTTCCAAAAAAAGGGTATTGCAGACGAAAATTACAATCTGCTTGCAGATTTTGACGAATTCCACTTGTATATTTACGAAAGAACGTTACTGAACGCAATAAGGGGAATTATTGAGAAGAAACAACTTTTCACAGGTACAGAAAGGTTTAATAAGATAAGTTTAAATTTAGATTACAGGTTGCATCGAATTAACAGGCAGAAGAATCAACCTCAGCCATTGTTTGTTTTTGGGCACTTTCTTCTTCCTCACCCTCCATATGTATTTTCTCCGGAATGCGATTCTTACACACTCAGTACATCTTCCCAACAAGATTATGAGAGTGGTTATTTGAACGAGATTCAATGTGCCAATCGCGTTATGCGATCCTTGATTTCTGAAATTCAGTCGGGTTCTGACCGGCCGGTGGTAATTATTTTTCAATCTGATGAAGGTCCTTTTCTGCCGCTTGAATATTTCAATGGAGATGGAGAGTCTGTACCGGAAAATTCAGAATCATATCTCATCCATGGAGCAATTTTAAATGCTGTTTACTTGCCAGACAAAGATGATTTTTCTAAACCTGCAAATTATGAAAAAATTGGGTTTGGGCCAAATTTAAGCCCGGTTAATACGTTTCGGGTTATTTTGAACTATTATTTCAGCACAAACTTGTCGATCCTACCAGATAAGACTTATTTTTCGTTGGATAATAAACGTATTTACAATTTTAAAGAAGTTACTAAATATTACGATTTAAATAAGTGATATCGAAAATTGTTCCTGCAAGGATTATCGATCAAACAGTTTCCTCAACTCCCCTTTTGCCTCCTCAAGTACTCTTCTTCTTTGAGGTTTTAGATTTTTACCGGCGCGGTTGATGTAAAAGTTGAGCATGCTCATTGCCGACACAAACGGAGTTGTTTTGCGTCTGGTGCTTTGTTCTGCTGATTTTTTAAGACTCAAGGCGATTTTTTTGGGATCAGTCCATGTAAAAACACCCTCTTCCAAATCCAGCGCAAAACTGCTTTTTGTAACTTTGCCGGACCAATATTTTTTCTCTGATGCCATTTAACTAATTTTACCAAGTGGTAAAATTAAAGTAGTGACAAACTTAAAATTGGCTTTGGCATATGGGTTTTTAGACTGGCTGATTCCTTTTGCAACTGCATTTGCAATTTTTCCAATTCATGGATCAGACAGAATATTTTTCGAGTCGATAATGCCGGTTGCGGGAGTTTTTTCAGCTGTCATATTTGCGGTTTTGTACGGCAGGCAGGTAAAAGGTATTGTTCTTGAGGAGTGGGTTAGGCTTGGGATTCTATGGCTGTTGATAAGCGTGGCTGTCGATCTTTTGATGTTTAGTTGGGGGCCAATGAAGATGTCTCTTGTAGATTATTTCAAGGATATTGGTTTCACTTACCTTGCGATTCCGATTATCACCGCAGGCTTTGGATATTTGAAGAAATAAGCGTTTGACAATTTTCACTAAATCCTTCTTTAATTAATAAGATGCCCAAGAAAGGCTTTGTTCACATACTTCCATTAATTATTATTACGGTTGTTATTGCCGGGGCCTTTAGTGCGCTGTCGATTCGCCGTGAAGAGGCTCAAAAAGAGGCTGTCGGCAAAGTTCTTTCAAGCTCAGATGATAGTAATAGAGGAAGCTCTTCAGGGTCTTCGGGTAGCAGCTCACAATCAGACGCTGATGACGATGACGACGAACAAGAAGAGCAAAATAAGACTACTTCTGGTTCATCAGGCTCCAGGTCCTCAGACAGTATCAAAGTTGAATCAAGAAGCGGTAAAAGTAAAACAAAGATAGAATCAAGCCCGAAAAAGACGGAAATAAAGACCGAATCCGAAGAAGGAAAGTTTGAGACAAAGATTGAAGAGGACAAAGAGGAAACAAAAATCAGATCTGGTAACCTCAGAATCGAGATCAAAACTGAAAACGGTATCAGTGTTCTCAAAGTTAAAAATGAAAATGATGAAGAGGTCGAGCTGGGAGATGAAGAAGAGGACGAACTTTTAGAAGAGCTGGAAGCAGAGCTTGAGGATGATGACATTGAACTTGCCACAGGTTCTGCGGAAATTGGATTTGTCCAAAAAGGCAGGAAAGTCCGAACCAATTTCCCGCTTTCGGTAAACCCTGCAACCGGCGAACTTTTTGTTACAACTCCGGCTGGGGAGAAAGTGGTCACGATCCTTCCGGATGTGGCTGTTCAGAATATGATCAGAGCCGGAATATTGACCAGAGTTGAAGAAGAGCCGGAACAGGAAGCATCCCCCAGCCCCGAAGGCACACCCTCTGCTCAGCCTCCCGAGGGAACTACTGCCGCTTCAGTTGCCGGCGCAGGAATCGAGCTAACCCAAGAAGATAATGAGGCGGTTTATGTGATTTCGGGTGTTAAGGATGAAAATTTTATTGGGTTAATTCCGGTTGGGATTAAACTTAAGGCTGTTGTTGCCGTTGATGACGGCAATCTTTTGGATATCAAGCAGGGATTTTTCTCAAGGCTTCTTGATCTCTTGTCCTTTTAATCTTACGAAAGCAAAACTCCGCCGTCTACCACAATTTGCCCTCCGGTAATATACGAGGATAGATCGCTTGCCAAGAAAAGGGCGACTTTGCCGATATCATCGGCCTCGCCCATCCTCCCCATTGGAATCTTGGCCATAAAATTCTCGAGAAGTTTTTGCATGTCGACGCCTTGGGGAAGCTCTAAGTTCTTTTGGACTTTTTCCACGCCGGGCGTTGCAATTCCCCCCGGTGCAATAGCATTAACCCAGATTTTATGGGGGGCAAGCTCCAGCGCCGCGTTTTTGGTAAAACCCCAGACGCCGTGTTTGGAAGCATCATAATGGGTAAGGCCGGCAGAAGACGGATGAAGTGCGTCAATTGAGGTGATATTAATGATTTTTCCGCCTTTGCCATGCGCAATCATTTGTTTGGCAACCTTTTGAGAGCAAAGAAAAACGCTTTTTAAGTTGACATCGATTACTTTATCAAAGTCTTCTTCACGCATATTCATGACTAAAATGTTTGGGAAAATGCCGGCATTGTTTACCAAGATGTCTACTGATCCGAAGGTTTTGACAGTTTCGGCAACCATGTTCTCGACTTCATCTGCCTTTGATACGTCGCAGGCGACTGCCACAGCCTGCCAGCCCTTGGCTTTTAATTGTTGAGCAGAATCGTCTGCTTTTTCTTTGTCAATATCTGCAATTGTTACCTTTGCTCCCGCTTCGGCAAAGCGATATGCAATGCCCAAACCAATCCCCCTTGCGCCACCTGTCACGATTGCAGTTTTTGAGGAAAGGTCCAGAAGTTTTGCCAAGGATGTAAGTTCCATTTAGTTTCTGTTTCAATTCCTTTTTACCACATCTTGCGCATAACTACACATCGAGGGTGCCAATCCACTTTCTGAATTGATCTGCGAAGGAATAATCCGGTGTGTGTGCAAGTGATTCATCGAGAAATCCGCCGATTGTCCTTGCCGCAAGAATGCATCTTAATTTTTTGATATCGAAACCTTGATGAGCAAGTAAATTTAAGATGTCTTGTGCCAATTTGGGATTTTTTAAAACGGAAAAAACTCTTTGGATAAAATAGCCAATATCGTAAAGCTCGACCCCGTTTTTTAGAGCATGTTCGCCGTCGATTAATGCAAGCTGTCCGTCTTTAAGCTTAATCAGATGCCACGGCGCAAAATCGCCATGTCTTGGTTTTTGCTTTTAAATCTGAAACACCTTTTGCCACTTTTTTATAAAGTTTCTCAAGATCATATTTTGTCTGTATATCATTGGGTATTCCATCGAGTCATGATTTTGCTTTGTTTAAAAAAATTTCATGGTGAATGCCTTTTTGATTAGGATTTTTGGTCTTAAGATTTTGAATCAGCTGTGAGAAGGCAATGACTTTTGGAATGTTGGAGATAAACAATTTAGATATCTTTGATTTGGCAGGTGTTTTTGCCAAAAATTCTCCTTCTAATTTATCGGTTATTAGAAAAAATAGATTATTATGATAAATTCCGCAGTCGTAATTTTTAGGTACCCAATAGTTTGAGCTTGGCCTTTTGATTTGGCTGTTAAATTCTTTATTCCAATTGTATTCATTTTTTGTAACTGCACCGATGCCTTCGGTTGTTGAAAGTTTAAAAAAAGTTTTTGGTTTGATTTTTCGAGCTCTCCAAGTACGTGTCTTGCACCTTGCCATAATTTTTTGACTTTGTATTTCTTGCTAAAGAAATTTTTTACGTCGTCTAAATTTAGGTTTTTACCTAGTCTGTAGTCCAGTATCTTTCCGTCGACCCCGATTTTAAATGCACCCAAACGTTTTCCCATAAACCATTTTCATTATAGACAAAACCCTATTTATGATATAATTTATAGGCTCGATTGGATCGTATGTGTAGTTAGAATTTCCCTTTTAACTTCGTCAGAAAATCCCATAAATCAGCAGAAAGGAGGATGTAAATGATAAAAAAACTGTTTGTTGGAAATCTTCCATATTCAGCAAAGCAGGATTCTTTAGAAGAGTTGTTTGGGCAAGCCGGCAAGGTGGAAAGCTGTAATATAATTACGGATAAATTTTCCGGCCAAAGCCGCGGTTTTGCTTTTGTTGAAATGGAAACTGAAGATGGAGCAAAAGCAGCGATTGAGAAATTTAATAATTACGAAATGGACGGACGCAAACTGGTGGTTAATGAATCGAGACCTAAAGAAGACAGCGGCAGAAGAGATAATAACAGAGGTTCATTTTCAAGGGATAGAGGCTAAGGAAATCTGCTTTTCCATTTTCGGATTCTGAATTTTTGTCTTAAGTAAGGAAACTTGCGGTGATTTTTTAGTGGGTAACATTAATCTTGCAGAGGCTTAGATTTTAGGCGGGAGAGGAATCAGAAGACTGGTTTTTGTTTTGGTTTCAATCATCTTTGGTTATCTTGCCAAAATCCTTGTATAGCTTTTGGATTTTGGGGTCTATTACAACCTGACAATACGGGGTGTTTTTATTGTTTTCGAAATAATTTTGGTGGTAATTTTCGGCTTTGTAAAAGTTTGAAAAGGGTACAATTTCGGTGACGATTTTGCCCTTGTAATCTTTTTGCATTTTTAATTTTGCTTTTTCGGCTTGCGTCTTCTGCTTTTCGTCATGGTAAAAGATAGCAGACCGGTATTGGGTTCCGACGTCATTTCCCTGCCGGTTTAGGGTAGTGGGGTCGTGGAGTTTGAAAAAAACCTCCAGTGATTCCTCGAACGAGATGATTTTTGGGTAGAATTCAATCTGGATTGCTTCGGCATGGCCGGTTGAGCCGGAACATACTTGCTCGTAAGTCGGATTCTCAATTTTTCCACCGCTGTAACCGGAGATTGCCGATTCAACACCCTTGATCCTTTTAAAAATCGCCTCAGTGCACCAAAAACAGCCTCCGACAAAGGTTGCCACCTCCAGCTTGTGAGATTTATCTTGCTTCACTTCGAAAGTATATCATCAGGTGAAATTCTACAACCTGTTAGTTTATAATCTTTGACATATGCAGAAACGTTTGAAGAGAATCTTTGAAGAAAACAAAACTTGGACAATTGCGGGAGTTATTGCCGCCATCGGCGTAATTTTAGTCTTGATTTTATTTAAAGACGAAGTCGACCGCTTCACCTTCATCATGCCGATTTTTGCGGCCTTTATCGTTGTGGGAATCCTGTCTTTAGCAGACGAGGAAGAAAAAAAAGAAAAGAAGTCTTAAACTTTCTCCGTAACACGATACTCCAAGTATTTTCCAAGCATAAGCCTTGTGTGGGCGTCGATTCCGGGCAAAGCCGTGAACAGAAAGGTGACAACCGGCATCATTACAAACTCAAACGGCATGATAATTTTCTTGAAAAGCGAGGCGTTAACATCCCTTTTTGGCCTTTGCCGAAAATCAATAAACAAAATTATTGCCAAAAATACCCAGGTGAAGGTTAAAATTCCAAAGGCTAGCCTTGGCAGGTTCTGGCCCATCACAGTCTGGGCAAAGACCGGGTTCAAAAGAACCGGAATGGTGGCACCCAACGTTATCGCAAACCAGTTAACGGGCCAGAGAAAATGGTCCTCCAAAACTTTAAAAACCCTGATTGTCCTTCTCCAGAAAGGGATATGGGTATGGGTCAGCCACTTTTTAATGAAGTAGGCATCGTCGGAAACCCCCCATGCCCAGCGTCTTTCCTGCTCGTAAAAGTTAATTAATGATTTTATATAAGTTGTTGATTCGGCAGCGTCTGCGTATGCCGGTAAAAATATCGGTTCAACATCAACTTGGCCGTCATTTTGAAAAAAGCTTTTGAAAAATATGCGGTAATCTTCAGGAATGACATCGACATCCCAATAGCCGACATCGTGCAGAAGCTTCATAGAAAGCGAGTACATCGAATAGTTAACCAAGCGATCTGTCCTTGAGGTTTGGGCGGTCTGCCAAACAGACCCAAGGCTGTTCATTACCCGAATTGGGGCCGGAACCCGCCAGATATTGGTGTAGAAAAGAATAACCGGCTGCCAGAATCTAAGGTACTTATTTTCATCCGTTAAAAATTTATAGGTAAGTGCGGAAAGGTATTTTTCCGAAAGAACGCCATCCGCGTCCTTTGAAGTGACGGTTATATAGTTAATATCGCGCTTTTGCCTGTCAACCAAAAGCTTTTTGGCGAATTTTCCGGCAAATGCCTCGTTTGAGGATTTGCCTTTGACCTCATGGGCAATATCAGGATGGAATGTAAAAATAAGGTTTGCCCACTTTTTGCCGTATTTTTGGTAAATTGCCGAGGCTTTTTCCTGCGCGGCCTTACCTTCCCGTTTTTCAAACGCCATACAGACCGATATTTGCCTCAGCGGAAAATCCTGCTTTACCAATGAATCAAGGCCTCTTTCCAAAACGTGCAGAGGTTCTTTGTATGTTGGAATAACAATTAAATGGTGGACCTTTTTATAATCCGGCAGTCGCCTGACATCAGAAATCCAGTCGTACTTCTGGGAGGCATTGAGCTTCAGATGCGAAATAATTGCCGTGAACGCCAAAATTGCCGATTTGTAAAACCAAAAGATAATAAAAAGGATTACGTAATAGGCAACGTAATGGGGAATCCAAAAAGATCCCCACACAGGGAATAGAATCAGAGTCCACGAAAAAGTCCCCGGTAATATTTCCAAAAACCGGTGAACTTGTCGATCGTATCTTTGGACGAATTTTTTAATCATATCCCAAACAATTTCTTTGCGTTATCCGCGCTTGCCCCGATAATCTTGTCAATTGGCTGACTGCGGAGATGGGCTAGAAACTCGGCTATTATTCTAACATTTTTAGGTTCGTTCTGCTTGTATACCCGCCGATTACGCTCCTCGAGCCGTGTACGAATAGTACTGGAAAGGTGAGAGGTAAGTTTAGGCGGGCCGTTTCTGATTGGCTCAGGCGAAAGAAATGGAGAATCGGTTTCAATCATCATCCTCTCAATCGGCATTTTTTTGCCAACTTCTTGAATTTCTTTGGCATTTTTGAATGTGACGATTCCGGAAAAAGAGATATAAAATCCAAGGCCGAGTGCTTTTTTAGCATCCTGCCATATTCCTGTAAATGAGTGGAAGACACCCCAGAGACTTGGTACTTTACTGTTCGAGCTTGTCGAGAACCCTTCGGTCTTGAGCTCAGGGTCGAAAGACTTCTCGATTCGACCTTTGGTCTCACTCGAAGAATAATTAATCGTAGTTTTCAACAGCTCAAAAATTTCATCCCAGCCATTACGACAGTGGATGATCAGGGGTAAATTCAAATCTGCAGCAAGGTTTATTTGTGCCTTAAAAAGTTCTCTTTGAAAGCCTTTTTCTTCGTCAGTTGTCAGTTGTTCGTTATCAGTAGTTAAACGATAGTCTAGACCAACTTCACCGACTCCAACAACCTTGCTTGATGATTTCGCTATTTGCTTCAATGTTTCGAAACAGTGAAACATGCCTAAGTTATCGATTTCACCTTTTGCGTCTCTTGGATGAAGTCCGCAAGTTGCGTAAATTTGCAGATCACCAGCCGAAAATTTATCTGCAATCTCAATTGCTTTTCTGCTTGAGGCAAGTGATGTGCCGATGGTAATTATTTTTCCGACTCCGGCTTCTTTTGCGCGTTTAAGCGAACCTTCCAAATCATCAACAGCCTCCAAATGGGCATGGGAATCAACAAGCATTAAATTTCCCTCAAAATCTCACGCAAATCGTGAATTTTGTAATCGGCCGCCGTTTTTTCCACAGGAAATCCTTTTCTCAAATACTGATAGGTCACCGCGCCTACAGCAATTCCTGAGTTGACGTCGGCGGCTTTATCACCAATCGTAACAAGTTGGCCCTTTTTAAGATTTTCTTTCTTTATAATCTTCCTTAAAATTTTAGCTTTTTCTTCCGTTGGATTTTGTTTTTTATGACTGTAGTGTCTGTCAACCGCATATACTTCGCTTACTAAATCTTTCATCCCGACAAGCGCAATTAGGGGCTTAATATGCTTTGGGTGGGAATTCGACAAGACAATATTTTCAAAACCAGCATTTTTAATTTTCTCCAAAACTTCAACCGCGTAAGGAGCAGCTTTAACAAATCTTTTAAGATGATCTTGATTTTGAATATGGGCTATTTTTTTCATCATCGCTTTAATTTGGGATAGATTAGCCTGTGGGAAAAAGTATCTAAGATAATCGGCAACACTTATACCGTACTTTTTTCTGACTTCAGAAAGTGTAATTTTTACGTTTGTTTTATATTCTTTTTTAAGCTGTTTTAAAATTTCGAAAAACCCCACCTCGACACCTTCCTCAAGTGTTCCGTGGAAATCCCAGGCAAAGAGTTTGGCGTTTTTTGTCATATGCGGGGGAAGAGGGGGTTTTGGGCCGATACTTTTCCTGTAAACTGATCGAGAATTTTTTGTGAAGTTTTTGGCAGAAACGGCGCAAGGTTAAAGGCAATTTCGCGGATTTCCTGGGCAATTGGGGCGATTTTCTTTTTCAAGGTCAGACCTTGTAATTCCCAAGGCTTTTGGTCATTAATTTTCTTATCAAGTTCGGAAATTTCTCCCCAAAGCGAAATTAAAGCCCTGTCAAACCTAAAATTTTCAAGCTCTAAAGACACTGCTTTTTTAAACTTAAAATTTTTCTTTGGCGGTAAATTCAGTTTGGTATCAGCACAAAGTCTGGCAACCCGCGCAACCAAATTCCCCAAGCCGTTTGCCAATTCGCCGTTGTAAAGTTCTTTGAATCTTTGAATCGAAAAATCACCGTCTCCCCAGGCAGGAATCTCGCGAAGTAAATAATAGCGGACCGCTTCCTGTCCGAATTTGCCAACTAAGTCAAAGGGATCGATGACATTGCCTAAAGTCTTTGAGATTTTTTGGCCCTCAACCGTGATATAGCCATGTACGAACTCGGTTTTTGGCGGAGGAATACCTGCAGACTTGAGCATCGCCGGCCAGTAAACTGCATGAAAGCGGATAATGCCTTTGCCGATAACATGCAGGCGGTTGGGGGTTTCTGTCCAGTACTTTTTATATAAATTACCACTCGGATATCCAAGCGCCGTCAGATAGGTGGTTAAGGCGTCGAACCAGACGTACATCACCTGAGAATCATCGCCGGGTACAGGCACGCCCCAGCCGCGAGCCCGCTCGACCGACCGGGAAATAGAAAAATCTTCGAGGCCCTGCGAAATAAAAGAAAGTACCTCGTTTTTTCTTGTAATCGGTGTAATCCGTAATCGATCTGTGGAAATCAGTGTCTCTAGGTATTTTTGATACTTAGAGAGAGCAAAAAAGTAATTTTCTTCCTCAACTTCCTCAATATTGGTGTGGCCGTCAGGGCAAACCCCGCCTTTTACCTCATCAGCACCATAAAAAACCTCACAACCCACGCAGTAAAGCCCGCGGTACTTTTTTTTGTAAATATCTTCTTTTTTGCACTGCAACCAGAGTTTTTGGGAACCGGCAATATGGTGTCTTGCGCTGGTTCTGTTAAAAACATCCCAGCTGATGTTTAGCGTGTTTTTCAAATTCTCAAACTCTTTGGCATATTTATCGACGAGTTTTTGAATAGGCACATTTTCTGCCTCCGCCGCCTGGACGTTTTTTAAGGAATTTTCGTCGGCGCCTGCCGCGTAAAATACGTCATAGCCCAAAAGTTTGTAAAATCGCACCAGACAATCCGTCTGCACGTATTCCAGCGCGTGGCCAACATGCGGCGCGGCGTTGACATAAGGAATGGCGTTGGTGATGTAAATTCGCTTTGCCATAATGGAAAAATTCTAGCACAAAGACAGTTTTTACCGCAGACTATGTCTTGTTGGCTCTTTGCGGCATTGACTTTGAATTGTTGACAAAATGTTAGAAATACCTTATATTTATCTAAGGAAAATATGATACCAACCGCACAAAATGTTAAAACTATTACAGATCTTCGCGAAAGGGCCCTTGAACTTCTGGATCAAGTCAAAAAGTCAGCCGAGCCTGTCTATGTCTTTCACCGCTCAAAGCCGAAAGCGGTGATTTTGTCTATTGAAGAATTTTCCAAGCTAAAAGAGCTAATTGAGGATTTAGAAGACTCAATTTTGGCAAGGAAACTTGAAAGAAGTGTTGGTAAAGGTAGATACTTTAGCCTTTCCGCAATTAAAAAAAGACATATGCTTTAATGTCTTATAATCTCCAGTTTTCTTCCGGTTTTGACAAACAGCTTAAAAAAATCCACCCCCAAGATTCAAAAAGAGTAATCAAAGAAATCGAACATTTACAATCCAATCCTTTCCCCAAAGGTAAAAAGTTTAAACGCCTAATTGGTACAAAAGCCCTGAGATTAAGAGTCGGCAAAGTCAGAGTAATTTATTTTGTAAATGAGGAAGAAAAAACGGTTTATATTGAAGACGTAGCCTACCGTAAAGATATTTATTAAGACTTATTACCATGTTTGTCTTCTCAATCAAAAAGTGAAATGATGGAGGTATGAAGAAAGGTTTTGCCCTGCCCGTGGTTTTAGTAGGAATAATCGTGGTTGTTGTTGCTGGGGTTATTATCTATTTTCTTAAAACAATTTTTGATTTACCAGGTTACCCGCCCCAACAGCCGCTTCAGATTTCACAAGCAACTCCCCCAGCACAACAATCAAGTCCGACAACCGACGAGACAGCAGATTGGAAAACTTACTCAAACACGCAATTGGGTATTGAATTTAAATATCCGCCCGAATATCAAATAATCAAAGAAACAGGTAAGACTGCCGAAGACCCGACGATTATTACTGCATTAACGATTACAAATGACAACTTTACCAATTATGCAATTCTTGGGCCATGTACAAATTTTAAAAATGACCCAAATGTATTTGCTGATAAATTACCTTGTTTTAATAATAAATCTTGGGCACAAAATGAACCTATCGCAAGGACAAATTTAGCTGGTGTAAAAGCAGAAAGTGTTTATCTTACATATGGGGTTGATGGTGAGCATCATATAATTAAAACAATCGAACCACCTCTAATTGAACTTAAAATGAACATTGCAGGAGGCAGTTTGGAATATAACTTTCAAAAAATCCTTTCCACCTTTAAATTCCTCGATTAAATTCTCACATCCCTGTACATTTTTCGTTACAAAAAACTTGACATTTTTTTGTACGTGTTTCATAATTACAACTATATGAATATAAATGTCGTGCCGATAACCAGAGCAAGAAGCAATTTAAGCAGTCTTACCCAAAAGGTTAAAGGGGAAAAGTATGTTGTTCTGACAAAAGGGGGCAGCCCCCGCGCCGCTCTTGTCGATATTAAGTACCTTACGAAACTTGAAGACGAAGTTAAAAAAATTTACGGCAAGACGTTTATCGACCCTAATCTTTTACCTTTAACCCGGCAATTCAGCAAAAAGGAGATTGAAAAATGGCGCCAAGAAGATAAGCTGACATGAAGTCGGTTTTTATCGACTCCAGCGTCTTTTTTACCGCCACAAATTCCCCAACCGGCGGTTCAGCAAAACTATTTACACTTGCCAACATTAAACTTTTAATTTCACCCTTAGTTTTGACGGAAACGGAAAGAAACGTCAGAAGTAAATTGCATTCTTATCAATTGCAGCGTTTTTTTAAATTGGCAGAAAAAACCCAAATCGTAAATCAAAAACCGGATCCGGGTTTAATCATAAAAGCCAAGA